>Ga0070734_10002317_pt1 | contig 23579 bp, 23 predicted proteins | sample Coa_R1_8_FD_66444 | JGI IMG/M metagenome (GOLD analysis project Ga0070734, IMG submission 66444) | Surface soil microbial communities from Centralia Pennsylvania, which are recovering from an underground coalmine fire - Coalmine... | ecosystem: Environmental > Terrestrial > Soil > Unclassified ...
GAGGGAGAGCGTGTTTTTTACCGCTGAGTTCGCCGAGAACGCGCTGAGTCCGCAGAGGAACCGGACGTGTTGGAAGCATCCAAACTGATAGCTAGAATGATCTGAAGGGCGCTCGCCTGTTAACGGAACGCATGAATTTAGTCTCCCGATTCCTGATGTTGATTCTGCTGGGCACCAGTGTGTTTGCACAGACTGCGGCGAAACCGGCGGCGATTGAAGGTATGGTTACGCGGGACCCGGATGGGCAGCCGGTCAAGAAGGCGTTGATTGAACTGATTGCCGAGAATCAGTCTGAGGCAGGAGACTACACGGCGGTCACTGGGCCGGACGGCACGTTCCGCATCGAGAACATTATTCCCGGACGCTATCATTTGTTCACCGAGCGAACCGGTTTGCTCGATACCGACAAGCAACGTGGACGGACAGAGGGACGAATTCTCGCGTTGTCGGCCGGACAGGAAGTGAAAGACATACACCTTCGGCTGCTGGCCGCGGCGGTGATCCGGGGGCGAGTAACGGATGAAGACGGTGATCCGCTGGCCAATGTGGAAGTGACGGCGCTGAGGCAGACGTTTGTTGCCGGGCATAGTCATTGGGAGCAAGCCGGCGCGGAGCGCACGAACGATCTTGGCGAATACCGGATCGCGAATCTTCCGGCCGGGAATATATATATCTCGGTGAGTCCGCCGCCGGATTTCAAGACGTTAATTGAATTGAGCGGGGCGGCTGCGCGAGATGCGAATGCACCGGAAAAGCCTGCTCCAGCGACGTACCAGACGACGTACTACCCCGGGACCACGGATCGCAGCCAGGCGACTCCGATCGCGATACATGCTGGCGATGATTTTCCCGCAGATTTTTCGCTTGTACCGCATCCGAGCGTCACGGTGCGCGGATCGGTTGTGAATATTCCGCCGCGTGCGAGCGCGTCGATCATGCTGCAGTCGCGCGATTTCAGCCTGATGATGAATGGCGTGGAGATGCATAAGGATGGAAGCTTTGTGATTCGGGATGTATCTCCGGGGAATTACACGATCCTCGCGTCGGTGGATGGAGCGGCAGTGCCAATGACGGCGCGGCAGGCGTTGCAAGTGGGATCGACCAATGTGGATGGGCTGCGGCTGTCTCCACAACCGGGAGCGAATGTTCACGGACATTTGCGGTTCGAGAGCAAGAATCCGGTGAAGTTTGATCCGGAACGAATCTTTCTGACGCTGCAGATGGTCGACGCTACGGAAGAAAACGAGACTTCGCCAGTATTTCGCGAAAACTTTTCGAACGTTACGCACGTCGCTGCCGACGGCAGCTTTCAATGGACCGATGTTCCGGCAGGGAACTACTACGTGCAGATCGTTGGCGACGGAGTGGCGAATGGCGACTGGTTCATGAAGTCTGTGCTCAGTGGCGGACGGGATGTGAACGATTCCGGAATCTCGGTGAACGGCGGCGATGTGATGCTCGATCTGGTGGCGAGCACGAACGGCGGCGTTGCGGAAGGTGTTGTGGTTAACGACAAAGGCGAGCCTGTCCCGAATGCGATCGTGGTCGCGGTGCCAGAGGCGCACATGCGCGGAAGAGTCGATCGTTATGGGAAGACGGTGAGCGATCAGATGGGGAGTTTCAGCCTGCGTGCGCTGCGTCCCGGCGGTTACACGCTGTTCGCATGGGAGAGCGTGGAAGGCGAGGAATATTTCAATCCGGAGTTTCTCAAAAGCTATGAAGGGCAGGGAAGTTCGCTGCATGTGTCTGAGGGCGAGCGGAAGAGTGTGCAGTTGCAGGTGATTGCGGCGCAAGACACGGCAGCTAGCTACTAGCTGCTAGCTCCTAGCTTTGAGCTGCAAAATTACGATTCGTCCCTTCCATTTCTGTATGACCCAGACCCGACAAACTAAGATTGCCAGGTAGGCCTTCTCTGAGATCCTTGGGTCAAAATACACTAAATCTACTAGTATCAATCAGTTAGCCTGCATCTTGGCCCCTCTGTGACTCATCCAATGAATTGGGAGTTTTGTACTTCAGAAAGGGTGAGTTTATGAAGCTGGCGAGATGGGAAACGGTTGCCGGAGCGTTATTTCTGGCAGCGCTTCTGTCTGTGCCCGCGTGGAGTGATACGGACAACAGGCAGGCGGTACCGGGAACACTCAACTATGTGGAGGGGCAGGCGTCGATTGGGGACCAAACACTCGACTCGAAGTCGATCGGCAATGCGGAGTTAGGGAACGGTCAGGTTCTGGAGACCAAGAATGGAAAGGCGGAAATTCTGTTGACGCCGGGAGTGTATCTGCGGCTCGGCAACAACAGTTCGGCGAAGATGGTTTCTAACTCGCTGACGAATACTCAAGTGATGGTAAACAGCGGGGAGGCGATGCTCGAGGTGGACGAACTGTATAACGAGAACAATATACGCATCAGCCAACCTGGCGCCGATACACGCATTGTGAAGACTGGTCTCTATGACTTTGACGCAGGGAACCAGGCGGTGCGCGTATTTGACGGAAAAGCCGTGGTGGGCGCGAATGATCACGAGACCACGCTAAAAAAGAATCGTGAACTCGCATTGAACAATGCGGACGTCAAAGCGACGGAGTTCAACAAGAAAGCGGTCACACAGGGCGATGATTTGTACAGGTGGAGCAGCCTGCGGTCGCAGTACTTGTCGGAAGCGAACTTGAGTACGGCGCAGTTGTACTTCGCGAACGGATGGTACGGCCCGGGCTGGTGGGGTCCGGGATGGTATTGGAATCCGTGGTTTGCTGGATTCACGTTCCTGCCGGGCAACGGATTTTTCTATAGCCCGTTCGGCTGGGGATTCTACTCTCCGCTGGTGGTGGGCAGAGTTCCTGTAGCGATCGGCGGTGGGTACCATCATTTCGACGGAGCGCGTCCAGTGGCGATCGGACAGGGATTCAACAACAATGCGGTCACGGCCGTCCGCGGGGAATCTAATGGAATGGGTGGGTTTCGTGGCGGAGAAATGCGGACTGGAGGATTCTCTGGATTCTCAGGTGGCGGGTTCCACGGTGCAGGAGGCGTCGGAGGACACCGGTAAGATCCTTCTTTAAGGCTGAAACTCCCACCCTACGAAGACCGGGTAGGGTGGGCAACCGCCGTCTTGAAAACACTTCACGCAAATCATAGGCCCGAGCCTGTCGCAACATGCGAGACGAGGATCGGGCACCTGCTTTGCTTACCTTGCGATTGGAGAATTGGCGTCTGCCGGTTTGCCTTCTTCGGCGCGGATTTTGCCGTCATCGTCAGCGTAGAAGTAGCGATGGTCGGGGTCGGGAGTCTTCGGCGTCATGGTGAGCGTATAGCTGTCTTTCTTTCCTTTGTAGCTGGCGGTGTAGTCTCCGCGGTTGGGATCGACCATACGCTTGGTGAAGTTTCCGGAATGGACGAGTTCGCCGAGCGAGGTGGCGTAGTGGCCGTATTGCTTGTTGAATGCCTTGTTGGCGCGGACTACGACGCGCACGTAAGCTAGCGCGGCAAACTCGGAGTCGGAGTGCGCGGGATCGCCCTTGTATTTCGGGGTGTAGGTCGAGGGCGGAGTGCCGGGCGCATTCTGTTCGGGCCGGGAATAGTCAGCGGGGAGTTGAGCGACGACGGGCACACCGAGAGTGAGGATCAGGGAGAGAGTAAGAACAGGAATTTTCATTCGTTCTCCGAAGAAGGCTTCGACGATTTTAGTTCGTTTATCAATTTAGCGCGGAACAGGCCACAGAGAAAAACAACCACGGGGGCTGAAGCCCAGATTTCGAGGACGCATTGACGCGGCCCTTGAAGGGCCGCTCTTCCACGGAGCTGTATGCAGCCTGCCGCTCTTCCACGGCGCACTTCGGGGCCGGGGATGATCCAAGAAATCTCGCAGATACGCGCGAAATCATGTTACTCCCGTAATTTCCCTTCGGTCACCTTCTCTTTGCATTGTGACGAATTATTACTATGCTGAGTAGAAGAATTCTGCCCCATAGGGAAAACTATGAAAGCAGCAGTCGCCAGAAAACCAGTGATCAAAATCGCGGTTGTAGAAAGCGATCCTCTGCGCTTTGTCGGGTTTCGCGCGTTGTTCGATGCCGAGCCTGAATTCGAACTTGTCTCTGCGGCGCTGCCGGAGATCAGCACGTTGCAAGGAATCGATCTTATCCTGCTGGGCAACCGTTCTGGGCAAAATCTGTTCGATGTGATGGCCAGCCTGAAGGCGACGCGGCCGGACCTGCGGATCATCGTAACGGGATCGGGAATTGACGAAGAGACGATTCTGAAAGCGATTGCTTCGGGGGCAAAGGGATACGTGGACGAGGCGGCAACCCCAGCGGAGTTCGCACAAGCGATCCGCGTTGTGAATCAGGGGTCGGTATGGGCGCCGCGGCGAGTGCTTTCGATGTTCATTGAGCGGGTATCGTCTGCGCCGGGACGGATCTTTCCGGCGGGCCGCGTGACTTTCACCGATCGCGAAAAAGAAGTGCTGGAGATGCTGGTTGCCGGACGCTCGAATAAAGAGATTGGCGGCCAGTTGGGAATTGAAGAGCGCACGGTGAAGGCTCACGTGGCGAAGCTGATGCGCAAAGTTGGAGTTCAGAACCGGATTGCGTTGTCGGTACACGCGATCACGCATTCGCTGGTCACGACGAAGTAGTTTCGAGCCACGAATTGCGAGCTATGGGCTCCGGGCAAACCGCCTGGAGCGTCTTCTGAGGTAGGGCAAAGCAGCTGGAATCAGAGACTCATAGCTTGTTATTCGTGGCTCGAATGAACGTAACCGCGGTTCACTTACCTTCGTAATCTTGTTGCCTGCGGTGTCCTACCGCATACTCGCTTCACCTACCACAGAACCTGGGAGACGGGGTTGAGAGTGGCGATTAGGGTCACTGCTTTCAGCCCCGCATTTTTTTACCTCCACCGTTCGTCACTCATTTTTTTTTTCGCTCCTCCGGAGCTTGGTGAGCTTCGCACTTGACACCCACGGCTTGCGCCCGTGGGCTGCATTCTTTCGCCGCTTCGCGGCTACGAATGAACATTGCGTTTCAGTCTTTAATGCCCGAGTTTGCTACGACACAGATTCTTACGGCAACCCTGAAGTTGTGCACTGATACGAACCTGTCTGTGCATCCCTCAGCATGCAACTTGGATTTGGTCGTTTACAATCCAAGGAAACAGAATCCCAGTTTCATTTTGTGGTGAGGGCCATGAAAAAAATTACGTTGTTGATGTTCGTCGCGGTATTGTGCGGTTTGGGCTTTGCAGCCGATGAACAGAAGAAAGACTCGAAAGCGGATGACCGCGTGCAGGCTTCTGCTGACGTGCTGAATGAGATTCAGTCGGCGCCGGATAAGGGCATTCCCGAGGAAGTTTTGGGCCGCGCGGAATGTGTCGCCGTAGTGCCCTCGATGCTGAAGGGTGGATTTATTTTCGGCGGGAAGTACGGTCGTGGAGTAGCCAGTTGCCGCACGCCGAAGGGATGGAGTTCGCCCGCATTTTTCACCATTGCAGGCGGCAGCTTTGGATTCCAGATCGGCGGCCAAGCGGTCGATCTGGTCATGCTCATCATGAACAACGACGGGATGCAGCATCTGCTCTCGAGCCAGTTCGCGCTGGGCGCGGATGCTTCGGTAGCGGCTGGGCCCGTGGGACGTCATGCTGAAGGGAATACGGATTGGAAGCTGCGGGCGCAGGTGCTGACCTATTCGCGGGCGCGAGGAATCTTTGCCGGCGTGAGCTTGAACGGAGCCCGGGTCAGTTTCGACAAGAATTCTACGCGTGAATTCTATGGGCACATGGTGACGTCCAAAGCGTCGCTGACCGGGGAAGTGGAGCCTCCGGCAAATGCGAATGCGTTTCTGAGCAGTTTGGCGAAGTGGGCGCAGGAAGCGGCGAAGTAAACCGGCTCTCGGCTTCGGGCTCTCGGCTTCCGGCTTTGGTTTTGCGTCGCTTCAGCGGTTACCTTTTCCTGATACGAATCCACCTTGGAGGCTTTGCCATGGGCTCATCCTTGATTGCGCCGCCGTTGGCCGGCAACGTTTTGGGATCGGTTGGGAATGACTTTGTCGTTGCCGAGTGGAAGGATGCTGGAGGACCGCCCGGGCCTCCGCGATGGATTGCGCCGCTTCACTTGCACCGTCATGATGACGAAGCCTGGTATGTGCTCGAAGGAAAGCTTTGTGTGCGCGTGGGGAAAGAGATCGTGGAAGCTGCCGCAGGATCAGCCGTCTTTGTGCCGCGCGGGACACCGCATACCTATTGGAATCCTGGGGAGGGGCTGGTCCGCTATCTGCTGGTGATGACGTCGAATGTCTATGGGCTCATCCAGGATATTCACGCGATGAAAGACCGATCTCCAGCAGCGCTGGCGGCGGCGTTTGAGAATCATGATTCGGAGATGGTGAATCAGTAGCTCAGCACTCACGAGTCAGTGGTTAGTGGTCAGTGGTCAGTGGTCAGTGGTCAGTGGTCAGTGGTCAGATTTAGATCTTCTTTCTCAAAGGTTGCTTTTCCTTCTGTGCTCCGTTTCCTGAGGGCTGAATCGCGCGCATGATAGAGTGACGCTTTCCCCCGATGCGTCGGAAAATCGAGTACTGGGCGGCTTGGCCGTTCTTAAAGATATTAGGAATTTTGCCGCGATCTCTTGCGCGGGCGTTTGCCATTGCCATTGCGCAGATGGTGTATCTGCTGCACGTCCGGTTGCGGCAGGTGGGGATGCGCAACCTGCAAATGGTCTTTCCTGAAAAAAGTGAGGCCGAGCGGAAGAAGATTCTGCGCGGCGTCTTTACCTCACTTGGACGAGAACTCGCCGAGTTGTGCCAGTTCCCTCGATACACTCCCGAGAATGTCGACGAGGTTGTGGTCTATGAGGGCCTGGAGAATTACGAACGCGCTTACGCGCGCGGCAAAGGAGTGCTGTTTCTTACGGCGCATTTTGGGGCATGGGAGCTTTCGGCGTTTGCGCATTCCTTGCATGGGCATCCTGTAAATATCGTGATGCGGCCGATGGACAATCCTTATCTCGACCGGCTGCTGCAGCAGTACCGCACGATGCATGGCAACAAAGTAGTGCCGAAGGATGATTTCGTGCGCGGGCTGCTGGCGGCGATGAAGGCGGGGGAGACTGTCGGTATATTGATGGATACGAATATGACTCCGCCGCAAGGAGTGTTTGTCGATTTTTTCGGAATCAAGGCTTGCACGGCGAGCGGGCTGGCGAGAATCGCAATGCGAACCGACGCGGCAGTGGTGCCAGGATTCACGATTTGGGACGAGGCGATGGGGAAGTATCGGCTGCGGTTCGATCCGGCTTTGGATTTGGTTCGTACCGGCGAACTGGAAGCGGATATCGTGACCAACACGCAGAAGTTCACTAAGGTGATTGAGGACTATGTGCGGCGGTATCCCGAGCAGTGGCTGTGGGTGCATCGGCGGTGGAAGACGCGGCCGGAGGGGGAGGCTCCGCTGTACTAGGTCCGGCTTTCGGCTTTCGCTTTTCGGCATTCGGACGGCTCCGGCCCTCGGCCCTCAGCCCTTCGCCCTCGGCCCTCAGACCTCAGACCTTCGGCTTCGGGCTTCCGGCTTCCTCATCTCGGGTTCTTGATTCCGGTGTGCCAACTGATCGAGGTTCCCGAGACAATCTCAGCGGTTGTGTTCGAGAGGTGAAAGTTTTGCTGCAGAAAGTCCGAGGTCTGCATCAGGCTCTGACACCTCCCGCGGGAGCCGGAAGCCCGAAGCCGGAAGCCAAAGGTCCAAGGTCCGAGGGCGAGGGTCCGAGGTCTCAGGTCGCTTTTGCTGCCTGCTATCAATCAGTGCTCGACATTCTTCGCAGTCTTGGTGGACCCGACAGCGCTCAGGCGGATTACGGCTGCGGCTGCGCTGTAACGGACCTTCGGATTTCTATCAGAGAATCTGAGCTGGACTTTGGGCGACAGGGAAGGATCTCCGCGTTGCGCGATGGCTTCGATGGCGGCTGCGCGGACGATCCAATTCTTATCGCGGGTAGCCGCGATAAGAGCGCGCGCGGTTGCTGGGTCGGGATCGTGCGCGAGATAGGTGGCGGCTACGGCCCGCACGGGATTGGGATCGTTCTTGTGGATGGTGCGATAGGCGTCCCAGCCGATGCCCGCGAAGGGGACAAAGCCGATTCCTTCCGAGAAGCCGATCTTCGCCAACTCTTTCGGGTTCTTGAGTGTCGCGACTTGCGAGGCGATCAGGCCGTCGCCAGTCTTGCGATTCCCGGTGAGCAGGTCGTAGTAGACCGCATAGGCGTCCGAGTTATCTTTCAGCTCGCGCAGCGAGTGAGCGGCGGCCATTACCACGGGGACTTTGGAATCTCCAAGGGCCTTTTGCAGCTTGGGAATCGATTCAGTGGCGTGCATCTGACCCAACGCTGTGGCGGCCGCTGCACGCACTTCGGGTTTGGGATCTTGCAGAGCGTCATCGGCGATCTGGCGAGCACGGGCGTCGCCGCTAAGCAGTCCAAGGGCGCGCACGCCGTCGGTGCGGTCGATGGTTCGCTTGGACATCGCAGCGTTCTGAAGCAAGTCCCACGCCTCGTGCTTGGGCGTTTCGATGTCGTCGGGCTCCTGCGCAAAGGCTACGGCGATCGCGCCGGAGAGTATGGAAACCGCGAGCAGTTGCAGGCTTCTCCTCATACAACCCAGTTCGGGCCCTGAAGCGTCAAGGCGATGTTAAGATGCCGCACGCGCAGGAAGCGTAAACAGTGTTTCGTACGGAGGGGAAGTAATTCGAGTCTTCTGCTTCGCATGGTTCATCTGTGAAGGAAGTCAGGTGATTCTGGTTAATCTCTGAAGGGTTTTCCGTAGAGAATCTGTAAACGCAGTAGAAAGGACAGACATGAGCGTTGAGCAGCAAGTGTCGACACATTACACGACGGGAGCGTTGGAGCAGAAGATTCTGGGAGCTTTGAGGAGTGCGGGGAAGGATCCGGCGCACCTGAGCGGCGATGACATTGCGCCGCTGGACAATTTTCATCTCGGTGGGCGGCAAGCGATTGAGGACCTGTCCGGCTTCATGCATCTGAGTCCGGGGATGCATTTGCTGGATGTCGGCTGCGGAGTGGGCGGTCCGGCGCGCTACTTTGCCGAGCAGGGCTGTCAGGTGACGGGACTGGATTTGACCGAAGAGTTCGTGCAGGTGGCAGAGAGTCTGACGCGCATGTTGAAGTTGGAAGGGAAGGCCAAATTTAAGCAAGGAAGCGCGCTTGAGATGCCGTTTCCATCGGGCACGTTCGATGGCGCATACATGATTCATGTCGGAATGAACATCGAGGATAAGGCAGGAGTGTTCCGGGAAGTCGGACGAGTGCTGAAGCGTGGAGGGAGATTTACGATCTTTGACATCCTGCGAACCGGAGAGGGTGCTCTGGAGTTTCCGCTGCCGTGGGCAGTGAGTCCAGAGACGAGCTTTGTGAGGACGATGGAAGATTATCGGAAGATGCTGGAGGTCGTGGGCTTTCGCGTGGAGCATGAGCGAGGGCGGCATCAGTTTGCGCTGGAGGAGATGCAGAAGAGGATGGCGCGAGGGCCATCCGGTGCGCCTCCAGTGATTGGAGTGCATATTCTCATGGGAGAGAAGGCGCCGGTGATGCTGAAGAATGTGAACGAGGCGATTGCTGGGGGAAAGTTGGACCCGGTGGAGATTGTCGCAGTGGCGGGATGAGCGGTCAGAAACTGCCGCAGCTTACTCGCAGTGCGACCATGGGATCCGCCTCCTGCTGCACGGAGTTCCGGGACGTAGCAGGCAAATAATGTGACAGAAATGAGCAAGGCCGCGGCGCCGGCAAACTTGGGTCGTCCCATGCGAGGTCAGTCGTAGCGTTTCTTTCGCTCCGTCGGAGCTTGATGCTTTTCCGTTTCGTGACCCACCGCTTGCGCGGTGGGCTGCATTCTTTCGCCGCTTTGCGTCTCGGTTTTCGCACGGCATTTTCAGTCTTTGCTGCGCAACACAGCTATGACACAGACTCCATGTGAACTCACCTTCTTATTTCTCAAGTGGGTTCCACTACGATGCGTCTGCGCTTCCGGTAAAATCAAATGTCCTTATGAATAACTTTGAACAGATCGCAGAGCGTGAGCGGCAGTTTCTGCTGCAGACTTATAACCGTTATCCAGTTGTGTTGCAGCGGGGCAAGGGAGTTTTTCTTTATGACATTGAGGGAAAGCGCTACCTTGATTTCGTGTCTGGACTAGGAGTGAATGCGCTGGGGCATGCGCATCCGCGGATCGTGAAGACGATTCGCGAGCAGGCTGCGAAACTGGTGCACGTTTCGAATCTCTACTATCACGAGTATCAGGGTCCGTTGGCGGAGAAGCTGTGCAAGCTTTCGGGGTTGAATCGCGCATTCTTCTCGAACAGCGGGACTGAAGCGATTGAGGGATCGATCAAACTGGCCCGGCTGGCGGGACATCGCGCTGGTGGAGAGGCGAAGAGCAAGCTGGTGGGGCTCGATGGGTCTTACCATGGGCGTACATTCGGGGCGCTCTCGCTTACTGGGCAGGACAAGCACCGCAAGGGATTTGAGCCGCTGCTGGAAGATGTGACCTTCGTGAAGCAGAACGATATCGAAGGGTTGCGCAATGCGGTCAACGACAACACCTGCGCGATCGTGCTGGAGCCGATTTTCGGTGAGGGCGGAATTCACGAGTGTTCCGTAGAGTTCCTGAAAGAATGCCGTGCGCTGGCGGACCGGCACAAGGCAGCGCTGATCTTTGATGAGATTCAATGCGGACTCGGGCGGACGGGATCGATTTTTGCGTTCCAGACGTTCGGAGTGACTCCGGATATCGTGGCGATTGCTAAGCCGATCGCAGCTGGGCTGCCGCTCGGGGCGTTTATCGCGAAGGAAGAATTCGCGAACGCGATTTCCTTTGGGCAGCATGGGACGACGTTTGGCGGCGGTCCTCTTGCCTGTCGTGTGGCGCTCGAGTACCTCGCGATTGTGGAAGAGGAAAAACTACTCGAGAACGTCAACAAGGTTGGGGCGTATTTGCATCAGCAACTGAAGGAAGTGGTGGAGAAGCGTTCGGCTGCAGTGGGCGTGCGAGGGCGGGGATTTATCCAGGCGATTCAGTTGGAGGTTCCGGCGCGTCCGATCGTGGATGGCGGGCTTGCCGAAGGCGTGCTCTTCAACAGTACACAGGACACGGTTGTGCGGTTTCTGCCTCCGTTCTTGCTGGAGGAGAAGCATGTGGACAAGGGGATTCGGGTGCTGAAGAAGCTGCTGGGGAAGAAGAAGGCGGCGGCCGCATAAACGGCGGCGGGTTCAAGTAGAGAACTCCTTTCGAAGGCGAGTGCGCTAGAAGCGGGCAAGGGATCCTTCGACTCCGCGATCATTTTCGCTTCGCGAACATGATCGCTGCGCTCAGGATGATAAGCCATTGTTTTTGGTGGCGCAGGATGACAGGTAGGCGCGGACGGCGAAATGAAAGCAAAAACGGGGAGCCGAAGCTCCCCAAAAGTGAAGCGACAGAGGCGTATTTCATTTAGTAGGAAGACTGGGAATGGGAAAGAGTTGTCCGGAAGTGAGGAGAATTTGGCGGTTACGATAGGGTAATGAAGGCATCCTCAGGGGTGGCAATTCCCGCGCTGGGCGAAGGCATAGAGGAATGCCGGATGGACTTTGGTGGCGCGAAGATGCGCTACCTCCGGGCGGGGTCAGGGCCGCCCTTGATCCTGCTGCATGGATTGATGGGGTACTCGTTCTCGTGGCGATACACGATGCCGGCTTTGGCGGCGTACCGGACTGTGTATGCGCCGGACATGCTAGGGGCAGGATTCTCGGATCGTCCGAAAATCGATCATTCGATGAGGGCCACAGCCCTGCGTGTTCTGAGTTTTGCGGAACGACTCGGAATCTCTTCGTTCGACCTGCTGGGGACGTCTCGTGGTGGCGCTGTGGCCATGTGCGCGGCTGCGGAGTGTGTGAATTCGGGAAGGTCGCACCTTCGAAGCCTCGTCCTGGTAGCGCCTGTGAACCCCTATTCGCCGCATGGGCGTTGGCTGGCAGCATTCTCCGGCTCGGAACCTGGGTCAGTGATTATGCGGGCCGTGCTGGAGCGGATGCCATTCTTGTACCCGTACATTCACGGCCATCTGTATGGAAACCGATCCAAGATCCCTCCCGGTACTCTGGACGGGTACAAGGCTCCGCTAGCGATTCCTGGATTGTTCGATCATGCGCTGAGCATTGTGAAGACATGGGGCGCAGATCTGCGCGAGTTGGAAGTTCTCCTTCCGAAACTGCGTGGGATTCCGACGCTGCTGATGTGGGGCAGCAAGGATCCGGCGGTTTACGTATCGTCGATGGAGCCCCTGGCTCGATATTTTCCCAATGCGGAGCGAATTGTGTTTCCTGGAATCGGGCATTTGCCTTATGAGGAGTGTGCGGAGGAGCTTAACCGGGCGTTGATTGAGTTTCTGACCAAGGGAGACGGGGCTCGGGACTCTGGATAACGGCTTAGGCTAGAGAACCTCGCCCTCGTCCGGCTGAGTCGTCGCGGTAGGGATGTTTCGACTGCGCGACCGGTCGCTTCGCTTCCGGTCACTTCGCTCAACATGACAAGTGACACTGACCCGATGTTGAGCTGCATGTCGCCGCATTCATGACCCAATCTATCTTCGATTTCTTGAGAGATGCCGTCGTGCACTACGGATACTGGGCCGTGGGTGCGGCATTGCTGCTTGAGAATATGGGCATACCCGTACCGGGCGAAACGATACTTCTGCTGGCGAGTTTCCTGGCCTACTCGCAACGTGAGCTACAACTTTCCTGGATCATCGTGGTGGCGATCGTCGCTGCTACTCTAGGCGACAACTTTGGGTTCATTGCGGGTTATTACGGCGGGCGCCCTCTGTTGAATCGTTACCAGAATGTTTTTCGGATCAAGAACGCCACATTGCAAAGGGGAGAACAGCTGTTCGCGCGTTACGGCGCAGTGACGGTTTTCTTCGCGCGATTCGTGTTTGGCATGCGGATCATCGCGGGCCCCATGGCCGGAGTTTTGCGAATGCCATGGAAGAAGTTTTTGATCTTCAATTTTCTGGGTGCGGCGTTGTGGGTGAGTGTGATCTCCACGGCCGGATATCTATTCGGGCGGCATTGGAATCGTTTGGAGAACGCGATCGGAAAATTCGATTTGGCAGCCGCGATTGGTGCTTTGGGAGTGATCGTGGTGCTCTGGTGGTGGAACCGGCGCAAGGCCAAAGCCGCACCTTCCGAGTAACCTTCTGCACAATCAGGCTCGCAATTCAGCGGCTATACTTGCGCAATATCGCGGGTTCGGGAAGTTCAGTTTGGGGCGATGGGGTGGCAAGCAAAAATTCCAGCGCTAGCGTCCGGGCCGAGAATTCGGACGAGGAGGAAAACATGAAGAAGTTTCTGAGTTACTTTTCCGTGATTGCAGGAACAGTGGTGGTGACGCTGGCCTTGTCGTCGGCGATCATGCAACCGAAGGCGTCGGCGGCTCCCGTTCCCGTACCGGCAGCGGCCGCGGTTCCAACTCCCGCACCCGCGGCGACTCCAGACCGGCATCCGCACATCGACGAAGCGTTAGAGCATATGCGCGCCGCCAAGCATGAACTGGAGACAGCGGAGCACGATTTCGACGGCCATCGCGCGAAATCTCTCGAGCATCTCAAAGCGTCGATTCACGAAGCAGAAATCTGCCTGAGCATGCGATAACTTCGTTCTAAATCGGTCGGAAGTTGAAAAAGGCAGCGTCCTAGGACGCTGCCTTTTCTGTTTTTAGCGAGAACTGCGGAATGCTCAGTGGTGGCCCCAGGTGTATCCGACCGAAGCGCCGAGGCGGAAGACGTTGTCGGAGTGAAACTCGTGATTGTTGGGGATGAAGTAGTAGTGCACCTCGGGGCGGACGAACACGTTGCGCCAGGCGTAGTAACGGATTCCAAAGCCTGCATGCAGGAGGAAGTGGTTGCTGTTCAGGTTGGCGCTGCAGCCTCCGGCAGGGAGAGGGCAAGATCCTGTGCCGTAGAAGAGCAACGTCGCGATCCCGGCTCCGGCCATCATGTCACCGTGGGTCTTGGCTGCCAGCCGATGCGAGTACACTCCATTCGCACTGATCAGAATCGGGCGATAGAACTGGAAGTTGTTGTACAGGCCCTCGTGGTAGCGGAAGGCGCCTTCAATGTTAATTCCACGGTCTTTTGAGTTCAGGTACTGGAAGAAGAGGCCAGGGTAGGTGCCACCTCTCAACGAAGGAGGAAGGAAAGCCTCAGAGGCGTTATTGTTTTTGGCCGACCACAGAGTGCTGCCACTTCCGGCGATGTCGACCTGCGGTTCCTGGGCCTGTGCGAAGCTGGCGAAAAGCAGAACTGTGAAGACGAACGTGAGCGAACAAAACTTTCTCAACCCTGCCCCCCTATGAGCGAGATTGGTGATCTGATCTGCCTCGGTGAACTCCATGGTAGAGATTGTCAGATCGTCACCACGGAGTGCACAGAGGGGCACAGAGTTCATCGAAATCCAATATGGCTTCTAGTCTGGACCAATCGTGTAGCCGATGGAAGCGCCGGCGCGGAACACGCTGTTAGACGTGAAGTCGCTCGTATTGTTGTTGATGTAGTAATAGCGAACTTCGGGACGCACGAAGACGTGTCCCCAGAAGTAGTAGCGAATGCCAGCACCGGCGTCGATCGCGAAATGATTCGAACTCGCGTAATTTGTGCAACTGAAATAGCTGCAGGTGTAATTCGCAGAATAGAAGCGGGTGCTCTGCCAGCCAATACCGCCGAATAGATCGCCGCCGACTTTCTTGCTAATCCGCGGCTGATAGACGCCGTTGAAAGTGTAGAGGATGGGGCGATAGGGCAGGCCGATACCGGCGTAATTGCCCTGTCCGCCGCGCCAAGCCACGTCGAACCCGATACCTACGCGTTTGTGGAAGATGACGTCCGCACCGACGTTGGGATATAAGCCACCTTTTTCGGGGCAAAGGCCAGTGTTGTTGTTACACGAGCCCGACGACATGAGCGTCCCGAACCCGAACATAGCGTCGCCTTGCTGGGCTGAGGCGAGACTCGCGAAGGCAAGAACTGCAACGACCGTGGCAAAGAGGGCGAACTTTCTCAAGAGAACCTCCTTTAATTGTCGGTGCTGGCGGCTAAGATGCTTCCGCCAAACCGTTGGGATGCAAGGACGTAGATTGTGCATTCATCTTAATGGCAAGCCCGACGAACATTCAAATGACGCGAGCTCGAAAGTGGAAAGAGCTGCCGCGGGGCTGGCGGGATTGGGATGAATTTACGCTACGTGCTTGGAACCCTGCCGGATGAAAAAAGTTGCAATGTGCGCTGATCGGACAAGCCGTGTTTATCGGCTGGCTGTGCCGCCTCCGCGCAGCACGTGGTCGATGGCAATCGGCCCAGCGCCAAAGAAGATTAATGCGAAAGCAAGGGTAGCGACCGCCAACGGGAACTCAAACCCAGGATGATCCGGAGATCCCAGAAGGCCGTTATGCAGGTGAACCTTCCAGATTGCTACCGCCAAGTTGATACAGATCGCGAACGCCGCCGGACGAGTAAAGAATCCCACGATGATCAGCAATCCCCCGAGCAGTTCCGTAAACGCGGAAACATACCCAAGCCAGGAAGGGAGTCCCATTCCTCCGATCATATGGGCGAAGTGTTGCAGGCCACCGAAAACCTTGTGATATCCGTGGACCGTCATAATGATGCCCAGCGACAAGCGAATGACCAAAAGCGCGAGCGGTTGAAAGCGATCGAGATAACGCAAAAGATCCTCCGAGTGGATGAAATAGATTAGCGCAGGAAATTGCTCCTGCGGAGTACCCAGGACGCGTCAAGGTTGAATGTCTGGGAAGACCTGCCGAAACAACAGCTTGGACGGGCGGCGTAGTACCTCCGTACCGTGCCTAGTACTTCAGTTACCGGTATCGAGATGACCGGACATGGCCTGAGCCATGAACTCTACAGGTAGTGTATTTCGATTTACCAACCACAATAGGTAGACATGGGCTGATCGAGCTTGTAGGGGGATTTCCAGAAAACAGGCAAAAAACGCGGAGAAACGCGGAGATTCGCTTCGAGCCGAGGCTTTTCAGGGCTGATATATGCTCGGGACACGAAAGCCCTCTGAGCCGATAGACAAGGCGAGGAAGTCTCCCAAAGGAACCCCGTGGGGCGCGGAAGGACTGGGACGGGAAGAGAGCGGGCAGGGAGAGCAAAGAAACTATGGCCGACTCGCGAGAAGTAATGAACATTCGCCAAGCGTCGCAGTACCTGGGCGTGAGTCCGGACACTTTGTACAAGTACGTAGGCGAACAAAAGATTCCCGCGTTCAAGCTGGGCAATCGCTGGCGCTTCAAGAAATCGCGGCTGGATCAATGGATGGAAGAGAAGTCGAGTGAGATGGAACCGCAAGCCAAGCGAAAGCCGAAGGCGGCGGGCAAGGCTGCGGGGCAGATTTAGTTAAACAGCGCGGGCGAGTTGCCCGCGACCACACAAAGGTGGGCACATGTTTGGAATGGGATCGAAGTCGATAGTTGGTCTGGATGTGGGTTCTTCGAGCATCAAGGCTGTCGAGCTGAAGAAGAAGGGTGGGCAGATCGAAGTCGCGCACCTTGGGCTGGAACCGCTGTCGTCCGATATCGTCGTCGACTCCATGATCGTGGACTCGGGCACGGTGTCGAGCGCGATCTCGAAGCTGTTCCTCGACAACCAAATCAAGACCAAGGCAGTGGCCACGGCGGTGAGCGGACACTCCGTCATCGTGAAGAAGATCTCGCTGCCCTCGATGAGCGATCAGGAGCTGGCGGAGACGATCGAGAAAGAAGCGGCGCAACACATCCCCTTCGATCTGGGCGATGTGAGCCTCGACTACCAGATCCTCTCGGATGAGGTCGGCAGCCCGCAGATGGATGTTCTGCTGGTCGCGGTGAAGAAGGACAAGATTTTGAACTACACCAACGTACTCTCGATGGCGGGCCGCACGCCCGCTATCGTCGATATCGACGCGTTGGCTCTGCAGAACTGCTACGAGTACAACTACCAGCCGTCGCCGGGCCAGGTGGTGGCGCTGCTGAACCTGGGCGCCAGCGTGATGAACATCAACATCGTGAAGGGCACGACGCCGTTGTTCCCGCGCGACGTCAGCGTAGGCGGTCATCAGTACACCGACTCGCTGCAGAAGGAACTCGACCTGAGCTTCGACGACGCGGAATCGCTGAAGCTGGGCAACAAAGTTGGCACGGTGAGCGAAGACGCGAAGCAGCCGATCCTGCAGCAGGTGACTGAAATCATCGTGCTCGAGATTCAGAAGACGTTTGACTTCTTCCGTGCCAGTGCGGCCGGGGAGCACATCGAGAAGATCTACCTGGCGGGCGGTTCTTCGAAAGTGCCGGGCCTGGTAGAGGCTTTGCGGCAAGAGTTCTCGATGCCAGTCGAGTTGTTGAATCCGTTCCAGCGCGTGACTCCTCCGGCGGAGGGTCTGGGAGCGGAGCTGGTCGAGAAAAATCCCGGCCAGATGGCGGTGGCGGTGGGCTTGGCCCTGAGGAGCTTTGAATCCCTATGATCAAAATCAACCTGCTCGAAACGAACAAAGGGAAGGGCAAACGCGGTGGCGGCAGCGGCCCGTCGATGCCCACGATGGAAATGGGAGACATGGGATCTCCCAAGCTGAAGATCCTGGTGGTGATCGTGATCGTTGGCTTGGTGAACCTGGGCTACTGGTACCGACTGGATAACCAGTCGAAGGCGATCGCAGTCAAGATGGCGGAAGCGGAGAAGAAGAACCGCGAACTGGCGGACGTGAAGGCCAAGTTCCTGGACCGCCAGAATCAGGCCAGCATCTATCAGCGGCGCGTGGACGTCATCAAGAAGCTTCAGGATGGGCAAACCGGCCCTGTAAACCTGATGGCCATGATGGGTGAGACGGTCAACAACACCGAGGCGGTCTGGCTGAGCAAGATGGACGACCAGGGAGCGAACGTGAATTTGGAAGGCACAGCGCTTTCGACGGACGCGGTGGCGAACCTGATTGCAAATCTGCAGAAGACCGGATTCTTCAAGAACGTCGAGATCAAAGAAACCTATCAGGACGAGCAGATCAAGGAGATGCAGGCGTTTCAGTTCACCCTGACCTGCGAGAAGGGAAAGTCGTAAAGGCGGACCTATGGCGAACTTTGGCGAACTGTCGGGCATCAAGCAGTGGGGCGTGGTGATTCTTGGCGGCGCGGTCGTCTCGGCCGCACTGTTCTTCACCGTGTTCAAGAGCCAGAACGAGAAGAACACGGCTGCGCAGCATGCGCTGGAAGACAAGATTCGGGAGAACAACGAGCTTGAGTCGTACCGGCCGAAGTTGAAGCAGATCGAACAGCAGCTGGCTGAACTCAAGCAACAGCTCGATATCGAAGCGCGCATCGTTCCCGATGAGAAGGAGGTCGACGGCTTCATCACCATGATGGACGCCGAGGCCGTGAAAGCGGGCGTGGAACTGCGGCGCTATGCGGCGAAAGACGTCAAGCAGCAGCAGTACTACTCCGAAGTTCCCTTCGACATAGAACTGGACGGTTCGTACTACTCGGCGCTGAACTTTTTTGACCGGGTGAGCAAGCTGGAGCGCATCGTCAACGTCAGCAACCTGATCGTGTCGACGGTGAGAAATCCAAGCGGCGCGAAAGCGAAGCATACCTATCAGTACGCGCCCAACGAGAGTGTGGTCGCAACCTTTGTGGCAACGACGTATTTCAGTCGTGATCTGCAACCTCCTGCGCCGCCGGCTGGTGCGAAACCGGCCACGACGACGGCGGCGAAATAGGGATACCTATGAAGACGGCGATGAAGCTGACAACTGGCATTCTGGCAACGGCAATGATGGTGGGCGGGACCGCAGCTCTGGCTGCGGGGCAGAATCCGGACGCCATCGATAACGCGCGCAGCGTAGCAAAGTCGCTGCAGCAGAAGCAGGCCATCGATTCAAACGCAGCGCTGGACGCGGCGGGAACTCCGCCGACGCCAGCGAAGCCCGACCCTGGAGCACCTGCGCCTGCGGTCAAACCGGCGGTAATTCCCGGGTCGACGGCGACACCGGTGACGGCGGCTCCTGTGGCGAAGGCTGCCGCTCCCGCGGCGAAACCTGCGGCCCCTGCTGCGAAGGCGAAGGCAGCTTCGAGCCAAAACAATCAGCTTCAGCGCGTGAATGTCGTTCCTGGCGGCAACGATGTTCAGATCGAGATCAGCTCCAGCGATGCGGTGGCGCCACGAGTGACCAAGCTGAGTTCTCCGGCCCGGCTGCTGATCGAGCTGCCCGAAACAGTTGTCGCGACTTCACAGAGCAAGATTCCTGTGGGCAGCGGCGGTGTGAAGGGCGTGCGGATTGGCATGGACGGCAAGAATCCACCTACGACCAGCGTTGTGGTGGATCTCGAAAAGCCGCTGACCTATGACGTGTCGTCTGGTCCGGCGGGGAAGTTTGTGCTGATTCTGCACACACTGGATGGATCCAGTGCAGCTGCACCGGTAGCGAAGAGCGCTGCAACGGCTCCTGCGAAATCCGCGCCAGTTGCGGCGGCGAAGGCTGCTCCGGCTCCGAAGGCCGCAGTTGCGGTGGCCACCACGACGAAAGCTGCTCCCGCTACAAAAGTTGCGGATGCGAAGACTGCTGTTGCCAAAGCTGCTGCTCCTAAAGCAGTTGCGGCTAAACAGGACGCAAAGGGAGCGGCGCCAGCCAAGGCTGTGGCGGCTGAGGCAAAGCCGGCTGAGCCAGCCAAGCCCAAGGCAGAAGACAAGAAATGGGCGATGAACGGGAAGCGTGATCCATTTTTCAGCCCGGTAGTGCAGCAACAGGGATCGGGTTGCTCGACAGGCAAGAAGTGCCTGGAGATCAACGCCATTAACCTGCGCGGTGTGGTGAAGTCGGACAACGGTTTCATCGCCGTAGTGACGAACAACATCGGCAAAGCATATTTCCTGCACGAGAATGACCCTGTGTTCAACGGATATGTGGTGAAGATCACGGGCGATTCCATCGTGTTCGAAGAGACGACACAGGACAAGCTGGGCAAGACATCGACGCACGAAGTGGTGAAGAGAATCTTCACCCCGGCGGTTTAATTCCAGTTGCACGAAGGACACGCGGGCCAGGCTCGCGGGTGGGGAGAGGCGAAATGCGAAAGCAACAAGTAACCATGTTCGTATCGTTGCTGCTGATGGTGGTGGTAGCCGCGGCTGCCCAGACGCCCAGCCAGCTCGATCGAGTCAACGTAATCCGCGACACGGATACGATCCGGGTCGAGATGAAAGCCAGCGGCGCGGTGACGCCGAAGCTCAGCACTCTGGATTCGCCCGCCCGCGTGGTGGTCGACCTGCCGGAGACCGTGATGGCAACCGGCCAACGCCGCATCGCGGTGGGCGCCGAGGGTGTCAAGGGAGTGCGCATCGGCATGGATGGCCAGTCGCATCCAACGACGCGCATTGTCGTTGACCTCGAGAAGGCATGCGCCTATGAGTTGACGCCGGGACCGGCGGGCAAGCTGGTGTTGACACTGCATGCCAACACGGTTGCCCAGGCTTCTGCCCAACCGAAGACGGTGACGGCGGATGCCAGTGCTCCGGCAAGCCCGTTCTCGGCTCGCGTGATGGATGTTCGCTCGGCGCCGAAGGCGGAGGACAAGCCGGCCAGCAAGCCAGCCGCGGACAACTCGGCCGCCGCCCCCAACAATTTTGTGTTCGTTGAGCCTGCTTACCAGGCGAAGAACGAAGCCACGAACGAGACCGGCAAGGATGAGACGGCGGACGAGCCGACGGTACGGGCGCAGGAAGCTGCCGCTCGTTTCGCGGACAAAACAGCTGTCGAGCTGCTTCCTGTGAGCATGCACGCCACGCCGCAGGCACAGAGTTCCACGCCGGCTGCGCAGAGCTCCACCGGAATCAGCCCAGCGGTGAACCTGGCCGCCGAGCAAAAGGCCCAGATGGGCCAGCAGGGCGCCGCTTCCGGCCCGCACTATACGGGCGAGCCGATCTCGGTCAACCTGAAGGACGTCGACCTGAAAGACTTCTTCCGTCTGGTCCACGAGATCAGCGGGCTCAACGTCGTTCTCGATCCAAACGTGCACGGCACGCTGACGATCGTGCTCGATGACGTGCCGTGGGATCAGGCCCTCGACATCGTTCTGAAGAACAACGACCTGGCGCGCGAACTGGAAGGCAACGTCCTGCGCATCGCCACAGTCGAGACCTTGAAGAAGGAGGCGGATGCGCGGCGCGCACAGATCGAGTCGGAAGCGCTTGCCGTAGAAAAAGTCTCCGTCACCCGGTTTCTCAGTTACGCCAAGGCGAAAGATGCCATCGTTACTGTGAAGAAGTTCCTCTCGCAGCGCGGTGATGTGGTCGCTGACGACCGCACCAACGCTGTCATCGTCAACGATATCCCGAAGGTGATTCCGGTCATCGACCGCCTGCTCTCGCAGCTTGACCGCAAGACGCAGGAAGTCGAAATTGAAGCCCGCGTAGTTGCTGCGACGCGGCAGTTTGCCCGCGACATCGGTACGCAGATGGGCTTCGGTTGGGGCAACGGACACAGCGCGGTCGGCGGCAACTCTACCGTCGGCACGACCAACACGAACGTGAGCGGCCTGAGCCCGGGTTACATCACAACCCCGGCGTCATCGGGTGGCGGAACGGGCAATACCATTCCACTGTTCTCGAACCTGGGCAGCACGTCGCCTACGAGTGGTTTGACGCTCCTCAATGCCAGCAACACGGTGCGGCTAGACTTCCAGCTTTCGCTGGCTGAATCGCGCGGCTTGTTGAAGGTGCTGTCACGTCCGCGAGTCGTTACGCAGAACAACATTCAGGCCCTGGTGAAGCAGGGCGTGCGCGTTCCGATCGTGACGCAGGCGCAGTTGGGCGGTCCTCCGACCGTTACCTACGTTGACGCGTTCCTGCGGTTGACGGTGACTCCTCAGATCACGTCGGAGAACACCATCTTCCTGAACGTGGACGTGGAAAACACCACGCCGAACTTCGGTCAGGAAGTGCAGGGCAACCCCGAATTGATCACGCAGCAGGCGACCACGCAGGTACTGGTGACCGACGGCGGCACGGTGGTGATCGGCGGCGTCATCCAGACGCAGAACTCGATCAACATCACGCAGGTTCCGCTGTTGGGCAGCATCCCGGTGCTGGGCAACCTGTTCAAGCACAACGTCGTCAACACACAGAACCAGGAACTGATCTTCTTCATTACGCCGCGAATCATTCAGACATAACGAGTCCTGAGTCGCGAGTCGCAAGTCCTGAGCTAAAGCCGCCGGTCTGGAGAAACTGCCAGCCGGCGGTTTTGTATTAGCCGTGAGCTGCGAGCCATGAGCCCCGAGCTTAGCGGAGACAGAAATGAAAACGTTCTGGAAAATCACATTCGTCGTTCTTATGGCTACGTATGTGGCGTGTTTCGTCACGTCTTTTTCGATGTATTGGTGGCCCGACATGCCAACCTCCCCCCGCCCCACAGAGGGCCGGATTCATCCACTTAACAATCATGGTCACTACACCTATATGAACGAATCCGAGTACCGATTGCACACGACGATTTGGAGGATCCTCCCGGCCTGTTTTGGAGGTGTCGTCCTCATCTACCTCTTAGTCGATCCCTTTGATCAAAAAGACGCTCGCCGAAAATACGGATCCCCGCCGCCCGGATTCCGCTGATCGGCAAGTGTTCATAGCTGATCCCCTCTGTTTCCCCTGCTACACTGCCAGCAAATGGATTTCCGCGCACGACAGCAGAAACTTCGCGAGCATCTTGCTACTACCCGATTCGATGGACTTCTTGTCAGCCACTTAGCAAATATCCGATATCTGTGCGGATTCACTGGCAGTGCGGGCCTTCTTCTCGTAGAAGAAACGGGGAGCATCTTCTTCACCGACGTGCGCTACGACACGCAGGCACATGAAGAAGTGAAGGGGGCCAAAATCATCATTGCACGCAAATCTCCGCTGGCTGCGCTCGGCGAGTTTCTGGAGAAACGGCGCAAGCGCTCACACCGGCAGACGATTGGCATTGAGTCGGAGCACTTTACTCTGGCGGACAAGAAACGCCTGACACAATTTCGTCTGGCGGGAGTCCGTCTCAAGGACGCTCCGGCTATGGTCGAACGCTTTCGCATGGTGAAGGATGATGGCGAGATCGGCCTGATCCGCTCCGCGGTGCAACTGGGCGCAAAAATCTACGACCGGGCGCTTGAGGTTCTCCGTCCGGGAACGAAGGAAGTGGACATAGCCGCCGAGATGGAACTCGCGGCTCGGCGAAGTGGCGCGGAGGCCATGTCGTTCGAGACGATTATTGCTTCTGGTCCCAGATCTGCTTTACCCCACGGGCGTGCCTCTGCCACTCCCATTGCCCAGGGCGGGTTCGTCGTCTGTGACTTCGGTGTTATACTCTCAGGTTATTGTTCGGATGAGACCCGTACGGTGTGGGTCGGCACTCCATCCGACGATGCCCGCCGCGCTTACGAGGCAGTACGAAGCGCACAGCAGGCGGCAATCGATGCAGTGAAACCGGGTGTTACGACCGGCGAAGTCGACGCTGCGGCGCGGAAGAC
>Ga0070734_10002318_pt1 | contig 23574 bp, 20 predicted proteins | sample Coa_R1_8_FD_66444 | JGI IMG/M metagenome (GOLD analysis project Ga0070734, IMG submission 66444) | Surface soil microbial communities from Centralia Pennsylvania, which are recovering from an underground coalmine fire - Coalmine... | ecosystem: Environmental > Terrestrial > Soil > Unclassified ...
CAACCGGTTTCACTTTTACTTGCAGCACATCTTCTTTAGGGTTGTAATAAAAGCTTCCCCACGATGAATAATTTTTTGAAAATAGCAACGTGCATTCATTAGGATCATAAGCAATAAAAAAACCGTATTTGCCTGCAGGCAGATCATGCCCATCAATTTTTACATTAGTAGAAAAAGTAATGATGGTGTTCTCATTAGCACCGGCACGCCACGGCGCCTGCTTGCTGCTGCCGAAGCCCTGATCAACAAAGCCAACAGGTATCAGCTTTCCCCAAATCTGTCCTTCTCGTCCCTTCACTCCCGGGCGGCTATAATCAATGGAAACATCGGTTATGCCTATCCGTTCGGAAACAGAAGCTTTATAATTTCCTCCGTTCGGTAAAGCTGTTAATTGTGCATAAGAAAAATGAGAAAATGCAAATTGTAAGATTGCTATTGGTAGCAAAAGTTTTAATACCTTTTTCATCTGGAAGTTTTTATAGATTAAATAAAGTGTAGAGAGATCAAATGTAGATGTAGTTTTTCCCAGCTAAAAAAAATTTACACCGAAGCCTGATAAATAGGATATGAAGCAAGAGGATAGGATAAAAGGCAGGATAATATTGTTGCCGAGCTGGATTTTTGTTTTAAAACACTTTATTCAATGCTTAGTGATATTGAATTGCCGCTATCAAACTAGTTTACATCAATTGTCTTTTATATAATTGAACTGCGTTTTCATATCCCAGATATAATGCGTCACAGACCAATGCATGCCCAATAGAAACTTCATTCAGGTGCCTGATGTTCGTAGAAAAATATTTAAGATTATCAAGATCCAAATCGTGACCTGCATTTATTCCCAATCCTAATTCAGCAGCTCTCTTAGCTGCAATAACGTAAGGAGCAATTGCTTTTTCTTTATTGACTAAACATTCTTTTGCATAAGCTTCCGTGTATAATTCAATCCTGTCGGTTCCTGTTGCTGCAGCGCCTTCTACCATTTCAACAACAGGATCGATAAAAATAGAAACACGTATACCTGCATTTTTAAAAACGGTGATGATGTTGATAAGATAATCTTTATGCTTTATGGTATCCCAGCCATGATTAGAAGTGATTTGATTTAATGCATCAGGGACAAGCGTAACCTGCGTTGGCTTCACATCAAGAATGAGGTCGACAAATTTTTGTTCTTCGCAATTGCCTTCAATATTAAATTCAGTAGTAATGATTTTTTTAATGTCATAAACATCCTGATACCTGATATGCCTTTCATCGGGTCGTGGATGAACGGTTACTCCATCAGCTCCAAATAACTGTGCATCAATAGCAGCTTTTAAAACATTCGGGTTATTCCCGCCCCGGCTATTCCTGAGCGTTGCAAATTTGTTGATGTTTACAGAAAGTTTAGTCATGCATCAAAGTTAAAAAAGCAAACTGAAACAGGCATAAAACGGAAAGGAGCCCAGTGGGCTCCAATTTCCAGATAACCGTCCGTAATATCTTATGTTGATGTGGTAAGTTCTGTTTGTTTAAGGCTAAACTTTGATAGTTGTGCCACACATAAGATAAGGTTGTTCAAGCTTTTCATTCGGAAAGGATTTTAACAAAGTCAAATTTTAATCATTGTCGATTTTTTTAGTAACTAAAACTTGTTGATCAGTTTTTCTTCGAATAGGATTTGTTTGTTTTTCAGAATCGGATTTTTAATTGGTTTTGGATAATTGAATTTGTTTTTTTAGGCTTGGATTTCAATTGGTTTTTAATTTTGATCCTGGATTTTGTTTTAGTTTTTCTTTGTTTGGATTTGTTATAATGTTTGCGAATTGCTTGCCATAAATTATGTTTTTGATTATCAGTTAGTTGAAAAATCTTATTTTGAAATTTTATCTAAATATGGGAAACCTGCTAATCAATGTCGGAACAATTGCACAATTGGAATAAAAAAGAAACCCAGCTCTTATTATATGGCGCCTCAAAATGCTAAATGAGTTCAAACGGAAAGTCGTCATTGCAAAAAACGGAAAGGAGCCCAGGTGGGCTCCAATTTCCAGATAACCGTCCGTAATATCTTATTAAAGTCTTTATTTCTTCTTTGATAATTTCTGATTACCACCTTCTCTATTCAATTGCATCACATCTTATATTAACTAATAACCTGCCACAATACATTGTTATGTTTTTCAGTATTTTATAATTTATTTACTTGCGCTTATCTCCTGCAATGGGAATTTAGAAAGCCGTCTTAGGAAATGTGTTTTAGATAGCTTTTTTGAAAACAGCTCTTATGCGATGGCGAAAAGGAAATTGCTTGTAATGTTGTAAAACGGAAAGGAGCCCAGTGGGCTCCAATTTCCAGATAACCGTCCGTAATATCTTATGTATTTGTGTAGAATTTCGTCTTAGAAGGCTGAACGTTGATAGTTTCGCCACACATAAGATAAGGTTGTTTAAAACTGTTCTTCATCAATACTGGATCTTAAATCTGATTTTCATTACTCTTAAAATCGTAACAAAAACTTTTTGGTTTTTCTTCGAATAGGACTTAACTGGTTTTTTTCAGATCTTGAATTTTAATTTAGTTTTTCTTCGTTTGGATTCGGTGATATATTTGCTAAAGGCTTGCCACAAATTTTTCATTTGAATATCAGCAATTTGTAATTTCTACAAATGAAAATAAATCTCCATTCGGGAATTTGTTGGTCAATGTTGGAACAAGTACAGGTTTTTAGAACCTGGCTATAAGTTTCAGGTTCAGCAAACGAGGTGTAAGCCGCTGTGGGATTGCGTAAACAGTATTAGAGAAATCCTTTATCATCAGATATGATATGGTATTAGCTCTGTCAATCAGATTAAATACTTCAAGCGTTGCCCAAATGTTTTCGAAATTGCGGAAGGGGCTATGGCTTCTCCGGTTATTTTTTTCTGCATCTAATAACAATGCGCTGAAACCGACGTCCACTCTGATATATGCAGGAATAATCAAGGCGTTTCTATATTTCACGCTGCCGGGAATATTATATGGCATGTCGCTGCCATACAGCAAATTCAAATAAAATTTAAAATTCTTATTTGTTGAAAGATAGTCTTGAATAAACATGCCCAATGTGAATAATCTGTCTGTTGGCCTGCGCACCCAACCTTGCTCAACTTTTGTGCTATCTATAGGATGGTTTGATGAATCCAAAGTATAGTTATAATAAAATGCATTGTTGATTTTTTCCTTTGTCCTCATAAACCCAATGCTGATCCAGCTTTCGGCATCTTTCACTAGCTCACCAAACAATCTGGTTTCTATTCCTGCAGCATAGGCCTTTGCATTGTTCTCTCCAAAATATTGAATATGCACGTTGCTGATATCATAAGGGATCACATCGCTCATGGATTTATAATAAGCTTCTGTTGCTATGCGGAACGGCCGGTTATCAATCTTGAAATTATAATCAAAGCCTGCAGTTGCCTGCCAGCTTTTTTGAGCTTTGATATCCTTATTCAATGTTCCATCTGGCTTCACCATTTCGCGGAAAAATGGAGGCTGATCATAAATACCTAATGCGGCTCTGTATACAATATCGCTTTTTGAATTTTTTGGCTTCCACGAAAAACCGATGCGCGGTGATATCAAAAACTGATTGTTGAGATTGTTATAATTATATCTCGCGCCTGCCTGCAGTGTGAAGTCATTTGTTCTTCCAAATAATATATTGTCTTGAATAAAGCCGCTGAGCCTTGTTATGCCGAGTGTTGAATTCCCATCAACATAATTGCTCATGTTCACTTCATTAGGGGAATATGGCAATGAATATCCTGCAGAATCCTGGCGCTGCCATTCATGCAATCTGTCATCCACAGTTTGCCTTTCAGCACTGACTCCCCATTGAATAAAATGTTTGCCAGCATCAAGATATCCTTTGTGTGTTGCATTCCAAACGGTGATGCTTAACCGATCTCTTGCAAAATTTTGATAAACACCTGCGCCGAGCGGATTGGTGATCTGGCCAAATGTGGCGCTGCTCTTGTCAAAATCACGCTCTCCAAAAAAATATTGCCCGGTGATGTCGTAAGATTCATTCTCCTTGTCTTCAAACCTTGATGCCATCCACTTAAGCTTCAGGTTCTTTTTTATTTGTTGCGTGAAGGATAAGCCAACCATGTTGGTTTGATAGCTGTCTTTTTCCTGTCCGCTGAAATTGATATCAAGACCAAGATTTTCTGTGATGAATGGAGAAAATACAGATGAAGTCAATTCTGCAGACTGTGGTATCAGATTAAATTTAGTTTGTGAAAAAGTGCCCATCAATTCAAGTAGGTTTTTGTCACTTAGCTGATAAGAAAAAACAGCCTGTGCATCTGATGAAGAAGGAGAATAGTTGCCTTGTGTTTCCTGCGCCCCTAATAAACTTTTATTGCTTTTATTTCTGACACCGATCAAATACGTGAACCTGTTTTTTGCTCCGGTTCCTTCAAGATGCAAGCCTTGTTCAAGCAATCCAACATAAGCAGAGCCACCAAATTTTTTTGGCTTTTTATATTGAATGTCGAGAACCGAAGACATTTTATCTCCATATCTGGCTTGAAAGCCGCCATTATAAAAACTGACATTCTTCGTCATTTCCGGATTGATAAAACTCAATCCTTCCTGTTGAGCATTATTCACGAGATAGGGTCGGAAAACTTCAAAATCGTTTACATAAATAAGGTTCTCATCATAATTACCACCGCGAACCGAATATTGTGAAGTGAGTTCGTTGTTGGAGCCAACAAAAATTTTTATAAGGCTTTCAATGCCGCCAATGGGTGATGGGATATTGATAGCATCTTTAGGATTAATCCTGATGAGCCCGGCCTCTTTCCGGTCACGTTGTTCAGTAACCGTAACTGTTTGCAATTGTTGCTCGCTTTTTTCCATGCGAACAATAATTTGTTCCTGCTCGCTCTCATTGAGCAAAAAATTTCTTTGTTCCGTCCTGAATCCTGTGAATGAAAAGACCAGCGCGAAAGCCTTGTCAGCAGGCACTTTGATGCGGAATGTGCCGGAATCGGAAGTGGCGATTCCTGTTTGTCGGCCCAAAATAATTACCGATACTTTTGCCAGCGGAGACTCATTTTCGCCCAACACTTTGCCCGAAATAAAAGCAGCTTTTTTTTGCGCCAGCAATGGCACTGCAAAGAATAAGGAGGATAGCAGCAAAATGGTTTTAAAGGCTCTCAATGAGGTTTTTTTACAATAGCCGAAATTAAAAGATTTGGTCTCAATCAAAAAACGCAATAACAGAGAAATTATGTTTATTTGCCCTAATTAATTTTAGCGCAAACCAACGCTTGCTGATTTATGAAGAAATACCTGTTGCCGGGCATGATCATTTTGGCTTTTTTGTTTTCATGCAAGACAAAAAACACAAAGCGTCATTATCAGTCAAAAACTACCGAAACAAAAGAAGATTCTATCCAATTAGATACAACAACTATCACATCTTTAAAATCTTTGAAAGCAGCGCCTCTTAATGAAGCGCTGAGTCAGTTATGGAAGATGGATGATGTGAGCCAGAAATACTGGAACTATCTGATGTGGGATTCAGGAGTCGATAAACGAAAATACCCGGAACTCGCATTATACAAAGACTTCAGCGCGACTGAAAATGCACGTTGCAAAATCAGAATGGGCAAGTGGAAAATCAACAAAGAATCACGTGAGCTATTATTAAATTTTACGGATGGATCAAATGAAAAATATTTTGTCAAAAAAATATTGCTGCAGAAAATCGTGCTCACCAAAAAAATAAATGACGAAGATGTTGATATCACTTTTATTTCAGATGGGCTTGCACAAAAAAACCTTACTAAAGATCCTTTTTATCCGGCGAATAATCTCTGGCGGATAAAACCAAAACAATCAGAAACGGATGAACAGATTTTGTGGCGCGTTAAACAATGCGTTCATTTTTATTCTTTATTTTTTTCAGATAACCATCGTCGTGCGGCAACAGAAATTGCATTTGACGGTTTGCCAAATTGTTTTCAATGGTATAATGGCGGCATTGGTGTTCCGCAAGAACTTGACCTCGATAAAAAATGGATGGACTGTTTTTACTCTGAGAAAGAAGCATTGCGAGGATATCATTTGCTAAGAATATTAATTGAAAAACATGTGCTGGTTTGGCCAGAAAATCCAACAAGCTGGATTCAGGAGACACACGAAATGCTTGATCAGATATATGATAAGTTGTAGGATATTTACTTCACAACCTTCCCAATTAATAAAAATATCGGGAAAGAAAAATGTTTCTTTTTGCCATCATCCCAAATCAATTTAATTTCTTTGGCAATTTCATCAACAGGATTAAATCCGTTTTCTTTAATGAAATGCTGAACGCTTGACCATGTGTTGAAATATCCGATCAGGTCATCGAAATTCCATTCAACGTCAATGCTGAATGATTTTGAGGGCAGCTTGGCGAAATTGAATGAAACAGTTTTATATCCTTCATCTACATGTTTTCTTTCTGCATCCCAATATTTCCCAACTACGTCAACATAAAAATAATTAATGAGGCAATTTAGCTTTTCGTCTTCAGAAATAAAAAGACTGTATCCCCAAACAGCAACGATGCAATTGTTTTTTCCAACCCTTGTTGCTTCGGTAAAAAAAGAATCGAACTGAAACCAATGATAAGCCTGGGCAACAGTTATTAAATCAAAGCTATTGTCTGCAAAAAAAGTATTTTCAGCAGCGCTGATGGAATAAGAAATTTTTGAATGAGGTGAAGCTTGAGCAATTTGTTTTTCGCTGGTGTCAGTCGCGAAAACTTTTTCGAATTTATCGGCATATAATAATGCCCCTTGTCCGTTGCCTGTTGCGCAATCCCATGCAACCTTTTTATTTTCTACAAATCCAAGAATATAATCTATAAGAGCAGTAGGATAGCTGGGACGATATTTTGCATAAAGGTCTGCTTGTATAGAAAATAAATCTTTCGCCATATTAATGAGAGACCACAGCTTTTAATTGTGAGATAACTTTTTTAGGATCTGGTGATTTGAAAACCGTGTTGCCTGCAACTAAAACATCTGCTCCTGAATGAACAATGCCTGTCGCGTTTTCAACCGTAACACCACCATCAATTTCGATCAGCACATGAAGCCCTCTTTGAATAATCATTCTTTTCAGTTCACGGATTTTTTCGCATGTGTGGTCAATAAATTTTTGTCCGCCAAAACCAGGATTCACGCTCATCACGCAGACCTGATCAATATCCTGCAAAATTTCGCTCAATGAATTTGCCGGAGTATGAGGGTTGATAGCGACTCCCGCTTTCATCCCCAAAGATTTTATTTGCTGGATATTGCTATGAAGGTTTCTGCACGTCTCAAGATGAACAATCAAAATATCTGCACCTGCTTTTCTGAAAGCTTCTGTTAGCTTTTCTGGTTCTTCGATCATCAAATGAACCTCGCAAGGTTTTTTTGCAATCGTTTTCACGTGCTCGATCACAGGTATTCCAAAACTGATGTTTGGCACGAAGCGCCCGTCCATCACATCTAAATGAAATCTGTCTGCTTCGCTTTCGTTTACCATCTTGCATTCATCTTCCAGTCTTAAAAAGTTTGCTGCTAATATGGAGGGAGCTACAATTGCCATTGGTGTCTTATTGGTTGGTATATTAATTTGTTGAGAAATTCATAGCTGTAAAATTAGTTGCCCGGAAACTAAAGAGCAAATCAACCTGTTAACCATTCAGTTTATCAACTCTCTTCAGCGCTTCTTTTGCTTCGTTGAAATCTTTATCAAGCTCGACTGCACGCTGATAATATTCACCGGCTTCATGCATTTTATTTACAGCTTCATAACAACGGCCGATCCAATAATAAGCATCCGGATCAGTATTGGTAACGGTTGCGGCCATGCGAAAAGTATTAAGTGCTGCATCAAAGTTTTTTTGTTTGTACATTGCTATGCCCTTTTCAATATAGGCTTCTGTAAATTTCCAGTCGCGCCTGATGCATGAATCAAACTGAACAGTTGCTGTTTCGTATTCTTTTATATTGGAATAATAAATGCCTTTGATAAAAAACGGATCAATCAGTTCATGCGTAGAATCATTTTCTAAAACTTTATCGCAGATCACTATTGCATTTTGATTTTTAATTTCAGCAAAAAGATGTGCAAGCTCCAAAGCATAGGTATTAACAGGTTGAATAGAATATGCCATTTGCAAAGAAGCTATAGCACCAGTTGTATCCTTTGCCTGTGCCAGCAATCTTCCTCTTTCGAACCATGCTTCAAAATTCAGTGAGTCATTTTTTAATACCGAATCGTACAATTCAATCGCCTGTTTTGATTTGCCTGATTGAATGTATGCTTCTCCCAGCAATCTTTTAAACCCGTTTTCATCAGGGAATTTTTGTATGCAGCTTTGCAGCAATTGAATGGCTTCTTTTTCTTTTCCGATAATAGAAAGGTTAGATGCATATCTGAGAGCGATCTGTGCATCTTCTTTTAACTCCCATGACTTTTTATAATCGCTGTTTGCTACTTCATGAAAATTATTCTGCGATAATAATTCTGCCCGTTTAAAATACAGCAATGCATTATCCGGAAAGCGTTTAATGCTATCCGTTAGTGTTGCAAAAGGAGGCTGATTCAGCACATCATCAGCATTATTTTTTTTCTTGTCTGAAAAATTGCAGGCCGCACTTCCTAAGATTGCCAAAACCAATATGAAATTGAATCTTAATAAACCTTTCATGCAACAAAACTAAACGATTTACTTATTTTGCAGGTTATAAATATTCTTAATAATAATCTGGCGATAAACTGTAAAATTCGCCCACCGCGAATACTAGTATAAAAACAGATGTTCATGAGAAAACTGATTGCAAATTTGTTAATTTTTGGAGCCTTCCTTTTGTCAATTACTGCCTTCACAAAAAAAGCAATTGTGCCGAAAGGCTTGCTGGTAAAGGCTTCCGACACGTTGCTGTATCCTGATGAAAGACATTTCAAAAACATCAGGCAGTTGACATTTGGGGGAGATAATGCTGAAGCTTATTTCAGTTATGATGGCAAATGGCTCATCTTTCAACATAAAAATGAGAAGGAAAATGTGATGTGCGACCAGATGTATATCGGCAAGATACCAACTACACCCGATGAAAAATTTGAACCCAAAATGATCAGCAGCGGCAAGGGGAGAACAACCTGCGGATTTTTTACAAAAGATGGCAAGCACATTATTTATGCATCCACTCATCTTGGCGGAGATAGCTGCCCGCCGGTTCCTGACAGACAGAAAATGAAAAGATATATATGGCCTGTGTATGAAAGCTATGACATCTTCATGGCAGATCTTGATGGAAAAATTGTGAAGCAGCTTACCTCGACGAAAGGCTATGATGCAGAAGCAACCCTTTCTCCTGACGGCAATAAAATGTTGTTTACGTCTATGCGTGACGGTGACCTTGATTTATACGTGATGGATTTGAACAATTATAAAGTAAACCGCATCACAAACACATTAGGCTATGATGGCGGTGCATGGTTCAGTCCTGACGGAAAGAAAATTGTGTGGCGTGCATCAAGGCCAAAAACGCCTGAAGAAATTGAAGACTACAAAAATCTGCTGAAACAAAATTTAGTGGCACCAACAAATATGGAAGTATGGGTTGCCAATGCCGACGGAAGCGACGCAAAACAAATTACTAATTATGGGCAAGCGAATTGGGCACCCAATTTTTTCCCTGACAGCAAGCATATTATTTTTTGCAGCAACCACGAATATAAAAGAGGTTTTCCGTTCAACATGTATATTACTGATATCAGTGGCAACGGCCTTGAAAAAGTGAGCAGGGACAATGGGTTTGATGCATTCCCGATGTTCAGCCCTGACGGAAAGAAAATTGTTTTCAGCAGCAACCGTGAAAATGGCGGAGGAAGAGATATCAATATTTTCATAGCGGATTGGGTAGAATAGTTTATTGTGATTTGTCGATTGTGGGCTATTTTGCATCTGGTTTCGTAACAATCAATTTCTGAATCATGAGCACATTCATATTAGCATTGCACAGTCTTTTGCGCTGGATATTAATTATTCTGCTGATTGCATCTATCTTAAAAGCATTTTCAGCATGGCAGAATAAAAAAGTATTTACCAAATCTGACAGAAAGCTATGGCTGTTCACGATGATATCAGCTCACACCAATTTGCTCATTGGCTTATATCTTTTGTTGTTTGGGAAATATGGAATCATTTCAACTTCCTTGCCAGAAGGAACTAAATTGATGAAAGATGATTTCTATCGATTCTTTTGGGTAGAGCACCCTTTTGGGATGATCGTAGCAATTGTGCTGATCACTTTGGGCAACGGCATGTCAAAAAAATCAGTGAGTGACGAAACAAAATTCAAAAAAGCATTTTCGTATTTTTTAATTGCGTTGATTTTTATACTAGCCATTGTTCCCTGGCCGTTCAGGCATATTATCGGCAGGCCGCTTTTGCCCGGAATGTAAATCCTGATGTGAAATATTTCAAGAATAAAAAATCAGATATTTTTAACAAGTAGTTTTCTCAACATCTGTAATGGCAGAATTTTTTGCAGTGGATGTTTTTTGTCTCCACTTCATTCCATATAAAATTCTTGTGAGAATAAATGATCTGATAAGCCACTGATAAATCAGAACGAGTGATGTGAAACAACATATTACCAATATTGTCAATTTTAAATAAATAGAGATCGGCCACTGCACCACATAATAACCCACTGCAACGATAATGGTTTGGTGAAGAATGTAAAATGGATAAACAGCCTGATTGGTATATTGCAAAAAACGGTTGCTAAAATTGAGGTGTTTTTTAGCGAAACCAAGTATGGCTAAAATCAGTGACCAGATATGCAAACTATTCAAGGTTCCATATAAATATAATCTGCTGTCTTGTTTTTTGGCAAAATCAAAATCCCACCAGAAATGATAAAACAAAAGAATGATGCAGATGATGGCAATAGACAAAAACAAGCGCCTGTATTTTTCACATGTGTTCCAAAAGCTATTGCTTGATGCGATAAAATAGCCATAAAACAAAAGAGTGAGCGAAAAGATGAACAGAAACCAATCATCCAACAAGCTCATTTGTTCAGGATATTTCTGATAAAGCGAGAAATAATAAATCGCGAAAGGGATGAATAATAATATCGCAAGGATCGGGTTTGCTAATTTGTCTGCGCAATATGTTTTGAAACGCTGAAGCAATTTTATTTTAAACAATGAAAATATTGGCAACAACAAGATGCAGAATACAAAAAGATAAACTACAAACCACATGTGGCTCCAGGTGAGTGTTCCTTCAGGATATGGAACCATATTCCAAACGGTGGGATAAAAATGAAAATACGAACCTGATATCTTGCCTTCCTGCAATCGTTCAAAATATACCTGCAAAGGAATGGTGAAGAACATGGCGAACAATAACGGGATGAATAATCTGACAACACGTTCGCCGGCAAATGAAAGAACAGATCTTTTCTTTAATGAAAAATGAATGCCGACTCCTGAAACAAAAAATAATAAAGGCAGCCGCCATTGGTGCAGCCACCAGATTAATCTGCTTAATGCGATTGAATGTTCTTTGTTTTTCACTTCCCATCCAAAGATGACGAATGGCATAGCGCAATGAAAAAATATCAGCAGGAAAAATGCGAGCACACGCACCCAGTCAATAAAATATTTTCTTTCATTCATAAATAGTTGAAAGAGTTTGGTGCTATTAATACGCTGGAGTCTATGAAATGTTACAATTGTTTAATTGAGTATTCCGGTTAAAAACAATCAACTGAATTGCATTGCTCTTGCAGGCTGAATTTTTCTGATGATCAATGTCGGGATGATGAGAACTAAAAAACAAATCAGCAATGTTCCTGCATCTACAGCTAAAACCTGCCACCAGCTTAGTTTCACAACGGCTGTAGAAATAAAATACGCATCTTCAGGCAAAGTAATTAAACCATATCGTTGCTGAAGCCAGCAAAACAAAAATGCAAGCAGGTTGCCAAACAGAATACCGCTGACAGTGATGATGGTAACGTTATACAAAAATATTTTTTGTATGGAAGAATTCGGAGAACCTACTGCTTTCAGGATGCCAATCATTTTTGTTCTGTCGAGTACAAGAACGATGAGGCATGTGACAAGGTTGAGCGTTGCAACGATCATGATGATGATGATCGCGATTCCAATCGTTGTATTCTGCAGATCGAGCCAATCGAAAATATAAGGATAAATTTCCTTGATGGTTTTGCTGTTCCATGCAGAAGGCAATTGATAGGCAATTTGATTGCTGACTGTATCAAGTTTGTGATAATCTTTAATGAAAATTTCATAACCACCGATTTGATTTTCTTCCCAGTTGTTCAGCCGCTGAATCATTTTAATATCGGCAATCGCGTAAAGCTTGTCGTAATCTTCAATGCCTGTTTTGAAAAGACCGGCAACTGTCATCGACCTCACACGATGAGAACCGTCCGGCTGAATGAAATAGATCAACAGCTTGTCATTCACTTTTAGTTTTAACCGGTTAGCTGTATAGGTTGAAAGATTGATTTCATTGCTATAGCCACTGTCAGGAAAATGAAGCCAATTGCCTTCCTGCAAAAAATTTTTGATATTGCTGAAATCGTAATTCTTTTCAACGCCTTTCAGCAAAACACCTTCAATGCTTTCGCTTCCTTTAATAATCGCATTTTTTGTTGCAAATGCCTGAATGGTTTTGATTTCCTTATTATCTCTGAGAATTTGAAGAACTGTATCATTCTTTTCAATCGGCGTTTCTTCAGCAATGGCTGCCTTGCTTGCTTCATAATGCTGAACACGTATATCACCCCAAAAACTAAAAACTTTCTGGCTGATGGCGTATTGAAAACCGTTGGTGAGCGCGACAGTAATAATCATTGCGGCAACACTTATTAAAGTTGCAGCGATGGCGAGTCTGATAATAAAATTCAAAAAAGAAGATTGCCGGTTGAAGGCGATGCGTTTTGCAATAAAAGCTGAAATGTTCAACGGCGATGATTTTAAAATCCAAAAATAATATCTTTCAATATGATGTCAATGATTTTTGATAAACTGCGAATAGTTCTTTCTTTGGAAGTTTTCAATTAGTCAGATCAATCAGTGTTTAAGACTATTTTTGTAAACGATATTTGTATAATTTATCTCAAAATTATTCTAATGAAAACGATAGTATCGAAACATATGTTGTTGTTCCTGATTTGTTCGGCGTATTTATTATGCTCAGCGCAAATACCTGATTCTGTTTTTATGCCTAATATCAAAACCCCGCAACTTTTTGTATATGGGAACCAACTTGCTTATCCTGTTCTTAATTTAAACAGCAAAGACCAGCTCGAACTTCACTTCGATGACCTTGATGCGGATGTGAAAAGCTATTCTTACACTTATCAGCTATGCAACGCAGACTGGACGCCAGCCATTGTGAGCGAATTCGATTTCATTAAAGGCTTCACGCAAATGCGCATCAATACATATCGCTTGTCGTCAGTTGCGCTCGTAAAATATACTCATTATGAAGCGATTGTTCCCGATCAAAATTGTTTCCCGACTCGTTCAGGCAATTATATCCTTAAAGTTTTTTTGAATGGTGATACTTCGCAGCTCGCATTCACAAGAAGATTTATGATTGTTGATAACAGCGTAAATATTGGCGTTCAATTTCTCCAGCCTTTGGATCCGCAATTTTCGCACTCGCATCAGAAACTGCAGATCAATGTGAACACAAAAACAATGAATGTTGCAAACGCGCTGCAGCAGATTAAAATTTGCGTGTTGCAAAATTATCGCTGGGACAATGCTATCAACAATATTCAGCCGACATTTTATTCCGGGAATAATCTGCAGTACAACCGCGATGATGATTTTATTTTTCCAGGTGGCAAAGAATGGCGATGGATAGATTTGCAGAGTTTCCGATATCAGAGCGACAGGGTTGGCCGTGTGATATACAATAAAACTTCGACAGAAATTTTTGCAAGACCCGATAAAGAGAGAGCTGATCTCCCATTTTATTTTTACAAAGACTATAACGGCTTTTTCTATATACAAACAACTGAAAGCATCAATCCATATTGGCAGACAGATTATGCAACAGTGCATTTTAATTTCATGCCATCAGGTAATATTCCTTTCCCTGATAAAGATGTTTATATTTTTGGCAAGCTCACGGATTATAAATTGAATGATTCTACAAAAATGAAATTCAATGCAGAGCATGGAGTGTATGAAGCATCTGTTTTTTTAAAGCAGGGATATTATAATTATTCTTACATAACGATTGACAGAAATGATCCCAAAAGAACTCCTTCATTTGAATTTACAGAGGGAAATCATTTTGAAACGGAAAACGATTACATCATTCTTGTTTATTTCTGTGAGCTTGGAGGAAGGGCAGACCAGCTTGTTGGAATGGCGAGGATGAATACGTTGAATGGAAGGTAGTTTTGAGTTTGTTGTTTGTGGTTTATAGTACTGATGGTTTTACTTTGATTATAAATTTGTCTTAATGCTTTCAAGACTTATTTACTTTAATTCTTTCGCGATTTCCGAGTTGCAGCATTATTAATTACTAATTATCAATTATTAATTTTCAAAACACTTATCTTTGCGGCGGCAAGTCTTATACGGCCAGCTCCTGCTGAACTCCCCCAGGGCCGGAAGGTAGCAAGGGTAGGTGGTCGTAGCGGTGCGATGTAAGTAACTTGCCATTTTTTATTTCTATCATCTCAACATTTTTATATGAAATTTTTTATTGACACGGCAAACCTTGCTCAGATAAAAGAAGCCAATGATCTCGGTGTTCTGGACGGAGTTACCACCAATCCTTCATTGATGGCGAAAGAAGGGATCAAAGGACAGGAAGCTGTTTACAATCATTATAAAACCATTTGCGAAATAGTAAAGAATGGCGACATCAGCGCTGAAGTTGTTTCTACTGATTTTGATGGCATCGTTGCTGAAGGAAAAAAATTAGCAGCAATTCATCCGAACATTATTGTGAAAGTGCCGATGATCAAGGACGGTGTGAAAGCACTGAAATGGTTTACAGATAACGGCATTAAAACGAATTGCACATTGGTTTTTTCTGCAGGACAGGCGATACTCGCAGCAAAAGCAGGCGCAAAATATGTGTCTCCATTCATCGGAAGAATTGATGATAGCGGATGGGATGGCGTTGAGTTGATTGGGCAGATTGCAAGAATTTATAACATACAAGGTTTCGAAACCGAAATACTTGCTGCATCTATCCGTAATCCGTTGCACATCATCAAATGTGCAGAAGCAGGCGCTGACGTATGTACATGCCCGTTAGATTCTATTCTTGGACTATTAAAACATCCGCTGACTGATATTGGTCTTGCGAAATTCTTGGAGGACGCGAAGAAGTTTCAATAGTTTGAAATTTCCGAAGGTTTTAAAATTCAGAAATACTGATATAAATATTTAAGCAGAAGGTTTTACTTTCTGCTTTTATTTTCTCTGGTACACCCTCACATAATCCACCACCATCTGACAAGGGAAAATAGAATCATCAACACCTTTTTTACCTCCCCAGTCTCCGCCAACAGCAACATTTAATAATAAATGAAATGGCTGATCGAATGGCCACGCATCATGGCCGCTATGCTCATTCGTGAATGTGAGATATTTATTATCGTCTACAAAAATGCTCATGCTTTCTTCATCCCATTCTAATGCATACACATGAAACTTGTCTCCAAAATCAGGCACATCTGTAACAGATGTTTCTTTTTTGCTGTCGCCGTTGTTGTATTTTTTGCAATGGATCGTTCCATGAATTTTTCCGGGATCATAGCCAACATGTTCCATAATATCAATTTCACCATCATCCGGCCATGTATAATTCGGAGTAGATCCAAGCATCCAGATTGCCGGCCATGTGCCCAATCCTTTTGGTAGTTTCGCTCGCACTTCTATCTTCCCGTATTTCCAATCACCTTTTCCTTTGGTGACCAATCTCGCTGAAGTATATTTTTTGTCCTTCCAATCTTCTTTTCTTGCTTCGATAATTAAATTACCATTTTCAACACGGGCATTCTCTAATCTTTTTTCTGTGTAGAATTCGAGTTCATGATTGCCCCATCCGTCTCCGCCAATATCATAATTCCATTTTGTTTCATCGGGCAATCCTTTGTAATCGAATTCATCGCTCCATACTAATTTCCAGGCATGTGAAGAGGCGATTTGCCGGCTCATAAATGCAAATAAGAAAACCATCACAGCGAGCACTAAAAAGAAACGAAGAAATAGAGCCATAAAAGAAGTATTTGAATGTAAGGTAAAATTTTTGCGTCATACAGGAATCTCGTTGCGCTCCTTGCCTTCGTTGCGTGAAACCGTGAAACATAAATTTTGATGCAATCTAAATTGCCATTATTTTTGCGCCACAATTATGAATTACAACTTGCATATCCACCATCATCATACTTTCCCAAAGGGGTAAGCCGTTGGTGTTTTATGCAATCGCAATAAAAAATTAAGGGCTTACAACTGTAAGCCTTTTTTATTTGTAGAAATATTAGCCGCAGATTACACGGATTTTCACAGATATGGATTTTCATCTGTGCCCTCTGTGTAATCTGCGGCAAAAAATAAAATCAATAATGGAAAAATTAAAAATCGCGATCCAAAAAAGCGGCAGGCTGCACGACGGCTCTGTGAACCTGTTGAAGGAATGTGGCATCGATGTTGTGAATGGCGTGAACAAACTGAAAGCAGAAGCAAATAATTTTCCTTTGGAAGTTTATTTTTTTCGAGATGACGATATCCCTCAATATGTGGAAGATGCAGTGGCAGATATTGGCATTGTTGGTGAGAACGTGATGTATGAAAGCAATAAAAAAGTTGCTTTTGTGGAAGAGCTTGGCTTCGCTACTTGCCGGTTGAGCATCGCCGTTAGAAAGGGAGAGGAATATAAAAATGCTTCTTATCTGAATGGAAAAAAAATTGCCACTTCTTATCCGGTGCTGCTGCAAAATTTTTTAGATAAGAATAACGTGAAAGCGGAAATCCATGAAATCAGCGGAAGCGTGGAAATTGCTCCCGGCATCGGTTTGGCTGATGCGATTTGTGACATTGTAAGCAGCGGCTCTACTTTATTCATGAATGGTTTGCAGGAAGCAGAAATGGTTTTGAAATCGCGAACGGTCCTTATCAAGAATAATAAATTAAGTGAGGAGAAAGAAAATCTGTTAAAGAAATTATTATTCAGGATTCAGTCAGTAAAGAAAGCGAAGAACAATAAATATATTTTATTAAATGCACCAAATGAAAAACTAAAAGAAATCATCAGTCTGTTGCCGGGCATGAAAAGCCCGACTGTATTGCCTTTGGCAGAACCTGGCTGGAGCAGCGTTCATAGTGTTTTAAATGAAAATGATTTTTGGGAGATCATTGAAAAACTAAAGGCAAATGGTGCGCAAGGGATTTTAGTGGTGCCGATTGAGAAGATGATAATGTGACAACGCTGATAGACACGAATTGAAACGAATTAATGCGAATAACATGCAGACAATAAAATATTCAAACAATAAAGATTGGACTGAAATCTTAAAGAGACCTGTTTATGACTCTGCTTCGTTAGAAAAGAAAGTTAAGAAGATATTAAGTGAAGTAAAGAATAAAGGTGATAAAGCAGTTAAAAAATTCACAGAAGAATTTGATGGCGTGAAGCTGAAACATTTCTCCGTAAGTAATGATGAATTTGCTGAAGCTGAAAAATTGTTGAGCAATGAACTGAAAGAAGCAATCATTGTCGCAAAAAATAATATCGAAAAATTTCATGCTGCACAATTGCAGCCGGTTGAAATGATCGAAACAATGCCCGGCGTGAAATGTTGGCGAAAAAATGTGGCTATAGAGAAAGTGGGCTTGTATATTCCCGGAGGAAGTGCGCCTTTATTTTCAACCTTATTAATGCTTGGGATTCCTGCAACTATTGCAGGCTGCAAAAGAATAATTGTTTGTTCTCCGCCTGATAAGAATGGGAAATTATATCCTGCCATTTTATTTGTTGCACAATTATTAGGTATTAAAGATGTTTTCAAGATTGGAGGTGTTCAGGCAATTGCAGCAATGGCTTATGGAACGGAAACCGTTCCTGCTGTATATAAAATCTTTGGGCCGGGCAATCAATTTATTACTTGTGCAAAACAATTGATTCAACAAGATGGGATTGCAATAGACATGCCTGCTGGTCCGAGTGAAGTTGCTGTATATGCAGATGAGTCTGCCAACACGTCTTTTGTTGCGGCGGATTTATTATCACAGGCAGAACATGGTGCAGACAGTCAGGTTGTGTTGGTAACTAACGCTGCCGATTTATCCCGAAGCATTAAAGATGAAATCAAAAAACAATTGGAGAAATTGCCAAGAAAACAAATTGCAAAACTTGCATTGGAAAAAAGCAAAATAATTGTAGTGAAGAATGATGAAGAAGCAATGGAAGTGCTCAATGAATATGCGCCCGAGCATTTGATTTTAAGTTGTAAAAATGCTGAACAATTAGCTGCAAAAGTGGTGAATGCCGGTTCTGTATTCATCGGAAATTATTCTCCGGAAAGCGTAGGTGATTATGCAAGCGGAACGAACCACACGCTGCCAACAAACGGCTATGCAAAATCTTACAGCGGTGTTAGTGTTGATAGTTTTGTGAAGAAGATAACCTTTCAGCAATTGTCACAGGAAGGGTTAACCGAAATTGGAAAAAAAGTTGTAGCAATGGCTGAAGCTGAAGGACTGACAGCGCATGCTAATGCTGTGAGAGTTCGTCTGAACGCTTAAAAAATCAGGTAAATCAATAAAAAAATCAGATAAATCCAGGTCATGTTTGAGTTAGAAAGTTTGTTAAGACCAAATATCAAAAAACTTGTTCCTTATTCATCTGCACGTGATGAATTCAAAGGAGATGCAAAAGTGTTTTTAGATGCGAATGAAAATAGCCTTGGCTCACCATTGATGAAATGGTACAACCGTTATCCGGATCCGCTTCAATGGAAAGTGAAAGAAGCCATCAGCAAAATCAAAGGCGTTCCTCCACAACATATTTTTTTGGGAAATGGCAGTGATGAATGCATTGATGTTCTATTTCGTGCTTTTTGTGAACCCGGGAAAGATAATGTGATTATAAATCCCCCAACTTACGGCATGTATGAAGTGAGTGCAAATATTAATGATGTGGAAATCCGCCATGCAAGATTGCTCGATGATTTTCAGCTTGATTTGATTCATCTTGAAAACCTCGTTGACGAGCACACAAAAATTATCTGGATTTGTTCTCCGAATAACCCGACTGCAAACTCTTTGAAGCGCGAAGATGTGGAGACAGTGTTGAATAATTTCAACGGTTTAGTGGTGATTGATGAAGCATACATTAATTTTTCACGGCATAAATCTTTTATTCAGGAGTTGAGCGAATACCCGAACCTTGTGGTGATGCAGACTTTAAGCAAAGCCTGGGGGCTCGCAGGATTGAGGCTGGGCATGGCTTTTGCGAGCGAAGCTATTATTGATATATTCAACAAAGTGAAGCCGCCATATAACATCAATCAATCAACGCAGGAATTGGTGTTGAAAGCACTTGACGAAGTTGAACAGGTAAATGATATGATCAGAGCGATTGTAAAAATGCGTGAAGAACTTAGCATAGCATTATCAAAAATTAATATTGTAAAAAAAGTATATCCCAGCGATGCGAATTTTTTGTTGGTGAAAGTTGCTGATGCCAAAGCACTATATAATTTTTTATTACAACATGAAATTGTAGTGCGTGACAGGAGCAAAGTTCAGTTGTGTGAAGGATGCCTTCGAATTACAGTTGGCACGGAAAATGAAAATAAAGAATTAGTAACGGCAATGAAGCAATTTTCAAAGTGAGATCACGTAACTTCAATATTTATTTTTTAAATAAATGATAACTATATGAGACAATCATTTCAGATTTTCCTATCTGCAGTTACATTTGCCTGCATCATTTCTTTTGGTGCATGTACTTCAAATTCTGATAAAGCTGCTACTGCTGACACGGCTGCCAATGCTAACAAGACTGACACAGCAGCTGGTGTTGTTAGCGATGTTACCTTAAAACTTCCTGATGGTTTCAATGCATCGGTTTTTGCGAGCGGTCTTGGCAAAGCGAGGCATTTAACAGTAAATAGTAACGGAGATGTATATGTGAAATTGGGCGAATTGCACAAAGGTAAAGGTATTTACAGGCTTCGCGACACCAATGGTGATGGCAAAGCAGAGGACATTAGCGGCTTCGGCGATTTTGCAGGAACCGGAATTGCTATAAAAAACGGCTACGTATATGCGTCGTCTGATGAAGAAGTGTTTCGCTATAAATTAGACGCAAACAATAATATCGTTGATCCGGATAAACCTGAAAAAATTGCAACCGGATTGCTTTCACGTCATGAACATGAAGCAAAAGCAATTGCGCTTGACAATAACGGCAACTTATATGTAAATATCGGCGCGTATTCAAACGCGTGCCAGGTGAAAGACAGAGAGAAAGGTTCGCCTGGCATGAAACCATGTCCTATATTGGATTCTGCCGGTGGTATATGGCAATTCAAGGCTGATAAATTAAATCAGACTTATGGTGACGGTGCGCGTTATGCAACCGGTTTGCGCAATGTGGTTGGCCTCGACTGGAACACTGCAACGAATACTTTATTTGTAATGCAACATGGTCGTGATCAATTGCATGATCTTTTTCCAGACATGTACACAACAAAACAAAGCGCCGAACTTCCTGCAGAATGCATGTATGAATTGCACAAAGGTTCTAACTGTGGCTGGCCATATATTTATTATGATGAGTTCCTGCATAAAAAAATATTAGCCCCTGAATTTGGTGGCGATGGTAAAAAAACTGCGGGCATTGATGCGCAGGATCCTGTGATGGCTTTTCCCGGTCATCTCGCTCCGGATGGATTATTATTTTATACCGGCACTCAGTTTCCTGAAAAATATAAGAATGGTGCATTTATTGTTTTTCATGGTTCATGGAACAGGGCGCCGGAACCACAGCAAGGATATTATGTAGTGTTTGCTCCATTCAAGGATGGAAAACCTGTTGGAACCTGGGAAGTTTTTGCTGATGGATTTTCAGGCGGGGCTGAGCAAACTGCTTCAGGCATGGTGAAGCATCGTCCTTGCGGCATTGCACAAGCGCCAGATGGCTCGATATATGTTTCTGATGATAGCAAAGGATCGATCTGGAAAATTTCCTATAAAGCAAAATAATCAGGTTGTTTTTTTATGTCCTTGGCTGCATTGCTACTATTGAACATCGTTGTGTCACTCACTTGTACAGTAACGATTCTATTCAGCATGGTGTAACAGTCATTATTAAATTTAACTTATTAATTAGTCATCTTATCGATGACTAATTTTATAACCCAAACTAATGAAACGGATTTTATTTATCGACCGGGATGGGACCTTAATAAAAGAAGCACCACCAACTTATCAGATCGATTCATTCGAAAAATTAGAATTCTATCCGCATGCTTTCGAGTTCATGACAAAAGTTGCGACAGAATTTGATTATGAATTGGTGATGGTTACCAATCAGGATGGCTTGGGCACTTCATCATTTCCGGAAGAAACATTCTGGCCTGTTCAACATTTTGTGATGCATGCGCTGGAGAATGAAAAAATTTATTTCAGCGCAGTTCATATTGACAAAAGTTTTCCAAAAGACAATGCACCAACGCGCAAACCGGGCATTGGAATGTTATTGGAATATCTGAACACTGAAAAATATGACATCAAAAATTCATTCGTAATCGGCGATCGTATTACCGATGTTCAGCTTGCAAAAAACCTCGGTTGTAAAGCCTTCTGGCTGAATAATGATCCTGGTCTTGGTGGAAAGGAAATCAGCAATTCAATACAGGAATTAGCATCAACGATTGCTCTTGAAACAACGGAGTGGAGCAAAATTTATGAATTCCTGAAATTGGGATTGCGCTGTGTTATACATGAGCGTAATACAAACGAAACAAAAATATGTGTAGAGTTGAATGTTGATGGTTCAGGAAAAAGTGAAATAAAGACAGGCATTGGCTTTTTTGATCACATGCTGGAGCAAATTGCTCGTCATGGAAAAATGGATTTGAAAATAAACGTGCAAGGCGATTTACATATTGATGAACATCACACCATCGAAGATACAGGCATTGCACTTGGTGAAGCATTTGCAAAAGCGCTTGCCGATAAACGTGGCATGGAGCGCTACGGCTTTGCATTGCCAATGGATGAAGCAGATGCAAAAGTGCTGATTGATTTTGGCGGAAGAAACTGGATTGTCTGGAATACTGATTTCAAAAGAGAAAAAATTGGCGAGATGCCGACAGAAATGTTCTTTCATTTCTTCAAATCATTTTCAGACGCGGCAAAATGCAACCTGAATATTGAATGCAAAGGAGAGAATGAACATCATAAAATTGAAGCTATTTTCAAAGCATTTGCAAAAGCGATACACATGGCCGTTAAACGCGACCCAATGAGCAATTATTTGCCAAGCACAAAAGGAGTGTTGTAATTAATAATCGATAATTAGTAATTAATAATTTGTTATGTCATTTGGAAAGTCATTCATCTGAGAATTAAAAAATGAAGCTGCAAGCACAAAAAAAATTCTTGAAAAAGTTCCATTAGAAAAAGCCGACTGGAAGCCGCATGAAAAGTCAATGAGCATCGGGCGGCTTGCAACTCATATAGCTGAAACAACACATTGGGTTTATGTTATTCTTGAAGCAGATGAATTTGATTTTGCAGCACAACCTTTTAAACCCCGTGTGGCTGCTTCTGTTGAAGAGTTGATTCAGATTTTAGATACAAATGTCAGCAGATCTATAGCTGCGCTTGAAAATGCAAGCGACGAAGATTTTGAAAAAAACTGGACAGTGAAAAGAGGTGGACAAATTATTTTTTCAATCCCTAAAAAAATTGCTATCAGAAGCTGGGGGTTCAATCATACTATCCATCATCGTGGTCAGCTATCTGTCTATTTGCGATTGCTTGATATCCACGTTCCGGGCTTGTATGGTCCAAGTGCTGATGAGAAATAAATTCTTAAAAAAATTAAAAGGGCAGAATCAATTTGATTGATTTTCTGCGGAGCTTAATTCATCTTCTATCTTTTTTTGCCATTTCTCCTGCTCTTTTTTAGTGATGCCGAATTTTGTTTCGGAATCATATTGTCTCATTTCTACATTCGCAGCATCATTAATATCATGATAGATTTGCTGTATGTTTTTTGCATAGTTTTCATAAGTCAAAGATGCCTTTTCAAGTTTCTTTTTAAGTTGAAGTGTGTAATAGTGAGCCAGTCGCATGCGATATTGTTCATGCAACAATACTTTTGGTTGTTGTGCATTTCCTTTTACCCATGAAAAACCTTTTGAAAAATAAGTTCCTACATTAACCGATATTTCAAGAATGCCATTTTTATAATTGAAATCCGGTTGCATCAGCAACCCGATATAACTTTCAATGGC
>Ga0070734_10002320_pt1 | contig 23565 bp, 15 predicted proteins | sample Coa_R1_8_FD_66444 | JGI IMG/M metagenome (GOLD analysis project Ga0070734, IMG submission 66444) | Surface soil microbial communities from Centralia Pennsylvania, which are recovering from an underground coalmine fire - Coalmine... | ecosystem: Environmental > Terrestrial > Soil > Unclassified ...
ACCTCTCCGAACTTAGTTCTGATGGATATTCACCTTCAAGGACCCAGCGATGGCATCGCAGTGGCCGCTCAGGTCCGCGATCGATTCAAAATTCCCGTGGTCTTTCTCACTGCATACGCAGACAAGCCTACGCTCGAAAAGGCCAAAGGAAGCGGCGCGTTCAACTATCTGGTTAAGCCGATCGGACACGTTAATCTTGCGAGCACCATTGAAGTCGCGCTCTACCGGCATCGGGTGGAGCAGGAAATGGAAAAGCGAGAGGCGTGGATGCAGACCGTGCTCGATTCCATCGCCGACGCAATCGTGGTCACTGACAAAGCGGGCAAGGTTCAGCTCTTGAATCCCACTGCGGAGCGCCTGACCGGATGGACCAGCCGCGAAGCCGCGGGAAGACAGTTTTGGGAAGTCGCCCAGCTTGCGGTGGGGGACCGGGAAATCGCGGACGACTTGCAAGCGGCCATACGCGCGGGTATCCCTCTGGAACTGCCGCGCGAAGCGCGGCTGATTTCGCGGGAAGGCCGCGTGTATTTGGTGGAGGGACAAATCGCGATCAGCCGGGTCAAGAATCAACCGACAGGAACAGCCATCTCGTTCCGCGACGTTACCGCCCGGAATTGGGATGAAGCTCAGGTCCGTCAGGATCAAAAGATGGCCGCCGCCGGCCAGCTCGCCAATGGGCTGGCACGCGATTTCAAGCGCCTTCAGAAGGTCGTTCTCCAATACAGCGAACAGATTCTTCTTGAGATGGATCCGGAGAACCCGTATCGGGACCGGTTGCAGGCCATCCATCGAGCGGGCAATCGAGCGACATTGTTGGCAAGCCAAGTGGCGGGGTTGTGCCGCAAGGAGCCCGTAGAGCCGCGCGTTGTCGACCTGAACCCGTTGTTGAACCAATTTCTTCCTATGCTGAAGCGGTTGGCAGGTCCCGCGATTGCGGTCGAAACCGGCTTCGGTGCAGAACTCGGGCAGATTCGAGGCGATACCGGTCAACTGAAACAGATCGTACTCAACCTGGTTCTCAACCTGCGCGACGGATTGCCGGAGGGCGGCGTAATTCGGATTCAAACGAACAACGTTGAGCTGCCCGGCCGGACCCCTTATTATGCCGGGTCGGAGTCCTACATCCGTTTAACTATCGAAGGACAAGGCGCGGCCAAACCCGATTCCGGCGCTCAGCCGAAGTTAGAGCCTTTAATTGCCGGTCACAAGCCAGGAATGGGCTTGGGCCTTGCGGTGGTGGATGCCATGGTTCACGCCGCGGATGGTTTGATTTGCGCGGACGCCCAACCGGGCGGCGGACCGCGCTTTGAAGTCTTTCTGCCTCGTTGGCGCGAAGCGGAGCAGTCTGTTCAGTTGAGTGCACCACCATCCGCCGCGGAGCCACGCCGTCTCAAACGAGCGACGAAAAGGGTGGAGAAAACCAATTGAACACCGAAGCGATTGAACTCTTGCTCGTGGAAGACAATCCCGCCGATGAAGAGCTTACGCTGCATGTACTGGAGAAGAACAATCTAGCCAATCGAATCCACGTGGTCCGGGATGGCGTCGAAGCGGTGGAGTTTCTCTTTGAGAATTCGGGAACCATTCCCCGGCTGATCCTATTGGACCTGAAACTTCCGCGCCTGAGCGGATTGGAAGTGCTGGCACGCATCAAGCAGGATGCGCGAACCAGAAAGATTCCGGTGGTCGTGCTCACCTCGTCGCGAGAGGACGTGGATCTCAATACCTGCTACGAACTCGGAGTCAACAGTTACATCGTGAAGCCGGTGGATTTCATCCAGTTCACGGAGTCCATCCGGCAACTGGGACTCTATTGGCTGCTCTTCAACGAACCCGCGCGCGCCTATAACCAACAGCGCGCCTGAGAAACAAGATGAGCATGCGCCGATTCCTCGCGTATCGCCGTTTTGAATCGTGGCCTGTGCGTTATCTCGGCGCCATCGCTTTAGCCGAAGCTGGGCCGCTCACGTGCCTTCCGTTGCGCGCTCTGCATTTCACGCCGTTGGTCCCGCGGGCGCCTTTCATTGTCATCAGTGCCCTCGCGCTCGGGCTAGGGCCCGGTCTCGTTACCACGCTAATCTGCGTCGTCGAAGCTATTTACGAGACATGGAAACTGACGGGCTCTCTGGGGGCGATCACCGCCACGGACTGGGAGCGCGCCATTGTCATCGGATTCACCGGGGTCTTCGCGAGCGTGATGGCAGAGCGGCTGACAAAATCGTACGCGCAGTTAAAGGATGCCAATCGAAAGAATGCATCCGTTTTGGAAAGCATTTCCGACGGCTTCCTCACCCTGAACCGGAAGTGGTGTTTTACTTATGTAAATCCCGCGGCGGCTCGCATGACTGGGCTGGCGGCGGAAGAGTATTTGGGAAAAAACCTCTGGGAATTGTGGCCCCACGCCGCGGCCTCCGGATTTGGCGCGGCTTATCTGCGGGCGGTGCGCGACAATGTACCAGTTCAGGTAGAGGCGTTTTACCCGGACCCTCTCAATGCCTGGTTCGAGGTTCGATGCTATCCGTCGGCGGAAGGGTTAACGGTCTTCTTCAACAACACCTCGGAACGCCGGCGGCGGGAAGAGCAGTTGCGTTTTTTTGAATCGGCCGCCCTGCAAACCAGCGATGGAGTTTTGATTCTGAAGATTTCCGGCGACGGCGCTCTCAATGGCGAGCCGGTCTTTCTCAACTCCGCTTTCGAGCGAATTACCGGCTTCGGCATGGAGGATCTCAAACGGGAGGGATTACAGGTTTTGATCGCTCCGGCTGAAATCCATTCCGATTCCACGTACCTGGAACGATCCACACGCCGCAAGAATGGCTGCGAATTCTGGGCGGAATACACGTTCACGGCAATCGAGGATGTGGACGGCGCCCAGACGCATTGGGTTTGCACGCTGCGCGACATTACGGAGCGCAAACGCGCCGAAGAAGCCGCCCGATTGTTTACCTCGATCGTCGAGCACTCCGACGACGCCATTGTTAGCAAGACTCTGGATGGCGTGATTCTTACCTGGAATAAGAGCGCCGAGAGAATTTACGGATATTCCGCCGGTGAGATGGTCGGCCAAAATATCGCCCGGCTGATGCCGCCTGGGAATTCATCCCAGCTCACGGAGATTTTCGACAATCTCCGCCGCGGAGAGCGGCTCGAGCATGTTCTCACCCAGCGCGTGCGCAAGGACGGCAGCCTGATTGCCGTATCGGTCACTATTTCTCCGCTTCGCGACGCCGCCGGATACATCGTGGGGGCGTCCGCAATCACGCGCGACGTTACCGAACAACAGAGAGTGGAGAAAGCGCTGGCGCTGAGCGAAGAGCGCTACCGGTCGCTGGCATTCGCCACTTCGCAGATCGTGTGGACAGCGAATGTCCACGGCGAAGTTATTGAAGACATCCCGATGTGGCGCGCATTCACCGGCCAAAGTGAAATGGAGGCGTTGGCCATGGGCTGGATCGCAGTGGTGCATCCGGAAGATCGCGAGCGAACCCGCGAAGTATGGCTGCGCGCGGTGAAAATCCGCAGCTTTTACGACACGGAGTATCGTTTGCGGCGCGCCGACGGTGCGTATCGCTGGATGGCTGTGCACGCCGCTCCAGTGCTGGAAGTGGACGGAACAATCCGGGAGTGGGTGATCACCTGCGCCGACATTGAGGATCGAAAACAAGCCGAGGCGGAGATTGCCAAACTCAACGAAGAGCTGGAACAGCGTGTACTCGATCGCACCGCTGAGCTGGAAGCCGCCAACCGTGAATTGGAGGCCTTTTCTTACTCGGTCTCGCACGATTTGCGAGCTCCCCTGCGTGCAATGGACGGCTTTTCGCGAATCCTCTTGGAAGAATATTCTTCCGGTCTTCCCGAAAAGGCGCAGCACTATCTCACCGTGATCCGAAGCAATGCCGTACAGATGGGGGAGTTGATCGACGACCTGTTGGCGTTCGCGCGGTTGAGCCGCCAGCCCTTGAATAAACAGCCGGTCGCGTTAGATGACTTGGTAAAGCAAGCGTTGGAAGATTTGGCGATCGACCGCGAAGGGCGGCGGGTGGAAATGCTGGTAGGCGATCTTCCCGCTTGCGAGGGAGATCCGCAGTTACTCAAACAAGTGCTGATTAATCTGCTTTCGAACGGATTGAAGTATACGCGCGCGCGCGATGTCGCCCGGATCGAAGTGGGGGCCATCACCGCGACCGGACCCAATCCGCCCATCTACTACGTTCGCGACAACGGCGTTGGCTTCGACATGCGATACGCCAACAAGCTGTTTGGTGTATTTCAGCGATTGCACGGAGCGAAGGAATATCCCGGGACCGGCGTCGGTCTTGCCATCGTGCAACGAATTGTCCATCGCCACGGAGGCCGCGTGTGGGCGGAAGCTCAAATCAACCATGGCGCGACATTCTATTTCATGTTGGCTCAGGCCGGAACTAAATCAAATGAGGAACTGTTAGCATGTTCGAGCCACAACTAGCCGAACCACGGGGGGGTGGCGCCACCAGCATTCCAATTCGGGTCTTGATTCTCGAAGATCGCCCAGAGGATGCCGAACTGATGATCCACGAACTTCGCCGGAGCGGCTACGAACCGGTCTTGTTGCGCTTCGAGACGGAAGCCGATTATCTGGAAGGCCTGAAGTCAGAGCCGGATGCTATCCTAGCGGACTATCGGATGCCGCAGCTCGACGCTCAGCGGGCGCTGGAACTGCTCCAACAGCAGGGCTTGGACATTCCGTTCCTGGTAGTTTCCGGCACCGTGGGCGAGGACGCAGCGGTCGCTCTGATGCGCCAGGGTGCAACCGATTATCTTTTGAAGGATCGGCTTCGGAGGTTGGGGCCTGCCGTCCGGCGCGCCCTGGCGGATAAACAGATCCGTCAGGAAAAGCGGGAGGCGGAGAAGGCCCTGAGGGCCAGCGAAGCCCGCTTCTATTCCTTTATGGCGCACAATCCGACTCTCGCTTTCATCCAGGATCGCGACGGCCGAATCCTATATATGAACCAGACCTGCGAGCAAGCGTGGTCCATGAAATCGATTGGCGAATCCGGGAGAACTCGGGAGCTGGGGCCGGAAGATTTGTCGGTGCTCGAAAGCGGTAATGTTTCTCGCACCATTGAGGACTTAACTCTGCCCAGCGGCGAGGTCCGCCATCTGCTTTCACACCGTTTTCCGTTCGATGACGCAGCGGGACGCCGCATCCTGGGCGGGATTTCAATGGATGTCACCGACCAGATGCGCACTGAGCGCGCTCTCTCTACAGCCCTAGCCGCGCAGCAAACGCTACTCAAAGAAGTGCACCATCGCGTAAAGAACAACCTGCAGATTATTTCAAGTTTGATCAATATGCAGGCGGAGCTGCTCTCCGATCCGCAACAGCGCCAGGTTTTTCAGGATAGCCAGCTGCGGGTGCAAGCAATGGCCATGATTCACGACCGGCTGTGCGGAAATAACGATCTGGAACATGTCGCGTTTCACGAATACGTGGAAGCGCTGGCGCGGGATCTGTTCGCAGCCCACGGAACAAATGAAAACCGCATCCAACTGCGGCTGGCTCTAAAACCCGTTTCTCTTGAACTGAACCAGGCGATTCCCTGCGGCCTGATTCTGAACGAACTGGTGCAAAACGCTCTCAAATATGCCTTCCCAAACTCGCGCCAGGGACAGATCGAGATCGGCTTGAGCTCTGACAAGAATGGCGGTGTGACGCTCCAGGTAGCCGATAACGGCGTGGGAATGCCCGCGGGAACTTCGCAAAAGCGAACCCTTGGCCTGGAGATCGTCAACGTATTGACGCGACAGCTGGGCGGGACGCTCACACGAGACCGGGGGACTGGTGTCAGCGTGAAGCTGGTATTTCAGAAGACCGGTACAGAAATCGTCGAACCGCCAATCCTCGCCAAGAGCACGCAGAGCAGCAGCTTCTGAACCCGCAGAGAGATCCGGGGCGGCCGCATTTCCGTAGATACTAATAGAAAGCACATGCGAACCCGGATCCTTCTGCTCGCCGCAAGCGCGGTCCTGACGGCTTGGGGTGCGCCCACGGCCAAGAAACCCGGCGCCATCGAATGGCAACCCTGGTCCGACGCGATTTTCGATCAAGCCAAGCGCGAAAACAAATTCGTCCTGCTGGATCTCGAAGCGGTCTGGTGCCACTGGTGCCACGTCATGGACGAGACCACTTATAAGACACCTGAGGTTATCGGATTGATCCAATCCAAGTACATCCCAGTACGCGTGGATCAGGATTCGCGGCCGGATTTGTCCAATCGCTACGAAGACTATGGCTGGCCGGCCACGGTGATCTTCGGGCCCGGCGGCGGGGAGATCGTCAAGCGGCAAGGCTACATCGAGCCGCGACAGATGATCGGGATGTTGAAAGCCGTGATCGCCGATCCAACACCTGGTCCCTCGGTCCGTCCCGAGCCGGAGATGAAGTTTCCGGAAAGCGCGGTGATGCCGGCCGATCTTCGGGAAGAGCTGGAACGCCGCTATTTCGGGCAATACGATGCCAAGCACGGGAGCTGGGGATTCGATCAGAAGTTCTTGGATTGGACATCCACGGAGTACGCCATGGCGCGCGCGCGCACGGGCGATGCGAAGTCGGGGGAAATGGCGCGCCAATCGCTGAACGCGCAGTTCCATCTGATCGATCGAGTGTGGGGCGGAGTCTACCAATACTCGGTGGGGGGCGATTGGAACGAGCCGCACTTCGAGAAGATCATGAATTTCCAGGCCGGCAATCTGCGGATCTATTCGCTGGCGTATGAAGAATCGCACGATCCGGAATATTTGAAAGCGGCGCAAGACGTGCAGCGGTTCCTGAAGACGTTTTTAACCAGTCCCGAAGGCGCATTTTACGTCAGCATGGACGCCGATTTAATCGAAGGCAAGCACAGCGCGTCGTACTTCAAGCTGGATGACGCGGGGCGGCGCAAGCTGGGCGTGCCTCGCATCGACAAGCACATCTACTCGCGGGAAAACGGCTGGGCGATTGATGCTGTGGCGATGCTTTATGCTGCTACAGCCGACGCTCAGTATCTGGATGAGGCAACTCGCGCCGCGCGGTGGATTCTTGAGAATCGCGCGCTGGACGGCGGCGGGTTTAAACATGGTGAGCAGGATGCCGGTGGCCCTTATTTGGCGGACACATTAACCATGGCGCGGGCGTTTTTGACGCTCTACCAAGTGACTGGCGATCGGGCTTGGCTTGGACGGGCGGAGGTAGCCGCAAAATTCATCCAAGCCAATTTCGCGGGCGGGCAGGCGGGTTTTATTACGTCGAAAGCGCCCACGGATCGTTCCTACACTCCGAAGCCGGAACGCGATGAGAACATCCTGCTCGCGCGATTCACGAATCTGCTTTCCCACTACACCGGTAACGCGGAATATCACGGCATGGCCGAACGAGCGATGCGTTATCTGGCGGCGCCCATGGTTGCGAAGTATCTTCCGACGGCAGGAACGCTGCTGGCGGATCGCGAGATTTCGAGCGATCCAATTCACATGACGGTCGTCGGTCACAAAGACGACCCGGTGGCGCAGGCTTTGTTTCACGCCGCGGCCGCGTATCCATCCGGTTATTTGCGCTTGGAGTGGTGGGATACGCGCGAGGGCCGTTTGCCCAATCCGGATGTGCAGTATCCGGAATTGAAAACAGCGGCCGCGTTTATCTGCACCGGCAACACATGTTCGTCGCCCATCCGCGATGCCGAAACAGTTCGTGCGCGGGCGGATAAGCTCACGCGAGCCGCGGTTTCAAAAGCGCCTTGACCGCGGTTTCGAACTAAAAGGCGAGATATCCGAGATAGCCGAGTCCGCCGCCGATCAGCGCGCCGGCCAACACATCGCTCAGGAAATGCATGCCGAGGAGAATCCGCGAGGCCGCGATACTGAGAGCGCAGAAACCGAGGCCGATGGTCAGGTTCGGATAGAAAAGCGCAAGAGGAACCGCCACGGCGAAAGCCGTCATGGTGTGTCCGGATGGGAAGGAGAATTGATCTGGAGGAAGCAGTGTCGCCCAGCAGTGGCGTTCAATCTGGCAGGGCCGCCGGCGCCCTGTGATCCGCTTCAACCAGAGGAAGAGAAGGATACTCAAAACCGAGGATAATCCGGCCGCGCCCAAGGCCGCGAATCGTTCTTCGCCGCCGAAGAGCAGGATTGCAAGGCCCATGGCGTACCACAACCAACCGTCGCCGCCACGCGTGGCGCCCAGGACATACAGACGGACCCAGCGCGGCGCCTCCCAATTGTTGGCGCGGTGCATGATGTTGTAATCGCCGCGAGTGATGAGACCACGCATGATCCTGATGCTATGATAACGCCGCCCGAGTTACATTCTGTTGAAGAAATGATTGCGACATAATTTAGAAAAAATGTTTTGCTGGTACTAGGTGTTTTTTCCTTGACGGGTTACCTAATTGTGACACACTGTACGTTGGACTCTCGCTCCTTTCGTTTGGTTGCACACCGCCTAAACCTGTGAAGAAACTGGACTTCGTCTACTTTGAGGCCGGCGGCGGACACAAAGCCGCAGCCCTTGCCCTAAAAGCCGTCATCGAGCAGCAACAGCGGGATTGGCAGGTGCGGCTGGTCAATTTGCAGGAAATTCTCGATCCGCTGGATATTTTCCGGAAATATACCGGCATCCGGATGGAGGATGTCTATAACACGTTACTCAAGAAAGGCTGGACGCTCGGCACTCCACAGTTGACCGTGGCGATGCACGGATTGATCCGGCTATACCATGGCGGCCAAGTCCGGTTGTTGAAGAAATTCTGGAGCGGCGGCGAGCGCGACATCGTGGTTTCGCTGGTTCCGAACTTCAACCGCGCGCTGCGGCAGAGCTTGCCGGAAACTCCGTTCGCGACCGTACTCACCGACCTGGCGGATTATCCGCCGCACTTCTGGATGGAACCGCAGGAGCAGTACATGATTTGCGGAACGGCCAAAGCAGTGGAACAGGCGCTCGCCATGGGACACACGCCGGATCGCATATTTCGGACCTCGGGAATGATTCTGCGTCCGAAGTTCTATGAGCCTGTGACTGCGGACCGAGCCGAAGAACGGAAGCGCCTGGGATTGGATCCGAATCTGACCACGGGCTTGGTGTTGTTCGGTGGTGAGGGATCGAGCGTCATGCTGGATATCGCGAAACGCGTCACCGCGAATGCGCAGTTCATCTTTGTTTGCGGCAAGAATCGGAAGCTGGCCGAGCGGCTGCGAGCGCTGAACACGCGGTTTCGAAAACACGTGGAAGGCTTCACCAGCGAGATTCCCTACTTCATGCATCTTTCGGATTTCTTCATCGGCAAGCCTGGCCCTGGAAGTTTGAGCGAAGCGCTGCAGATGAAACTTCCCGTGGTAGTGGAACGAAATGCGTGGACGCTGCCGCAAGAACGCTACAACACCGACTGGATTGGTGAGATGCAGGTGGGCGTGGTGCTGCCTTCGTTCCGCGAAATTGATCGGGGCTTAGCGGAATTATTGGATCCCGCGAACTTCGCGCGTTTTCGAGCGAATGCCGCGGCGATCAAGAACCGCGCGGTATTTGAGATTCCTGACATTTTGGATTCCTTGCTGCAGCGATAAATGCCGCAAGCGCAATCCCACCGCCGGCAAGAAATAATGGCCAGTTGAATGGATTCGGTTGGCCGCCCGTCGTGATATTTCGGAAATCCCATATGAACGCTACGATCACCACCAAGCCACCCGAAAGCATGGCAAGCCACTGCCAGGGTTTCGCCGGCAGGCCCCCGCGGAGGAGCGAGGTGGTTCCGCATCCGATGAGCATGGCGGAGATAATGACCGGCGAAAGGACCGGCCCGACCCACGGCAGCGGGATCAGAAAGAGAATGTCCCAGGTGAAGAGCGATTGCGGCCAGCCGATCATGAGCCGCAAGAACCCGTAGAAGGAAATGTCCCAGATCCCAAATGCGATGGCGAACGCGGCCATCCGTTGATTGAAATTCTTTCCGGCCGCCATTCCAAAAGCAGCGAGCATCAGGATGGTCGCGGCTTCGCGGCCTATTTCGATCTTCAGGCGCTGTTCATTCTCGGGTCCGGTGGCTTTCAATTCATCCGGTGAGATGAGCGGGAACAGATCCTGAAGCGCGCGGCCGGGATGGATGCGTTCCCGGATGGGATCATAGATGGCGCGGAGGTAAACCACAACCGCGGCTTCGAGGTAACCGAACGAAATACCGAAAAGCAGAAGAGCCGCGAGGGTGCGATGCATAACACTCATGATAAGAAATTGCCGTACAATCAAGCGTGCGATTATTTTTACTTTCACCCATCTTGCTGATTTCCGCGGGCGCGTTTGCGCAACCAACTCCAACGGCTGTGACCGATGCGGCCAGCTTCACGAACCGGGTTGCGCCGGGCTCTTTGGCCACCATTTTTGGATCGAAAATCGCCGTCATGAACGCGAACGCAAGTACCATCCCGCTTCCGTTTTCGCTCGGGAATGTGCAAGTAACTGTGGACGGTTTCGACGCGCCCATCATATTCACCGGAATCACCCCGTACACGCAAGTGAACTTTCAAATGCCGGTGGAAGTGCAGCCGGGAACCGCGAATCTTGTGATCACGGTCAATGGCGTTTCGAGCGATCCTTTTCCGGTGACGATCGCGGCTACGGCTCCCGGTATTTTTACATACGATCCGACCGGTGGGACGCTTGATCCCTCGTTGTTGCAGGGGGTAATTCAGAATCCGCCGGATTACAACAACAGCAACATCAATTCGCCTTCGAATCCCGCGCCGGCTGGATCCGTCGTGGTGGTTTATATCGATGGCACTGGCGCGGTTCGCACGCCTCTTGCCGACGGGGAGGCCGCGACCGGCAGCAATCCGGCGAAAGCCGTTTCCACAGCGACCATCGGCGGATTCGACGCGCCCGTGCAATATCTGGGTCTCACGCCGGGCGATGTGGGTTTGGCGCAGGCCAACATCGAAATTCCAGCCGGCCTGCCGAGCGGAGATTATCCGCTAGTAATCACGGTCGGCGGGCTGCAGAGCATCAGCGCTGTTATTTCGGTTTCGGGCGACGGGACGCTGCCCACGTTTTTAAACGAGGTTTCGCTATTTAACGATTTCGCGGTCAGTGAGCGAACCACGCTGCAAGTTTTGGACTCGACCTTGTATCTCTGCGGCTCGGAGCGAATTCGGGTATTCGATCTCACCGATCCCAGCCTTCCGAGTTTCATCGGCGAGTACGGCGACGCGAATCTGAATAGCCGAGAGATCTCGTGCACGGTAAATGGGACGGCCAAGAATCCATATCTGGTGAGCGTGGTTGGACCCGAGAACAATCCGACGCTGACGGTTTTCGATGTGAGCGGCGATAATTTGCAATCTCCCACGCCGCTCGCGGAGGGCGTTGCGGTGGGTGGCTTCACCGGTTTGCAAAAGTTCGTTTTCGACGGGAACATCGGCCTGGTGAACACCAGCTACATCGATTCCACGGGCAGCCATGGCGATATCCTGGCGTTCGATTTCAGCGATCCGAGCCAGCCTACGCTGATCTCGGCCACCAGCACCACGCAGTTGCTCCCTTTCATCCGAGGAGCAGGCACCGTTCCGCATACTCTTTTCGCCGTGACTGGAACGGCTAAGGGCGAGGCGACTGGAGGCACAGGAGCGCTCGCGGTGATCGATACTACCGATCCCACGAACGTGGCATTCATTAACCAAGTGAAAGCGCCCGGAACGGCCATCCTCGAATCTTTCGCCGCAACGGCCGATACTTTGGTCGCTGCGGGCAATACCTCGGACGATGGAGAATACATTAGTCCGAACGTTCTGTTTCCGGGAAATTTGACGATCTCGACGTATGACGTCTCCGACCCGGCGAATCCGGTGTTTCTCACGACGGTCGATACGGGAATCCAGGCGACCGGCAGCTTGCGGACCATCACCTTCGACCCGAGCGGCGTCTTTTTGGTGCAGTATCAATATCCGCTCTCGGACATCAATGGACCGACATCGCTCGCGGTTGTGGATGCGCGCGATCCGAAAAATCCGCAGTTCTATCCGCAGTTCACTTACTACTACTTCGATGGATTGGCGTCGGCGAAAGGCTACGTCTACGCGGCCAGCGGGAATGGCCTGAACATTTACCAGTCAGTGGTGCAGTAAGGTTCTATCCGGGTTTGTCCGTGTGCATCCTTGGCGGTTTTGAGAACGGATTCTCCGGCCAGGCATGTTTTGGATAGCGCCGGCCGAGCTCGCGGCGCACTTGCGGATAGAGGCGCTCCCAGAATCCCGCTAAATCAGATGTGGTTTGCACCGGGCGCTGGTTCGGCGCCAGCAAATGGACCACGAGCGCGACTTTGCCGTTTGCGATACGCGGAGTTTCGCGCATGCCGAAGAAATCCTGCAGCCGCGAGGCAACCCAGGGCGGCTTGCCGTGCTCGTAGTGGATGCGCGATTGCCGGCCGCTGGGCAAGCGGATCGCATTCGGCGCTATTTCGTTTAGGAGTCTTGGATTCGCGCGTTGCTCGAGTGTCGCGATCATCGAAGGACCGGCGCTTTTCAGTTCGGCGAAACTCTTGCGGCCACGGCAGAGTTCCGCGAAAGCGGATTCCACATCGATCTTTGGAACTGCGGTTGCATGTTCCGCCGCAAACGACACACGGGCCAGGAATTCGTTGAGTTCGTCGGAGTCAATGAATCGCGTGACGCCGGCTTCGAGAGCGCGCTCGGCCAGAAGGGCCGCGGCTTGTTCGGGATCGGGTGTTCCGCTGCGCGTTTCTTGGATCACGAGATCGTCGTAAAGCAGCGCGCTTGCCGCATCCACGCGCTCGGCCGCGCGGTTCCACTCTACGCCGCTTCGCTCTCGGACACGATCCGGGAACAGGTCGATCAGCCATTCGGGCTGGATCGCGCAATACATCCGCACCAAAGGTTGCGCATGTTCGGAGCGGTCTTCAATGTCGACGGCGACCAGAAACTCGGCGCTGCTTTCGCACGCGAGCGCGGCCGATCCGCCGGAAGCGAGCAGAAGCTGATTGTCTTTTTTGCGGCGCGCGACGCGATCGGGAAAAGCGGCCAGGATTGCGAGAGACAGAGCTTCGGCAGAGTGCTTTTGGCTTTTCGGAGGCCTCACGTTGCGGCGAATTTGCTCGATGTGCTGGCGCGTGCGCTGATCCCAATCGCTGTCGAGCAGACGCAGTAGATCGCAGGAATCGGCGCGTGCGCCGGAGCTCAATAATCCCGCGACGGCGCATCCATCTTCGCCCGCGCCGCGTTCGAGGGCATCCAGAACGAGCTTGGCAAGGCGTGGATGCAGCGGATATCGCGCCATCGTCCGGGCCTTCTCGCCGCTTGCGCCGAGGCGTTCCAACAGATCTTCGGCGCGCGATACGGCGGATGCGGGCGGAGGATCGAGCCACTGCACCTCCGCCGGATTCGCGATTCCCATGGCGCGGAGATTCAGGCAAAGCTCGGAAAGCTCGCGCCGCAAGATTTCCGGCGCGTCGTGCTCGGGGCGCCGCTGGAAATCTTCGAGGGTGTATAAGCGGACTACGCGGCCCGGCGCGGTCCGGGCAGCGCGGCCGGCGCGCTGCGTGGCAGAAGCTTTGCTAATCCGGCCGATTTCGAGCGTGGGGAGCCCGGTCCAGGGAGAATCCCGCGCAATGCGCGCTACGCCGCTATCGATTACGGCTGTGACTCCGTCGATGGTGATGGAGCTTTCGGCGACGTTCGTTGAAAGAATTACTTTGCGTTGCGCGGCTGGCGACACGGCGCGATCTTGCTCGGCGGGCGTGAGATCGCCGTGCAGCGGGAGAATCAGCAAGTCGTGCCGTGCTACAAAGGACTGGCATTCGCGAGCGGTTCGGCGGATTTCGGCCGCGCCTGGCAGAAAGACCAGGATGTCGCCGTTTCTATTGAGCAGGCTTTCTATTGCGGCAGCGGCCTGCTTTTCGAGCGGGAGTGCCGAGTAGGGCTGATGCGTGATCGCTAGATCGAACAGGCGGCCCTCGGAACGCAGGATCGGGCAGCCATCCAGGTATTGCGCGATAGGCGCGGCGGCGAGCGTCGCTGACATGACCACGATCCGCAAATCCGGCCGCGTGGTTTTCTGCAGACGGCGCAACAAAGCTAACGCCAGATCGCTTTCGAGATGGCGCTCATGAAACTCGTCCAGGATCACGACGTCGACACCGGAGAGTTTCGGATCGGAAACCAAGCGGCGCGTGAGGATGCCTTCCGTGAGAAAACGCAGGCGGGTGCGGGGACCGGCCACTTCTTCGAAGCGAACCTGATATCCAACTGTTTCGCCCACCCGCTCATTGCGTTCCTGCGCAACGCGGCGTGCCGCCATACGAGCGGCGATCCGGCGCGGTTCCAGAACCAGCACTTGGCCGGGAAACAACGGCAGCAATGCCGGAGGAACGCGCGTCGTTTTTCCGGCGCCCGGCGGCGCTTCGATTACGAGACTGGGAGAAGCCCGCAATGAATCCACAATTGCGGGCAGAAGATCATCGATTGGAAGACCCAAGTCTACTGTTTCTTGGGCGGCGTGGTTTTGCCGGGATCGTCGGTATCGCCGTACTTGATCACCACGTCGCTCTTGAACTGCTTGTAATCTTCGTATTTGACGGTCAGGCGCATGCGCACGGATCCGGATTGAAAATTCAAAGTGTCGTTCGCGATAGTGTAGGTCGGGAACCAGTATTTACCGTCGATCTGTTCGCGATAGGTTTCGAACTTCGGATACTGGTTGTCATCGCCCTTTTTGAGCAATCCGACGCCGCGGCCGTAGCTCTTCACGATTTGCAGATCTTTGTCGTCCACCCAGACTTGCCCTTCGAAATAGCGTTTGCCCTTCTCCAGTTTTTTCGGCTTCACGGCGAAAGCGTAAGTGCTGATTTCGTCCAGCTGTTCGCGGCCAACATAACGAATGAAATATTTGGGCAGTTCGGCAGTCTGCAGGACGAACGGCTGCACTTCGCGCAGATCCTGAATGTCGCCAGGGTCGAGCTGAAACGCGGTCAGCGTGCTCATGGGAGCCCGAACTACTTTTTCGGTGCGCTTGCCTTCCGGCGTAAAGACGATGTCCGCTACTTCTTCCCACTTGCCCGTGGAGTTTCCGTCCGCATCCAGCGATTGGACGCGTGCCGTCTGGCGGTACGTATAGTTGCCTCGCGCGGCTGCGAACTCGGCTTCTTTGGCCGCAAACTTGGCGATGATCTCATCGATCTGAGCGGGAGTAGGATCGGGTCCTGTGGCCGCGAAGGCCGAGCCCGCGATTAAAGCACAAGTGGCGACAAGACGCATAATACCTCTCTAGCTGACGGTCCGAATCGCCCAGTGGTTTCTTTTTAACCGTCACTTTCCAGTTTAAATCACAGGCCGAACTGGCGCATGTGATGATCGATGTGCAGGTAGCCCCAGCGGAACCAGTCGGGATCCGGCATTTTTCCGAAGATTGGGTGCGGGCTCCAGGCAAAATCCCGTTCCGTGCTTGTGAATCGCTCGATCAGCGCGAACAGCACTTCCCGGTCTCGTTCAAAGTCAGACGGTGCGGTACCGCCGATGAGTTGGTCCATTTCAGGCCGCGTGGGAATTCCCTTGGGCCAGGGCAACGGGGCGTAGAGCGCGATCCATTTCACCACGCTCCTTTGAAGAAGACCGCTGGCAGAACTCACCGGCTTCTGGCCCATGACGGCAAGAAATGAATCGGATAAATGACAAAGCATCTGGTGAGCGGACATGCGTCCCCAACGGCCCCGGCTGTCCGGTTGAACTTTCGCCAGACGCGCTAAAGCTTCATGCTTGTCCGCCGGATTCGCAAGCGTCTTCATCGCGGCAACTCAGGCGCCGAGGATTTGTTTGGCGATGGTCATCTTCTGCATGTTGCTGGTGCCTTCGTAGATGCGGCCGATCTTGGCGTCGCGATAGAGCTTTTCTACCGGATAGTCTTTCGTGAATCCTACGCCGCCGAAGATTTCGACTGCGCGGGATGCTACGTTTTCGGCGACTTGAGAGGCGAAGTACTTCGCCATAGCGGCTTCGGTTACAAAGGGGAGCCCGGCATCGCGCAAACGCGCACCGTTGTACACGAGCAACCGCGCAGCTTCCACATCGACCGCCATTTCCGCGAGCTCAAACTGGATAGCTTGAAAATCGGCGATTGGTTTTCCGAACTGGCGGCGTTCCTTGGCGTAAGCGATGGCGTGGTTGAGCGCGCCGTGCGCTAATCCCGTCATCTGGGCGCCGATGGCGATGCGCCCTTCGTTCAACGTTTGGATGGCGATCTTGTAACCTTGGCCGATTTCGCCTAGAACATTTTCGGCCGGCACGCGGCAGTCATCCAGGATCAATTCACACGTGGAAGAAGCGCGGATGCCGAGCTTGTCTTCCTTCTTGCCGACCTGGAATCCAGGAAAGTTGCGCTCGACGAGAAAGCATGTAATGCCGCGATGTCCGGCGTCGGGATTGGCATTGGCAAAGAGAAAATAGATGCCCGCTTCGGCGGCATTGGTGATCCAGAGCTTGCGGCCGGTGATCAGAAAATGATCGCCGTGCCGTGTGGCGCGGGTCGCGAGCGCGAACGCATCCGAGCCGGAGCCTGCTTCGGATAGTCCGAAGGATGCGACGGTGTCGCGTGCTAATTTCGGTAAATAGCGGCGCTTCTGCTCGTCATTGCCAAAGCGCAGCAGAATATTGTTGGCGATGGTGTTCTGAACATCCACAATTACCGCGGCGGATGGATCCACGGAGGCCAGAGCTTCCACCGCGAGCACCGATTGAAAGAAGCTGCCGCCTTGTCCACCGTGTTCTTCCGGGATTTCGATGCCCATCAACCCCAGTTCGAACATTTCTTGGATCAGATCTTTGCGGAAGACACTGGCTTCATCCATGTCGCGGACGTGGGGTCCGATACGCTCGCGTGCGAAACGCGAGATGGTGTCCTGAAACATCTTTTCTTCGTCGCTCAGGACGGTGAGCGGGGAAGCGGAAAGCGGCGCAACTGCGGTAGTGGCGGGCATTTCCTAATTTTAAACTGAACCGCGACAGCGAAGGAGCGCTACCCCGAACGTCCGTGGTAACGCTCCGTGGCGGCCGTCGGAAACCCTGTACAATCTCTACTGATGATTGCCCGACCTTTTGCCGTCATTGCCGCTTGTGCCTTGTCCCTATTGGCCCAGAAAAAACCCATCACGATCGATACGTTGATGGAACCGCCCGGCGGACGACGCGATGCCGGCGGACCGGCCGTCTGGGCGCCCGACGGCGCGCACTTCGCGTATCTCAAGGGCAAGCAGATCATGCTGTACGACGTTGCGGCGAAATCCGAAAAAGAACTGCTATCACTGGAACCAATTGAGAAAGCGGCTACACCTGTCCCAGAAGCCCAGCGTTTCGATTGGCAGAACCGGCGCGTGAGCGAAAGCAGCTTCGAATGGTCGGATTCGGGAAAAGAGCTGTTAATCAGCGAAGGCGGCGATCTGTTTCTTTTTCATCTCGATAGTTCCAAGTGGGATCAGCTCACCGCTACAGCCGAACCCGAACGCGATCCGAAGCTGTCTCCCGATGGCACGCAGGTTGCTTTTCGGCGCGGGCACGATCTTTACACCATGGAAATCGCGACGCGCAACGTGACGCGGCTGACCGAAGACGGCACCGCAACGCTGCTCAACGGCGAGCTGGATTGGGTTTATCCGGAAGAGCTGGATTTGAGCACGGCATACTGGTGGGCGCCGGACTCCAAGCACATCGCCTATATGCAGTTCGATACCGCGCGGGAGATGGTTTATCCGCAAGTCTCGTTGCTCGGATTGCGCGCCATCATGGAGCCGGAGCATTTTCCGCAAGCAGGCACTCCCAATGCCGAAGTCCACGTGGGCGTGGTATCGGCGAAAGGAGGCAACACGCGCTGGATGGATCTGGGCGAGACGCGCGGTTATCTGATCCCGCGAGTTTATTGGACGCCGGATTCTTCCAGGCTCGCGATTGAGCGCATGAATCGAGTGCAAAACCAAATGGATCTGATGCTGGCCGACATCGCCACGGGCGCATCGCGCAGCATTTTAAAAGAGGCCGATCCGTTTTGGATCAACACCAGCGACCTGTTCCGGTTTCTTTCGAACGGGCAGTTCGTGTGGGGCAGCGAGCGAGACGGATTCAAACATCTTTACCTCTATGATCTGGAAGGAAAACAGCGCAAGCGGCTCACCGAAGGTCCATGGGAAGTGGAAAGCATCGTGGGATTGAATGAAGCGCGCCAGATCGTTTACTACGTGTCGTCGGAAGGCAGCCCTCTCGAACGGCAGCTCTATTCGATCAAGCTGAATGGCAAGGATCACACGCGCATCAGCCAGGGCGCTGGGACGCATTCGATTTCGATGGGTCCGGGCGCAGAATATTATCTAGATACCTTTTCGAGCCTTACGGAGCCATCCCTCAAGACCCTCCACAATTCCGCCGGCGCCCAGTTGTCGGTGTATCGGGAAGCGAATCACAAGTTGACGGAGGAGTACGACCTGCTGCCAACTGAGATCGTTAATTTTAAGACCGCGGATGGGACATCGCTGTACGCGCGATTGATCAAGCCCTCCAATTTCCGCGCGGGCGAAAAATATCCGGCCGTCGTGATGATTTATGGCGGACCCGGCGCGCAGAGCGTGCATAACAGCTGGACCGGCGCAACGTGGGACCAGGTTTTGGCGGCGCGTGGATTCGTGATCTGGCAGGTGGACAATCGCGGTTCCACGGGACGCGGCCATGCGTTCGAAACTCCGATTTATCATCGGATGGGCAAGGCAGAGCTGGCGGATCAACTGGAAGGAATCCAGCATCTGATTTCGCTGGGATTCGTAGATCCGAAACGGATCGGCATGTACGGCTGGAGTTACGGCGGATTCATGACGTTGTACTCGCTGCTCCACGCGCCGGAAGTTTTTCGCGCGGGGATCGCGGGCGCGCCGGTTACGAATTGGCGCAATTACGACACGATTTATACCGAGCGATACCTGGGATTGCCGGAGGGAAATCCGGGTGGCTATCAGGCGAGTTCTCCGATTGAGTACGCGAGCAAGCTGCAGGCGAAACTCCTGATAGTCCACAATATCGAAGACGACAACGTGTTGTTTCAAAACACCATGCAGATGGCGGACGCGTTAGAGAAAGCGGGGAAGCTTTTCGACATGGTGATTTATCCGCAGAAAAGCCATGGAGTTGGCGGGCCCGTCCGGCGGCAGCTGCTGGAGAAGACGACCGAGTTTTTCGAGAAGAATCTGAAAAATTAGTGGCCGCCGTGCGCCGTTCCGCCGCCCGACGATCCGCCGCCGCGCGATACGCTGCCGGAACTCACGGAGCCCAGGCTGACTCCGCTGCTGCGCGAAGCGCCTCCGCCTGAGTAGCCGCCGCCCGAATATCCGCCGGCGCTGCGAGAAGCGGCCGTCGCACCTCGCGATGGAATGAACGGCGTATGTTTGCCGGTTCCAGTTCCCGTGTGCGAAATCCCAGGAGTGCGGGTGGGTCCAACCCGGCCACCGCCACCACCGCCGTAATACGGAGCTTGCCAAACGTCGTAGGGGCTATAGAATCCGTATCCAAATGGGCTGTATCCGAAGCCGTTGCAGGGAACGTAGGTGTACATGCCGAACATCGGATTGAACTGCCACGGGAGTCCGAAAGCTAAGCCCGAGCAGCCACCGAAACCTGAGAATCCGCCAAAGCCCGGATAGCCGAGCGCCGAATATCCGCCGCCCATGAGACTATTGGCGGAGGACACATTGGCTTTCGCCATGTAACCGGATCGGCGATCGCTCCAGCGATACAGCTCGTCATCCGCTTTGGTGTCGAAACTCACTGCCATCAGCGCGCCGGTCAATACCGTTTCCTTGCCCTTGTGCAGCGTGAGCTGGCCCGAATCACCCTTTACGATCGCTTCACCGTCGTAAACCTTGAACAGACCTTGCTCTGCATCCACGCGATAGAGGCCGTGCTTCACCAGCAGCATGCTGCTTCCTTTATAAAGCAGCGTCACGGATGCTTCCTTGGATAGCTCTTTATCGATCTCGTCGGACTCCACCATGGCGGATCCGCTCAGAATTTCCACGCGCGTATCGGTGAGCTTGTTCGAGATCATCCGGATGGCGCTGTTCTCGCTCATCCTGAGGAAGACGCCGGGGGTCAACAGCACTTCCGCCATGCCTTCCGTGGTGCGGAAGACCTCGTTATCCTTCATGTTCGGAAAATTTCCGATCTTCGGTTCTACGGGGTTGTCGTTAAGATACGCGGTACCCTCCACGTATTGAACGACACCGGAACGAGCTGAAATCGTATATTGGGCGTGAGCAGAACCTACGGAAAGGATCGCAAAAGCCAGACCAGCGACTGAAGCGCGCATGGGTACTCCTTGTTTGTATGCTGCGCCCTTTTTAAAGATTTGTCAACAAGACCGGATTAGCGCAGGATGTGTTGCCATTAGTTCTTTGGGGCTAGTTAACCATGAATTTTCAAGTTTTTCTCGAACAGATCGAGAATCCGCTTGTACTCGTCGGCCCAGCTCACCGGCTCGACGAATCCGTGATTTTCTACCGGATAGACGGCAAGATTCCAGTTCTCTTTGCGTAGCTCGATCAGGCGTTCGACCAGCCGCACGGTGTCCTGAAAGTGGACGTTGGTATCCACCATGCCGTGACAAATCAATAGCGCGCCTTTCAAACCTTGCGCGAAATAGATGGGCGAGGATTGCCGGTACGCCTCCGCATCTTTCTGCGGCGTGTTCAAGATGTTTGCCGTGTAGCCGTGGTTGTAATGCGCCCAATCGGTGACCGGACGCAGCGCGGCGCCGGCGGCGAAAACATCCGGCTGCGTAAACATCGCCATCAACGTGATGAACCCGCCGTAGCTGCCGCCGTAGAGACCGATGCGCTTAGGATCGACGCCTTGCTGCGCGACGAGCCATTTGGCCGCGTCCACCTGATCGTCCAGATCCTTGCCTCCCATGTGGCGATAGATGCCGGTGCGCCAATCGCGGCCGTATCCGGCCGAGCCCCGATAATCCACGTCAAGCACCGTGTATCCGCGCTCCATCAGAAGGTGATGGAACATGTACTCGTGCGAATAGGACGACCACCAGCGATGCACGTTCTGCAGATATCCGGCGCCATGCACGAAGATCACAGCGGGGCCGCCTTTGCGGAAATTGGCGGGTTTGTAGAATCGCGCGCGTAGCGTGGCGCCGTCGCGCGCCGGGAACGTAACGATCGGCACGTCGAGCCACGAATATTCCCAGAAATCCGCAGCTGGCGAAGAGGTTAACTTCTTGCCGGCCGCTCCGGCGCGAGTTTCCTGCACGTAGAGCTCGGGCGGTTTGTTGGTGTAAGAATAGACGTCGGCCATCCAGCGGTCATCCGGCGAAAGGACACACGTGTGCGACCCGGCGGCGGAAGTGATTTTGGTTCGCGTGCCACCGTCAGCGCTCATTTCGTAAATCTGATGCTGGCCGGCGTCGCCTTCACTGGTGGTAAGGAAGAATGTGTTCTTGTCCTCGGAGAGCGTGGCGCTGTCCACTTCCCAATTGCCGGAGGTAAGCGCCTTCGGTTCGCCGCCCTCGAAGGAAACGGTGTACAGATGAGAGAAGCCGGTGCGTTCGGATTGGAAATAAATATCGCGATCGGATTTCATCCAGCCGAGTGAGAAGGAACCGGGGCCATCGATCCAGGCGTCGTCATGATCGTGCGCGATGACGCGTGTCTTTCCGCTGGTTTCGTCGAGGGCGAGAATCCAGCGATCTTTGTTGTCGGCCGCGCGAGCAAGTAGCGCCGCTTTAGTTCCATCTTCGGACCAGACGGGCGGAAAGAGCTGGACATCGCGCTCTTTTTCGACGGGCTTCGAGTCCGGCTTGTTCTCTTCCGGCGCGGGCGGGAGTTTCTGGCCATGATCCACCCATTTCACTTCGCCGGTTTCGACATTGAGGATGGCGAGGCGCGTGCGGTTCTGGTTGTCGCCAACTTTATTGCGCGAAGGAATGTCTTCGGTATAGCCGGATTCCGTCACGTAGTTCGGGACGACTGTATTTTTCGTTCCGGTACCGGATTCGGAGACGCTCGCGATGACATATTTTTCGTCAGGCGTGAGAGCCAGCGCGGCGATGCTCTGCTGACCTTGCAGGTTGAAAGGCTTTCGTGGATTCTCTTTCTTCTTGCGGGCTTCCTCTTCTTCCTTCTTAGCGGCCTGTTCGCGAACTACTTCGAGCAGATCCTTCTCTTCTTTCTTGAGGAACTCCTGGCTGTCGGTGCCTTTTTTCTCTTCGTCGCTGCCGGCAGCGCGTCCTTGCCCGCGCCTTCCGCCGGGACCGGGCTCAGCCGCCGGTGGAGGCGTCCCGGTTTTGATGTCGGTCATTTCCACAACCGATCCCGAATCGAGCGCCATCACATAGAGATTGTTGGCGCGCGTGAACGCGATTCGCTTGCCATCGTGCGTGAAGTGCGGATTCGTTTCGGCTTCTTCGGTTTTGGTGAGCCGCTGCGTCTGGCCAGTCGTGGAGTCGTAGAGGAAGAGGTCGCCATCGCGCGAATAGACGGTGCGTTTTTTATCGAGCGTTGAATCGCCGAAGGCCGGCGGCGCGGCCTTTGCTTCGTCTTCCGAAAGTTTTTTCAAGCCCGAGCCGTCGCGTCCCACGACGTATGTGTCAGGATCTTTGAGCAGCGGATCGCTCGCTTGCTTCCACTGAAAATAGATGCGCTCTCCGTCGCCCGACCAGCGGACTTGCGTTGGTTCCCAGCCGTAGAGTCCGGGACCGCGCATGATGTTGTCGATGGTGAGCGCGAATTTACCGGCCGGAGTGGCGTGGAACGCAAAGACCAGCGCGAGCAGGGGCAGCGTGGATTTCCGCATAAGCTAAATGCTAGCGAAAATCAATTGGCCGCGGATGAACGCGAATGAACGCGAATAAGCAAAGCGTTTTATCAGCGTGTATCCGCGTTCATCCGCGGCCCATGCATTTGGTGTGTTCCAAGTTGCGTCAAACCGCCATCCACAATGATGGTCTCGCCTGTTGTGGATGTGGCGTCGGCGACCAGATAGAGCGCGAGCGCGGCGATCTCTTCCACTGTGGCCAGGTGTTGCAGCGGCGTCACGGCCTCCCCTTGATCGAAGGCGGATTGCGGCCAGTTCGCGAAGCGGGTGCGAACGAATCCCGGGGCGATGGTGTTCACTCGAATATCGGGCGCAAGTGCACGGGCCAACGATTTGCCCATGGTGATCATTGCGCCTTTCGAAGCAGCGTAGGCGATGGAGCTGCCCATGCCGGTCATGCCCGCGACCGAGGCGACGTTGACGATCGACGATCCGGCTTGCTTGCGGAGCGAGGGAACCGCGGCGCGGATCGCATAGAACGCTCCGCGCAGATTCGTATCGAAGGTACGGTCCCAGATTTCGTCGGTGAGATTGTCCAGTTGGTCGTGCGGGATGCGCGTGCTCCATCCGGCATTGTTCACCAGGATGTCCAGCCGGCCGAATTCCTGGTTCACGCGCGCGATAAGAGCTTTCACCGCATCTTCGTTCGAAACATCCGCGCCGATGGCAATGGCCGTGCCGCCCGCTTTGCGAATTCCA
>Ga0070734_10002321_pt1 | contig 23565 bp, 15 predicted proteins | sample Coa_R1_8_FD_66444 | JGI IMG/M metagenome (GOLD analysis project Ga0070734, IMG submission 66444) | Surface soil microbial communities from Centralia Pennsylvania, which are recovering from an underground coalmine fire - Coalmine... | ecosystem: Environmental > Terrestrial > Soil > Unclassified ...
GCCCGCCTCGCGCCGATCCGCGCCATGGCGGACCTGATCATCAACACCTCGAAGTTCACGGTGCATGAGCTGCGCGAGTTCATCGGGGAGCGGTTTACCGGCCATCGCGAAGAATCGAAGATTCACATTTATGTCACCAGCTTCGGGTACCGCTACGGCTTGCCCCAGGATAGCGACCTGGTCTTCGATGTGAGATTCCTGCCCAATCCGAATTATGTGCCGCGGTTCAAGAACCTGACCGGGAAGAACCCCGCGGTGGCGCGATACATCCGATCTTTCCCGCAGACCGTCGAATTCATCTCTCGCATCTCCGATCTGTTGGTCTATCTGGTGCCGCATTACATCCGCGAAGGCAAGAGCTACCTGACGATCGCGTTCGGATGCACTGGCGGGCAGCACCGCTCCGTGATGATCGCAGACTCGATCCGCGAAAACCTCCTGAAGGCCGGCTTCAAAGCCAAGGTCAACCACCGCGACATTCAGCAATCCGCGCGCAGAGTGTAAGGCGCGACCGGGGAAGGCCCGATTCCGGCGAATCAAACGCGCGGCGCCGGTCCGAACTGAGAACTTTCGCCGATCGGCTTCAGGTCCCCGCGGCATTTTCCCTATAATGCTGTCATGCGGCGAATCGTGCGCGGCCCGGCTGTCAAATTGGCGCTGGCCGTGCTGTGTGTCGGGCTGGCGGCTGTCCTGTTTCTAAACAGCGGTAGTTTTCTGGTGGTCGATACTCGCCGGAAATCCGAAGCGCTGGTGATCACGCAGGGCGATTCGCTCGATGCCCAGTACTGGATGGCGCTGCGCCTATTGGGAGAGGGTTATGGGCGCGAGCTCCTGTTGGATGCCCGCGCCAATCTCATTTTGTTCGGGCGCAGCCAGGCCGATTTGGCGGCCGAGTTTATTCACAGGACCGCCGCCGGGATGGAGGACCGGGTTCGCGTGTGCGCGATCCAGGGCGATACCACTGCGCAAGAGACATATGAAGTGGATCAATGTCTGAAAAACCGGGATGTGCACGACGTTTTGCTGGTGGTCGATGATTTTCACAGCCGGCGTTCGCTGGCGATGTTCTCGCGCCTGCTGCCCCATTACCGATGGTCGATCGCGGCGGTGCCGGATGCGACGAAGTTCGGGCCCCAGTGGTGGCGCAAGCGCGAATGGATCCGCACCACCATCGTAGAATGGCAACACTTGCTGTGGTGGGAACTGGTTGACCGGTGGCGCTTCCCGCCCGTGACCGAATACGGCACGCCGGTTAGCGCCACCGGGCAGAGCCCGGCCGCGCCAGGCGGTTCCCGCCCGACCACTCAGATGCCGATAGCCCGCATGTGGGCTTCCGGATAACGCGTGCCGGCAGTAATCCCGGGCGGCGCTGCCTCCTCGAGCCGTTTCAAATCGGCTGCCGATAAGGAAATGTCGAGCGCGCCGAGATTCTGATCCAGATACGCCCGCCGCTTGGTTCCGGGGATCGGAACCAGGTCTTCACCCTGGGCCAGCACCCATGCCAGCGCGACTTGCGCCGGAGCGCATCCTTTTTCATTGGCGATCTGCTCGATGCCTCTCACGATGCGCAGGTTATGTTGCATCGCGTCTTGCTGAAAGCGCGGATGGAATTTCCGGAAATCCTTGTCGCCCAGCGCACTGGTGTTTTGAAAGCGCCCCGTGAGAAAACCGCGGCCCAGCGGGCTATATGGTACAAACCCGATACCGAGTTGGCGGCACGCAGCCAGGATTCCCTCCTCGGGATCGCGCGTCCACAGAGAGTACTCCGTCTGCAACGCGGTGATCGGATGCGTAGCGTGGGCGCGGCGGATGGTCTGCTCGCCGGCTTCGGAAAGACCCAGATAGCGCACCTTGCCTTGCTCGACCAACCGCGCCATCGCGCCCACCGTTTCTTCGATCGGAGTCTTAGGATCGACCCGGTGCTGGTAATAGAGATCGATGGTCGCGATCTTCAGGCGCCGCAAACTGCTTTCGCAAGCCTGCTGTACGTATTCGGGACGGCCGTTCACACCTTGAAAGGAGCCGTCGGCGCCCCGTACGTTGCCGAACTTGGTCGCGATAATGACTTCGTAGCGGCGCGATCCCATTGCCCGGCCCACCAGCTCTTCATTCCGCCCCACCCCGTACATGTCAGCTGTGTCGAAAAAGGTAATTCCTCGATCAATCGCGTGGTGAATGGTGGCAACCGATTCGGCGTCATCAGTCTCGCCATAGAACTCCGACATCCCCATGCAGCCCAGTCCTTGAGCAGACACGACCAGCGAACTCTTACCGAGGCGTCTATATCGCATATGAATTTGAATCTCCGCTTCGGGAAACCATGCAGGATCGGCACCGAAGTGACATTGTAATCAAAGTAATCGACCTGGCGAGGAAGGCGGCGCGGCCCAGGCGGAAACGGAGTACGGTCCCGCCGTGGCACAAACGATTTCCACGTTAAGTACTGTCATTTATCAGACTCGACTCCAGTAGTCCTATGGTAGCCAAAAGATCGAGGTGCCCTTACCGTAGGTTTGGGCCTAAGATTTTGGTAAGGCGGGAGTTCGCACCGCTCCATAACACGTCATTTGAGAAAACCCGGGCAGCGCCGAAGCGGCCGAAGTGGTCGCCGGCGCCGACGAGTGCCGGGGATGTAGTTAGACCTGACAAGCGCCTCGCGGAAAACTCGTGACGACTGCATACCACGTAGATCCTCTGACAGATCCCCGCTGGCCGAACCTCCTGGACCACCACAGGCGGTCGACAGTGTTTCACAGTTCGGCTTGGCTGGAAGCATTGAGGCGCACCTATGGGTACCGCGCTGTAGCCCTGACCACTTCCCCGCCCGGGCGCTCCTTGGAAAACGCGCTGGTCCTATGCCACGTAAAGAGCTGGCTCACCGGAAGGCGCTTGGTATCGGTTCCATTCGCCGATCATTGTACGCCGCTGGTAGATTCGGCCGAGGATCTCGACTGCCTGCTCTCGCGCGTGAAGACTGAATATGGCGGCGCCAGGAAACGATATATCGAGTTGCGGTCGGTCGACGGCCCGCTGCAAAACCGGGCCGGATTTGCCGAGTCGAGCCGGTTTTTCCTACACCGGCTGGACTTGCGTCCCAGCCTGGATGCGCTGATGCAGCGTCTGCATCCGAGTTGCATCCGGCGCCGGCTGATACGCGCCATGCGGGAAAAGTTCGTTTACGAAGAAGGCCGGACGGAACCCATCCTGCGGAACTTTTACCAGCTGGCGTTGCTGACTCGCCGGCGCCAAAACCTCCCGCCCCAACCGCTGGCCTGGTTTCGCAATCTGATCAGCTGCCTGGGCGAGCATTTAAAGATCCGTTTGTTGTTCCATTCCGGGCAGCCGGCAGCGGGGATTCTGACGATCCGCTATCAACGCACGATGATCTACAAGTACGGCTTCTCGGACGCGCGCTACCACCGGTTGGGCAGCATGCAGCTGCTGCTATGGAAGGCCATCGAAGAAGCCAAAAAGGAAGGGCTCACCGAATTCGACATGGGGCGCAGCGATTTGACCAATGACGGGCTGGCGCGGTTCAAGGACCGCTGGGGTTGCAGCCGCTCGCTGCTCACGCACTTGTGCTATCCGGCGGAGCGCTTGCGGCTCGACCCGGATGACCGAAAGGTTCGGATCGCTCGCCTACTGTTTGGCCTCGCGCCGGACCGCGTTCTGGTGACAGCGGGCAACCTGTTATACCGGCACATGGCTTGAGCCGCGGGCGGCCCGCACCGCTAACTGCGCAGCCGCAGCACGAACCAGATCATTCCAAACACCAGCAAACCGGAGGCCGAGACCTGCAGCGGCCGCAGCGAGCGCGCCACGCGGTTGAGACGCGTGAAGGCGAACCAGAACGCGGCCGTCGCCAGAATCTGAGCGAGCGCGGCGCCGCCGAATACCAAGCCGGGCCGATATCCGGTCGATTGCAGGAATAAATGAAAATACAACCCGTGAAAAACGCCCAGCACGGCGGCGATCATCCAACGCAGTCCGGCCTCGGGAAGAAGCAGGATTTCGACCGCCAGGTAAGCCACGGTCAGGGCTGTGGCGGCTTCGACGAAGCGCGGGGCGGGCTGCCAGCCGAAGTGCGGCATGATCCAAATCGAGGCCGCCTGTCCGGCCAAGAACATGGCCGTGAGAACCAGCAGTTCTTTGCCGCTGCGGCCCGCTAGCACCAGCGCCGCTAAAAATAGAAGCTGCGCCACGCCGCCCCAGGCGCGGATAAATCCGCCGCCGGCCTGAGTGATCCCGATTTCGAGCGCCGTCAGCGGGCGAAATCGCAGCGTGGCGCGCGAGAACGACAGATCGAATACCGCCTCATCGTTCTTGCCTCCCATGTACGCGCGCAGCAGATGCACGTGATTAGGCACCGTAATCGATGGGAACGTGCAGCTCACATCGATCAGGTCGGGGGGCGCGGCAAATTGATAGTCCGCCGTGCAGAAATACGTGGCGGCGGGCTCGTCGGAGTTGCATTCGGAATTCAGCAGCCGCGCCTCCCGGCCGGCGCTCGAAAAATGGATGTGCTGAAAAATCGAGCGGCTGGGATCCCTCATGTGGCTCAGCTCATACAACGGCATCCGGAGCTCGTAGTGTCCGCGGCTTCCGTTCACCGTCAGGTCTCCCGAGCTGAGGCTCATCACGTGCGCGAAGCCAGGCGCCGCCAGCAGCGCCAGCCAGAGACGGCGGTTCATGGATTGGTTTCGACTTTCGGCGCCGGTTCCGGCGAGAACTGCGCGCCCAGCCGCGCCTTGCGGATCCTCAGGTAGACGACGCGCATCAGGGCAAGCACCGGCACCGAAAGAAATGTGCCGGGAATGCCGGCGATTTCGGCTCCGGCAAAAACACCGAACAGCACTAAAAGCGGATGAAGCTCAACGCCCTGCCCCATCAGGTGCGGTGACAGGATGTAGTCCTGGCACACGCGGTATGCCAGCAGGAAGATCAGCACAGTCAGCGCGTGCGAGCCGGAGAGCAGGGCCACCATAACGATGATGATGCCGGCCGTCAAGGGCCCGATCATGGGGATGAATTCCAGCATGCCGGCGAGCGCTGCCAGCAGCACCGCATACGGCACTCCCATGATCGAAAAGAAAATCGAATACGCGGCGAACGCAGCGAGTGACAGCAGCGTCAAGGCGCGGATATAGCTCGCCAGCATCAGATCGATGTCGGCCATCAGATCGTCCAGCATCTCCCGCCGCGAGGCGTCGGTCACCATGTCCAGAATGTGCTGGCGCATGAGGCGCCCGTCCTTGAGAAAAAAGAACCCGAGAATCGGGATGATCACCACAAAGATGAGGTAGCTGGCAACCGTGATGGCTTTGAGGCCGGCGCGCGGCAACGCCGAGATCAGATCGTTCGAACGCTGGATTACTTCCTGCCGGAGCCATTCGATTGCCTCGTTTTTAATCGAATTGATATCGGGCGCGGCCTGCGGAATCGGCTTCTGCCAGCTAGCCAGCATGTCGGGAAGCTTCTTGGCGAAATTATTAGCCTCCTCCACCACTCGCGAACCGATCTCGAAACCGGCGAAACCAACAAGCCCCATAAAAATGATGTAAGCCAACGCCAGCGCGGGGGTCCGCGTGCGGTCTCCCGGCAAAAACCGGTCGAGCAGGCTGACCAGGGGCGCGAGCAGGTAAGCGAACAGCAAAGCCAGTATGAAAATGAACAGAGTCTGCCGCACCAGATAGACGACGCTGAGCAGAACGAGGATCAGGGCGGCGGTGAAGGTATAGCTAGCGGCGCGGCGGTCAATCCCCAGCATTCGATGAGCCAATTCTACCCCGCTTCGGGGGCTATGCCATAATGTGAATCACTCGCAAGACCCTACCGGAAAGGAGCAGTCATGCCCGATTCTACGTTCACGCGGAGGGCCGCTCTGCTCGGGGCTGCCGCTCTGCCCCTGATCCGCGGGGCGGCCGCACAGGCGCGGCCCCGCCATATCGTGATATCGAGCGCCAATGGAGTGGCGGCTTGTGCCAAAGCGCTCGAACTCATTCGCGCCGGCGGCGACACCCTGGATGCGGTGATCGCCGGCGTCAACATTAATGAACTGGATCCCAAGGACAACAGTGTCGGCTACGGCGGGCTTCCGAACGAAGAGGGCGTGGTCGAGTTGGACGCGAGCGTGATGCACGGTCCCTCCCGCCGCGGCGGCGCCGTGGCCTCCATCCGAGGGATCAAAACGCCATCGAAGATCGCAAAGCTGGTAATGGAAGAGACCGATCACATGATGCTGGTGGGCGACGGGGCGCTCCGCTTCGCGAAGGACAACGGCTTCGCCGAGGAAGACCTGCTCACGGAGCAATCGCGCCTTGCATGGTTAGTCTGGAAGCGATCGCTCAAGGACGCGCAGGGGCACAATAACTGGGGCCCCGGGCTGGACGCGCCGCCGGAGAAGCGGAAAGCGGCCCAGCTCGAAAGGTTGAAGCAGGAGTTCCCGGAAGCCAACGAGGAAATGCTCGCGCGGGCCTGGGAGTACGCTATCGATCCGCCGCACGGCACCATCAATTGCCTGGCCCTGAATGAGAAGGGCGAGATGTCTGGCGTCACCACCACCAGCGGGCTGGCCTGGAAAATCGCGGGCCGGGTCGGCGATTCGCCGCTCATCGGCGCCGGCTTATATCTGGACCAGGATGTGGGGGGAGCGGGCTCGACCGGACGCGGCGAGGAGAACATCCGCGTAGTGGGCGCGCATACGATTGTCGAAAATATGCGGCACGGCATGTCGCCCAAGGATGCGGCGCTGGACGCGCTCAAACGAGTGGCGCGCAACTTCGATAACGACCGCAAGCGGCTGGAGGCGATCGATCTCAATTTTTATGTGCTGCGCAAGGATGGCGAGTACGCGGGAGCGTCCCTATGGAACCGGCGCGCCTCCGGGCCCGCGCAGTTCGCCGTGGCCACGGCGGATCGCCCGAGCCAGCGGGAAAACTCCGTCTTTCTCTACGAGCGATAGCGCGCTTATACCGGCGTGAGCGCGCGCTCCAGCGGAAGCTGGATGATGAACGTGCTGCCCTGTCCGGGCTCTGATTCCACAGTCAGGCTGCCGCCGTGCTTTTTGACGATTATCGAATGCGCGAGGGCGAGGCCCTGACCCGTGCCTTGGCCGACGGGCTTGGTGGTGAAGAACGGATCAAAGATTTTGGAGCGGATGGATTCCGGGATGCCGCAGCCCGTGTCGGAAACGCGGATTTCGGCCATCGGACCGCTCTGCCGTGTGCTGATGCGGATCGCGCCTTTGCGCCCAGAATCGCCGACCACGTCGGATATCGCGTGCGCCGCATTCACAATCAGGTTCAGGATCACCTGGTTGAATTCTCCTGCCACGCACGGCACCGGCGGCAGGTCCGGGTCAAAGTCCGTCTGAATGTCGGTTACGTACTTCCATTCGCTCCGCGAGACCACGATCGTGCTTTCGATGGCGCGGTTGAGATCGATCGGCATTTTGTCGATCGGCCCCGGATGTGAAAACTCCTTCATCGCGCGCACGATGCGGCCGACGTTGTGAACCCCTTCCAGCAGCTGCTTGATCGCCGCCGGTATTTCCTGGGTCAGGTATTCGAGTAATGCCTCATCCAAGACCTCCTCGTCCCGCCCCTTGGCACGCGCACCGGCAAATGCCAGGAGGTCGCGAAAGGCATCTTCCAAAAACTTTCCGTTGTCTCCGATGTACTGGATCGGCGTATTGATCTCGTGCGCCACACCCGCGGCCAGATGGCCCACCGATTCCAGTTTCTGGGCATGAGCGAGCTGCGCCTGCAGTTCTTTGAGCTGCGTAATATCCCAAGCCACATGCGCCCCGCCGATGATCTTGCCGGCCTGGTCGCGGATCGGCGAGAGGGTCAGCAGCACATCGATCGGTTTGCCCGACTTGGTGATTCGGACGGTCTCGAAATGCTCGATGGTTTCGCCGCGCCGCAGCTTCTCCATCAGGGAGCGCTCCTCGTCACCGCGGTCCAGCGGCAGAAGCAGGTTGATATTGCGCCCCGCGATCTCGCCGGCAGGGTATCCGTAAATACGCTCGGCCCCGCGATTCCACGTTCGGATGCGGCCGTCCAGGTCCTCGCTGATCATGGCCGCATCGGCGCACTCGACGATCTTGGCGAGTTCGGCGTTGGCGTGCTCAACCTTCTTGCGCTCGGTAATATCCTTGCAAACCCCGATCCACTTGTAGGGCCGCCCGTGTTCGTCCCGCAGCGCCGAACCGGTATCGGAGTAATGGCGGATTTCGCCATTGGGCGCCATCACGCGGTATTCCTGCGAGTACGGGACTCCATAATCGAGATGCCGGCGGATGGCCGCCTCCACCGCGTCGCGGTCGGCCGGGTATAGCATCGCCAGGAACTCTTTGCCTTTGGGCAGAGTCCATCCGCTGGCCAGCGGCTGAATCCGATTGCCGCCCAGAACCGCCACGGCATCGGTCCGCAGGTCCCATTCGTAGATCGAATCTCCGGAGCTTTCGGCCGCCACGCGGAACCGCTCTTCCGACAGCTTCAAGGCGGCTTCCATTTCCAGCCGGTCTGTAATGTCCAGCGCCACCGAGAGCCGGTGCGTGGGGGTGCCGGCGGCATCGCGAATCCACAGGATGTTCGAGGCCGCTGCGATCGTGGTTCCATCCTTGCGGGCGGTTCGCAGGATACCCTTCCATGACGAACCCTTCTTCAAACACTCTGCGATTTCGTCCAGCACTCCCTGCGGCGTATCCGGCGCAATCAGGATCCGCGAGTCCCGGCCCTTCAGCTCGTCGAAGCTGTATCCCGTCGATTGCGTCAATCTGGCATTTACATATTCGATCCGGTTGCGCAGATCCATGATGCAGATGCTCACCGGGCTCTGCTCGACGGCATTGGAGAGAATCCGGACGCGCTCCTCGTTGTGCTTGTCTTGAGTTATATCGAAATCCACGCCGATCATGCGGGTGGCATTGCCGCGGTGATCGAACACCACGAGCGCTTTGCTGTGCAGCCAGTGGACCGATCCGTCGGGCCAGACCGTGCGGTACTGGCGCTCGATGGGCTCGCGGTCCTCGTCATTCGCGCCGGCTTCGGCAATCCGGCGCTCCCGCTCGTCGGGATGGACGCGCGCCAGCCACTCGTCGAGGTCAATCTGATCCCGCTCCGGAGGAATCCCGTACAGGCGCAACAGTTGTCCCGAGCAGCTGACTTTCGCCGAATCGAGCCGGATTTCCCACGTGCCGAGTGCCAGCGCGGATTGAATCAGCTTGAGACGGTCCGCTGTGCGGCGGCCGGTGGTCTGCAGGACCAGCACCAGCCCGGCGAGCAGCAGCGACAGTAGCGCAGTGCACCCGGCGGCCCACGTGGAGGGCGTCTTGCTCACGGAGGGAAAATCAGGCAGGCGATCCCATCCGAGAATCCAGGTCCTGCCGCCGAACGTCACATCCGTCGTTCTCTCGAAGGGCCGGCTGCCGGCCCGCGGCGGCCCGGAAGCAAACAAGACGCTGTCCAAAGAGCCGGGGCTGTCATCATAGGCGTGCAGCGCCACGTTGGTCTGCAGATCGGCCAGCGCGGCCCGAAAGAAAGTGTCGGCACTGAAGACAACCGAGACCCAGGCGAGCAGAGCCTGGCGGCGTGCAGCGGCTGTGCCCACGGGCGCTCCCTCGCGGTAAACAGGAACGAAGAGCTGCAGGCCTATGCCGGATCCGTCGCGCATCTGGGTATTGCGAGCCAGGATCGCGTGGCCCGTGTCGCGCGCCTCCTCGGCGGCGGCCCTTCGGCGCTCGTCGGTGGCGAGGTCCGCGCCGATGGCTCGCGCTACCGCGGCAGGCTCGGCGCAGACAATCGGGAAAAATTCATCCGGGGCGGGCGCGGCGGGGTTCATCGGACGGATGGCAAAATCCGGCCAACCGCGTCTTCGAAGCTCTTCGGTAAAGCGAGGCGCCTCGCTGCGTGGCACCGGCTGCACGATCGAGATCTGAGTCGTTCCCGGGTAGCGCTCCAGCAGCCCGGAACGGCGGATATAGACGCGCCAATCCTGCGGGCTGATTCGTTCCGAAGCGGCGAGATGTCCCGCCGCGCTCCATAGAGCATCCTCGTAGGCGGTATACCGGCCGTCCATGCGCCGTTCAATGGAATTGATGACGCGGTCCAGGCGAGCCTGGTTGTAGTTCCTCCGATCCTGATCCATGGAAGCGTACAGCCAGCCGCTCAGGGCCCAACCGGCCAGCAGCACCACGCTCGGCAGCATCAGGTTGCCGATCAAGCGAAAGGCTCCCAGCGCCATCCCGGTGAGCGAGACCGCAGCCAGGAACAGATCGAGATTTTGCAGATCCTCGCGGACGGAGCCGCCGGTGAATGCGCCGATTCCGCTGTGAGTAGCCCAGATCGCCGCCGCCGCAATCACCAGTGCCGTCAGCCGTGCGGCGGTTGGCCCGAGCGCTGCCGCGGCAATCAGAATGAGCGCGAAGACCGCGAACAGCAGGTACGAGGGCCCCGGGCGAAAGAAGATGAAATAGCAACCGGCTGAGGCGCAGGCCGTGTACAACGTCGCGCTCAGCGGGAACCAGCGGCCGTGCTTACCGCGCGCCAAGCTCCGGAACCGCGCGCCCGCCAGCAGCAGCGGCGTGATGGTGAGGATACCGAGCGCGTCGGAGATCCACCAGCGGCTCAATACCGTCGTCCATTGAGCGGCAGGAAACCGATGGCCGAGGATCAGGCAGACCGTGCCGAACGACGAGGCCAGCGCCGGCGCCGCTGCCGCCGCCATCGCGATCGCCACCAGGTCTTCGAAATGCCCGATGATCTTTTTGAAGCTGGCTACCAGGCGCACGAGCCAGGCCGCGGCAAACGTGCGGATAAGACCCGCGGCGGCCACACCGCAGGAGGGAAGCCACGGGACATGACGCCACACCGAACTCGCGAAATACGCTGCCAGCAGCACCGGCCAGTAGCGGGTGCCAAATACCAGAACGATCACCAGGTCGAGCCCGGCTTCGGGAAACACCGGCGTGACCTGCGCGCCTCCGGACAATAACAGGTATCCGAACCAGGATGACAACAGATGCGCCAACCCGATGAATGCGGCGATCACCCAGTAAGGACATTGACGAAGGCGGGAGTGTTCAAAGGGGTCCGTGGCACGAGCGTGGCGCCACAACTCCGTGCATGTAGCAGTGATCGACGGCATCGGCTGCCCCCGACGGCGTTAAAGACCGCGCCGGGAGACACTCCTTACGGGGCGATAACCATGGTCCGGCGCGCCCAGCCGCCCGGACAATATTGGCGTTGGTTAGTCGCGCCCCACCCGCCGTCCCAAACGGATTGCTTTCTAACGATTAGCGCTGGTACCGCGGCTGCGCTTACTTCCGCAGAACCGGCTCGACTTTGAGCCCTTCGCGGGCAACATCGCCGGCATTGGGAATGATGCGGTCGCCCTGCCGTAGCCCGCCGGCAACCTCCAGTTCAGAGCCGTAGTCCCGCCCGATCACGATCTTTTGCATATGCACCGTGTTGTCGGGCCGCACCACCGCCACCTGCGTGCCGTCCTGCAGGACCACCAGAGCGTCACCGGGGATAAGCAGCGGTGGCGTCGGCCGCGCACTGCTTAAATCGACTTGCGCATACATCCCGGGCAGCAGCGCGCCGTCGGGGTTCGGCACATGCACTTCCACCAGCAGGGTGCGGGTGGCCGGGTCAAGCGCGTTGGCCGTGCGGGCGACTGTGCCGTTGAAATGGCGGCCCGGTAGATTCGAAATGTTCAGCTGCGCGGATTGCCCGGCGCGAATGAACCCGGCATTGGCCTGCGGAACGTTGAGATAAATTCGCAGCGTGCCGGTCTGGGCCACGCGGAACAGGAGCGTATTTCCGGCGTTCACCAGCGCGCCGGTATCCACGTTCCGGACGGTGATGACGCCATCGAACGGCGCCCGCACAATCCGATAACTTTGCAGTTGATCGAGTCGTGCCACGTTGGCTTCCGCGGCCGCAACGTTGCTGCGCTGCGCCGCGATTGCCTTTTCCAGCGCCTGCACGTTGGCCAGCTGCGATTTGTACTGAGCCTGGTATTGGTCGTTCTCCTGCCGCGAAACCGCCCCTTGTGTCACCAGACGGCTCCACCGGTCCGCCGTAACGCGCGCGAGCTCCATGTTGGACTTGCCCTGGTCGTAATTGGCCTGCGCCTGGTCCAGCGAGTCGTGCGCCACTTGCAGGTTCGCCTTGGCCTGCGCGAGCTGCTGGTCCAGCTCCGGCGCCTCGATCTCAGCCACCGGTTGGCCGGCTTGCACGCGGTCGCCGATATCCACCAGCCGCCGCTTGATATATCCATCGGCGCGCGCCAGGATCGGCGCTTCGGTAATCGCCTCAATGCTGCCCGGCAGTTGGAGATCGCTCTTCACCGCGCCGCGGCCGACCTCGACCACGTCCACGCGCGGCACCGCTTGCTCGCGTTCGGCCGCCTCGCGCCGGATGGTCGCGGTGCGCTTCTGAAGCGGCACATAACCGGCGAGGAACGCCACTACGAGAAGAACCGCCGCGCCCAGAAACAGGGCCGCGATCGTCACGCCGGAAGGACGCCAAATCTGCGCGCCGCCGGAGGCGTGGGGCGCAGCTTGCTGGCGCTCGAGCTGCCGCTTGAGGTCTTCGATCTCGCGGCGCAGCTGCTCTTCGAGTCTCGCGCCGGAAGTTTCCGATGGATCGGGTCGGGTGAGGGCCATCAGTTGCTCGAAACCTGCTTTATGCCTCTCCCTGCTCCTGCGCAATCAGGCGCTGTTCATGATCCACGGGAGGCTCCTTCCGCAGGTAAGTATAGATGATCGGCACCACGAACAAGGTGGTCACGGTGGCGAACATCAGCCCGCCGATCACGGCGCGGCCCAGCGGGGCGTTCTGTTCGCCGCCCTCCCCCATGCCCAGCGACATGGGCAGCATGCCCAGCACCATCGCGGTTGCCGTCATCAAAACCGGCCGGATGCGCGCCTGGCCGGCCGCCAGCATGGCCTCCAGCGCGGATGCCCCGAATACCCGCTCGTCGTTGGCGAACGTGACCATCAGGATGCTGTTGGCGGTCGCCACGCCGACGCACATGATCGAACCCATCAGCGACGGCACGCTCAGCGTCGTGCCCGTAACAAACAGCATCCACAGGATGCCGGCAATCGCGCCCGGCAACGCCGTCATGATAATGAACGGATCCAGCCACGACTGGAAGTTCACCGTCATCAGCAGATACACCAGGATCACCGCGAACGCCATCCCCACGCCCAGCCGCCAGAACGATGACTGCATGGTTTCGATCTGCCCGCGCAACTCAAAAGTGGTGCCGCGCGGCAGATGCCGCTCCTCTTCGCGCATGATCTTCTCCACTTCCGAGCCAACACCGCCCAGGTCGCGCCGCGACACGTTCGCATACACGTCAAACACGGGCCACACGTTGTAGTGGTTCACGATCACGGGCGTATAACCGCGTTTCACCGTGACCAGGTTCGAAAGCAGCTGTGTGCTGCCGGTCAGCGCACCCGGATTGCCGTAGGCGAGCGACGCGCCGCTGGGAGAGGTCCCGACAAAGCTGTTGGTTCCCGCCGCGGCGCCCGCCATGGAGCCCGCAGTAGTCATATTCACGGCATTGGTCGCCACCGAAATCGGAGTGCGTAGCAGGGCATCGAGTGTGTCTACTCGGTACTGCGGCGTCTGCACGCCTACGTTGTAGTTGACGCCGTTGTTCCAGTTCACCCAGAAATTCGGCGCTACCGTGCCATTCCCGCTGAGCGAGATGAGCATGCTGCTGCTTACATCCTTCTCGGTCAAGCCCAGCTGCGACGCCTTGACGCGGTCCACATCCAGCTGGATCTCCGGCTGGTCGATCACCTGATGTACGTGCACGTCAGCCGCGCCCGGAATGCAGGCGATTTTTTCCGCCAGGTGCTGCGCGATCTTGTAATTGGCCTCTGCGTCGCGTCCCACCACCTGCAAATCGATCGGCGCGGGCAGGCCGAAGTTCAGAATCTGCGTGGTGATATTGGAAGGCTGGAAGAAAAAGACCGTGTCGGGAAAATGCTCGCGGAAATACTGCCGCAGCTTGACCTCATACCCGTGAGTCGAGCTGTGCCTCTCCTTCTTCAGAGAAACCAGGATCTCGCCGTCCGCGCTGGAAATGGTCGGAATATCGCCCTGCGCGAGACTGGACCAGCTGTTGGGAATACCGATGTTGTCGATGACCGTATCGATTTCATCGCGCGGAATCACGGTGCGAATGGCATCCTCGATCTGCGCAAAGCGCACTTCGGTCTGCTCGATGCGGGTCCCCGCCGGCGCGCGCGCATGCAGCTTGATCTGCCCGGAATCCACATCCGGAAAGAAGTCTTCACCCACCAGCCAGATAAGGCCGAGCGACGCGACCGACAGCGCCATGAACGCCGTCAGCACACCCGCGCGATGGTGCAGCGACCAGTCGAGCAGTCCTACATACCGGAAGCGAAGCCGCTCGAAAACCCGGTTGAAAATGTGATGCACTCGCCAGAAGACGCCCCCGCCCTGCGCTCCTCCGCCGTTCTCGGAGCCATGCAGATCCGCTTCGTTCCGCAATAGCGAGTGCGCCATGGTGGGCACCAGGGTGCGGGATAGCAGATACGATGCCGCCATGGCGAAGACCACCGCCAGGGCTAGCGGCGTAAACAGGTAGCGCGCCGTTCCCGTCAGCAGCAGTACCGGCACGAAGACGATGCAGATTGCCAGTGTCGAAACGAATGTGGGCACCGCGATTTGCGCGCCGCCGTCCAGAATCGCCCGCACCAGCGGCTTGCCCATCGCAAGATTCCGGTGCGTGTTTTCGACCGCCACCGTCGCATCGTCCACCAGGATCCCGACCGCCAGGGCCAGCCCTCCCAGCGTCATTACGTTGATCGTCTCGCCCAACAGGCTCAGCATCGAGAGCGAAGCCAGAATCGAGAGCGGAATCGAGATACAGACAATCAGTGTGCTGCGCCAGCTGCCGAGGAATAGCAGGATCATCAACCCGGTCAGGCCGGCGGCGATCAGGGCTTCGCGCACCACGCCGTTAATCGACGCGCGCACGAACAACGATTGATCGGCCAGGGTCGATACTTTCAGCTCCGGAGGAACTGTGGCGAGAATGCGCGGCAGAGCCGACTTCACGGCGTTCACAATCGATAACGTCGATGCCTTACCGGTGCGCGTGACCGTCATCAATACGCCCCGCGATCCGTTCGTGCGGACGATATTGGTCTGCACCTGATAACCGTCGCGAACCTGCGCTACGTCGCGGATCCGCACCGTGGCGCCGTTCACCGTCTTGATCGGCAGATCGTTCAGCTCGTCCAGCACCAGCGGGCTGCTGTTCACTTTAACGTGATATTCCGTTTCGGCGAGCTTCGCCGTGCCGGCCGGCAGAATCAGATTCTGTAGCGTCAGCGCATTGGAAACATCGATCGGGGAAAGCTGCTTGGCGTACAGTTCGTCCAGGTTCAAATCCACCATTACCTGCCGGCTCTTGCCGCCGAACGGGTAAGACACGTTGGCGCCCTGCACGGTGCCGAGCGGCGTCCGGATGAAGTTATTCGCCAGGTCAAAAATGTCCTGCTCGCGCAGGGTTTTGCTCGAAAAGCCCAACTGCAGCACCGGCACGCTCGCTGCATCAAATTTCAGAACGTTGCCCGGAAACATTCCCGGCGGCATCTGGCGCACGGCGCTGGTCATCTGCGCGGTCACTTGCGCCACCGCCATATCCACCTGCACATTCGGATGGAAGAAAATCCGGACGACCGCGATGTTGTTGTAAGACTGCGACTCGATATGTTCGATGTCGTTGACGTTGGAAGTGAGGCCGCGCTCGAAGTTGGTGACGACGCGTTTTTCCATTTCATCGGGCGATAAGCCGGAGTACTGCCACAGCACGCTCACGATGGGAATGTCGATGTACGGGAAGATATCCACGGGCATGCTGACGATGGCGCTCACGCCCAGGATGGCAATCAAAACTGCCATTACGACAAAGGTATAGGGTCTGCGGAGAGCGAGCCGGATGATCCACATAACGCGGGCCTAAGCGGAAATTCTGTTGTGAGTATATCAGTCAGCGGGGGAGACTTTGGCCCCGATAGCCCGAAGGGGCTAACGCGGCCTAGCCCGCCTTTACTGTTCCTTCGGCTGTATCCGGTAATTTCTCGATTTTGACGCGCGCGATTCTGTTCCGATCCATGGCCAGCACCGTATAGCGGCGGCCCTGGTACTCCACCCATTTACCCGGCTGCGGGATTTCGCCGAGCCGATATAACAGGAATCCCGCGAGGGTTTCAAAACCGGCGTCGGCCGGAATCTCGAGGCCGAAATCCGATTCCAGATCGCGAATGCGGGTCGCGCCATCGAGCTCGACTTCGTTGGCCTCCTGCGGGCGCGGCTCGGGGCGCGCTTCATGTTCGCCTTCGATGCGGCCCACCACCTGCTCCAGCACGTCCTTTACCGTCAACATGCCCACGATCGTTCCGAATTCATCCACCACCAGCGCCATATGCGAGCGGCCCTGCCGGAACTCCTCCAGCATTTGCGACAGCGGCTTGGTCTCGGGCACCACCAGGTGGCGGCGCATCAGCCGCGCTACGCGAAACGCGCGGCTCGGCCGGCCCGCCCGAATCGCGCGTCGGCGTTCTTCCCACACCGGCAGCAGGTCTTTGTAGTGGAGAACCCCGATGATTTTTTCCGGCGCGCCTTCGTAGACCGGCAGGCGCGAGTGGCGGCGCTCGATCATCGTCTGCAGCACTTCGTCCAGGCTGGCCGCGGCGGAAATCGCAACCACGTCGTTGCGCGGCACCATGATCTCGCGCACTGAGATTTCGCTCAAATCGAGCACATGGTGGATCATGTCCTCTTGCGCTTCCGGCAGCACGCCGAGGCCGCGGCTCGAGCTGACGATCAGCTTCAGCTCCTCGGCCGAGTGGCCCCCGCCATGCGAAACGCTCTTCAGGCCCAGCGCGCGCGTGATGGCGCTGGCCGCACGCTCGATGGCGATCACGAATGGAAGCGAAATCCGGTAGAAGACCAGCAGCGCCGGCGCCACCAGCGCAGCCAGCCGGTCGGCTTTGCTGATGGCCACGTTTTTGGGAACCACCTCGCCGAAGACTACGTGAAAATAGCTGATGATCAGGAAACCGGCCAGAAAGCTCACGCCGTGAACCACCGTATTGCCGAGCGTAGCGGCGTACCGCCCCAGCAGACTCGAAGCAATCCGGTAGAGCGCATCTTCCCCCACCCACCCGAGGCCCAGGCTGGCCAGCGTGACGCCTACCTGAGTGACCGAAAGCAGATGACCCGGCTGCGCCAGCAGGTTCAGCGCCGCCTGTGCGCCCGCGCGTCCGTCCGACGCCATCTCGCGCAGCCGGGAGTGGCGCACCGAGATCAGGGAGACTTCGGCTGCGGCAAAGAAGCCGTTGATGCCGATCAGCAGCACCACGAGCAACAGGCGGAACGGCGAATAGCTCACGGCATTTCGTTCAGAATTAGCGCCAGGCGCACCGCCGCTTTCTCGAGCTGGCGTTCAATCACGGGATCGGCTTCGCGCTCGTAGGCCTCTCCGATGCGCCGGTCCACCGGCAAATCCCCGTATACCACTTGCCGCGCCGCTGCAAATGATTCGCCCGCCCAATCTTCGACCGTGCCCCGAGACCACTCGGTCTTGTCTTCGGTATCGATGGCCCCGGTGATCTGGCTGTACAACTCCTGCTCGGGCGGCATGCGCTCGAGCAACGCGCTGTCCCAGAGCCGGTGGAGGTTCATGCTCTTTCCCGCGAACTCCACGGTGACGTCGTTGCCGCCCCGGTCCTGATTGTTGGAGCAGTGCAGGGGCTCGTGCATGTCACCCACGAAGTGCACCAGGAACAACAGCGCCTCCCGGCGTTCGGCCGCCGGTACCGCCGGGTCTCGCCAGCGCTTGCGAAATTCCGCAATCTTGCTGAGCACACAGCCCGCCGGCGGGCAGTCGCGCTGCAAGTCCAGACCGGCGCTATCGATCGGAATGTCGATAAAGTGCCAGGTCTCGGTTTCCTTGCGCGTCTTGCGGATTTCATCCGCCCAACTGGCCATGGAGGCGATGGTTTCCCCCGGCGCCAGTGTGGCCTGCACGCGCTCCGCGGCCGCCTGGGTTAGCATTTCCTGCGCCGTTCGCGCCACCAGCCGGTGGCCTTCCGGCCCCCACGCAAACCCGGGCAGCGAGTAAATCGTCAGCGCCAGCAGGGCAAGTCCGCGCATTTATTCACGAGCGTAGCACGCAGCCCGCATCAGCCGGGCAGACCGTCACGGCGAGGCTGCTGGTGAGACTCTCGTTTTCCTGCTCCTCGTCTTCCTCTGAATATACGTGCACGTAATAGCTGGCCAGCCCGCACCCCACCAGGAGAACCAGCAGGATGCCGATCCACCGCAGCGTCTGCGAGTTCCAGATGCGCTCGTGCGAGACCGTCCCCATCGTCGCCCGCACGATGGCGAACGCCGTCGCGCCGCCCAGCCCCAGCTTGAGGTACCACGGCATCAGGTCCAGGTGGCTCTGCCCGCCCACTTCACTCCACACATAAAAAACCGCGAACAAAGCAACCAGAAACTGCGTTGTATATGCAAGGCGAAGTATGGGCATGGATAAGGGCCAATTTCATCTTACGGTATCCTGAATGATAATGACCCCTGCGGACGCCGCGAACACCCGTTTCCGGCAGCAGTTCCAAAACGCGTTCCGGCTCGCCGTGGATTCGCTGCGCGCGCATAAACTGCGCAGCTTCCTGACGTTGCTCGGCATCATCATCGGGGTCGCGAGTGTAATTCTGGTCGGCGCGGCCATTGATGGCGTCGGCGTTTATGCCGAACAAAGCACGTCGAAGGCGTTTGGGGCCGAATCGTTCATCGTGGCGCGTGTGGCCGGCGCCGGCTTGAGCCGCCGCGAGTTTTTCGACCGCATCAAGCGCAACAAGCCGATCGGCAATGACGAATTGCGGTTCGTCAAGGCCGTCGCCGGCCGCGACGTCCTCTACAGCCCGTACCGCAACCACACCTCCGATATCAAGCGCGAGAATCAGATTTGCGAGGCCACCAACGTGGTCGGCGTCTCGGCGGATATCGTCTTCATCCGCGATATCGGCGTAACCGACGGCCGCTTCTTTACCGGGGAGGAAGAGCGCGCGAAGCTGCCGCTCGCGGTCATCGGGCAAACCGTGCGCGACACCCTCTTTCTGCCGGGCTCCTCGCCGCTCGGCCAGGTGATCCGAATCGAAGGCATCGATTTCACCGTCATGGGTGTGCTCGAGAAACTCGGCTCCGCGTTCGGCAATGACCAGGACAAGATGGTTTACATCCCCAGCGGCGCCTTCGACCGGCTGTATGGCCCCGGCCTGGGCTACAACGTGTTCGCCCGTCCGCGGCCGGAGTCTGGCCTCACCATGCAGCAGGCGCTGGATGAAACGCGAGTCGCCTTGCGCACCCGCTTTCACGAACGCCCCGGCGATCCCGATAAGTTCGACACCCTGACCCCGGACGCCATCCGGAGCTTCATCGATCGCGTGCTCAGCATGGTCGCGGCCGTCGTGGTCCCGATCACCTGCATGTCCCTGGTGGTGGGCGGCATTGTCATTATGAACATCATGCTGGTGAGCGTCACCGAGCGCACCGCCGAGATCGGCCTCCGCAAGTCCCTCGGCGCGCGCCGCGACGACATCATGCTGCAAGTGCTTATCGAAGCCGTCACGCTGGCGGTGGCCGGCGGCTCTCTCGGTGTGGCGGCGGGGGCCTCGTTAACTCTGCTGATCGGCCGCCTGATCAGCTTGCCGTTGCACATTTCGATCGGGTACGTTGTGCTGTCGATCGCGGTCTCGAGTATTGTGGGCATCGCTTCCGGCTGGTATCCCGCCGCGCGCGCGTCGCGCCTCGATCCAGTCGTGGCGTTGCGGGCGGATTAGCATATGAACATCAATCCTGCCGAGAACATGAATCTGGCGATGCGCCAGGTCTGGACGCACCGCTTCCGCTCGCTGCTTACCATTCTCGGAATCGTCATCGGCATCACCACGGTGGTCACGGTCGCCTCTCTGCTCACGGGCTTGCGGCAGGGCATTGTCGTCTTCTTTCAGGAGCTCGGACCCGATAACATCTTCATCTCCCGTTTCTCGGGTGGTCCCGGCGCGGGCGGGATGGTCCCCAAAGAGCGCAAACGGCGGCCCATCAAAGCCGAGTACGCCGATTTCATCCACCGCACCTGCACCGACGTGGAAGACGTCAGCGTGATGCTCTACATTCCCCCGGTGGTGAACGGAGTCCCGATCACCGCGCGCGTGCCCGGCTATGAATCGGACAACGTGTCCATTAGCGGGCTTTCCTCCAACGCGCTCGAGCTTTCGCCGCGCGACCTGCGCCTGGGACGCTTCTTCTCGGCAGAAGAGGACCACCGTGCGGCGCGCGTGGTCGTGATCGGCAACGATCTCGCCGAGGCGCTGTTTCCCGACGGCCGCGCCCTCGACCGCACCATCATCATGGACGGCGCCGAATATCGCGTCATCGGTGTTTACGAAAAAGCCAAGGGCGGCTTTTTCGGACAGAACGACCAGGATACGGCCATTCAGATGCCCCTGCGCACCGCCGAGCTTCGGTATCCGCAGCTCACCGATTATTTTCTGACCTCGAAAGCCCGGCAGGGCAGGCGCCAGCAAGCCTTCGACGAAGTTGAGGCGGCCATGCGCCGCATCCGCAAGCTGGCCACCGGCGAGGAGAACGATTTCACCATTCAGACCCCGGACCAGATTATCCAGCAGATCGATAGCATCACCGGCGTTGTCGGGCTGGTGGCGATCGCCATGTCCGGTCTCGGCCTGCTCGTCGGCGGCATCGGCGTTATGAACATCATGCTGGTCAGCGTCACTGAGCGCACCAAGGAGATCGGCGTGCGCAAGGCGATCGGCGCGCGGCGCCGCGACATTATCGGCCAGTTTCTCATCGAGGCCGTGACCCTGACCGGCTCCGGCGGCGTGCTCGGCATCATCATCTCGGTCTTGATCACGCTGCTCGTGGGCAAGCTCGCGCCCGCGCTGCCTTCGGTGGTACCGGCCTGGGCCGTCGCCACCGGCTTCGCCGTCTCGGTGGCGGTAGGCGTCTTCTTCGGCGTCTGGCCGGCCGTAAAAGCCGCTCAACTCGATCCCGTCGAAGCGCTGCGCTACGAATAGCGTTACGGCAGCGCGAATGCGTAGATCGCGTTGTGCCCCGCAGGAGTACGCAGCTCGGGCACTTCCTTGGTCAGCTCCGGCACCTTGAGATTGTCGCCCGTCATCACCGCGATATACTGCTTGCCATTGACCGCGTAAGTGATCGTGCTCACGGAAATATTGCCGCCCAGAATCGTCTCCCAGAGCTGCCGGCCCGTGGCCGCATCGAACGCGCGGAATCGCCGGCTCATATCCCCGTGAAACACCAGGCCGCCGGCCGTCGCCAGCATCGCGCCATTACCGGGCGCGCGGCCTGCGTCGAAGCGCAGAATCTCTCCCGTGGACAGATCGATCTTCGCCAGCCCGGTGAGCGCGTGCGGATCCGAACCCGGCCGCGGCGTCACGCTCCAGCCCCCGCGCCCGCCCGGTCCCGCAATCGTGAGATCGCGGCAATTGTCGATATAGGGAACGTAGAGCGAATTGGTCGCCGGGCTGTATGCCGTCGGCCAGTAGCTCCGCGTGTTCCAGTAGCAGATCACGTGGTGCTCGCCGGGCTGCTTGAACACTTCGTCCCAGTTGATGGAAGTTTTGCCGGTCTTCACATCGATATCGGAAATCACGAATCGCGGATCATCGAATGGGAAGGGGGTCGCCCACAAAAACTGACCGGTCGCGCGATCCAGCACGAAGATTCCGCCGGCCTCGCCCACCGTCACGGCTACGTCGCGTTCTTCCCCGCGCCGGATATCGGGATTGATCCACTTCACGAATTTGGGATCGGGATTCAGGCGCGTCCGCACCAGCGTGCGCTCGTGCGTGTAATCGGAATCCCAATCGTCGGCCGGCAGGTGCTGATAATACCAGGCGAGCTTGCCCGTCGCGGGGTCGAGCGCGATGGTCGAGTTGCTGTAGAGATCGGCCGGCGCGGTGCGCGAAACCGCGTCGGGATTGCCGTTGTGGCGCGCGATTCGCTGGTCGGGCATCGGATTGGCGACGCCCCAATAGATCAGCTTGCGCGCAGGGTCGTAAGTGCCGGGCAGCCCCCACGTCGAGGCGAGCCGCTTCTCCAGCGCCGCGCCGCCCCACGTCTCGTCGCCCGGTTCTCCGGAAGCCGGGGTGGTGTAGAACCGCCAGGCTTCTCTACCGCTCAGCGCGTCGTTCGCCAGAATGTAGCAGTTTTCGCGCTTGCCGGCGCAGGCGCCGCCGGATATCACTTTGCCCTCCACCACCAGCGGACCCGACGTGTTGCCGCGCCCGTCGGTCTTCGCCTCCCAGCGCGGCTCGCCCGTGCGCGCGTCCAGCGCCACCACCGCATCAGGCGCGGTGTACAAGATGAGATCCTCGTAAATCGCCAGATTCTTGGTTCGCGCGGCGGCAGCCACATTGGCGGCGACCTTGCGCTTGTACTCCCACAACTGATCGCCCGTAGCGGCGTCGAGTGCGTCCACCACCGCTCCGGGTTCAACGACATACATCACGCCGTTGTGCACCATGGGAATCGTCTCGGTCTGCCCCGGGCCCATGCCGCGAACCCAGGCCATTCGCAGCCGGCCCACGTTTTGCCGGTTGATCTGTGCCAGCGGGCTGTAACGCTGCGCGTCATAGGTACGGCTGAACATCAGCCAATCGTCCGCGCTCGGCTGCTCGAGCATCCGCTGCGTGACCGGCTGAAAATTCTGGACCTGCGCCGCGGCGAATCCGCCTCCCTGCCATACCAGAACTAATAGCGATAATGCGCCAATCATGCTCTGACCGGCAGTATATCCGATTCCGTCTTACTGATCCGCAGGAGTGAGGAAGCTCACACAAGCCGTTAGATCATTTCGCCAATCGGCGTACTGTCGATTAAACTCGGAATGATGTCGCTTGTCGTGCCGGGGTTCTCCCGAGATCTGGAAATCCAGCGACTCCGGACCCTCTATCACCTGCTTTCCTCTCTCACCCGGGCCAAGTCGCTGGAGGACGTGTACGATTCCGCTCTCAACAGCCTGCTGACTTCCTCGATCGCCGATCGGGCGGCCATCCTGCTTTTCGACGACGACGGCGTAATACGTTTCAAAGCCTGCCGCGGCCTGTCTCCGGAGTACCGCGCCGGGATAACCGGCCACTCTCCGTGGCCGAAAGGACTTTCGAATGCCGAGCCGATCCCCGTCACGGATATCGAGTTAGATCCCCCCTTGGCCCCTTACCGCGGACTGTTGGCGCGGGAAAACATCCGCTCCCTGATGTTTGTTCCCCTGGCGCTCGACGACGGGGTCTTCGGCAAGTTCATGCTTTATCGCTCCGAGCCGCATGAGTGGACCGCCGATGAAATCGCCGCCGCGCAGATGATCGCCGGCCACGTGGCGCTGGTTTTGGAGCGGAAGCGCGCCGAGATGGAGCGTCAGCATAGCGAGCGGCTCCTGGCTTCCGTAGTCCAAAAT
>Ga0070734_10002322_pt1 | contig 23543 bp, 33 predicted proteins | sample Coa_R1_8_FD_66444 | JGI IMG/M metagenome (GOLD analysis project Ga0070734, IMG submission 66444) | Surface soil microbial communities from Centralia Pennsylvania, which are recovering from an underground coalmine fire - Coalmine... | ecosystem: Environmental > Terrestrial > Soil > Unclassified ...
GTTCTCTTGCGGGGACGCACGGAATAGTCGAAGACGTCGGAGATCACAAGATTCGCGTGCGAACCTCGTGGGGTCTCTGGCCGTGGCACACCACGAACGAAGACGCGCGCTACCAGAGTCCGAGCGGGTATTGGACCAAAATCTAGTTTCGTCTTTTCCAGACGGGCGCCGCGCGTGCGGCGCCCCATGGTCCCAGGAATCCCCCTAGCATTAGGAGTATCGACAGATGGAAAGCACGCTGAGCGGAGTCAAACTTGTGATGTTCCGGGCGGCCGACGACTGGCAAGCGCCCACTGTCAGCGAACTACGGGCAGCGCTGGAGAGTCAGGGATTCTCGGCAGACCGCGCGCGGGACATTCCCGTCAAGTGCGCGTTCGGCCGCGCAGTCAAATCTCTGGCGACGGACGGCCTAAAATCCAGCGTAGGGGGGAAGACGAAGTTAATCGGGCAGCTGGATCGGCTTGACGAAGATGGCGAGCGTTTGCGGCGGGAGTTTGTTACGGCATGGACGTGCGACCCGGAGACAGGGCACGTTTCCGGCGGAACGCAAGAGCTGCCGATGGCAGAAGCGCTTCAACGGGCCGAGAAAACCGATTGCACGAATACCTTCCGGGTCGTCTTGAAAAAGGACGGCGCGGGGAGCTACTCCCTGACTCCCGGAGTCTACGTTGTCCCCTCGGGCGCCGATGACTTCCTGACCCGTCTGCAGCGCGTTGTCGAAACCGTGCGCCTTCGCTGCCTGGTCTATCCGATTCCGGATACTGCCGATCAACGCGCCGAAATCTCGGCCGCCATCTATGAAGATCTTGCTCGCGAGTGTGAAGAGCATTCCAGCGCAATCGCTTCCTACTCTGAAGAGACAAGGGCAGGGACGGTCAGCAACCGCCAGGAAGCTATCCGCGCCACTCGGGCGCTTGCAAGCCGGCTGAACCATTACCTCACTCCTACGCATATCGTCTTGATTGTGTCCGCGCTGGCCGATCTTGATTCTTGCGTTGCGCTGGCCGCGCAGCGCGTGCAAGAGCATCGGAGCGCTACTCGGGTACTTGCACGCGAATAGGCCGCGCGCTACTTCCCCGCTCGCAAGAGCGGGGATATGGCGCTTGCCGCGGACAGGCCGCGGCAACGGGCAATTGGAATCTCACATTAGGAGTATCAAGAAGTGTCTCACACAGCGCAAATTGCTGCCGACTATTCCCACCCTGACGCGCTGGCCGCGGCCGTCAGCAAATTGGGCGGGAAAATCATCGGTCAGGGCCGGCACAAACTGTTTTCGAGCGAACACGATGGTATCGGAATCCAGCTCAACAATTGGGCTTTCCCCGTTGTCGTCCAAACCGATGGAACGCTGGCCTACGATGATTATCAGGGGCGTTGGGGGAAGACGTCAGACCTCGACAAACTCCATGAAGAGTACAGCTGGGCGCTAACTGAGATTGCAGCGCAGCGTCTCGGATGGCAAACTGAGCGCACGGCCGATGGCGTGCGCGTCTATCATCCCTCGGGCGCCACAATCAGCGTTACTTCAACCACTGTTGACCTAAATGGTTTCGTTGGTGCCAGCTGTCAAGCGGCCATGAAGCAGCTCGCTTTGCCGGTCGATTATGTGACCGTTAAACCGTCCATGAATCAGTGTGCGGCGCAATGCCAGGAAGCCGAGTAGCTCTTTCTCCCCTGGCGAGCGTTTCGCCAGGGGTATTTTTCTTGTCCGGCGCCCGAAGCAGAGTCCACGTAGGCCGCGGCCGAAAGGATATGCGTTAGGGGCCGGACATTTCAAGGAGGAATGCGAATGCTAGTTCTGAAGATCCTGGAAGGCCAAAAGATCTACATTGACGACGGAGCCGTAACGCTTACACTTTTGAAGCGGGAAGGCAACTGGGCCAAAATCGGCATCGACGCGCCGAGAGAGATTAAGGTGATGCGTCAAGGCGCCTGTCCCGAGGGCCCGAGCCGCTGCTGCAAGTGCGGGGGGTTGCTTCCGCCGGCTGACTCCACCGGCGTGCGCGTCACCTACTCCACGGGCTGCCCTGGTGCGCCGGATCGGGAGAGCGACAGATGCCCGGCGTTTATGGCGTCGCCGCTCTGGGGTGATGAGCCGGTAGAGGCCGAGCGGAAAGGGGGTGCCGCGTGAAGAACTATCCTGAGTTTCCGGACGACGATGACGTTACCATTAAAGACCTGGCCGAAGAGTGCGGCGTCGAGGATTTCCGGCGCGCCGAGAAAATCGTATCGCTCATCAGAGAGTTGGGCATGTTCGCAATTCAGAGTCGGCGCTTTGTGGTCGATGCTCTCGACTTTTATTTTCCAGAACACAGGGTCAGACGATTCAAAGACAGTCCGCCCAGCAAGACCGCGTGACAGCCCGAGCGCGGGAATAGACAGGCCAGCACCGTCGGCAAGTTGCCGCGCGACGGCTGGAAATTGACTCACGAAGAAGTTGACCTGTTGGTTGTTGCGGCAGTGCGGGTAACTGGATTTTTGACAGGGGATTGCCAACACACATGAAACCACTCATAGCCATCGACGACTGGAAGCTGCCCGTTTTCAAGAAGGGTCTGGAAGATCATGGCTTCACATTTGCGGTCGGCCCCGGCTTGTCGCCGAAGACACTTTTCCTCACCTTGGAGATTCCCAAGGAAAAGCTGGGTGAGCTGACTATCGTCGTGAAGCAATGCAATCTGAAGGCAGCGGAGTTAAAGAATTGAGTTTCCTGCGAACGAAGGACGCGCGGCGTTGGCCAAAGCATTCAAGAAACCGTCGCTCCCTCCGGCGAAATTCCGTGAATGGGCCTCCCAGCTCTTGCGGCTGGAAACCCTGGCCGACGCTGCGTGTTACACTCAGCCGGGGACTCAAGAGCAAACTGACCTGCTGCGTCAGCTGGTCAGGGAAACGCGGACGCTGCGGGAAGCGTTCGCAAGGCAGATGGAGAAGGTAAAATGATGACGCTCACGGAAAAACGCGCTCACCTTGAAAGACACGAGGCCGCTCTGATTCGCTTGCTCAACGGCGATTCGCTGGCCGTGCCGACTTTGACTGCTGAGCAACACGAAGCCATCTTGGAAATTCTGGCGCTCGTGCAAACTATGCTGAGGGATTTGAAATGACTGCAAACGATGACGGCCCCGGCAGCCCCGTAACGCGAGATGAGCCGTACTACCCCGAGGGCGCCGGGCCCGGACAGGTGCCGCTCGCCCTGTGCCACTCGTGCGACGAAATCTTCCGGGGTGTGGCCAAGGACTACAGGCATTACGTGATGCGAGCGATCAAATCCGGCTGGCGGCTGGCTAAATTGACAACGGGCGATGAATGGACGTGTCCAGGCTGCGCGGCGGTCGCGCGGGCGAATTTGGATGCGGCGGTGAGGGAAGAAAAACCAGAGGAGCCCGAAGATGAGTAGATTACCGACGAGCGGCGAAGGTTTCCAGCGTGCAATGTCTGAAGACGCTTGGCAGCGGATAGTTGAGAAGGTTGGAGGCGGGAAAACCGTCCCTTTGGTCGTCTTCGCACATTCGATGACCGGGATTCGCGTTGCTGGAGGCGGTTTCACGTTGCTTACTGACGAGGAAAAGCAGGCTCTCGTTGCCGGGCTTAAAAAGGTCGTGGAGATGGTTGAGAAATCATGAAATATTTTTCATACCGCCGAGTCAGCAAAGACCCCAAGGACACGGGAAGCGTGTCCCTGGAGTGGCAAGCCGCCGAAATCAAACGCTGGCTAGCGTCGAAGAAGCGCGAGCTTTCGGGTGATTTCGTCGACGACGGCGTTTCCGCGAAGCGGCCCCTTCACCGGCGCAAAGGCGGCGCTGAATTGATGTGGGCCACGGAAAAAGGCAACTGCGTCGTCATTGTGGCGAAGGTCGACAGGATTTTCCGCGACACGCAGGATTTTCTCACCACGGTGAACGAGTGGGCCCGGCGAAACGTCACGCTCGAATCGGTTAACGATCACCTTGATCTAGTTTCGCCGACCGGGGAGTTTATCGCAACGGTGATGGCTGCCGTGAACCAGCTCGAACGCCGCACAACCGGCGAGCGGAACCGGACACGGGGGATGCACCGGAAGAAGACCGGACTCAGACATTGCGCGTACGCTCCCTACGGGTTTCGCTGGGAAGGGATGGAGGTCGACGAGGACGGCAAGACGACCGGGGGAACGCCTGTCCCAGACGAAGCCGAGCAGCGATGGATTGCCAAGATGAGAGAATGGCAGCGCAACGGCTGGTCTCTCAGGGAGATTGCCGCCGAGCTGAACAAGCTGAAGGTGCCGACTCGAAAGGGCGGGCCGTGGATTCACACCAGCGTGCAGAAGGTGATCGATACGGCGAGGGCAAGGCTCTCGAAGAAACGGCGTGAGGATGGCAAGGGGTACGCAGCCCCGGACCTGTCCCTGCACGTTGGACCTGAAGAGAAGGACGGTGAGGAGTGACCCTCGAAAAAGATCATGCGTTGCACCCAAGCGGCCAAGTCTTCGACATTTCCTACGAAGCGCTTCGGGACTACCACACCGATTACGATTCCGGAGATTCCCATTCCTCCCTGGAGCTTTTCCGGGAGTCCCCGGCCAGGTACGCAGCGATCAGGGTGTTTCGGAAGATGCAGCCGGACCCGCCTTCGCCAGCTGCCAGGTTCGGACTCGCCTTGCACGCGCTGATGCTCGAATACGACAAGGAATGCCGTTTCGCCGTTCGCCCGAGTTGCACGCGAATCGGCACATTGGCGCCTTGGGGCGACGTGCACATGCGCGCAGCCCACAAGCATCAGTTAACTCAAAAAGACGTCTGGCTACTCTGGAATACCATGCTCGCAATTTGCAACGAGCCGGACGCCTGGAATTTGCTTGTGTTGCTGCAAGGTTGGAACGAACGCATCTTCTCCGCTGTCGATCCAGCGAGCGGCCTGCCCCTGAAGTGCAAACCTGACAGAGTGCTCGAAAATGGCCTGGTTGTGGACCTGAAAACCGTTGACGGAGCAGTGGACCCCGAGAGCTGGTCAAGGACGCTCTCCCGGTGGGGGTATCACCGCCAGGCCGCTTTTTATCTTGACGTTCTCCAGCTGGCCGGCCAGAAGGCCGACGCCTTCGTTTTCGTGGCGGTCTCCAAAGATCCGCCGCACGAGATCGGCATTTACCCCATCGGCCAGGCCAGCCTTGAGCTTGGCCGGCGGGAGAACGCCGAGACGCTTGCCGCGCTGGCCGAGTGCCGCAAGACGGGGGTTTGGAAGCACGAATGGCAAGGCAAGATTCTCACCGTGGACGTTCCACGGTGGAGACTGCAAGAGTGACCACGTTTCAGAAAGGCTCGACAAATGGCCGGACAGCTCCGCGACGCAATGCCCGAAATAAACCAAGACCACATCGGCGAGGGCAAAACCCTCCAAAGAATGCAGACGTCCTACGCCACGGCGATTGCCGTGCAGAAGCCGCGCGACCTCGCGCAAGTGCAGAAGCGCTTGACGCAGGAAGCCTACCTGGGGGGCGAAGACTTCTACTACGGCTGGGGGGCCGGGAAAGACCGCATCGAGGGGGCGTCCGTCAAGCTGGCGATGGCGGCGGCCCGCTGCTGGATGAACTGCGCGGTCGAGGCGCTCCCCGTGCAGGAGCTTGCCGACTCATGGGTGTTCACCGCGGCATTCGTCGACCTCGAAACCGGCTTCACGATCCAGCGGCAATTCAGGATGTCAAAAAATTACACCGTGCACGGCAAGATGGACGCCGAGCGCAAGGCCGACATCCGTTTCCAGATCGGCCAGTCGAAGGCCCTGCGAAACGTCATTCTGAACGCCGTGCCCATTTCGCTCATCGAGCAGGCGATCGAGACCGCCAAGAGCGGCGTCAGGGCTAAGCTCGAAAATTACATCAAGGCGAACGGCCAAGCCGCGGCGTGCGACATTATCCTCAAGGAGCTGGCCAAACTGGGGGTTCAGGAGCCATCGGTCCTGGAGCGGTTCGCTGTCGCCGCCAGGACGGCGCTCAAGCTCGAAGACCTGGTAGTCATGCGGGGGTACATCAAAGCGATCCGCGACGGCCAGGAGCGGCCCGAAGTGCTTTTCCCGGCGGGCGGGCGTTACCAGCAGGACGCCACGGCAGCTGACGTGCAGGAGCGGATACGGGGGAAGGGCCCGGCCCCGGAAGTGCTTCCCGTGCCGACTTCGGGGGAAGGCCCCGAGCCCGAACTGTACGCCGAGAATGAAGGAGATGCCAATGGATGACATCGAGCATGATCCAACCTGGCTCACCGATGAGCGAATTCGTGAGATCAAGCACGGAGACGACGCCACCCCTGCCGAAGTTCAGGCGCTCGCGGGAGAAGTTCGCTGTCGACGCCGCGCCAGGCAGGCCGAATCTTGGCGCGACAAGCCGTCGATGCTTTGAGGTCTTGACACCGCTCCCCGTTTTGGTACGATCTTCCCTGCCGGTTCGCTCCGGTTTCTCTGGTTCGAGGACAAAGGCAAATTCGAGATTCCTGTTCCGCGTGGTGTGTTCCCTGATCGGTTCGAGCCCCGACTGAGGACATGCGAACACCACGCGGAACCGGCGTCTCCGCGCATTTCGCAGCTGTCGTCCCGAAACAAAACAATATCCGCATTACGCGCCAACGGAGATCATGGACGATGCCAAAGACCATTACTGACAACGCTTTATCAGCTACAGCGAAGCACGTTTTTCTCGCCCTCAAGGAACACGCCAGGGGTCGAAACTGGCCCGAGTGCTGGCCCAGCAAATGGCAGATCGCCGAAGAGATAGGAAAGTCGCACAGGTCAGTCGAGAGGGGCCTTTACGAGCTTGAGCAGTGCGGCGCAATCGAGATCATCCGGAGCGAAGGCAAGCGCAGCCGCTACAAGATTTTGCTCAGGGTTCAGGAGAACATTGCTGACAGGTATACGAATGCACCCCCGACAAGACCCCCGACACCCATGTCGGGGGTCTTGTCGGGGGTCTTGTCGGGGGTTATGTCGGGGGTGGCCGTTTCCTCCATTATAGAAGAAGCAAAAGAGCAGCAAGCAGTGCAGTCGGCCGAGCCGCCTGCGCTTGCTGCTGAAGAGAAAATCAAAGGAGAAGAAATGATTGCAACGACCAAAAGCGCTTTTGATGAGCTTGTGAAGATGGGTCTTCCAGCTTCGGCAGAAATTGAAAACCGCATCGCGCTCAACCCCGATCATGCCCGCGAGGTACTCCGGCACTGCAAGCGGCGTTTCGGCAAAGGCAAGAAGCCTGTGGACAACCCAGGCGGCTACATCGCCGCTTTACTAAAGAGTCCCGAGAAGTTCGGCTGGGTGCAGCGCGACGGCGTTTGGTGTGACCCGGAAAAACCGTCTGGGCCGACAGCAGAGGAGGTAGCAGCGCGGATTGACGCGAGGAAGGCGGCAACTCGGAAATTGCTCTCCGACGCCCAAATCCATGCCGAGGAAGCGTACCTGTCCATGAAAGCCAGCTGGGAAAACCTACCCGAAGAGGCCAGGCAGGAAATCCGCGAGTTCGTACAGAAGGATTCGCCACTCTTTCACAATTCCGGCGACGATGAGGTCGAATTCGTCCTTCAGTGCATGAGGGAAGCAATAACTTTCAGGCGGGCTAAGTGGCGTCAGAAGTGGCTTGGAAAATGATGGGGCGCAGCGTCTCCGGACTGACGGATAGTTTCTACGCGAAGGCCGGGCGCCCGGCACTGCGAAATCCGTCAGCCAACCGGCGACGTTTTGTTTTTCACAAGGGAGCAATCATGCCGAGGACCTACGAAGCCGCCGGCCAGGAAGTCTGGTCCGTGCACAATTTGCTTGTTGCCAGGTATTACCACTGGATCGACAAGGAGGGCGTCACTTTCAACCTGCTTATCGCCCATGGCCCGGTTGACAAGGACGGGAACACCACGGCGCCGGCGATCATGCTGCACGGCCATCGCGCCGCCGCGACGGTGAAAATCAACTCCCTGAAGGACAGGGTTAAGGGACTTCACGATGTCACCATTGAAATCGACGGCGATTTGTGGCCGAAGTGGAGCAACGAGCAAAGGAGATCGGTCCTCGATCACGAGCTTTACCACCTGGAGCCACACACAAACGCCGATGGATCGCCAAAGCTCGATGATTGCGGGCGGCCGTACTTGACCTTGAGGAAGCACGATTTCCACTTCGGCGGCTTTGCTGAGATTGCCGCCAGGCACCGGGACCATGCGTTCGAGGTCAAGGCGGTTGAAGAGGCTTACGCTCTGTGCGCGGGGGCAGGCGGGCAGCTGGAATGGCCCTGGGCAGCTCCGCGGCCGAGTCGCAAGCTGCAAGTGTCTTAAAGTTGCAGGTTGACTGCTCTTATGATGGGCGCGCAGATTTCTCGACATGGCTTGACGAAAGCAGCAGCGACGTCCATGCCGTAAGAGTGGCGAGAGGTATCGAGATTTTTCGTCCATGCTCGCCAGGCCAAATGGCGACAATGAAACTCAGAAGACGAAGGTCGTTGCGCTGCTTTGAGAGGAAAACCCATGACCCTCCCCCGGCGTCCCAAATTATGCCGCTTCTGTGGCGGCTGGAACGATTGTGATTACTGCGACGAGAAGAACCTTGAGCACCGTCGGCCGAGGTTTCAGGCGCCGGCCCGGAGGGTGAGGCAACCGGAAAGGCCGCGGCAGCCCGTGGCGAGGGCGGTTGACGCCGGGCAGTGGTCTGGGGCCAGGGAAGACAGGACGACGGTTTGCGAGTGAGTTGGAGTGTCCGAGGTTGCTGCAAATGGGAGTTGCTGTGAGTGCCGCGTTAGAGGCAGGCTGCCAAAAAAGTTCTTGAGTCTGAAGGGGGAGGGAAAGCGTCATGATTAGGCCCGTGGTTCTTGACCTCTGCTGTCGAGCCGGCGGCGCTTCTGTCGGCTACTATCGAGCCGGTTTCGATGTAGTCGGCGTCGACATCGAGCCGCAACAAAATTATCCCTTCGAATTCCATCGGGACGACGCGCTCCGCTGGCTCGACTGGCCATATCTCTTCAAAGACTTTGACCTGATTCACGCATCGCCACCGTGCCAGAAGTATTCGACACTTGCCGCCTTGCACAAGCAGAAAGTCCGCGCAGACCTGGTTCCTGCGTTTCGAAGGGCACTGATTGCGACAGGCAAGCCGTGGATCATGGAGAACGTGCCCACGGCGAAGCTCGACACGGCAACAATCCTTTGTGGGTCGATGTTCGGCCTGGGAGCGTGGTGCGCTGACGGAAGCTGGCATCAGCTTCGCCGTCATAGGGCTTTCGAGAGTCCGTTCATGTTTTTCGTGCAACCGTGTTCGCACGCTGGCCGGCCGGTAGGAGTCTATGGCAATGGCGGCGGCAATGCTTCTCGCGGTCATCGCAAGGGCGTCAATGGTTTCACGGGGAAAGCCAGCGAGCGGCGCGAGGCGATGGGAATTGACTGGATGAGCTGCGCCGAACTTTCGGAAGCGATTCCGCCGGCTTACACGGAGTTTCTTGGCGATGAGGTTCTCAAGCAATGGGGTTTGAGGGTGGCCACGTCGCCCAGACCTAATTGGTCCCCGCCGCCACTCGACTCTTCCAGGGATCGAAAGCGTCTGCGTGGGCAAACCGCCGCAGAATCCGAACTGGAGCAACCCCATGCACCATAACCAAACCCCCCTGAAATCCTTCATCCAAGCCGACGCAACCCGCCTGCCCCTGGCCGATGATTCGGTGAGCCTGGCAACAACGGAGAGCAAGCCCATGCCCGAGATGAAAATTAAAGCAATCGCCGGCTGGTTCGGTGGCAAGCGTACCATGGCCCCGCTGATCGTGAAGCAGCTGGGAGAGCACGTTCAGTATTTCGAGCCATTTTGCGGATCGATGGCCGTGCTATTCGCTAAAAAGCCGTCGCCGCATGAGACGGTCAACGATCTGCATCAAGACCTCATTAATCTTGCGATGGTTTTGCAAGATCGCGAGTCTGCCATTGACCTTTACGAACGAACGATGCGGACGCTGTTCTCTGAAAGCGCCCTGGACATGGCCGAGGCGGTTCTTGCGGATCCGTGGGAGTTTGTCGCCGGAAAAGGCGATCGAGAGCGGGCCTACTGGTACTTCCTGGCAACGTGGATGGGCCGCAACGGAGTGGCGGGCACAGCTGCAACCGATTACCAATTGGCCGTTCGCTGGACTGCCAACGGGGGCACGCCGACGACGCGATTTCGCAGCTGCACCGACAGCATTCCGGCATGGCATGAGCGGCTCAAGAACGTAGTCATCCTGAGGCGCGATGCGTTCGACATCATTCCGAAGTTTGACGATCGGGAAGGAGTTTCCATCTACATCGACTCCCCCTACACGTCGGATAGCAGGTCTGGCAGCTTGAAAGGCGGTCACTGCGGGACCTATCTGCACGAGTTCAACCACGAAAGCGATATGTTCGCCTGCGACGATCACGCGCGGTTGCGCGACCAGCTGCAGCGCTTCCAGAATGCCCGCGTCGTCGTCTCGCATTATGATTGCGATCGCGTGCGAAAGCTCTACTCTGGCTGGACATTCATCGACTGTGCGAGGATGAAGAACATTCACCAACAGAACGGCAGGGGCCAGCGTCAAAAAGAAGCGCCCGAGGTTTTGATCGTGAATGGTGATGAGTACCGATGAAGATCGCCCATGTGCCGGCAGCGGTGCGCCGAAGTGCACCCCGTCCTCTTCGAAGCCGACGCCCCGGCCCCGTAGTTGCTCTTTCCCGCCCCCCGGCGTACCTGTAGGATGATCACCAGTTTCTTGAAGCGTTGGAGGCATTTCGATGACTACCTGGAGAAATCCCTTGAACAAGCGAGAATTCGAACCTGTCGGCGAGAGCAACGGACTCCTACACCCGGCCAACTGCGCTTGCGCACGGTGCGCCGCCGGCCGGGAGTCGCAGGAGTTGAGCCAAGAGCTTAAGGAAGCAGTGCGGGAGGCGCTAGATCAGTGCTTCGTCCAGGCCGTACAGGGAAATCTCCTCGGCGGCTGTCAGGCACTCGGGCAGGGCCAGCCTGTCGGCCAGGTCCGAAACGCCTTCCTGCACAACATGGGCAACCTAATGCGCATGCGGGAAATCGCGTTTGCGTACTTCGCAGACGAGAAGCCCGGGGAAGCGTGAGTGCCAAGAGCAGCGAGCGCTAAACCCGTCCGGGCCGGGACGACGGAGCAACCCAAATGGACTTCGCTAAAATCAACGACTGGCTTTACGTCGGCAACCGCAACGCCTGCGGCATGAACTTCGTCCGCGCGTGCGTGCACATCAACCGCTCGGACTACCCGACGCATGACTGCCGGCGGCACATTTACCCGCTCCAGGTCGAGCTGGACTACCGCGACGGCGACGAACTAACCCAGCCCCTCGTGCAAAGCCTGCTGGTCTTCGTGAGCGGCCTGCGAAATCAGAAAGTGCCGACGCTGGTGCATTGCCACGCCGGGGCCTGCCGATCGCCGACGATCGCCGGTTTCGTGCTGGGGATAGTCGACAACCTGCACCCGATTGATGCCTGGGCCGCCGTGGAGAAGGCGATCTACGATCAGCAGGAGCACCACACCGACCCCATGGTGTGCAACGTGTGCTATTACCCGAAAAAGCAGCTCGTGAGGCTCATGGAACGGCAAAGGCAGGGGGTGTGAAATGAAGAACGTCTACGACAGTTTGGCGGCTCGGATCGCGCGGGGCTTTTTCGAAAGCCTTTTCTACGTCGGCGCGATTCTGTTTGTCCTTCTCGGGGTTTTTGTTAACATTGTCGTTGTCTGGCGAATCTTGAAGATGATGGGCGTTCTCGAATAGGACGCCGTTTCGAACAATTTCAAGGAGATTTCCCATGAATCCCTACGTCATCCTCCTGCTCGGCGGCCAGGTCAGTGCGAACGTGGTTTTCTACGGCGGCTACGCTTCCGTTCAAGCGGCCCTGTCCTCGATCATCGGTACCGGCAAGCCATGGGCCTACCAGCTGCTTCAGGTCTACGGCCCGGTTGTCAACAACCCGCCGGGGCCTCTGATGCCTGTTACGGTCTCGCCGGGCGCCTGGCTGGCCGTGGCCAGTGGGTTTGATCCCAGCGGGAATCCGGCGCTTTACGGGTATGGGACGTTTTCCAGCTCCGACGCTGCGAACGCCTGGACCGCTCAAGCGGGCGTACCGGGGGCCTACTCAATCGGCCAGGTCAGCGCTCCAATCTGAGCTGACTCACGCGGGCACTTCGTGGCAAAGCAGGAAATTTGAAGAGACTGGTACTCAACGATTACATGACAGTGCTGCAACATCAGATCGATGATGCCAGCTCGTTTTTTTAAGCGTTGTCTGGATGGGGACATCCATGAGCGATGAAACCATTGAAACTCTGTGGCCGCTTTTTTTTGTGGTCTCGATTCTCTTCTACTTTTGGCTGAGATTCTGATGCCACACATTCCAACTCCTCCGATTCCTGGTATCCCAAAGGCTTACGCCGTCTACACTTTTCAGGCCATCCGCGATCTGTTCGAAGAAGTTGCGGATGATGTCGGTGTGTTCCTCGGCAAGCCCCTCGATGCGCCTTGGATCTCGACGCGAACAGTAGAAGGAGCCATCGTCTATTGGGGAGTAGTTCTCGGGGTCGTTGAAGGCGGCGGCAGCGTCCCTGGGCTTCGGTTCCTTCAAATAGGCGGTCGCAAATGGCTGTTCTCCGGAGCTTCTTGGCGGATCTTTGGTATCAAGGTTGCCGTGCTTTGCGCGGCCAGGCACGGCGCTACCTGGGTAGTCGATTTTCTTTTCCCTGGCCCGGCCGAACAGCGCGAGGGCGAGCGGGTTCCTTCATGGTCGGAAGTGTTTCAATCTTTCAACTCTGATTATCCCCAGGATTACAGGACAAGGCTTATCGGCCAGTTGACGCAAGTAATTCTCTTCCCCACAGTGTACGCGATTCTACGTCAGAAAATCCTGCACGCGATCCACCTTCTCGAAAACAACGACCTTTTCGTTAGCTGGATTCTCCAGGGTCGCAATTGGTTGCACCGTAACGCAATCCGGCCTCTGCTTCTCAGGATTTTAACCATCGACCGTTCGGCGAACGCCACATGGCGAAGGACTGCGGCCAGTATCGCGCGTGGTTTTGCGAATCAGGAAGCAAGGAGGATTTTCCTTTACCGCTACACGCACGGTCTGCCGATTGAGAATTGGCCGGGCACGTTCTTCCCGGTCGCGCAGCGTGTTTCAGAGGTTCCTGTCGCACTTCGGATCTTCCCCGTCGCCCGCCAGGTTTTCCCCGTTGCTCAGCAGGTTTTCCCCGTTGCTCAGCAGGTGTTCCCCGTGGCGCAGTTCGCGCCCCCCGAGGCAGTTCGCATTCCTCTGAACGTGCTGCGGAACCTTTCGCCGGCTGAGCAGCAGCTTAATCGGCTCTTGCGTCTGGCAGCCGGCAACGCTGATTTCGCGGCCCGGAACGCTCAGGAAATTGCGCGGCTTCAGGGTGTTGTTGCCGCCGAGGACGCTGCCGCCGTTCGCGCGTGGCAAGCTGAGCAGGTGAGCCGAGCGCGCTTCAGGGCGATCCAATCGGCAGTTGTGGCGCAAAGTGACGCGACCTCTGTTGCGGCAAGCGCCGCTACGAGGACGTCACGACTGGCGTCTTTGCGGCGGCTGCCTTTTGCAGCCTTGAGACGAGGACTGCGAGCGCTTCCCATCGTTAACGACGCTGTTTTTGTGGCTGAGCTGAGCGCATCTGCCCCGCCTGTGAGTATTGCGCCCGGATCGCCTGCTTTCATTCGCGCTCCGGTCGGAGACAGACTTTTAGGAATGACCGCGGGCGAGGCCAGTCAGGCCATCGAGGGAGTGCTAAACGGAATATTTCAAGAGCTGACTGGAAACTATTTGCTTAATGAACCTGGGTCGGAAAGTGCTTTGTTGTTCGCGCCTTTCCGAGCGTACTCGACACGTCCGCAGGTAGGCTATGGCGCTGCTGACATCCGTGCGATAAATGACGAAATCTTGCTGTCCTCTACTTTGCAACTTCCAGCAGTTCAGCAGCTCGGCCAGCTATGGCAGGCTTCGCCGGCTATTGCCCAGGGTTTGACAATTTGGGCAGCAGGGCAGTTGGCACGCTTTAGTTCGTCGCCCACTGCACAGGCCAACCGCGTGGGCGCGCTTCAGGGTGACATAGTATGGTCGATCGGCGATCAGTACGATTTCAACATGCAGCTGCAAGACCTGCGCGACAACGCCGCTAACGAAGGGCAAAACCTTGAGGATATTCTTCCTCCCTACGTCAGCGGGGCGATTTGGGCAGCCAGTCACGACATGAATTTGCGTCTGACGATGCAGCGAAGAAATCCGCAAGGTCGCTTTACGCGAGAGTCGCCGCCGATCATTCCTGACATTCCGAACTTTGAGACTCGCTGGAACCGAGCCCTCGATTATGTCATGGCGGTACTTCAGGAACGTCTCATGTCCCAGCAGCAGCAGCCAGCGTCAGGCGGTGGCTCCGGGCCCGCCGCGAAATTCGTCGAGTACGTCGCACCCGGCCCAGGCCGCAACTTTTGGCTGTACCGCGGCAGAGACCGCAACCTGATCTTGCAGACGCTCCGCGACATGAAGGCCATCGTCGAACGGGATACTTTCGCTGCATCCGGCAAGAAGACAACGACGCTCAGCAACCGCGAGCCGATCTTTCCCGCTGATGTGCCAGGTCTCTCGGGCGCCATCCTAAGCGTGATTTCTGCCCTGTCATACGATGCCAGCCTGGTCAGGAACCGCGGCGGCCTGGGCGGGTATCACAGCCTGAACGAAGCCGGTTGAGACGGCCCGGGTCCGGGGGTGCAAGATGCCTTACCGCGACAACCTTTCCGCAGAGCAGGCGATCCGCATTTTCCAGGCAGAAGGTGCGCATTGGCAGGATCAAGGCGACGATTTTTCGAGCTATTTCGTCTCAAACAAGACGGGCGAGCATCTCGGCGCCGTGTGGGACTCCAGCGCTTTTTGGACCTACAGGATAGGCGGTCAGAACGGAAGCGCTCACTCGATGAAATCCGCGAAAAGATTCGTAGAACGATACTTCAACGATCTGTGATGAGGTAAGCTAATGGTTCCCGTCTACGCGATAACCCTCGACATTAACGGCACGCGGGCCAAGCGAACCGTCGAGGAGTTCCGTCCTCTCGGAGTTACGCCGACGCTGTTTCGCGGGATCGACGCTCGCAAGTGGGGCGTGCACACCACCACAAAGATGAAGGACCATGAAGGGAAACCGTACTTCATCGCCCCGACAGTTTGCGGCTGCACACTCTCGCACTGGATGCTCTGGAACCACCTGATCACTGCCAAGGTGCCCGAGGCGCTCATCGTCGAGGATGACGTCAAGCTGTGCGTGAACTTCCAAGATGAGTTCGACCGGAGCTATGCCGAACTGCCCAAGGATTGGGAGTTTACTTTCGTCGGTTGCTGCTGTGCCGACGGCCGGCTGGCTCTGCCGCTCTCGCCCAGGATCGAGGAGATTCGCTGGCCCATGTGCACGCATTGCTATCTCGTGAAGCTGTCGGCCCTCGAAAAGATGATGGAACCGATGGCCGAGCTGCGCGTGCCCACTGACATCGCGCTTCTTGAGAACGTGTTCGAAAAAGGCATCGTCAAGGCGCTGACGATGCGGCCAAACCTGGCGCTTCAGTACGACACCTACATCCCACCCTGAACCGAATTCACAACGAAAGGAAACCCATGGAAGAGTTTTTGGAACAAGTCGGCAATACCGTCATCACACTCAATGGCTGGTGCACACCGGAGAAGGCATGCTGGATTGCGAAATGGATCATCGAGCATCGCTGCGTCAGCGCCGTTGACTTGGGAGTTTTCGGCGGGCGCTCTCTCGTGGCGATGGGACTTGCGATGAAGTACCTCGACAAAAAGCGCGGCCCCTGGCCTGGACGGGTGATCGGCATCGATTCCTACAGCAATGAAGATTGCGTGAAAGGTGAGGAGAGCGCAGCCGGTAAGGATTATTGGGGCAAGCTCGATCTCCAGGCAGTACGCAAGAACGCTGAAGAGGCGATCGAGCGTCTCGGCCTGAAGGAGATTTGCAGCCTCATGATCATGAAGGGCACGGAAGCCGTCTCCTCGTTCGGTGATGGCACACTTGATTTCGTACACGTCGACGGCTCGCACAGCGAGGAGGAAAGCACGCGCGACGTCAAGCTGTGGTGGCCGAAGCTCCGTCCCGGCGGAACCATGCTCATGGACGACACCGACTGGCCGAGTGTCCGGGCCGCGCGGTTTCTGGCCGAGAGCCTCGGGAAGCTCGTGCATCATAACGTGCAGTGGGAAGCGTTCCAGAAACCCGAGGCCGGCGGGCCGGGTGTCGAGTTCCCTCCGGGTTGACGTTGAGCGCTAAAGAAGGAGTCGCGTCGAAATGCCGATCGGTTCTACGAGGCAGGATTTTTCCTTGGTTGTCGTCTGCGTTGAGTGCGTGGGTGAGAATATCGGGGTCGCTTCAACCGGCTTGAGAATGCAAGCCGTGTCCGGAAGGTGTCTCGATGGGGGCGGGTTCATCTACCAGTGCCCAAGGTGCAAACGCAAGGTAAGCGTGATGCACGTTGAACAGAGGTTCTCCAGCTGCATCGAGGTTAGCCGGTCGAAATCACGTCGAAAACGCGAACCTTACGAAAGATAAAGAAAAAGTAACGAAAGTTTTTCAACTTCCTCAATCCTGCCGGAAGGCCCGCTCTCGAAAGCAGATTTCCTAATATGTAAAAGTTGTCTTTAGGAAAACTCGTTCGATTTTTCCGAATGATCAGTAATCTTGTGAACTTGCCGCAAACTGGCAAAAAACGCTTGCAATTCGCCTTCATTCCGAGTAACAATCCTAAAACGCGGTCACATTGGCTGCGGTCGAACCGCTTCGGCGGTGTAACCACATGGCGAGGGCCTTGCAATGTACCTGTTCCGAGCGCGAGATCGAAGGTTGATGGAGCAAACGGCACGTGACATCGGCCTCACGTTGCAGCGTGACTACAACACGTTCAACATCACGAAGAAGACCACCCAGCTTTCGAACCGGGTGCCGATTTACACGGGGTATCTGAGTGCTGGGGCAAATGCCTACCCGAACATTTCGTGGGCGCCGGGCAGCGAAGTTGACATGGCCTTCCTCACCCTGGAGCAGCTGCTTGTTCAGCTCAGCAAGGGCTCGTACCAAAATCCGCCGGGCGCCGGCGGCGTCAACCTGGGAGTCTGGCCCGTGCAGACGATCAACTGGCAATGGATCAGGTCGCTTTACGGCTACGTCAATCCGACGTATGCGGCCTGGCTCGTAACGAATGGGATCACGGTTCCGGCCTGGGTCGGGTGACGCGCGCTGATCGGCAAGAGGCGGCGGTAATTTTTTCCTACGCTTTTTCTTGGAGTTTTCCGGATGGCAACTGCAACAGCATATTACCGCTACCGCATGTTTATTAACTGTCAGGGCGGCGGCTACATCGAAGATTACAACATGCTGCTGGGGCTTGGCTCCCCCGGCACGCTGCCGCCCACGCCGGTTCTGAACGCGGTCAACTGGATCACCCAGCTTCGCGGGCAGCTGCTCGAAGGCAACTCGAAAATCGCCAACGGGGAAATCTCAATCGAAACCATCCCGTATCAGAATCCGCCCGAAGGATTCCAAATTCCGCACGCGGTCGCCAACTCTTTCCCGAAGTACCTCAACGATCCGACAAGCGGCGTTCTTGAAACCGACATTGGCATCGCCAACGACCCCGAGCAAGCCATCGCGTACCGGCTCAACACTGGCCTCGGCCAGAGTGAGTTGCGAACGCTTCGTAGCCTCCGGGCCAGCTGGGTGAATCAGTGGAGCGTGTTGTATCCGAACATCAACACCTACCTCGGCATCCAGGGCGCTCAGGCGCCGCCGAACATCACGCTTGCCCCCACCTACGGCGCGTGGAACCTGAACCCGGCGGCGATGATCAGTTATTTCATGATCTTGCTTCTGAACAACACCAACCTCGTTCAGAACAAGCCGACGTCGCGCAGCGTCACGAGCTTCAACCTCATTCCGTTCGCTCAGCCGAACTCGTCGGGCAGCCCGATGGTGATCAACCCCATCGTCACCAACCAGCTGGCTCGCCGCAAGGTGGGCGAAGGTTGGCCGAAGACCCACGGGAAGATGCAGACGTTCGGCACGCACGGCTAAACCAAGCGGTATGCCGGTTATCGGCAACCGGCGTACCTTTTCCATCGTCAAGATTTCGGCCGAAGTTGCGAATTACTAGCTTGCTTTTTTCAGAGGAAAACTGTCATGGCTCCTCCCGCTGGATACACCGACTACTACGTCCTGGAGTTGCAGATCAACTACAACGATTCTGCCATGCGGTATCTGCAAAGTCCCACGGGCGCAACCTACCAGCCCCCCCAGGAGACTCAAGCCGGCTGGAACGAAAGCTATGGCTTGTTCCTCTCTGCGCCGCCCAACGGCACGAATCTTCCGCTTCAAAACGCCTACACGCTGGTTCAGGCCAGGGCCGCTTTGCTGGGCCTGAATTTCTACATCAAGAAGGCCATCTGCCATCAGGCATCGGTCTTCAAGAGCAGCTGGCCGATGCCCGGCAGCGCTTCGAAACCGCTGTTTGACAGCCTGGCTGCCTACCCGCTCACGAACTCCAATCAGTATTGCTCTTCTCCCGAAGAGACGGTCATGCTGCGGCTTGAAGCCAGCAACCTTTACCGCACCGAGCATCAGATCCGCGGTATCAAGGACTACATGTCTGATGACACGATGACCTATTTCCCGGCGACGGGGTACGCCGACGCCGCCACGTTCGCCACGAGCCAGGTCTTTGACACCTTGCAGCAGACCATCCCGCCTCCGGGCCTGACGGGCGCCTCCCCGGCAACTGTCTCCTTCACGCTGGGAACCGGGAACTACGTTTCCGGCGTGACTCTCCTCACGGCGGGGAGTTATCCAGGCGTGCCCAACGGCACCTACCCGACGTACCTGCCGAGTACCGTGGGCTCGACGACGGTTGCCCTCGGAAGCGTCACGATCAACGCGAACGTGGCCACGGCGGTAGCCGTCAGCGCCACCCTTGCCGGGTCCGGCTATCAGGGAACGGCCGGCACGATTCCGGTGAGCAACGATCCTTACGGTCTTCCCAACTGGCAGGCTCCCTCGGTGTACTGGGCCAACTTCATGTCGTGCCTGATCTCATTCACACAGAGCGGCACGATCCGGCGCATCGCTCAGGGAACGTTCTCGGCGCCTGTGCCGAGCTTCCCGAGCGGCCTGGCCCCGGCGTACCTCAACAGTCCGGTCAAATGCAACCGCTGCATGTTCCAGCGCGTCGGCAACCGCCAGACCGGGCAAATTCGCCTTACGAAACGAGCCCGCGTCAAACGCGGCATCTGATCCTTTCTCGACGGCTGCCTCAACGCGAAAAAGGCTCCTGAAAAGGAGCCTTTTTCGTTTCGTCACGTTCTGCGTGGAACCGCGTCACACCTTCGTCAGAAGCCGCTCGACGTCAACCGAGTCAAGCGTTACTGCTACAGTCTCGTGATCCTGGACGCCACATGAAAGATGCCACTTTTCGCCCTCGAGGTAGGCGCCGACCACGAAAATGATGTCCTGCTCGCGCTTCGACGGCACCACGTTGAGGAGCGGCCCCTTGATGACGCGCTTGATATTCCAGGGCGGCATTACTTCGAACGTGTAAAGCCCTACCTGGTAGGTGACGGTTCGGCCGTGGATGTGCTGGCTGTGGTAGAAGTGGTAGAACTCATCCCCGATGCGCACCGGCGGGGCGCCGCCGCGGGCGTTTTCCATCAGGTCGGCAGACTTCCAGTTGTCCGCTTCCCAGCGCTGCCCCAGAGACGGCTTGCGGTTCTCCAGCTTGACTTCGTAAACGATGTGGGGCGCCGGGTAGTAGACGCAAAACAGGTTGCCGCCGTGGGAGAAAAACATCCAGTTTTTTTCGACCAGCGCTTTGACGGGCGACGGCATTGCTTCCACCCAAACCAGTTCGCGGGCCTCGTTGATTTCGCCCAGGACCATGCGGCAGAGCCAACCCGATCCCGTTCGCCGGGCCACGCCGCCGGAAACGAGCGTGCTGCCCCGGTGATTGAACATCCTCACGTCCTCGAAAGAATCGCCTTCGAAGTGGGGCGGGAGCTTCAGCTCCTTCGGATCGCCGTATAGGAAATCCTGCGTCGGGTCATAGAGGAACGTCTGCGAAGGAATCCCCTTCGTCCTGCAAGAGAAAAGCGTTTGCTTGCAATTCCTGTAGAGGCAACCGTTGAACAGACCTGGCGGGCCGAGCCTGTGAATGTTCTTGATCGGCACGCGGCAGATCACCCGGGGGAAGGTCGGGTAGGTGTAACCAGTCCCCATGCCGATCGGCGCCGGATTGAAATCCGGGGGAGCGGCTTCACTTGTGAGGCCGGCGGCGTCAGCAACGCCTTCCGCGTCCTGAAGGTAATCGTCGCGCTCCGCGGCGTCCAGCGTTTGGTAGGTCGCGCCGATCTTGTACACCTTGCCGGCCGCCATCGTTCCCAAGGTTGAAATCGCAAGGTTCGCGTGCGACGACAGCTTTGCCAGCTTGATCAAAGCCTGCTGCGCGTCGATTTGCTCATCGTCCTCCACTTCGAGAAGCTCGCCGGCCTCGATCAGCGCTTCCTCGATGTCCGTTAATCGCTCCTGGCAGAAATTGCGGTAGAAATTCATATTTAATGAGTCCTCTTTTACTGAAAATAGCCAGGGTACCGAATCGAACGGCCCCTCCCGGTTTCCCGGTTGCACCGCCTTGATGCTTACCCTGTACCGGTTCGCGAGTCCGGGTTCGCTGTCGTGTCTTGGTAACGCTGCTTGCTACAATACACCCTCATGGCGGTTGTGGCAAACCCTCTGGTGGTCAGAATCTTCATCAATTCCACTCTCACGTCGCACGAGAATGGGTGGGCGGAGCGCTGGCCCATCTGGGAAACCGACTGGAGCCTAGCCCTGCCGATCGCCCTCCAGATGGTTCAGGCCCGGCAAAACGTCCTCTCTTCCAACTCCTACATTCAATGGGCCTGTCTGGGGACCGTGGCGCCTCCCTACTACGAGCAGACCGTTGTAACTGACCCTCTCTACCCGCTGCCTCAGTGGGGCCCGGCCGCTTTCGACATGCAGGGCGTCCTCTTCAGCCTCAACAGCACGTCGGGCGAAAACGCCCCCAGGTTGTTCCGGGCCGTCGAAGGCACGTCCATCAACGCAAAAACCTGGGTCTACGCGGACATGCCCATCCCGTTTCAGCCGCCGGCTCTCCCGGCCGATCTGACGACCGCGCCCAAGGACCTTCTCTGGCAAAACACCCTGGCCACGTTTCGGCAATACGCCTCGACGCAGCAGCCGATGATCGACGGGCACCATGGCGACGGCGACGGCTATTGGGTCGAATCCTATCAGCAGATCGTCTACCGCTACGTCGGCAGCCGGCGGGTAGGTTCGCCCTGGCGGCGCATGAGCTGGCAGGCGTACCCCTACCAAAACGCGCCGCAGTTTTCGCCTTGCGGTTGCGTCGTGACGGTGAACCGCAGGGCCTACGCGATTCCGTGCCGGTTCGGGGAAGGCTGGACGTTGCGAGGCATCTACTACTACGACGCGCCCGTTGGCGCAACGGTTATGACCTTCCAGACGCCCTTCTGCTGCTGGGATCGATCGAAGGAATATGACGACTTCTCCGGGGTTGGCGAGGCAAGGAAATACAAAAGCACCGACTGGCGAAACGGCGTGTCGGGCGGTACGGCTCCTGGCGTGATGTGGACTGGCCCATCCTACTATTTCGGCGGGTTTGCCCCGGAGCCTCCGATCCCGACGCCCACCTTTATGCTACCGACCTGCGACGCGCCCATTCCTCCCTCTTGGCTGGCGCGGGGCGCCCGCGGGGATCCGCCCGCGGACCTGGCGGCCGAAGTGATCCGCAAGCTGCTGCCGTTCACTTCGGCGGTTGTGCCGACAATCCCCTGGATCGCCAAGGGGTCGCGCGGCGATCTGCCAGCCGAAGCACTGGAAGAAGTCATCCGCAAGGCGTCTCCCAAGACCTTTGTCATCGGCTATTCGTTCGCGTGGATCACCAAGGGGGCGCGCGGCGAGTCCCCCACGGATATGCCCGCCGACATCGTTCCAAAGCCTTCGCCGGCCACGTTCTTGGAGACGTACAACCCTTCGCCCTGGCCGAACGTCTGGCACGGCGATGCGAAAGGGGACGAGCCGACAGAAATCCCGATGGAGGTCATCTATCAGGCTTCGCCCAAGACGATCATCAGCCAGGTCCGGATCTGGACGCCCAAGCGGCAATGGCTCGAAGAATCCGGCCTGGAGCCGATGCCCGAATGGGTCCGGGGAAGGCTGTTTCCGTTCAACACCATCATTCAGACGAAGGAGTTTTCATGGATTCTCAAGCGGGCCATTGGCGATGGCCCGGACGAAATGCCGATGGAAATCATCAGAAAACAAAACCCGCTCGCTCTCGTTCAGCAGCGTTTCAACAAGCTGCCGAAGCCGCCTTTCGTGGTGTGGGATCAGGAAGAAATGCCGGTGGAGCTGACCCCCAGGCGAGTTGCGCCGCTTGAGCCTATCGCGCGAAACAGCAAGATTCCCAAGCGGCAAGAGCCCGAGAAGTCGGTTGATGCCGTGGAAGTGGTCGAAGCCGGCCCGGAGCGAATCGTAAAGCCCTACCCATTTCGATAAGAAATCGGTAGTCTGGTCCGTAGGGATTTCCGGGAAGAGACAGCGGCTATTGGTGTAGCTGTCCGCACAGACACGGCAGAGTGCTTGATCGCGGGGCCTCGTTCTTCCTGGATTTTTGGTGAGCGCCAGCCAAGCGAGCATGATGGTTTGGCTCTCGTCCACTTGCAGAGGTTTCAAGTCCTTGGCTGCCGCGCTTCCGCAGGCGCTGATCGTCAGATCTGTTCTCTCGACAGGAGTCGTCGCATGGGAAGAAGATACACCGTTCCGTTCAGGAAAATCACGGTCAGCACGATAGGAGACCTGGCCGGCTACGTTGCTGCAGCTGGCAAATTCTCCAGACTTCTCCGATTCTGGGTTGACGAGTGCGACAATCCCTCTTTGGTTTCTGCCTTTGACCTCGACATTTCCATCTGGAGGTACACGTCTAATGTTAGCCAGGGCACCGGGTATACCGGGCAGAATCCCGTCGCGCTCGATCCTGGAGACGGGGCAGCTTCCGGAACAGGATGGATTGGGCCGACGTCAGCCATTGCCACAACCAGCGGTTCGAAAGTCTTGGTCTGGGCAAAATCTTGCCATCTTTATCAGGGTTTGGACGTGATGCTTGGGGATGGGGTGCCTGTGATCAACCTTGAGGGCGCAATCATGCAAATCCTGACCGCGCCGCCATCTGGGACAATAATGTCAGGCGGCATTCTGATCGAGGAAATCGGCGGTTGAATTGCATTTTGCGCTGTGCGAACAAACACGGGCGAATTTTCAACATGGTCACGAGTAAAATCAAAATCGGGAAATTCAGTCATTGCGGAGAGCCGGTCAAGGTTAATTATCCGCACGATTGCAACAGCAGGCGGAGCGCGACCGCAAGACAAAGGCGCATCTGCAAGAATCTCCGGATGCTGAAGTCTCGTTGATTACC
>Ga0070734_10002324_pt1 | contig 23520 bp, 17 predicted proteins | sample Coa_R1_8_FD_66444 | JGI IMG/M metagenome (GOLD analysis project Ga0070734, IMG submission 66444) | Surface soil microbial communities from Centralia Pennsylvania, which are recovering from an underground coalmine fire - Coalmine... | ecosystem: Environmental > Terrestrial > Soil > Unclassified ...
GCCCCCTACGAGAACTGCGTCCCGCCCGGGGACTTCGTGGCCGACGGGTGCGAGAAGCCGATGGTCCAGCCGATGTGCACGAAGCCGGCGGACTGCTCGGGGGGGAACGTCTGCTGCGTCTCCGCCGCGTCCGGGATGGTGGCCTGTGAGCCGACGAACATCTGCCCGGGCAACGACGGCAACACCTACATCATCTGTCTGACGGACAACGATTGCCCCAGCAAGGCCCCCGGCTCCTGCCAGGCGTACGACGCCGGCGCCCTGGCGATGGTCTCGTTCTGCATGTAACCGGGCCGACGGAACCGCCGGAAATCGTTCCCGACTTCCCTGAATTGTCACCGAGGGTTTGCACCTCGGCCTGTGGACAACCTGGTACGAAGGCGGGCGGTGTCGTCGACGGGGAACGCAAACGGAATGCGCTACGAGCCGATCGTGCAGATCGGCCGCGGCGGAATGGCCGAGGTGCTGCTCGCGCTGGTCCACGCGGGCGGCGACGTGCGCCGGCTGGCGGTGCTCAAGCGGACCTGGCCGGAGCTGGCGACCGACCCGGAGTTCGTGACGATGTTCCTGGACGAGGCGCGGCTGGCGCTTCGCCTCGCCCACGCCAACGTCGTGCAGACCTACGAGGTCCTGACCGGCGAGGGCGAGCTGGCCATCGCCATGGAGTACCTCGACGGCCAGCCGCTGACGCGGGTCTTGAACCGCCTGCTGCGCGGGCGCAGCGACCTGCCGCTCCCGCTGCGGCTGCGGATCGTCTGCAGCGTGCTGGCGGGCCTCGAGTACGCGCACACGCTGACCGACCTCGAGGGGACGCCCCTCGAGCTCGTCCATCGGGACGTCAGCCCGGCCAACATCTTCATCACCTATGACGGGCAGGTGAAGCTGGTCGACTTCGGCGTCGCCAAGACGCTGGCGGCGTCGCACCACACCCGCCCCGGGACGCTGAAGGGGAAGATCGCCTACATGGCGCCCGAGCAGATGCAGCGCCCGTTCGTCGACCGCCGCGCCGATCTCTTCTCGGTGGGCGTGGTGTTGTGGGAGATGCTGGCCGCGCGACGGATGTGGCAGGGGATGACCGAGGTCGACATCGTCGCCCACCTGGCCGCCGGGCGGGCCATGCCGGCGCTCCCGGCCCCGGCCGAAGCCGGCCTGCCGGCGGGCCTCGACGCCATCTGCGCGCGGGCGCTCGAGCCCGATCCCGACCGCCGCTACCAGACGGCCGCCGAGATGGAGAGCGAGATCGAGCGGGTCCTGATCGGCTCGGCCGACTCGCACGCCCGCAATCTGGGGAAGGTCGTCTCGCTGGCGTTCGCGGCCGAGCGCGCCGAACGGCAGGCGATCGTCGAGCGCCACGTCCGGCGCAGCGGCTCGCGCGCCGCCGAGCCAGCGGCCCCCCGCGCGTCCGACGACGCGCCGGAAGGAGCACCGTCGATCGACCTGACGCTCTCGGGTCTCGACCACCCCACGGTCCTCCGTCCGGCGCCGGAGCGGCGGTTCTCGCCCGGGTGGTTCTGGCTGCGGCGCCTGGCGACGGTCTCGGCGCTGGTGGGGGTGGTGGCCGTGCTGCTGCTGGCCAGCAACCGGCCTCCGTTCGTCTCGATCCCCGCCGTCGCCGTGGCCGCCCCCGCGCCGCCGCCGCCCTCCCCCGCCGCGACGCCCGCGTCGGGCCAGCCGGTCGCGCCGCTCCCCAACCCGGCCGTCGCGAAGCCGCAACCGGCGCGCCCGCTGCTCACGGCCGACGGCGCCCCCGACGAGCCGGCCCGCCCGCGCCCCCGTCACCGCCGCCCCCGCCACGACGAGGACGGGACGCTCCCGCCGAGCGTCGAGCTCGATCCCTGAATCAAAACAGCACCCCGATCCCGAGCGCGGCGCTGGGGACCCACTGATCGACGACGCCGTGGTCGACGTCTCGGCTGACGAAGGTGGGCGCCTCCAGGTCGAGGAAGGCGAACAGGCGCAGGTCGGTGATCCGCAGCGCCTCGACCCCCAGCCGGACCCCGAGCGCCAGCCCGTCGCTGCTGGCGACCGCGGTCGCGCCGGCGCCGTCGAACGTCGCCGGCCCGTCGAAGCGCTGGTAGACGAGGCCCACCAGCGCGCTGGCGAACAGCGACACCGACGAGGCCGGCCGGAAGAAGAACGCCGCCTCGACCTGGGCGTCGAACTGCATCCGCAGGGACAGGACGTCCGGTGTGGCGCCGGGGTTGAATGCGCCGGCCACGCGGACGCCGATCGAGATCTGATCGACCTCCCGGCGGAGCGCCAGCGCCACCCCCGACAGCGTGCCGAGCGGCGCACCGACGGGCGTCGCCAGCTCGTAGACCTCGAGCCCCAGGTGCATCGTGCTCCGCAGCGTGAGCGCCCGCTCCTGCCGCTCGAGCCAGCTCTGCGACTCGGGCCCATGCAGCACGAGCGGGTCGTTGTGCAGGAGGATCGTCACCAGCCGCTCGACGGCCGGCGCCATCCCGTCGGCGCCTATCCGTTCGCGGTGCGGGACCTGCGTGTCGAGCCGGCCGGTGATCCACTTCCCGGCCGCGCCGAAGTCGAGCAGCTCGATCGACAGGTAGGCCTGGCAGTCGGTCGTGGCGGCCCGGTGGGTCGGGTGGCGATCGATCTCGTCGCGCAAGAGCCGCGCCAGCGCGTCGCCGGGGGCCGCCGCCTCGATCTCGACGCAGGTGCGGAGCTGCGCACGCGCCGGGGCGGCGACCGCCACCAGCGCGATGGCAGCGCCGACCCCGGCCCAGAATGGAAGCGCGCCCGGACGACGCATCGCTAGAAGATGATCCCGATCTGGGCAAGCGCGCCGGGCATGTAGGTGTTGATCGCGCCCGCGTCGTTCTCGGTCTTGAGCAGGTAGGTCGGGGCGTCGATCTCGATCTGGCCGAAGAAGTGGATCGAGCTCGCCCGCAGGAACTCGTAGCCCACGAAGAGATCGACGTTCAGCCCGCCGCCGACCAGGGTGGCGCGGCTGTTGGTCGTGCCGTACGTCGCCACCGGCTGGATGACCTCGAAGAACGCCAGCTCGAACGCCGCGCCGCCGCCGAAGTAGAGCGAGTTGATGCCCGGCGCGTCGAGGTAGCGCAGGAAGTGGAGGCCGGCCGACAGGCTCCACGAGTAGTCGACGTGCCCGCCGAGGTCGTTCTCATTGGCTCCGGTCTGCTCGGTGCCGATGCCCACGCGGCCGAAGGCGTCGAAGCCCCAGGAATGCAGCTTGTATCGGTAGCCGGCCTCGACGCTGACCGGCGTCAGGACCCGCAGCTCGTTCGCCACCGGCGCGGACTGCCCCTGCGCCGTCGGCAGCTCCGCCACCCGCACCTCGGTCCCCATCCCGAAGATGAAGTGCCCGCTCCCCTCGACGGTCCGCAGGTCCCGCTCGCTGTCCGAGCGCAGCACGTTTTCGCGGGTGATGGTCTGGGCGATGCTGCGGTTGCGCAGCAGCGCGTACGCCAGCCGCTGCGCCAGCTCTCTGAACTCGTCGAGCTGGGCGTGGTCGACCTTCTCCTCGCGCTCGGCGTAGCGGGCGAACACCGTCCAGCCGCTCTCGAGCTGATACAGCTCCACCACCAGGTGCTGCTGGCATCCCTGCTCCACCGCGGCGAACCCGGGCTCGTGCGTGACCTCATACTCGATCATTCGCTTCAGATAGACGGTGGGATCGATCTCGTGCGCGGCGGCGCGCCCCTTGGCGGCGTCGCCCCCCGACGCTGTCGGCGCCGGCGGCGGCGCGGGCGGCGCGGGCGGCGGCACCGGTCCGAAGGTCGACAGCGGCGCGGCCGGGGCGTCGGACCCTGGCGCGGTCCCCGACGGCGCGGCGTGGGGCGCGGGCGCGACACGCGATGGCGCGGGCGGCGATGCAGGCCGATACCACGACTTCTGCTCGACGCTGACGCAGACGGCGGTGGCGGCGTGCGCGGCCCTCGCCGCGAGGGTAGTCGGCAGACAGATCGCGAGCAGGGCGAGCGCGAACCAGCGTGGCTTCATGAGCGGCTCCTTCGTGGAGGCGGTCACGCCCTCGAGAGAGGGCGAGCCGCGATGGCCGCTCCGTTGTGCAGGCTCGGTGCCAGGCGAGATTCCGCGATCTTCCGGCCCGCGAACATTCGTCGACTGTCAGAAAGCGCACAGGCAGTGTCCGAGGCGCCCACACCGGGAGAGCGCGCACACCACGGTCGCCCGCCCGCGGCTCGCCCCGCCGAGAGACGGACGGTTTCAGGATTGCTCCGACACCGGGCGGCGCGCGCCGGGCCCACCTTGGCGGCATGCGGCTACGTCTGCCCGCCGGGGAGACAGGTCGGGGGTCCGAGGCCGGCCGGTTCTCGCTCATCGAGCGCGATCCGCTGTTCGAGCTGCAGCGGGCGGCGCACCTGTGCGGCGGCCGGTACGAGGTGTTGCCCCGAGCGTTGGTCCTGGCCGCGGTCGGGTGGCTTCCGCCGGTGGTGCTGTCGGCCCTCGCCGGTCAGACCCGCGGGGCGCTGGTGGGGCTGCACACGCGGTTCCTGCTGGCCATCCCGGTGCTGCTGTGGGCGGAGAGCTTCGTCGACCAGCGGGTGCGGGGGGCGATCGACGCCTTCTCCGAGCGGGGAATCGTCCGGCTCTCAGACCTGCCCCGCTTCCGCGCCATCGTCGACGACGCCGAGCGGCGCCTGCACGCCACCCGCGCGGCGATCGTCATCGTCGCCATCGCCTTCGGCCTCTCGCCGCTGGGCGGACTCCTCGGGTTCACGCCTCGCGGGTCGCCGGCCGCCTGGTGGACGCTCTGCCTCAGCCTGCCGCTGTTTCGCGTCGTCCTGCTGCAGTGGGTCTGGCGCTGGGTGATCTGGTCGATCGTCCTCATACGCACCTCGCGACTCGACCTCCGGCTCGATCCGACCCACCCCGATCTGGCGGGCGGTCTCGGGTTCCTCGAGCACGCCGCCACCTCGTTCCTGGCGCTGCAGGTCGCCGTCGGAGCGGTGATCGCGGGGCGGCTGCTGGCGGTGGTTCTGCGGAGCGGCGACGTGCGGGCCGAGCAACAGCAGGTGATCGGCTTCGCCCTGCTGACGATCGTCGTGACGCTCGGCCCGCTCCTGCCGTTCGTCGGACACCTGCTGCGCGCCAAGCGCCTCGGCAAGCTCGACTACGGAAGGTTGGCCACACGCCACAACCAGGAGTTCGCCGAACGATGGCTCGGTCCTCCCGCCGGCAGCCCGCTGGGCGACCCGTCGATCTCGTCGCTCGCGGACCTGGGGACCAGCTACGCGGTCATCGATCGCCTGCGCCCGCTTCCGGTGGGACGCCACTCGCTGGTCGCCCTGCTCGTCGTCTGCGCGGCGCCGGCCCTCCCGGCGCTGGCGGCGCACGTCCCGCTGCGCGAGATGCTCACCCGGGTGGTCAAGACGGTCCTGCTCTGAGGCCGCGACGACGGCCGCCGACGAGGATCCTGGATCCAGGCGACCCTTGACGACGTCGCTCGGTCCTCGCCAAGATGATCAGAAAAGCACTGAGACCCGCGTTTGGGGGACCGGGTCCGCAGTCGACAAGTCGAAAGGTGAAGATGCAATGATTCCCCCGCTCTGGCTGGCGCCTGCCTCGCCCGCTTCGCTGCCCACGCTCGGCGCGTCGCTCGATGGTCCCGCCGACGACCGCCAGGCGCGTCCCCCGAACGGCGCGCGCGAACAGATCCTGATCGTGGAGGACGAGCGGAGCATCCGTTCGGCCTTGCAGGGGATCCTGGAAGACGAGGGCTACCTGGTCACCACCGCCGAGGACGGGCGCCAGGCGCTCGACTATCTGCGCGCGGGCCGGGCCCCCGATCTGATCGTGCTGGATCTCCGCATGCCGATCATGGACGGCTGGGAGTTCCGCGCGGCGCAGAAGAGCGATCCGGCGCTGGCGCAGATCCCGGTCCTGGCGATCTCGGCCGACGGGAGCGCCAAGGCGGCGGCCATCGACGCCCAGGCCTACCTGCGCAAGCCGCTCAGCACCGACGCCCTCCTGAACACCATCGGGCGCATTCTGGGCGACGCCGAGCGGCGGCAGCTGCTCGGTCGGCTCGAGGAGGCCGAGCGGTTCGCGGCGCTGGGCCGGCTGGCCGCCAGCGTCGGGCATGAGATCAACAACCCCCTCGCCTACGTCTCGATGAACGTCGACATGGCGGTCTCGCGCCTCGAGCGATTCGCGCGCCACGACCTCACGGGCGCCGTGGCGTCCGAGGATCTGTCGACGCTCCCCGACCTGCTGCGCGAGTGCCGGGTGGGGCTCGATCGCATCCGTGAGGTGGTCAAGGATCTGCAGCGGCTCTCCCGGCGCTCCGACGCGCGGCGCGAGACGTTCTCGCTCAACGATCTTCTCGACGAGACGCTGGCGATGGCGCGCAACCACCTCGAGCACCGGGCGCAGATCCGCAAGGAGTACGGCGACGTCCCGACGGTGGTCGGCGACCGCTCGGCGCTGGGGCAGGTGCTGCTCAACCTGCTGCTCAACGCCGCCCAGGCGCTGCCCGAGGGCCGCGCCGCCGCCCACCAGGTGACGCTGCGGTCGTACGCGCGCGACGGGCAGGCCCACGTCGAGGTGCGCGACACGGGCGCCGGCATCCCCGCCAACGTCCTGCCCCACATCTTCGACCCTTTCTACACGACCAAGCCGATCGGCGAGGGGACCGGTCTCGGGCTGTCGGTCTCCTGCCGCATCGTCGCCGATCACGGCGGCCGCATCGACGTCGAGAGCGAGCAGGGACGCGGGGCGCTGTTCCGGGTGGTTCTCCCGCTGGCGCCACAGCCCGCGCGCGACGTGCTCCGGGTAGCCGACGACGACCCCGAGGAGACGCCGATCCGCGCGCGCGTCCTGATCATCGACGACGTCCCCGCCTTTGGCCGCTCGATCGCCCGCGCGCTCGAGGACCACGAGGTGACCGTCGTCCACCGCGCGGACGACGCCTTCGCGCGCCTGGCAGACGACCAAGGGTTCGACGTGATCCTGTGCGACCTCCTGATGCCGGAGATCAGCGGGCGCGGGGTGTTCGATCGGCTGCGCACCGAGTGGCCCGAGCTGGCGCCGCGGGTGATCTTCATGACCGGCGGCGCGTTCACCCCGGAGTCGCGTGAGCTCATCGAGCACTCGCCGCAGACGGTGCTGACGAAGCCGTTCTCGCTCGACGAGCTGAGGGCCGCCATCCGGGCGTTGCTGCACGAACAGGCAGACGGAAGGAACTGACGGCGCGCGAGAGCTCCGCCAGCCAAACACCGTCCCGCGGCCTTGCAACCATGATCGATAGATCGTGGTCACATTTGGTAGAGACGCGCCCCGCCGCGCGTTCCGGGGGCCCGATGGGGGCGGCGCCACACGGCACGACGTCTGCAACAGGAAGAGGGCCGGCGGCGGTCACCTTCTCATGGGCAATGGCGGGTTTCGGTCGTGTGAATGGCCTTACGGAGGCTTTCAGGCTCGATCTAACGGAGCCCCTGGCTCGGGAATAGATCGTTTTGCCAGTCATTTGAACTCCTGGGCAACCGTGACGGGGGGTTGGGATTTGTTGCGACGTCGGGCGCTCCTTTGCCGTCCGATCCAGCATTCGTTGCCGTCACGTCTCTCCGCGGCAGCCCCCGGGAACTTTCGTGCGGCCGGCTGGTCAGCTTCATCGGAGGATGCTTGACGGCGGCCCCTGGAGGTTCTCGGTGAGCGGCAGGATCATCTCTCGCCGGGGCATCGATCTCTGCCCGCCGCATCGGGAAATGGCAGGCCCGGGGCCCCACCAGCTGGCGGCCATCGCCGCCCTCGCCCACCGGCTGCGCAGCGCGAGCGCCGGCCGGCGAACCGATTCGCTCTCGCTCGCGCTGGCGACGCTCGAGGCGACGCTCAACGCCATCGAGGTCCCCGCCTTCGTGCTCGACGACGCCGGCGTCATCGTCCACGGCAACGCGCAGGGCCGCGTCTTTCTCGACGAACAGCGCGAGCTGGTCACGCGGTCGCTGGATCGGGCGCTGAACGGCGAGCCGGCCGAGCTGAGCTGGAAGCTGACCGACATCGGGGGCGTCGACGCCGCGCCGTGGCACCTCGCCGTGCTGGGCACCCAGCTGGCGAACGCCGGCGACAAGCGCGTCCTGGCCGCGGCGGCGGTCCGCTGGCGCCTGACGACGCGCCAGCGCCAGGTCCTCGAGCTGTTGGCGTTGGGGCTCACCAACGCCGACATCGGCCTCGGCCTGGACATCGGCGAGTCCACCGTGGAGTTTCACCTCTCGGGAATCTTCGACAAGGCCGGCGTCGACAACCGGGCCACCCTGATCGCCCGGCTCCTCGCGCTGTGACCGCGTCGCGTTCCGTTGCCCGACCGATCCTGTGGTTTTCCCCAGTACGCGGCTCGAGGCCGGTCCGCCATGGTTGATTCTGTGGTCTACCTCGCTGACGAATCACGCGCGTTGCTGCAGAGGCTCCTCGAGCAAGGTTGCCGTCAATGGGCGACGCCACGTCCCGCGACCCACCGCGGGCTGGCGACGGCGTTCAGGTTGCGTTGCTCGATGGAATCGCGGAGATATCCGATCGAGGTCGATTACCGACTTCCGCCGGAGCTCCGCGACTTCTGGGCGCGCGTGCGAAGCGCGCGGCTGTTCGAGGACGTGGACTACGGGCACTGGGGCCTGGTCCTGTTCTCGCCCGCGGACGCCGAGCATGAGACGGCTGCGTTTCACGAGGACCGGCGCCGCGACAGCCGCGCCGGCGACCTGGTCGTGGGCCGCTTCCTGGGCGATCAGGACCTGATGATCGTTCGCACCGATCCCGCCGCCGACGACTTCGGTCAGGTTCTGATCGCGCTGCCGCTCGACAGACGAGCGGACTGGTACACGCCCGCGCGGTCGCTCGACGCCTTCTTGCGCGCCTTCTTCGAGGCGGAAGGCGCGAAGTTCTGGGAGGACGCTGACGGCGCCTCACATTGAGGGTGTGTTGAGGTGGAAGGGACCGGCTCGCCGTCGCGAAGCGAGTCCTCGACGAAGAGGGTTGGCGGGGGCGGCTCCTCGAAGCCCCCAGCCAGCCGACCCCGTGATCACCGTAACGCGCGCCGATTTCGTCAGCCGGCTTCCACAGGTTTCTGCCAACGTTCGGGGAAGCGTAAAAACTGTGTGAATAGCTTCGTTATGAGGGAATCTTCGCGTTCGGTTGGTCGTTGTACGGCTGGTCCAGCGGGAGGAGGCGAGCGATGGCGAAGGTTGCGCGAATTCCGATCACCAACATTTACATGGGCGGCGACTACACGGGACGGATCCTGGTCGGTCCCCAGCAGAAGCCCATGAACGTCATCCTCGACACGGGGAGCAGCGCGCTGGCGCTGGACGGCCACAAGTACCAACCCGAGACGGCGGCCGGCGACAAGGTGACCGACCTCGCTCAGACCGACGCCTACGGCGACGGCAGCAGCTGGACCGGCGCCGTCATCACCACCACCGTCGCCGCGGGCGCCGGCGCGTCCCAGGTGACGCTGGCCAACGCGAACGTGGCGGTCGCGTACGACGAGTCGGCAGACATGTTCGGCGCCACGGACGGGATCCTGGGGCTGGCCTATGCGCCGCTCGACAACGCCTTCAAGATGCCGGGCCCGACCTGGCCCAAGAAGTACACGGCCGCGCAGGTGCGCGCCGGGACGCAGCAGGACATCGCCCCCTACCTCACGCAGCTGGCGGGCGAGGACGTGGTCTCCGACAAGGTGGCCTTCTACACGCGCCGCTCGTTCGTCCACCAGGGGGGCGGCGCCGACGATCCGTTGAACCAGGGGTGGATGATCGTCGGCGGCGGCGAGGAGAGCACCGACCTCTACACCGGGACGTTCCAGTCGGTGAAGGTGCTGGCCGACGAGTGGTACAACACCAACCTCAAGTCGATCCAGGTCGGCACCACCACGCCGCTCAAGGTGGGGGCGCGGGGGGCCAAGGGGATGCCCTCGAACTCGATCGTCGACAGCGGGACCAACAGCCTGAACCTCGGCCCCACCCTGCTGAAGGGGCTGTTCACCAGGTTCAGCGCCGAGCAGCAGGCGCTACTGCAGCAGTCTGTCTACGACAACCGGCTGGTCGCCGTGTCCGAGCTGGGCAACCTCGCCAGCTGGCCGAAGCTGACCTTCGTGCTCGAGGGCGACGCGGGCGACGTCTCCCTGACCGTGAACCCCGGCGACTACTGGCAGGTGAACACCCAGTCCGTCGGCGCCGCGCTCTGCGCCATCACCGTCGGCGAGCCGGGGCTGGACATCCTGGGGCTGCCGATCATGAACGGCTACTTCACGATCTTCGACGGCGAGGCGGACGGCGGCCGCGGCGTCATCAAGTTCGCCACCCGCAAGTAGCGGCGCCCACCGTCGGAGCGTCGGAGCGTCGAACGATGGCCTACCCTGGTCGCGCCGTCCGCGCGGGCGACAGCCGTGACGGCGTCGTCAGGCAGGTTCAGCAGCGACTGGACGACGTCGGCTGCGGGCCGCTCGCCGTGGACGGCGTCTTCGGCGCCGCCACCACCAGCGCCGTCAAGCTGTTCCAGACCCGCCGCGATCTCGTGGCGGACGGCGTGGTCGGCCCGATCACCTGGGACGCCCTGTTCCTCGAGCCGCCGGTCATCGCCGATCAGGCGCCGACGCCGCTGCTGGCAGCGGTGCTCGAGACCGCGGCCACCCAGCTTGGCGTGCGCGAGACGCCGGGGACGCCGAACCGCGGCCCCCAGGTCGACCAGTACGTCCGCAGCGTCGGCCTCGATCCGGCGGGCGGGTACGCCTGGTGCGCGGCCTTCGTCTACTGGTGCTTCGCCCAGGCGGCGGCCCGGCTCGGCGTCGCCAACCCGTGCGTCCGGACGGCGGGCGTGCTCGAGCACTGGGCCAGGGCGCCGCTCGCCGACCGCGTCGATGCCCAGGCGGCGGCCGACGATCCGCGGCTGGTACGCCCAGGCGCCGTCTTCATCATCGACCACGGTGGCGGAAAAGGGCACGCCGGCCTGGTGACCGAGGTGGTGTCGGGGGCCGTGGCGACGATCGAGGGGAACACCAACCAGGCCGGGTCGCGCGACGGAGACGGCGTCTACGAGCATGCCCGCAGCATCGCCTCGATCAACGTCGGCTTCGTCGACTACGGCAGGCCGTCGTGAAGCGCGCGCTGACGCTGGCCGCGCTGTTCGCGCTGGGCGCGCTCGCGACCTGGCGCGCGTCGGCGCTGGGCGAGACGCGGGCCGCCGTGGCCTGGGAGTGCCTGGCCCTGATCAGCCTGGGACCGGCGGTGGCCATCGTCGCGGCGTTCGCGGGCCGACGGCTCGGCGGGCGGTGGGAGTGGGCGGGCGCCGGCGCCGCGCTGGCGGTCTTCGTCGCGGTCATCGCCGGCGGCGTGAAGGGGCTGGCCGACCTGCGCGTGCTGGAGGGGCACGCCGGGCCGGCCCTGGCGCGCGCGGCCGGCGCCGTCGAGGCGGCGCTGAAGCTCGCGGCCGAGGTCTTCGCGCTCTGCGCCGTCATCGCCCTGGCGGCGCGGCGGCGGCCGGCCGGAGGTGCCCTCCCCGCTCCGCGTGCGGCCACGGAGGAGGCGCCGCCCCGGACCTGCGACGTCGTGATGAAGGGGGGGATCACGAGCGGCGTGGTCTACCCGCGGGCGGTGGCGCGGCTCTCCGAGAGCTACCGCTTCGTCAACGTCGGCGGCGCCTCGGCCGGTGCGATCGCGGCCGGCGCCACCGCGGCGGCCGAGTACGCGCGCGCCAACGGGCGCGACGGGTTCGCCGTCCTCGACGGCCTGCCGGCCTGGCTCGGCGAGGGGACGCGCCTCTTCGATCTCTTCCGCCCGCAGCCGGCGCTCCGCGCGCCGTTCGACGTCTTCGCCGCGTTCCTGGGCAACCTCCCGCTTCCGTTCAAGGTCGCGCGCGCGTTCGCGGCGGCGCTCTGGAACCTGCCCTGGTTCTACCTGCTCGGATTGGCTCCGGGGGGCGTGCTCGTCTGCTACGGCGTTTCGTCGCGCGCGGCGGCGCTCGCCGTGGCCGGCGGCATGGCGCTCACCGCCGTCGTGGTGCCGCTGGCGCTGCTGCTCGGGCTGGCCCTCCTCGTCAGGTGGCGGCTGCCCGGCAACGGGTTCGGGATGTGCAGCGGGCGCCTCGACGGCCAGGTGATCCTGAGCGACTGGCTGGCCGGCCTCCTCGACGGGATCGCGGGCGTCCCGCAGGTCGAGGGGACGCCCAAGCGGCCGCTCATCTTCGCCGACCTGTGGACGGCCGGCGAGCGCTTCCACGACGTCGACCAGATGCGGGCGCGGGCGGCCCAGCGGCCGAAGGCCGAGCGCGCGATCAACCTCGAGGCGCTCACCACCTCGCTCAGCCACGGCCGCCCGTACCGGCTGCCCGACCCCGGGCGCGCGTTCTACTTCCGCGCCGACGACCTGGCCAAGGTGCTGCCCGACGACGTCGTCGCCTGGATGGTCGACCACGCGGGACCGTCCAAGATCAAGCTGCCCCCCGGGTATCACCGGCTCCCCGAGGCGCACGACCTGCCCGTCGTGTTCGCCGCGCGCCTCAGCCTCAGCTTCCCGTTCCTCATCAGCGCCGTGCGGCTGTGGGGGGTCGACTGGGGGCGGACCGCGAACCGGAGCTCGCACGGCGCCGACCAGCCGGTCGTTCTCGACCCCTGCTGGATGTCGGACGGGGGAATCGCCAGCAACTTCCCCATCCAGTTCTTCGACGCCCTGGTGCCGGGGCGCCCGACGTTCGGGCTCGATCTCGAGCCGTTCGGCGCCGACCGCCGGCGCCAGGAGGACGAGAGCAAGAACGTCCTCCTGCCCGAGAACAACCGCGAGGGGTTCCAGGAGAGCTGGAACCACTTCCAGGGGCTGGGGGGCTTCGCGGGCGCGCTGGCCAACTCGATCCAGGCCTTCTTCGACAACATGGAGGCGCGCGCCCCGGGGTTCCGCGACCGCATCGCCCGCATCTTCCTGGGGCCCGACGAGGGGGGCATGAACCTGACGATGCCGCGGGCGATCATCGACCGGCTGGGGATGCGCGGGCTGGCGGCGGGCGACAAGATCGTCGCCCGGTTCGTGGGCGAGCGCCCGTCCGGCTGGGAGAACCACCGCTGGGTGCGGCTGCGGCTGCTGCTGGGGCAGCTCGATCCGCTGCTGCGCGACTTCGCCCGCCAGATGGCCGAGCGGCCGATGCCCGCGCGTCCTCCGGGCTACCCCTGGGACAGCGAGGCGCAGCGGCGGCTGGCCGAGGAGACCGTCGGCAAGCTGGTGGAGCTCGGCCAGCTGCTGGACCGGGCGGGGGCGCTCAGCCTGCAGCAGGGCTCCCCCGCGCCGCTGCCCGAGATGCGGATCGCGCCGCGCGTGTGAGCGGCCGCGTCACCGCGTGGCGTCCCCGCGAACTGCGCACCGGCCGGTGTTCCGGTGCGGCATTTTGCCTGGACGAGCACATCGACAGCCATCGGAGCCTCGGTCAGAGTGAGTATCTCGTCGAACATGGAATCGGAGAGCTGGTCGGCCCTGGTGGTGGACGACGATCCGGGCGTCCGTCAGTCGCTCCGTCTGTGCCTGGAGGCCGATGGGGCGCGGGTCCTGGGCGTCGGCAGCACGACGGCCGCGCTGGAGGCGCTGGAGCGTGGGTCGTTCGACCTCGTGCTGGTCGACGTCTGGCTGGGACAGGACTCGGGCCTCGACGCGATCGCCGACATCCAGCGCCGGCAGCCGAGCGCCTCGATCATCGTCATCACGGCGCTGGCCTCGTTCGAGAGCGCCGTGGACGCCATGAAGCGCGGCGCCTTCGACTACCTCCCCAAGCCGTTCACGCCCGATCAGGTGCGGCACGCCGCACGCCGGGCGCTGGAGGCGACCCGCACCAAGCAGCAGCTCGCCGAGGCCAAGGTGCGCCTGCAGGAGGCGGGGACCGACGAGGATTTCTTCGAGACCGCCAGCCCGCAGTTTCAGATGATGATGGCGCAGGCGCGCCGCGTGTCGTCCACGGACGTCCCGGTGCTGCTCCGCGGCGAGAGCGGGACCGGCAAGAACGTCATGGCGCGGTGGCTCTGGCAGCAGAGCTCGCGCGCCCGGGGGCCGTTCGTCTCGGTGAACTGCCCCTCGCTGTCGCCCGAGCTGATGAACAGCGCTCTCTTCGGCCACAAGAAGGGCGCCTTCACCGGCGCCGTGGGCGACGCGGAGGGTAAGGTCCAGGAGGCCAAGGGCGGCCTGCTCTTCCTCGACGAGGTCGGCGATCTGTCGCCGGAGGCCCAGGCGCGTCTGCTGAGGTTCCTGAACGACCGCTCGTACGAGCGCGTGGGCGAGGCGAAGGAGCGGCACGCCGACGTCCGCATCGTCGCCGCCACCAACCGGGCGCTGGAAGAGGATCTGAAGGCGGGACACTTTCGGGAGGACCTCTTCTATCGGCTGAACGTGGTCACCCTGCTGCTGCCGCCCCTGCGAGAGCGGCGCGAGGATCTGCTGTCGCTGGCGCGGCACTACCTGAACGGCGCGCGCGTCCGGCAGCACCGCCCCGAGGTCTCGTTCTCGGAGGCGGCCGAGCGGGCCATCCGGTCGTACGCCTGGCCCGGCAACCTTCGCGAGCTGAGGAACGCGGTCGAGCGCGCGCTGATCCTCTGCCCGGGCACCCAGATCGAGCCGGATGACCTGGGGATCCCGGGCGTCGAGGACTCGGGCGCCGTGCCCGCTTCGGCGCGCGAGGTCGCGCTGGGCGCCGACGTCACGCTGGAGGCGATGGAGCGGGAGCACATCGCGCGGATCATCGCGCGCGCCCCGACGCTGGAGGCGGCCGCCCGCACGCTGGGCATCGACAGCACCACGCTCCAGCGCAAGCGAAAGCGCTACGGGCTGGTATGAGGAACGCGCTCAGCCTCCGCACCCGCTTCCTGGTCGGGGGGGCCTTCCTGACGATCATCAGCGGCACCACCAGCCTCTACAGCGCCTGGGCGTTCTCCCGTGTCCAGGACGTCGTCGACCACACGGTCCAGGAGGGCGAGGAGGCCACCGGCGTCACCGGCGCGCTCATCAACGCGCTCGAGCGGGAGGACGACGCGCTCCTCAAGACGGCGCTCGACAAGGATCGGGGGCGGCGCGCGCTGGAGAACTCCCGCGCGGCCGTGGGCGAGGCCTTCAAGGCCTTCCAGGGGCTGCTCGCGCGCAGCGACCGGGCCGGAATGGCCTCCCACCTGAAGGCCGACATCGCCGGCTTCAACGTCGCCGGTGACAAGCTGCTGGCCGCGCATCGCCCCGAAGACGCCCGCACCATCTACGAGGTCGAGGTCAACCCGCTGCTTCGGCGGGCGGTCGGCAAGGTCGCCGACGTGCGCGAGGCCTACTTCCGCGCCACGGAGAACGTGGCCACCTGGGCGCGCGACTGGGCCCGGCGCTCGACGCAGCTGCTGCTGGGGGTCAGCCTGGCGGCGCTGCTGCTGTCGATCATCGTCGGGATCTACCTGGCGCGGGTGGTCATCCGGCCCATCCGGCAGCTCACCGACGCGGTCGGCGCCATGCGCCGGGGCGAGTTCGACTTCAAGGTCTGGATCGATCACCACGACGAGATCGGACGCCTGGCCGAGGGCTTCAACCTCATGGCCGACGACCTGGCGATCTTCCGGCGCGCCAACATCGGCGAGGTCATGCGCGCCAAGGAGACGCTGCAGGCCGCGCTCGCCGCGCTGCCCGACGCGGTGATCATCGTCGAGGCGGGCGGCGCGATCTCGTCGGCGAACCCCCGCGCCACCGAGATCATCGACGGCGTCGCCACCGCCAAGACGCGCCTCCAGGAGCTGCTGCTCCCGAGCGCGACCAAGGCGGCCATCGAGGCGTCGCTGCGCGGCGAGCTGGCGCGGGCGCGCTCGGTCGACTTCACCGACATGATCGCCATGCGGGTCGGCAAGGAAGAGCGGCGGCTGCTCCCGCGCATCGTCCCCATCCACCGGGGCGCCGCCCACAAGAACGGCGCCGTGCTGGTGCTGTCGGATCTGACCGAGATCGCCCGCCTCGACGAGATGCGAATGGAGCTGGTGGCCGTGGCCTCTCACGAGCTCCGGACGCCGCTCACGACCCTCAAGATGACCCTCCTCATGCTCAAGGAGCGCGCCGAGCACCTCGACGATCACGAGCGCGCGCTGGTCGGCACGGCGCTGTTCGGCGCCGAGCAGCTCTCCAGCACCGTCGCCAAGTTCCTCGACCTCACGCAGATCGAGGCGGGACAGCTGCGGCTGCAGCGCGCCAAGGTCGACGTCCAGACGCTCCTCGCCGAGGCGATGCGGGCGGTCGAGCCGGCGTGCAAGGAGGGCGGGATCGAGCTCGTCACCAAGAGCGGCCCCGACGTTCCTGGAAGCGTCTGGGGCGACGCCGGGCGCCTGTCGGTGGTGCTCTCGAACGTCCTCATCAACGCCATCAAGTACACGCCCGTCGGGGGGCGCATCGAGATCGTGGCGCGCCCCGACGACGTCGCCGGGGAGCCGCACCTCGACATCGAGGTGACCGATTCGGGACCGGGGGTCGATCCCGAGTTCCGCGAGCGGGTGTTCGAGAAGTTCTTCCGCGTGGAGCACCACCACGCCGCCGGCGAGCAAGGGGCGCGCGGCTCGGGGATCGGCCTCTACATCGCCCGGGAGATCGTGCGCGCCCACGGCGGCACCATCTCCTGCCTGGCGGGCCCCGAGGAGAAGGGCGCCCGCTTCATCGTCACGCTGCCCGTCGCTGACCGTCCCAACTGACGTCGTCCAGGCAAAACGCGACAGCGCTTTGACACCCCCTGCCGCGGCCTGCGGTGACGGCGGAGGCGCGAAGCGGTTTTCGCTGCGCGCCGACCGGCGGACGCGGCTGGTCCACACCTTGCTATTGGACCGCGCACGCGCGTTGGGTCGCGAACAGGCGGAGCGATGAAGATCGAGAAAATCGAGTGGGTTTTGGCGGCGGCGTTCCTGTGCGTCGGTGGATGTTCCTTCAACCCGAACGCGGGGCTGACCGGGGCGGGCGGGACGATCGGGGGCACCGGCGGGAGCGGCGGATCGCCCGCGCCGCCGGGCCTGACCGCCCTGACCATCAGCCCGGCGACCGCGACCCTGAGCATCTCGCAGGGCGGCCCCGCCGGGACGCAGCAGTACAAGGTCACCGGGACCGTCAACGGCCAGCAGCGGGACATGACCAGCCAGGTCTCCTATTCGACCAGCCCCTCGGGGGTCGTCGGCGTGAGCGGCGGGGGCCTCGCCACCACGACGGGCGCGCTGGGCGGCGTCGTGACCATCACCGCCAGCTCCGGAACGTACACCGCGACCGCCACCCTGACCGTCAACTTCACCTTCGTGGGGCCCGACCCAGGGATGACCTCCACCGTCCCCCCGAACGCGCCCGGCCTGTTCACGACGACCGCCAACGACCCGAGCCGAGCGCCGCAGCTCATCTACCCGAACGACGGGGTGCTGTTTCCCCCCAACGTCTCGGGGATCGAGATCCATTTCATGCCCGGCGCCAACAACACGCTGTTCGAGGTCGACCTGCTCGGTCCCGTCTCCAGCGTGAAGAGCTACATCCGCTGCACCGCCCCGAGCGGCATCACCGGCTGTATCTATCTCCCCGACCCCGGCTTGTGGGCCAGCGTGGCCCAGTCGAACGCCGGTCAAGGTCAGGTCCAGCTCTTTGTCCGCGGCACGGACGACAACGGGACCTCCGTCGGCAACAGCCAGACCTTTCATCTCCAGTTCTCGAAGGACGACATCATGGGCGCCCTCTACTACTGGACGACCAGCGGCAAGACCGCGATCATGCGCTGGGACTTCGGCGGCAGCACCAAGACGGCGGCGCAGTACCTGACGCCGGCCAACACGGACGGGACGACCTGCGTGGGCTGCCACGCCCTCTCGCCCGACGGCACCAAGCTGGTCGCCAGCGCGGGCGGGCAGAACGATGGGCGCCTCCTCTTGTGGAACGCGTCGACCGGCATGCCACAGCAGCCCTTCCCGCTGACGCAGAGGAGCCAGTTCGAGTCGTGGAACAGCGACGGGACCCAGTTCGTCGGGATGTACGGCGACGCCAATCCCAACCACAAGGGCCCCGTGAACCTGATGCTCTTCGACGGCACCAGCGGCGCCGTCACGCAGACCATCGACCTCGGCGGCCTGCGCGCCGATCACCCCGACTGGTCGAAGAGCACGACGGGACCGAACACCATCGCCTTCACCTCGGTCGATGCCACCGCGCCGACGACCGACCAGCGGCCCGCGACAGGCGGGATCGACTTCATCCAGCAGACCGGCGGCGCCTGGGGTCAACCGCAGACGCTGGTCCCCTCGCAGCTGGGGAAGAACCGCTACTACCCCGCCATCGCGCCGGACGGCAACCTCCTCATCTACGACGAATCCACCTGCACCAGCGGGACGCCGAAGATGGGCCAGGCCCCCGACAAGTCCTGCGACGCCGACACCGACGCGACGGCGACGATCTTCCTGACCTCGCTCGGCGGGGCGGCGCCCGTCGCGCTGGCCAACGCCAACAGCCCCGGCGTCGGCGACAACGGCGCCACGGCGCTGACGAACTCGTTCCCCAAGTGGGCCCCCTTCATCGAGCAACTAGACGAAATGCGGCAGGTGCTGTGGTTCACCTTCTCGTCGACCCGCCAGTACGGCCTGCGGTCGCCGCCCGCGCCCGCCGACACCGGCGAGACCACCAAGGGGACGCTGATCTGGATGGTCGGTGTGGTGCTGGGCCCCGGGAGCGCCGACCCGAGCTTCACCGCCTTCTGCCTTCCGTTTCAGGACATCACGACGTCGAACCACATCGCGCAGTGGACGAAGACGTTCGTCAACATCGTCGTCGACAAGCCATGACCAACCAGCCCAAAGAATCACCTGAACGCTCACCGGGCCCCGCCCGCGCGGGCCACCGCCGGCGCCTCGGGCTCGGGTGGCTGGCCCTGGTCGTGCTGGCCGCGGTGGTCGTCCCCCGGACGGCCGCCTCGGAAGAGGAACAAAACCGCTGCGGCTGTTACCGGGACGGCGCCGGCGCCTGCTTCTGCTCGAAGAAGGCGACCTGCGGCTGCCCGGGCGATTGCGAGCCCCGCGGGTGCGAGGAGAAGCGCGACAAGGATCTCCAGCGAGAGATCCAGGCGGAGACCCGGAAGGCGGAAGAGGCGGGTCGAGGTCGCTCGGCCGCCCCGGACACCGCGACCGCGCCGCCCGCGCCCAAGCCGGCGCGCGCGCCGCAGAAGCTCTCGCCCGCTCAGGCGCGGCAGCTCGGCAAGCTGCTCCAGCTCTATCTGAACGGACATCCGGGGGCCGGCGGCAAGAGCGTCGACGACCTCCGGACGGACCTGTCGGGCGATCGGTAGCCTCCGGGCCAGGACGGCTCTGCCGGACGAGGCCTTGGCAGGTGGGGCCGCCGTGCTAACTTGGAGGCCGTGAGAATCGTCCGGGTCCTCGCCTCGATCTGCGCGGTGGCCGCGCTGATCATGGCCTGCGTGACCGGCGATCCGTCGGCCTCGCTCGCCGGGGACGACTACAACGACGACGTCCCGGCGGCGCCCGATCTCTCGACGGCCCTGCCGGCCACGCGGGCCGAGCCCGCGCTGACGCTCGCCTCGCACGGCCCGGTGTTCGTCGTCCGGCCGGCGCCGACCTCGCGCCTGACGACGCTCGACATCTTCCGGCCCCCTCGCGCCCTCGGGTAGCTCCGAGTCGAATCAGCCCAGCCCGCCGGCAGCTTCGGCGGGCGGCGTGCCGGCGCCGCCGACGGACCTCCGTGGTGCGCGCCGCGCGCTCCATCCCTGGCCCGAGGAATGTCCATGCGTCACGTCCGCAAGTGTCAGTCGTTTCCGCGCTTCGCCCTGCTGGTCTGTGCTCCGCTGTTCGCCACTCTGGCCGCCGCCCGCGCCGCGGCCGAGCCCGCACCCGCGCGACTCTCCCTGACCGACGCGCTGGCGCGCGCCGAGACCGCCAGCCCGCTCGTCCGGCGCGCCCGCGCCGAGCGCGAGGCGGTGGCCGCCCGCGACGTCGGCGCCTCGCTGCTGCTCCCCGCGAACCCGGTCGTCTCGGCCGCCGCCGGTCCCCGCCGCGAGGGCGACCGCCGGGGGACCGAATTCCTGCTCCACGCCGAGCAGACGGTCGAGATCGGCGGCCAGCGCGCCGCGCGGCGGGCCGTCGTCGGCCGCGCCGTTCGCACCGCCAGCCTCCGCGAGGAGGTGGCGCGGATCGAGACCCGCGCGCGCGTGCGGGCGGCCTACGTCGCCGCGCAGCTGGCGGGTGCCCAGGTCGACGCCGCGGCCGAGCGCGAGCGGCTCACCGGCGCGCTGCTGGAGGCGGTCCGCGCCCGCGTGGCCAGCGGCGCCTCGTCCAGTGTCGACCTCGAGCTGGCGCGGCTCGAGCACGGCGTCGCCGCCCGCGCGCGGGCCGGCGCGGCGCTGGCCGCCGCCGATCTGCTGGCGCGGCTCCGCGTGCTGGTCGGCCTGCCACCGGGGGCGCCCTTGCAGGTCGATCTGGCCGTGGCGCCGCCGGCGCCGCCCGCGGGCGCCCTGCCCGCGCTGCTGGCGCGGGCCGAGCAGCGCCGCGCCGAGCTGGCCGTGCTGCGCGCCGGCGGCGAGGAGCTCGACGCCGAGATCGCGCGCCTGCATCGGGAGGCGATCCCCAGCGCGACGTTGTTCGTCGACTTCGAGCGCGACCTCCCCGGCCAGGCCTACCTGGGCGGCGGGGTGGCGATCCCGCTGCCGCTCTGGCGGCGGCAGCAGGGCGAGCTGGCGCTGGCCCACGCCGAGCGCGCCAGGCTCGGCGACGAGCAAGCGCTGGCCGCGCGCGAGGTGGCGCTGGAGGTCGAGCGCGCCTACCAGGCGGCGGCCGCCCAGGCCGGCGCCGTGGCGCTGCTCGACGACGAGGTGCTCCCGGCGGCCGAGGCCTCGGTCCGCCTGCTGACCGAGGGGTGGCGGGCCGGCAAGTTCGATCTCTTCCGGGTGCTGCAGACCTCGCGCGACGCCAGCGAGGCGCGCCGGCTCTACCTCGAGACGCTGGGCGCGCTGTGGGACGCCAGCATCGCCCTCGAGCGCGCGGTGGGGGAGCGATGACCCGCCGGGCGAAGGTGGGGTTCGGGCTGTGCGGCCTGGGCGCCCTGCTGGCGCTGGGGGCGCTGCGCGGCGGCCGGGCCGGGCGCGCCACGCCGGCCGCCGAGCCGGCCAGCCCCGCGGCGCGCCGGCTGGAGATCCCGGTGGCCGCGCGGGAGAAGAACCGCGTCGAGGTGGCGGTCGTCGAACGGACGCGCCTGGCGGGTGACCTCGAGCTGGTGGGAACCGTCGCCTTCCACGAGGACCACTACGCGGTGGTCGGGCCGCTCGTCGGCGGGCGCATCTCGCGCCTGTGGGCCGGCGTCGGCGACCGCGTCAAGCGCGGCCAGGTGATGGCGGAGATCGAGAGCGCCGAGGTCGGCCAGGCGCGCGCCGACCTGCTGGCCGCCAAGGCCCGGCTGGCAGCCGCCGAGGCCAACCTGCGCCGGGAGACCGAGCTCGCCGCCAAGAAGATCTCGTCCGAGCGCGAGCGCGAGCTGGCCGAGGCGCAGCGGACGACCGAGCAGGCCGGCGTCCAGGCGGCGACGCTCCGCCTGCGCGCCATCGGCCTGGGGGCGGCGGACGTCGCCGATGCCCGCCGCGAGCCCGGCGGCGGGGTCCCGATGCGGGCGCCGCTCGCCGGCACCGTCATCGAGCGCAAGGTGACGCTGGGCCAGGCGGTCGAGCGCGCGACGGACGCCTTCACCATCGCCGACACCTCGCACGTCTGGGTCACGCTCGATCTCTACGAGAAGGATCTGTTCCGCGTGGCCGTGGGGCAGGCGGTCGAGCTCGCCACCGAGGCGCGGCCGGGCGAGACCTTCCGCGGACGGGTGGCCTTCGTCGTGCCGGTGATCGACCTCGCGACCCGCACCGCCAAGGTGCGCCTGGAGTTCGAGAACCCCAAGGGCCTCCTGCAGGCGGGCCAGCTGGTGACCGCCCGGCTGCTCGCGGCGCCGTCGCAGGCCGCGCCGGAGGTGCTGGCGGTGCCGCGCAGCGCGGTCGAGCGGATCGACGGGAAGACCGTGGTCTTCGTGCAGAACGGCGAGGGATTCGACCGCCGCAACGTGCTGACGGGCAGCTCGGGCGGCGACCGGATCGAGATCCGCGAAGGGCTCTCGCCGGGCGATCGGATCGCCGTGCAGGGGGCGTTCCTCCTCAAGAGCGAGCTTCTACGATGAGCCTGGCAAGCATCGTCGAGACCTGCGTCCGCCGGCGCGGGGTGGTGCTGTGCGCCTGGGCCGCCGTCCTGGGCGCCGCGCTGCTCTCGCTGCCGCGGCTGTCGATCGACGCCGTCCCCGACGTCACCAACACGCAGGTGTCGATCCTGACGGCGGCGCCCGGGCTGTCGCCGCTGGAGGTCGAGAAGTACCTCACCTCCCCCGTCGAGATGGCGATGAACGGCGTCCCCGGCCTGGACGAGATCCGCTCGGTCAGCCGCACCGCCGTGTCGGCGGTGACCGTCATCTTCCGCGACGGCACCGACGGCTGGCTGGCGCGCCAGATGGTGAGCGAGCGGCTGAAGATCGCCGAGGCCGGCATCCCCCCCGGCTACGGGCGCCCCGAGCTGGGGCCGGTCTCGACGGGGCTGGGCGAGATCTACGAGTTCTACCTGGTCTCGAAGCGGCACACGCCGATGGAGCTGCGCACGCTGCTCGACTGGGACGTCTCGATCAAGCTGCGCGCCGTGCCAGGCGTGGTGGAGGTCAACGGCATGGGCGGCGAGGCCAAGCAGTACCAGGTGGTGCTGGACGCCAAGCGGCTGGCCGGCTACCGGCTGTCCGTCGGCGACGTGCAGACCATCCTCGAGCGCAACAACGCCTCGATCGGCGGCGGCTACCTCGAGAAGAACCAGGAGTCGTTCGCCATCCGCGCCGACGGCCAGTTCCGTTCGATCGAGGACATCGAGAACACGGTGGTCACCACCGACGCCGACGGGACGCCGGTCCTCATCCGCAACCTGGGGACGGTGCGCATCGGCCCCGCGCTGCGGTTCGGCACCGTCACCAAGCACGGCGAGGGAGAGATCGTCGCCGGGACGGTGATGATGTTGAGCGGCGCCAACTCGCGCGACGTCGTGCACGCGGTCAAGGCCAAGCTGGCCGAGATCCAGCGCGAGCTCCCGGAGGGGATCGAGATCCGCTCGTACTACGACCGCGCCGAGTTCATCGGCCGGATGCTGAAGACGGTCACCACCAACCTGGCCGAGGGGGCGCTGCTGGTGGCGGTCATCCTGTTCCTCACGCTGGGCAGCTTCCGCGGCGCGCTGATCGCCGTGCTGGCCATCCCGCTGTCGATGAGCGTGGCGGTCATCGGGATGGTCCGCCTGGGCGTGACCGGCAACCTGATGTCGCTGGGGGCGATCGACTTCGGGCTGCTGGTCGACGGCGCCATCGTCATGCTGGAGGTGGCGCTGGTGGGGATCGCCGCGCGCGGGGCGTCGGCGCGGCAGGACATCGCGCACCTCGTGGCCAAGGCGATGGGGAAGGCGGCGCGGCCGGTCGCCTTCTCGCTGCTCATCATCCTGCTGGTCTACCTGCCGCTGATGGCGCT
>Ga0070734_10002325_pt1 | contig 23493 bp, 26 predicted proteins | sample Coa_R1_8_FD_66444 | JGI IMG/M metagenome (GOLD analysis project Ga0070734, IMG submission 66444) | Surface soil microbial communities from Centralia Pennsylvania, which are recovering from an underground coalmine fire - Coalmine... | ecosystem: Environmental > Terrestrial > Soil > Unclassified ...
CGCTGGTACTCAAAGCCCGTTCCAAAATGCCGCGTTGAATAATCCACTCCCGCAGGCAGGTTCACCGTGGTCACGGCGGGCCCAACAGGAATCTTGGATTGAAACGTTGCGTATCCACCGCCGCCATTGACTGAGAAGTGCTGGTTCAGCTTGAAGTTCAGCAGGCCGCTGCTGGTGAACGTGTTCTGGCTCAGCGTGAGCACGTTGTAGTTCGATTGGTTCAGGTCAAGGCTCGCGTAAAGCCGCTCAGTCAGCTTGCGGCTGGCGTTCAGGTCGGCGAACGTTCCGTGCTGGTTGTTCACCGCCAGTGAAGCGAAGTTGCGCGACTGTATGTGAAAGTTCCCCAGCAGATGATTGCGCTTGTCGTCAAAGCTGGCCCGCGTGGCAAACCCAAAGCCGTGGCTCACTCCCAGCTCCGCCAGAAACTTTCCTTTGTCACTGAGCTTGCGCCGATACACCACAGACCCAACCGCGCCATTGCTGGCGAATGTGCGCTGGCTGTCAGGATTCTGAAAATAATATGCATTGGCCTCAAGCGAATTTACGTCGTCGATCTTGAACACCCTTGTTACGCCCGCTGTGTATTCGCGATCAGTCGCAAGAAAGAGTCCCTGAAACGTCGCGATGGAAGTAAACCCGCCGTGAAATTCCCACGGCCCCTGACGCATGTGAAAGCCGCGTACCAAAAATCCGTCAAGCGTGAGCGGAGAGTTCAGCACGTTCTTGTCGATAAAAGTAATGTCCCTGTCAGGCCGGCTGATCTGGTACGCCAGAAACGGGAAGCCGATGGCCGAAGTCGATCCCGAAGACGAAAACAGGTTGGCATTGATTACCTGCATCCGCGTGAACGATTGTCCCTGCGTCCGCTTCATCTCAATCGAGTTTGTGATCTGGCTGGGATCTGAGTTGTAGCGAAACTCGTATGTGCCGCTTTCGCCGGTGCCCTGGCGCTCCGGCGGCTCAAATCCCGGCGGCAATATCGGAGGCGGAACAGGCACGGTCACGGCCAGTGTCTGCGCACCGGCGGAAGTCACAACAACAATGTTGGTGGAACCGGGCGCTTTGCCCACAATTTCCACCACGCCGTTAGCGGCAGTGGCGTCAGCGATATTGGGATCGAGCGAGTAAGCCGCAGTCGCGCCGGCCACAGGAAGCTGCAACGTCTTCTGGTAAGCCACGGAAAGCGGAGTCTGTCCTTGTGCCGCCAAACAGCAGGCGGCTACCAACAGGACAAAGCTCCAGCAGCGTTTCATTTCTTAGGTATTTCGAAAGCGGCTTCCGTGGTGAGCGTCTTGCCCTCAAACTGAAACGAGCACAGCGCGCGATACTTTCCCGGAGACAGTTCGCCTGGATATTCAGCGGAAAATTCCAGGCGCTCGCCCGGCAGCAGCCGTTGCGGATCAAAAATCGCTTTGCCCACCAGCGAGCCACTGGAGTTCAAGACTGCCGCCGCTCCTTCCGGCAGCGCCGGCTCGGTGCCTGTGTTGGAAATCCACTGTGCGATTTTCATATTCGCCGTTTCGCTTGCCGGGATTACGCGCACCGGCTCAGGCTGTAGCTTCACATTGTCCGTGAGATTGAAGGTGATCAGCGCGCCCAGCGAAGCTGTCATGCCCACGGCACCAGAAGAAGTCGGCAGCTTGTCTGTTCCGCGGAACATTGCCACCACCGCGCGAATATTTGTCTCTGCCGGCAGCGTGAGCCGCACATCCACTGACGCGGAAGAAAACGGCTTTACCAGCACCGTCTTTTGCGTGAACACCGCGGAGGCAGCAATGCTGTTTGGCGTTTCACCGGCTGTTACAAAAATGCGCTTGCCATCTTTTACTACTACATCTTCCGCAACCAGCTCAAAAGCGAAGTCGCGCGCGGTTTGATTCGTGAGCGTGAGCGTCTGTGACAGCGTCTGGCTAAAGCTGCCCTTGGCCATTACCACGGCGGGAGTCAGTGAGATAGAAGGCTTGTCTGTTGGCTGAACTGGAGCTGACGTCGGCGCAGAGTTCTGCGAAGACGCGGCAGATGTTGCAGACTGCTGCGAAGATCCGGCAGGGGCCGCTTGCGCGTGCAGCAAACCTGAAAAACACAGCAAGGCAAAGCAAATGCAGAATCGCACAGGCAGGAGTGCTTGTACCACATAAGCCACACGGGACTTGGACACTGGAATCGCCAACCTAATTCGGAATAACCTGGAAAATAATTGCATTATTTAATTGAGAATTCTTCTCCGTAAGAGATGTGGGCACTTCAATCTCCAGACGATGCATCACGGTGGTCCCCATTCTTGCCTGGCCCTGCAGCAATTGGGGAACGGTTTGCAGCGTGATCCCGTCAAGCCGAAACGTGTACGCCGGATCGGGGATGGTCAGCGCGGCCAGCACGGCAGCGGTGGTTGCAGTTTGTGATCCGGCCTGAATGCTCATGCCGAACCGCGTAGAAACAACAAAGCGTCCAGGCAATTTCTGCATCTGGACGTTGGCGGTCTGGGCGCCGCTGGCGAGGGAGACCGTACCCAGATTTAAGTTGCGCTGGCCGGAGGTCCCGCCGGTCAAGGCGGCGCCATCCGGCGCGCTTACAAAACTCACTGAGATTGCCCCTTCACTTGCAGACTTCATGGAAATGGCGCTGGAGGTGCGTTTAACCGCGCTCTTGTGTTGTGCCCACCCGTCGGTCATGAGGGAGGAACCGAACAGCAATAACGGCAGGACACAACGCAGCCCGATTTCGCACCTCCCGCCCAGCTCTAATCCATCTTGTCTATCCCCGTGCTTTTTGCCAATTCCATTAAACCCTTAATTGGCGGTTGCAACGTAATTAATGGTGTTGCTGATTAGGGTTCCGCTGGCCGTGGTGAAAGGTACGGTGATGGCCACCGGGAAATTGCTGTTGGCGGCGTACGTGCCGGTTGCGGTCAGCGTGGACTGCGCAGCGTTGGTAACTGCCACGCCGCCGACGGTCCAGGTGTTTACTGCGTCCGCTGAACCGAGCTGCGCTTTCAGAGTGTAATTTGCGCTGGCGGAGTTGGTCTTTGTCACCAGCACGTCAACCGCGGAGCTTACCGTGAAGTTGGTCGCCGTTGTGCTGCGGACGATGCCGGCTGAAATTGCGCCGAAAGCCGATACGTTGCCAAATGCCAGTGTGGCAGCGTTTGTTCCCGCGCCGCTGGAAAGCGCCAGGCCGGAAGCGTCAGAGTTGAATACCAGATTAATGCTGCCCGTGACAGTGGCAGTCACGGTCAGTGTGCCGCTGGCTGTTGTTTGTGCAACGGCCGCCGATGAAATCATCATCAGCGCCGCAAAGATGGTTAAGAGCAATACTTTCTTCATTGTTGTTCCTCTCCTCATTTCGAATTTCAAAAGTTCGTTACTGCAAAACTGGTACTGCAAAAAAATCAATTGGCCGTAGCCGTAAAATTGATCGTCGTCGTAATCGGCGTATTCACCGCCGGACCACCTGCTCCGGGCGCTGCCGTCAAAATCACTAAATCCAGGTTGTGTGCGATGTCAGTGCCGTAAGCGCCATTCACCTGGATCGTCTGCAATGCGGTTGTCAGCGTGATCGCGTCCACTTTGTAGCTCATGCCGGTTGGCGCGGCCGCGGCCAGGTTCGCCGTGAGCGTATACGTGGTGCTGTTCAATCCGCCCTGGATCACCTGAACATCAAAAATCGTTCGCACAGTAAAGTTCGCTGCTGTAACGCTGGGCCGCGTAACACCTGCGGCAAGCGGGCCAAAAGCTGAGACTGTGCCAAAGTTCGCAGTCGCCGCATTTGTGCCGGCGGCGCCAAGCGTTACCCCCGCTGGGTCGCTATCGAACTGGATTGAGATCCCAGTCGTGTTGTTCAGGCTGCCATTGATCACGCCTGAAGCGGTGGTCTGCGCCGGCAGTGAAGCGCCGCACAACAACATCAGGGCCGCCAGGGCCGCACCGCGCATGATCGAAATGTATTTCTTCAGCATGGTCAAACCTAATTTGCCGTCGCCAAAAAAGTAATCGTCTCCAGCAATGGTTGCGCTGCAACTGAGTTCTTCACCTGCACCTGCAGTGTTTTGGTAATCGGAACGGCATAGTTATCGGCCGTATCCAATGTGGTAAAGCCCGCGGTGGTCAACGTCACGTTATTCAGCAGCCAACTCACGTTCGCCGGTGGCGGCGTGGAAATCTGCGCTGCCAACCGGTAATTTGGGCTGCTGGAATTGGATTTGCTAACCACTACGTCAAACGCGCTGCTTACTTGATACACCGCAGCATTCAGGTGCTGGTAATTTACGCACGCCAACGTATGAAAACTTCCCGGAAAAGCGGCCGTGCCGAAATCCAAACCAACATTGTTGGTTCCGGCATTGGTCAGCGGACAAAACCCCGTTGTCCCTACGGACGGGTTATTTTGGAAAATTAGCGTAATCGACGACTGCACGCTCATGGTGATGGTGAGCTGCCCGGAGCTGGTTTGCGCCGCCGCACTTGAGGCCAGCAGACATAGCAAGCCACCCACCGCAAGCAGGGCTTTCATTCCACCGGATTTGAAGTTGCAGCTCATCGTCAGTTAATCGAAAAACGTTAGTCAGTCGAAGCGTTCTCGCCCGGAGGCTTCTTTACCGGAAGTACATTCGACTCTCTGCCTGGGTACATTGGTCTTTCGTGTTGGCAGAAGTGTAAGCGGAACCCGAAAATTGGCAAACGGTACTTCAGTCACCATCGGGAACCGCGCAAAAACACCTGTGTTTGGGCAAATTACCTGAGCTTACGGCAATCGTATCCCGGCTTCAGCAGATGTAAATAAGGTGTTTCCTTACAATGTGCCGGAATAGTAATGAGAGGGGTGGTTTGGGGCCGTTACAGTCAGTGCTTATCTGGAGTTTTTTCTTGATTTTCCTTTTCCGCCGCTTCAGCTTGTCTCTTTTTTGCCTCGGCTACCCGGGCGGCCCATTCATCCGCTTGCTTGATGTCCGCTTTGAAGTTCTTCTTGCTTCCGCACTCCAAGTCCGCGCGCAAACGATAGAACTGGTTCATGTACGTCATGGCATCGAGATAATCTTTGCGAAGAGAAATGGCTTTGCTCATCATAGCTATTCCGCTATCGACCACGGCCAGCGCCTTTGTCCGCACATCCGGACAGTAGTCCGACAATATCAGGGAATAGTCTGATTCCGCGTCCACTTTTGCCTTTTCCGCCGTAATCTGGCTGTTGGCCATTGACCAGTTCGCCACCGCCGCCGCGTATAACAATTCAGGATCAGCGGGGTTCAGCGCGATGGCCTGGGCATAGGCTTCTTTGGCCTCATCAAACTCGTTCAACTGCAATTTCAGATACGCCACGCCTTTAAGGGACTCGACGTCAGAAGGATTGCTGCGCAATATTTCGGAATACTGTTCCAGCGCCCTTGTCGCCAGCACCACATTTTCAGGAGTATCCAGTCCGGGCTGAAACACCTGTAAATAGGTTGCTGCCAGATACATCCTCGCCACTGCAAGATCCGGGTCATTTGCTACCGCCTGCTCAAAGTGCGCGATCGCATCTTCGTAGTGTGCCTGCCGAAATGCCTGCACGCCTTCATCTACTTCGTTGCGCGCGGCAGCTTTCGCTTCGTCCTGCGCCATACCCGCGATGGCCAGGCAGACCAGCAAACCACCGGTAAGAAAAAATTTGGGGATCATAAGTCCTGTTTCAATCCTAGCGTATCTGCTGCCGCTTCCCATCGGGGAAACACTTGCATTTCAAAGAAATCCAATGGGCCTACGGCGCAATTGTTTCCACCAATTCCAGCACGGTCTTTCGCACCGGCTTCATCAGCGGCAATCCCGAAAGCCGCAGCAAAGTCACCAGCAATCCCAGGCTCTTTTCCATAAGCTTTTGCGTGCGCTGCTGCTTTTCCGAGCGGTCATACAGCCAGAACAGGATCAATCCCATCTGGTAGAGCCATAGCAGGTAGGGCAGTTGCGGCTTCAGGTCGGCAGGGACCTTTACCTCGCTGCCCTCCAGCGCAATACGCAGGTGCTCAATAGCGCGTTGCCGGATTGGTTCCGCCTCGTTGCTGAAAGGTGAGAGCGGGTCCTGGCTATCCGGAGCGTGGCGAAAAAGCGCATCGCAAAACTTGCGGTTCGGGGCCAGCAGCTCAAAGCGCTTTTCCATCACGCGCCGGAGCCGGTCTTTCAATTTCTTCTCCCCGGCAAGGGCCTGCAGGATTTCCTCATGGCTGCCTTCCTGCATCTCCTGGTAAAACGCCAGAACAATGGATTCCTTGGACGAGAAGTAATAATAAGCGCCGCCCAGCGCTACTCCGGCTTTGGCCGCGATGTCACGCATCGTGGTCTGTTCAAAACCTTTTTCGCGAAAAAGGTCCATCGCGGCTTCATAAATCCGCTGGCGCGTGTCTTCTGCGCGCGGCGTATGTCGTGTTTTCATTGCAGGCACATTCATCTCAGGTAATCCGATACTGTTCCATCCGGCACGGCACACGGGGCCAGCGGAACTTTCTTAAGTTCGCCCGCTATCTCCTCCTCTGGCCGGTCATTGCTCAGCCAGCGGGAAATAGCGTGGCGGTTTTTGGAAATCATCTCAAAGGCCTGCCGCGCAAACGGCGCAATCAGCGGATGCGCCAGCCGGCAGGCCCACTCCCGATAGTCTTCTAGCGCATACAGCGCCATGATCCAGGCGGAATTGTTCAGGTAAACCTCGCCTGAATCGCTGATTACCGCCAGGTCATTGCCTGACGCTATCTTTTCCAGTTCAGGAAACATCGCGCGGGCTTTCTCAGAGCCGGCTGGGACCATGCATAGTCCCAGCCATGTACGCTGCACCAGCAGCCAGTCTTTCAGTCGCTCGCACAGCTCGCATTTCGGATCATATAGTACGTAGAGCTTTTCCATGGTGCACCTCAGGTTTGCCGATATTTCACTTCCCACCGCTTACCGCGGCACCGCAACTTTCAGCACTGCGTCAGGAGCTACCGGAGGACGCCGCGGGCCATTATGTTGTCCATGCGCGCGTATGCGGGAAAACACAAACAGGTTGAAGAAGTGCATTCCGCCCAGGACCAGCAGGATAAATCCGAGCTTGTCGCTCAACATCTCAATCGCCGCGCGCGAGCTTGTGACCGTGGCATCGCTCTTCAGGGCCAGAGTCACAAAGCCGATATTGATCAAGTAGAAACCCACCACCAGCAAGTGGTTCACCGATGCGGCCAGCTCCGCATTGCCATGGAATGCGTCCACCAGGAAAATAGCGCCTCGCTTGTGCAGTGTGCGTGCCACCCAGACCGTCAAGGCGACGCTGATTAAAAGGTAGACCAGATAACTCACTACGATGGTCGTATCGTTATTGATATACATAGCCTGAATCCTCCTAAAGAGTAATTGAACGTGTTCAAAACAACAATAGCGCTCTTGTGGGTCGCCGTCAAGGAAATTTTTGAACATGTTCATGTTGTTGAAAACACGTGGTAAGAGCGCTTTTTGAGTTGCTGTATTCACTTCAACACATCGTGGTCAGCGATCCATCTCACCCCGCGACGCGCCATCCTCAGGTGAGCAAGCGAACTGCAAAGTTTTTCGATACGGTTTTCGCGAACCGAAGGATCGGCTCCGCTGCACTGCAGGGCTATCCAACACCGCTTGGATGATGGCTGGCCTGAAGAGCAGCGGAGCAGACCCTTCGCCTTCACCCGCCAAACATCGAAGGCAGGCAGAGCAATGCTGGCTCGGGTTCAGGGTGGCGTTCTCGTGAAGGTAGAAAGAATGAATCGCCGATGAAGCCTTCAGATGACCGACACGGTAAAAGCTAAACCAAGACAGGTCTGGTTCGGAGGAGTGGAAACAAGCGATGCTCGCTGAAAGTTAGAGAGGGAGCAGAAAAGAAGTACTGCCTGGCGATTGCGGTTATCCCCGCAGATACTTGCCCAGCACTGAAGCCACAACTCCCAGGCCGACGATGGCGATTGGCCCGTGGTTCTGCTGCAACGCAGCTGGTGAGTTACCGTTCACTGTCACCAGATATGTTCCCCAGCAGATCCCGCCCACAATGGCGATTGCGCCAAGAATTCGTAGAATCGGGCTGCCGGGTTCCTTCTGTGGAGGGCGCGGCGGACGGAAGGCCCCACGGTCTTCATAGCCTTCACGCGCTCCTGTACCCCATTCATCCTTATACTGCTTTTGAGCCATGGGCCAAATTTGACTCAATTCGCCAAAAAATTCAACCAGCAAAACTTCTTAGAACCATGGATTTAAAGATGAAAAGTTTTGCGCGGCATGGGACGGGCCCTCCTTATGATTACAATAACGGATCACTCATGGCCCATTTATTTGATCCGCTTAAGCTGCGCGGCGTGGAATTTGCCAACCGCATTGTGGTCTCACCCATGTGCCAGTATTCCTGCACGGAGGGCTTGGCCAATGACTGGCACTTCGTCCACCTGGGCAGCCGCGCCGTGGGACGAGCGGCCGCCGTAATTGCGGAAGCTACGGCCATTACCGTGGACGGCCGCATCAGCCCGCAGGACCTCGGCATCTGGACGGACGCGCACATTGAGCCGCTGCGGCGAGTGTTTTCCTTTATTGCCGACCAGGGTTCCGTTCCGGGTATCCAGCTGGCTCACGCCGGCAGAAAGGCCAGCACCAACCAGCCATGGAACGGCGGCAAGCCCATCACTCCATCGGAGGGAGGATGGACGCCCATTTTCGCGCCCAGCGCATTGGCCTTTGCCGATGGCTACCAAGTTCCGCAAGCTCTAACCGTGGCGGAGATCGCTTCTGTCATTGAAGCTTTTACCGCCGCCGCCCGCCGAGCCCAGGCCGCAGGAGCCAAACTGATCGAACTGCATTCCGCGCATGGATACCTGCTGCATTCGTTTCTCTCGCCTTTGAGCAACCAGCGCACTGACCAGTATGGCGGCTCGTTCGCCAACCGCATTCGGATCGTGTGTGAAGTTGTGACAGCCGTACGAAAAGTCTGGCCGGAACAATACCCGCTCTGGGTGCGCGTCTCCGCCACGGATTGGACCGAAGGCGGCTGGACGCCCGAAGAATCGGTTGAACTGGCGAAGACCCTTAAGCCGCTCGGCGTGGATCTGATCGATTGCTCCTCCGGCGGCAACGTGGCTCGGGCAAAAATTCCCGTGGGCCCCGGCTATCAGGTGGCGTTTGCAGAAAAGATTCGTCGGGAAGCCGGTATTCCAACCGGAGCCGTTGGCATGATTACCGATCCCGCTCAAGCCGATCAGATCATCCGCTCCGGCCAGGCAGATGTGACGATCCTGGCGCGCCAGTTCCTGCGCGATCCCTACTGGCCGCTCTTGGCTGCGCACGCTCTTGGCCAGGATATCCATTGGCCGCTGCAGTATGACCGCGCCAAAAAGAAATGAAGTTCGGAACCGGCAAAACTTCACTGCGGATAAACACAGATTTTTAAAGTGATTAGGATTTCAGTTTTACAAACGCTCAGCGCCAGTTTCATGGAAGTGGGATGGCATCATAAGAGCCTTCCCCCTCACTTCAGATCAGTCTGATCTGTGTTAATCAGTGGCAGGGTTTTTCCGCGATTTTATTTCCGTTGTGTGGCCTGCGCGGTCTGGGCGGCGTGATGCGTTTCTTCCATGCGATCGATGGCGCGCTTTTCCACCGGCGACGACAAAACAATGGATGTCGAGGTAGTGCCAAACGGCGTCAGCCGGTCTATGAGCGATTCCAGGTGCTCTACCGAACGCACGTGGACTTTCATAATGAAAGAATCCGCTCCCGTGCCGCGATGGCATTCCACTACTTCAGGCGAATTCTTCACCACCGCCGTGATCCGTGTGAAAACATCGCCCACAACAGACATGCGTATGAAAGCGGTGATCGGCATTCCGACTTTCATTGGATCAACATCGGCGTGATAGCCCACGATGATTCCGGCTTCTTCCATGCGCTTTACGCGCTCCACTACGGCTGGCGTTGTGAGACCAACTCGCCGCCCCAGTTCAGCGTAAGAGAGCCGTCCATTGATTTGCAGTTCTTGCAGCAGCTTCCAGCCAATCTGGTCAAGCAACTTGTCTGTTCTTAAATTTGTTTCCATGTTTTGCCTGACATTATAAGACAGATTTTCTTTTTCTTGGCCTTATTTTGGGAATTGACCAAGTAGGATCCGGGTCATAGAAAGATTAGTGAATTCTAATCTTGTCTCGATGGCCTTTTATTTAACACGAAAACACTATTTCCGCCTAATAAAAAGTTGTTTGGCTGGAGGTTCTGCCATCCTTGGTTTCAGCTGGTCTTAATTCAGCTTGCCCGAGTGGAAAACATTCTGATTTAGAAACTAGAGGTCGCCCATTTGGCTCGAGCACAACCCAAAATCCGCCCTGGCCCAGATTTTCTTGAAGTCCCCCATGCGTGGCAGCTTCCCTAAGTATCGGATGCTTCGCGCAGCCTCTTCTACCTATGGAACGGCCTGGTTGTTAAGGCATTCCGCTGAATCGCTGTACGCACCCGCCGATGTACACTAATGTACCGATGTCGACATGGTTTTCCTTGCTTTGGGCCTATAACCAATATAAAAATGATCTACTCAATTGATTTGATACCGCTCGCCGCATTCACTCCCCCAGGCGTGAGCTAGTTATTTTCCATGGACCCTATAGTCATTACTAACCAGGAAGTTGCTAAGGCGCAGATTCCAATTCAGGGCGCGCAGGAAGTCCGCCCTAAAGTGCCGAACCCAGTCCCTTTGTGGACGCGCCTGTTATTTGTTCCGCTGGTTCTTGTGTTGCCGCTGTTGTGCCTTGCTGCTCTGATCATGCGCATTGCCACGCGCAGCCAGGCGCCGCGTGTCCGGCAAACATGGGCTTCGTATCTTCTTACGTTGCTTATCATCAGCGGCATCTTGTCCACCATTGCGGCGGTCTTCACCATCTCGCTCGATAGCGTTCCCGTGCCCGATGCCATCAGCTCGTCTCTCTCTGATCTGGACGAGCGCGGCAACTTTCCGTCACTGCCTGCGGGCAAAGAAATGTCCAGCGTGGAGTTAAGTTCGACGTTGAAGCCACTGGTTTTGCTGGCATCGCCCGCCGCCAAGCGCTGGTTCCAGCCGACCGCCGGAGTTTCCGGCTTGCTGGGCGCGGCCATGATTCTCCATTCCGACTCGCATGGCTACCTGCTGGCCACGGCGCGCCACGTAGCCGATGGTGAAGGCTGGCGCTCGCGCAGCGGTCAGCAGAAAGTAATGGTTTCCGTTGGCATGGACGGTTGGGCCTCAGCGCAAGTGGTTGGACGCCACAAGCATCTTGATGTCGCCCTGCTCTGGCTGGAGCGCCATTATGGCGACGCGGAATTCACTCAGCCCGTTGCGACTTACGGCAGCGTGCAGATGGGCGAGAAGATTTTTGTCATCGGCCATCCTGAAGGGCTGAATTTTTCCGTGAGCAACGGAATTGTTTCGCGCACGCCCGGCAATGACGTGTTGCAAGTTTCCGCGCCCATTAGCCCCGGCAACAGCGGCGGTCCGGTCTATGACGAATTTGGCAACCTGCTCGGCATCGTTACCTCCAAGGTAGCGCGCTCCATGGAACCGGAAGCCGAGAACCTGAACTTCGCAGTGAGCACAGACGCTCTGCTGCATGAATCCGACTGGGAGTTTGTTACCGGCGGAAGCGCGCCCAAGAACCTGTTGGCGGATTTTGTTCACCAGGCCAGAGTGCGCAAAGTGCCCATGACCTCGGCTGCCCGATAGGAAAATCTCAAACATGGCTAACATAACTGTTACTGTTTACGATTCAACGGAAAACAAGCGCGTCCCGGTGGAGCTGCCGGACGACGCCCCGGCCAATCGCATCATCGCCGTGCTGGTGGACAAGCTGCAATTGCCGCAAAACGGCCCAGACGGCGCTCCGCTCAGCTATAAGTTTCACCACAAAAACTCAGGCCGCCAGATACAGGATTCGCAAACCCTTTCTGATGCTGCCGTAAAAGAAGGCGACATCCTTCGCCTGCAGCCGGAAATCACCGCAGGAGCGCGATGAGCAAGTCTGTGGCATCGCTGAACGGCGGCGACCCCATTCCGGCCAATGACGACAGATTCAGCCGCTTTCGTCTTATCGGCTGGTGGGACCAGGAAAAGCTGCGCTCAGCGCGCGTGCTTGTCATCGGCGCTGGCGCGCTTGGCAATGAGATTCTTAAGAACATGGCATTGCTCGGCTTTGCCAACATCGTGGTAGTCGATCTCGACTCCATTGAAGCTTCAAATCTTTCTCGCAGCATTCTCTATCGTGCCTCAGACGTAGGCCGCCGCAAAGCCGATGTCGCAGCCGATGCCGTCAGAAATATTTTTCCTGAAGCCCGCATTCATGCCATTACCGCTAACGTAGTCCATGGTCTAGGGCTGGGATTGTTTGCCTGGGCCGATGTAGTGATTGCGGGACTCGACAACCGGGAAGCGCGGCTGTGGATCAATCGCGCCTGCTGGAAAATGAACAAGCCATGGATTGATGGCGCTATTGAAGGCATCAATGGCGTTGCTCGCGTCTTCAAAGCCGGACAGCCGCCTTGCTATGAATGCACGCTCGGTGAAACGGACTGGGCCATCCTGAACAAGCGCATGTCATGCAATCTGCTGGCGCTGGAGAGTGACACAGAAGGAAAGGTCGCTACCACGCCGACCATCTCTTCCATCATCGCCGGCTTGCAGGTGCAGGAAGCGGTGAAGCTACTGCATGGCTTGCCGGTGCTGGCAGGCAAGGGTTTTATCTTTGAAGGGCTCAACCACACTTCTTATAAGGTTGAATACACAGAGAACCGTGACTGCATGAGCCATTACACCTTTGCTGAGGTGATACGGCTTCAGGAAACTTCGCGCGATCTCTCACTCGCCCAAATGCTTGGCCGCGCACGGCTCGATCTTGGATCTAAGGATGTCGCGCTTGAATTCAGCCGCGACGTGATTCACAAGCTGGCGTGTCCGGGCTGTGGCGTGGAAGAAGAATTGTTTGCTGCTGTGGGCACTGTACCTTACGCCCGCGGCAAATGTGCTACTGATGGCCAGATGCGCGCCGTGATTACGGCACATGGATATTCCGGCCACGAACCTTTCGGTGACCGTACTCTTGACCAGCTTGGTCTTCCACTCTTTGACGTTATCACCGCCCGCTCTCCGGAACGCGAGATCGCCTACTTGATTGGCGGCGATGAAAAACAGGTGCTCGGACAGAGCGCAATGGGAGCGGCACGCTGATGCCTAAGCCGGCCAAAGTAAAGGTCAGGGTCTCAACCCAGCCCGTGGTGGTAATGGAGGCGGAAGTTGCGCGCAAAATCCGCCAGCACGCCCGCACGTCAATGAAGGCGGAAGTTTGCGGCGTCTTGATCGGCAATACTGAGCATGAGCGTATGACGGTGGAAGCCTGCATCGCCGGCATCAATGCCGCGCAGGGTGGCGCACACGTCACCTTCACGCAGGACACCTGGGAACATATATATAAGATAAAGGACAAAGAGTACCCGGACCACAAGATTGTCGGCTGGTATCACTCGCATCCCGGCTTCGGAGTATTTCTCTCCGAGCACGATCTCTTCATCCAGCAGAATTTCTTTTCCAATCCACAGCAGGTGGCATGGGTTTACGATCCGCACACGGATGAAGAAGGCTGCTTCGGCTGGATTGGCGGCAACATTGAAAAGCTTTCCGCCATCCGCGTGGGCTATTCCCAGAGCGTTGAGATCAAAGACACCTGCGCCAGCGCTGATCAGGAAGAAATGGACGATGGCGTTTTCGAATCCATGGTCCGCTCGAGCAATTCTTCAAAACCTCCGGAACCGACGTGGATGAAGTGGACGAGCCGAGTGGTGGGATATCTGGCTGCCATCGTGCTTGGGTTCGTTACGTGTTTTATGTTTCTGAATTGGCTATGGGCTCCGGCGCTGGGAAAAGCTCAAAAATATGACCAGTTAATGGAAATGCTGCAACAGCTTCAAGAGCAACAAGCTGGGGCTGCCGGTGCCGCTGCTCCCGGTGGGGGCGGAGTTCATGCGGTACCGAGTCAACCTGCGCATGGACCCGAAAACCAGCAGCAATCTACTCCGCAACAGCGCCAAGCTTACCCGGAAAAAGGAAACAATGGCAAACAGTGACGATAAACCGACGCTGAAGATAACGCTGGAAGATCTGGCCCGAGTGGAGTTGCCGGCGCAAGCTCCGGCGGGAAATATGGCGGCTGCGGCAGCTGGCGCAAGACAATACGGCAATGTCGCCGCGCCCGCGGACGGTCCGGCGGTGGTGACTGAGGAAAAGGGCCATTTCTTTCTGCAAGGATGGTTTTACTTGGGCGTCGCAGGACTGATCGGAGCGCTGATCGGGTGGGGTATCTGTGAGCCCTTCTACCGGTCACCGGGCCGGAGCCCATTTTTGAGCTTTATCCTGCTTCCACTCGTCATCATGTTTACCTGCACCGGGCTCGGTGTAGCTGAGAGTATTGTGGAGCGCTCCGGGAAGAAAGCGCTTATACGGGCCATGCTGTCATTGTCGATAGGAGCGGTTTTTGGGCTTATTTTCTATATCGCTGCTGCGTTCGTCTATGACATTGGACGATACATCATTTTTTCTCTCGGCGTAGAGACGAATAGGAATCCCGCCTTCTGGCTGGTCCGTGGCGTAGCCTGGGCCACATTCGGAGTGGCCGGAGGAATTGTCTACGGCCTGGTGGACCGCTCCGGGGCAAAGACCAAGTACGGCATTCTGGGAGGACTTATCGGCGCCGGTCTGGGCGGGACAGTATTTGACCCCATCACATTTCTGACCAGCGCGGGCATGGGCACGGTAAGTCGTTGCGTTGGCTTCGGCTTGCTCGGCCTTGCCACCGGCGTGGCGATTGGCATTGTGGAAAGCGCGCTCAAAGACCGCTGGCTTTATGTTGCGTCGGGGCCGTTGGCGGGCAAGCAATTCATCCTTTATAAGCCGATCACCACCATCGGCAGCAGCCAGTCTTCGGACATTTATCTCTTCAAGGACACCAGTATTCTTCCTCAGCACGGCATCATCGAGTTGCGAGGCGCGCAGACGTTCATCCGTTCTGATGCGCCGGTATTTGTTTCCGGAGCGCCCGTGCGCAATCGCGCATTGCAAAGCGGTGACCTTATTCAGATCGGACGGTATGCGTTTCATTTCCGTGAAAGGCAGAGGAAATAATGGCCGAGCCTGTCTGCCCCTATTGCCGCATGCCGTTTGACGAGGCCTCTCCGCCGCGGATTTTCTGCACCGCCTGCGGCATGCCTCACCATGAAGATTGCTACATGGAGAATGGCGGCTGTACGGTTTTCGGCTGCAAGCGCGCGCCCGCCGATGAACCCAAGGTGCAGGTTGCACTCAGCGATTTAAGCGCCGTATCCGTGCCGGTCCAGCAGTATGCTCCTGTTGCGCAACAATACGCTCCTGTGGTGCAGCAGCCAGCTCCGGTGCAAGGCTATCAACCGTCGCGGTACAGCGGACCTCTCGGCTTATCCCAAGCGGTCGCCACGGCCCCCGCGCAAGTTCCAGCCGCTGCGCCGAATCCATCGCAGCCGGCAGCCCTGGCGGCTAACGCTTATGCCGCGCCGGTCTATGCTTCTGCTGCGCCGGTCTATGGGGCCACACACAAGAGCCGTACAAGCTTCATTGTCCTCGGCATTTTTCTTGGCGCGCTGGGCATACACAATTTTTATGCCGGATATACCGGCCGCGCGGTGGGCCAGCTTTGTCTTACCGTTTTGACGCTGGGCGCTCTCGGCATCGTTTCATGGATCTGGGCCATCATCGAAATCTGCATTGTGGAAAAGGACAGCACCGGCCTGCGTTTCAGCTGAGTGCGTGAGGGAAGGATGAAATATTACATTCAGCGCCAACTCAATGAGTATGGCCCTTATACTCTGGCCGATCTCCAACGCTACGTTGCGCAAGGAAGCATCTTGCCAACTGACATGACGCGAAGCGAGGGCATGACGGAGTGGACACCCGTGTCTCAAGTGATCGGTAATATTCCCATTCCCCTGGTAGCCGGGACCGCCGCGGGTGCATACGCCGGAGGAACGGTCTATGACGGCAGCGGAACCGTTTACGACGGATCGACCACAGGTTTCGGAGTCCAGGCGGAACCAATGCAGGGAAGCCCAATCGTTCCACCCGACTTCCATTGGGGTCTGGTGCTACTCATCGGCATTTGCACTTGCGGGTTGTTTTTCAGTGCCTGGATGATCGTGGAAGCTGTATTCGTGCGCAAGATCAAGCCTGATAGCAAAGGGCTGATGTTCGTGATCATCGCCGTAGCGGGGTCGTATCTCGGCGGGTTCGCCAATGGCTTCGTCAGTGCAATCAACCATACGAATCCGCAACCGTTAGGACATCTGATCACGATCACATTCGCCTTGGTCTTTCTGGTAGGAGCTTTCCAGATGCGAAGCGATCTGGAGGAGTACTACAACGGAACGGAACCAATCAACCTCCAGCTCGGCGGAGTGATGACCTTCTTCTTCGCCATCTTTTATTTTCAGCACCATTTTTCCCGTATTGCACAATGGAAGAAGACTGGGGTTCTGGTGCCGCAAGGCTCATGAAACATCGAACCATTACCGGCATTGCGGTGGCGGCGGTCTTTGGCGGCCTTGCGATTATCTATCGATTTCCGCCGACCGAGTATTCCTTTTACCCACGATGCCCGATCTATCTCACCACGCATTGGCTTTGCCCAGGGTGTGGCAGCACGCGAGCGCTGCATGCCCTTTTACATCTCGATTTTCAGAGCGCGCTCCATTACAACGCTTTATTCACGCTGCTGTTTCCCGTGGCATGCATGTGGGCTGGCTTCATCTGTTATCGAACCATGCGGTATGATCAATTTCCGAGTCTGGCAATCCCGCGTAGTGTTGCCGCTTGCCTGATTGTTACCGTTTTGCTGTTCGCGGTCGCCAGAAACACCATGTTCGCTTTTTGAGTTGCTTATGTTGTCACCCAGAATTCGCCGCCTAAAACTCGACCACGACTCGCTATTCAAGCGTTTTTCCGGATGGCCTTTGATCCGCATCGTGGGCACCGCCGGCATGCCGCCGGAGCTGTATCGCTTCCAGTACCTGGTGCGCGGACTGTATGTGGCCCCGGATGGCGCGATCCTTGAACGCAACGATCATTTGCTGGAAGTGAATCTTTCTCTGGGCTATCCGCGCCGCGCGCCGCAGTGCCGCATGCTTACGCCGGTCTTTCATCCAAATTTTGATGACAGTTCGGTCTGCATCGGCGATTTTTGGGCCGCGTCAGAGTCTCTGGACGATCTGATCATTCGCATTGGCCGCATGATCTCGTATCAGGAATACAACACCAAGAGCCCCCTGAACGGGCTGGCGGCAAAATGGGCCGCGCAGAACCCCAGCCTGCTGCCGGTCGATCCTCGTCCTATCGCTCCGCCACTCGACCAACCGGTGGTGGAATCAAGTTTGCCAACACCTGCATCGCCACAAGCCGCCGCAGCTTCCATCCCGCTGCCGTCTCAGGCTGCGCCTTCTGTTCCTGAAGGCGAGGACCCATGGGAACAGAAAATCGTGATTTCGTAACAGCAGGCATGATTTTTCCTGCGCAACAAGCCATCGCTTGAGACCTTTTGCTGCTAAGACATATTGACGTTCACCTCAGTCCCTCACACTGCCAGGATCCGAGTGAGTTTCACTTAAAGCCAAAAAAGCTGCAGTGATCGTATTTTCCTTTGCGCGGCTTTCCCGTTTCTGCATTCGGGATTTTTTGGGATTTATTTTCGACCGGATGTTACGGATGCTAAGCTCCAGCACACTTAGCTGGCTTCCCTGATCTTCGTGCTGCGCGGAAAAGCGAATGATCACTCATAAACGCTGGATCTTCAGTGGAGAGAATTCCTATTAATCCTGGCTTCCTCTGTTCATATCGTTGTTTGACAGACGCAGCACAAACCCAATCAAGAACGAGGTTACAGAAATGACGCTTCCCCAGGGAAAAATTAAGGTTGCATCTATTTTTTTCTTTTTGATCTTGGCTATGAACTTTATGGCCGCGCAAAAGCCACTCACTAACCCGGATGGAGACGCAGTTCCAGACGGAAAGCACGGAGATTCCGGACAAAGAGTAGCTCCGGCTCGCGGTCCAATTGGCCAGACAGTGACTCTCGGCAATGGAATCAACTATCACAACGGCCCGGTCATGAAGGGCAATCCCGTCCATACTTACATCATCTGGTATGGCAGCTGGAGCAGCACCGGTTCGAACACGGCTGCGACCAGGAGCTTGATTGAGCATTTTCTGGGCACCATCGGCGGCTCAAATATTGAGAAGGTCAATACTACCTACGGCGATACAACCGGCAATGTGAGCGGCAATGTGAGCTTCTCTGGGAGCATTCTCAACACCAGCACGGCCAACCTGAGCGACTCCGGCGTACAGAGCGTGGTGGCGACCGCGCTGAACAATGGCCAGCTTCCGCGCGACTCCAACGGCGTCTATTTCGTGCTGACGTCCTCGGGAATCAGCGAAACCTCTGGCTTCTGTACACAGTACTGCGGCTGGCACACGCACGCTTCTCTGGGTGGCGTTGACATCAAGTATTCATTCGTCGGCAATCCTGATCGCTGCCCCAGCGGCTGCGAGATCCAGACCACCGGTCCCAACAGCCCTGCAACCGGCGTTGGCGGCGCGGACGGCATGTCAAACGTGATGTCCCATGAATTGGAAGAAGCAATTTCCGATCCTGACCTGAACGCCTGGTTTGATTCAAACGGAGAGGAAAACGCCGACAAGTGCAATTTCAATTTCGGCGCGACCTCAACCTGCAACGCCAACGGACTGTGCTCCGCCGCAGGCACCTCCGCAGGCGCTCACTACAACCAGACCTTCGGCAACAACGACTGGATGCTGCAACAAAACTGGAGAAATTCCGGTGGCGGCGCTTGCGCCCAGCACCTGTAAAAAATATTTTCCGGGCCGTCAGTTACGACTGGCGGCCCCTATTCCAATTTAGAAAGCGCTTACACTCGGCGAATTATGTAGGAAGTTGTTAGTAATGGGAAAACAAAACATGGCTGGATTGCCAGCTCACAGATACTTTGAAAACCGCGTTTCCCCGCGAAAAATCATGCGATTTCGTGATTGTGCTCAGCTGAATCTCGTGGTACGATTCCGGACATTCTGTTCTGCTCGATTCCGGGGGGCCGCGAATCAGAATTCATCAAATTCATATTCATTCATAGTCGTCAAAATGCTTTTTCTGGCTTCTTCTGTTCATTTCATTCAACAGAACCAGCAACAAATAACAACATCGAGGACATTGCACAATGAAGAGTTCCCAAGCAACAATTAAGTTCGCGTCAGTTGTTCTGTTCATCCTGCTCGCCGCCAACTTCCTTATGGCGCAATCGATTCGCGAAGGCAGTACTCCGCAAGGACAGACGATGAGGCCCAATGGAGACGGCAGCGCCGTCGCCGCGGCCGCTCCCACTGGCCAGACTGTTATTACCGGCAACGGTATCAACTACAACGGCGGCCCGGTGCTGAAAGGCAATCCGGTTCCGATCTACGTGATTTGGTACGGCAACTGGGCCAGCACTGGTTCCAACACTGCGGCCACTGTCAGCCTGATTGGCACTTTCCTGAACAGCATCGGCGGTACCGGCTATGAGACGATCAATACGCTCTATGGCGATACCACTGGAAACGTAAGCGGCAATCTGAATCTGGGCGGGCAGATCTTTGATACCGGTTCCCAGGGCACTAAACTGACCAACACCAAACTCACCGCGATTGTTACCAGAGGGTTGAGCAACGGACTGCCCACAGACCCCAACGGGGTTTATATGGTGGTGACTGCGTCGACCATCAGCGAACAGGGTTTCTGCACCCGGTTCTGCGGCTTTCATACTCAGCAAACCATCAATGGCGCCGACATCAAGTGGGCCTTCATCGGAAATACCGATAAATGCCCTTCGAACTGCTCCATCCAGGCCACTGGTCCCAATAGCCCGGCAGCCGGCGTTGGCGGCGCGGATGGCATGGCCAACGTGATTACGCACGAGACCGAAGAAGCGATCACCGATCCGGACTTGAATGCCTGGTTCGATTCCGCCGGTAACGAAGACGCCGACAAGTGCAACTTCAAATTTGGGCCGCGGACCACATGTTCGAGCTCAAACGGCTGCACTGCTGCAGGTGTCGCTGCCGGGGCCCAGTTCAATCAGACCTTCGGTGGGCATGACTGGATGATCCAGATGGAATGGGAAAACAGCCGCGGCGGCGGTTGCGACCAGACCCTGGGTGGCCCATTCTTTACCAACTAATTCCATCTTTTACACAAAAGCCGTCCGGCATGCCGGGCGGCTTTTTTTTGCTTAGTGGAGACCTCACCACGATTCTGGCTGAGTTGCCGCTCCATAACCAAGGGAGTACACTTCTGAAACACCAGCCAACCGGCTGATGGGCTCGTGGAGTGCAGTTTCGAATGCCCATTCATATAACTTCCGGCTTCTTCTGTTCGTTCGTCCAACAGATCGCAAATCCCTTACTAGTGAGGTCAGCATGGTAGCTCCCCTTGGAAAGGTAAGATTTCTGGTTTTTCTCTGTGTGATCTTGTCCGCCAGTTTCCTGATGGCGCAGAAAGTACGCGAACAGCAGGCTGGCCCCGGTGAGAAGATGGCTCCCACCGGTGATGGTCACGCCGTTGCCGTACCCGCCGGTCCAACCGGCCAGGCTGTGGTCACCGGCAACGGCATCAACTACAACGGTGGCCCAGTCCTGCACAACACGGTTCCGATTTACATCATCTGGTACGGAAACTGGAATGGCACGGGCTCGAACACTCAAACCACTGTGAGCCTGATTGACACCTTCATTGGCGGCCTGAGCAACAGCGGTTACGAGAAAATCAATTCAACATACGGCGACACCACGGCCAATGTCAGTGGCGCCATGACTCTGGTCAAGCAGGTCTTTGATACCGGCTCGCAAGGCACCCGGCTCAGAAACAGCAAAATCTCTGCGGCCATCTCCGCCCAGCTCACGAGTGGCGGGCTTCCTACGGACGCCAATGGCGTTTACTTGTTCCTGAGTTCGTCGAACATTAAAGAGAGCGGATTCTGCACCCAGTTCTGCGGATTCCACACTCACCAAACTCTCAATGGAGCCGATATTAAATGGGCCTTCATCGGCAACGTGGACCAGTGCCCGTCTGGCTGCGAGATCCAGGCCACGGGTCCAAACAGCACCACCGGAAGTGGGGGAGGCGCGGACGGTATGGCCAACGTGATTGCCCATGAGACTGAAGAAGCCATTTCCGATCCCGATCTGAATGCCTGGTTTGATTCGTCTGGAAATGAAAATGCCGATAAGTGCAACTTCCGCTTTGGTCCAACCAAAACAGCATCCAACGGCGCGCTGTTCAACCAGACCCTTGGGGGAAAGAACTGGATGATCCAGATGAACTGGGAAAACAGCCGCGGCGGCGGTTGTGACCAGACCCTGGGCGGTACGTTCTTCTAAAGCAAGAGCGCAAAGCAATGGGCCGTCCGGCTTGCTGGACGGCTTTTTTTCACCGAAGAAACATTGGCGGTTTCCGCGCTTTCCCAGAATGGGCCGTGCCTCGGTAATCAAATTCCGTTCCGGCTTAGGAACAGGATACAAACGTTCAATCGCGGGCCGCGTTTCTTTATTAGAATCATCTTGATTACCAATACAAGGAGATTGCCCAAGATGCGGCTCCGTTTTTTTGCATGTTTATTGTCAGTGCTGATTGCCACAAGTATCTTTTGCGCGGCGCAGGAGCCGGTGAAGCCTGCGCTCACGCCCCGTATCATTACCGCCACCAAGCAGGTTGCATTGTTCACCAGTCTGGAAAGGCAACTGCTCCAGACAATTCAGAAGAAAGACAGAACCGCACTGGAAGCCATGTTGGCCGACGATTTCGCCATCGAGATGCCCGATGCGGACCCGCTGGGCAGCGATGACTGGCTGGATTCAGTGATGGCGAAAGATTACACGCTCAAGTCTTTCGTGGTTCGGCAAATGTCGGTGGCCGATCTGGGCAATACGGCGGTGGTGAAATTTGAACGTCTCCAGGAAGCGTCTTCGAAGGGCCAGGCCGACAGCGGCGAATTTTTTGTCGTCGATGTATGGAAAAAAGATGGCAACAATTGGAAGCTGGCCAATCGCTATGTCGCCAAAGTCAGCTCCCAGCCTTCGATACCTAAAGCTCCTGTCAAGCCAACTGGGAAGCAGTGAGTCCCAGTTTTCATGATTGAGGTTTTCACGACCGGTTCGCGTCTTGCAGCAATTCGCGCAGCCGGTCGGCATCTTCGCGCGATGCATCCGTCACAATGTAATATTGCAGTCCGCCCTGTTGCCAGCCATTCACAACGAACGTCTGATTGCCGGCAGCAGGATCACCGTGCACATCGCGCGCTTGAAAGATGAAGACAGATATTTTGTGTTGCCGCACCTGATATACCAACTCCGCGCCGGGGGCGTGTTGCGCGTAGACCAATTTGCCGCCGATCAAAGTGAAGGGCGAGTCCTTAGCCAATTCCGGGGGATTGAAGGTAAATGGAAGCTTGCCCTGAAACCACGGTTTCACCGTGTGTTTGTCGCTGGAAATCACATCCACAGGATTGACGCTGGCCAGCATGATCACATGCTGATCGATCAATTGCGCCACCGTGGCGTTGGATGCCGAGGGACGCGAGATCCAGCCGAAGGCAACAATGGCCAACAAGACCGCAGAAGCCGCAAGCGCGCTTGCTTTCAGCCATAATCCTGTATTTTTCTTCGGTTGCATTTGCCGGTGCACGCTGGCGTAAAGTTCCGGCGGCGCGGTAAAGCGTTTGCCGGCCACGCGGACCGCCTTCTTCAGCGCCTGCTGTTCCAGCGCTGCCGACGAGCACTCGGCGCAGCCTTGCAGATGATCGGCCACGGTCTGCTCTTCGCGCGCCTCCAGCTCTCCATCCACATACAGCCCGATTTTTTCCCGCCATTCGCAGTTTGTCACTTCACACCCACAGTCCTTCTGCCGCCCAACGTCAGCACAATGTGCTCGCGCACCTGTTTTCTTGCTCGCGCCAGCCGTGACATTACGGTTCCAATCGGTATGTCCAGCGCTTCCGCAATTTCCTGATACTTCATCTCTTCCAGATCGGCCAGCAGGATCACTTCCTGGAACGTCGGCGCAAGCTGCGCAATCGCGGACTGCACCAGCTCGGTATTCGCGCGCCGTATCAGCGCGATCTCCGGCGTCTCCTGGCTGACGGAGCTTTCTTCAAAACCTTCTTCGTCTTCCTGCTGCGTGTTGCGACGTTCCAGCCCGGTCCGGCTGGTCAGGAACGTATTGCGCAGGATTCGAAACATCCATGCGCGAAAATTTGTGCCTTCGCGGAACGACGAGAAGCCTTTCAGCGACTTTAAGAACGTTTCCTGCACCAGGTCGCGCGCTTCGTCGGGATCACCGCATAGCCAGCGGGCAAAGTTATACAGCCCGTCCAGCAGGGGAATCGCCAGTTTTTCGAAGTCCTT
>Ga0070734_10002326_pt1 | contig 23491 bp, 10 predicted proteins | sample Coa_R1_8_FD_66444 | JGI IMG/M metagenome (GOLD analysis project Ga0070734, IMG submission 66444) | Surface soil microbial communities from Centralia Pennsylvania, which are recovering from an underground coalmine fire - Coalmine... | ecosystem: Environmental > Terrestrial > Soil > Unclassified ...
CAGTTTAGGCGACCCCGATGGCGAGGACTTCCAGTTCACCTTCTGCGATGCCAACGGGAATTTCAGGTTCACGAACGTCCCTGGCGGCAACTGGAGACTGACCATCGGCGACCAATGGAATGACCAGATCATTGATGGTCTGTCCACGCCGGCGAACGTGGGATGTACGAGTACTGCCCCCAACCAACCCACCAACGCCACCGCTTGCCCGGGCGGACAAACTCTGCACATGGGCAATATCGGCGTCCAGCAGTGGCAGGCGAATCTCTACACCCGCACCTTCATCGACGACAACAAAGATGGAATATGGGAACCCAACGAGATCGGGATTCCGTTCCTCTACACGATGATTCACTACCGCGATGGGCACAACGCCAACTCTGCGTTGACGGACTTCAACGGCGTTGTCAACTATAACGAAACGTTCCCGCTGTTCAACTGGTATGTCGTGGAAGCGGATTCGACCCGGTACAAAACTACGGGTATCCACACCGTGTACGACTCCGGCGGCCCTGCCGACGGTTCCCCCTTCTGCGGTCCAGGGAATGGAGCCCGCGCGTGCGGAACTTCGACTGCCTACAATTTCCTGGCGAACACCTTTGAGGGAGTTCCTTTGCCAGCCGATCTATCTGTGCCCGGCGCGGTCTATTGCAAAACGGCGGATTGCTCGGCGGAAGCTGCTTCCTTCGCAGCCGGCACAGCGATCCCCAGCTCGTCAACCGCTTCTACCGGCCGTATCGATCCGCCTTGGGTTAATTCCGAGGGTTGGTCGGGCATGACAAGCCAGGGCAACTGGATTGATTTCGGCAAAGCGCCGTATGCATCCTGTCCGCCGGCTTGCGTGAACGTCACCTCTACTCCCCCAGGAGCTACCACTGCCACTACTTACCCGGCGGGCGAGAATGGTGGCATTCACGGAATCGTTGCCTACGCCTCGACGCGTCCTTTTGATGATGCGTCGCAAATGGTCCAACAGCCTTGGGAGTCGAATGTCCCGCGCGTTACCATCAACCTCTACCAGGAAGGCTTCGCCGCGGATGGCGTGACGCCAACCCTGACCATGGTAGACACAACCCAGACCACCAGTTGGGATGATTGGGCGCAAGGGTTCTATCCGAACTATCTCGATCCCACTACGGGCACCCCGTTGCCTTACATGAACTGCCCCGGTCAAGGTACGAATGCCAACGGTGCGGTTAACCAGGACCTGTTCTTCTTCACGTTGTATGACCAGCCGAACTACCTTGACTGGTACAACTCGATCCATAACGGCGGCACGCTGCACACGCTCCCCCACAACTCGCAGTACAAGTGCTATGACGCGATGCACGTCTGGAACCAGCTGCAGCCGGCCCCATACGACGGCGAATATTTCTTCCCGAGTTCACTGGGTATCAACCCGGCGAACGGAAAACTGGTTTCTACGGTGGGATCCACGAATGGCGTGACAGCCTCGATGGCTGGCACCAATTGCACGGTTTGCGTCGCGAATCCCGATTCGACTGACCACTATCGGTTCGGCACTCCCATGCTGCCGCCCGGAAAGTACGTGCTGGAAGTGATCATGCCTCCAGGCTATGAAGTTTATAAGGAGGAAGACAAGAACCTCCTGATCGGCGACAACTTCATCGCACCGGTCACGCAGGAGTTCGGTGGTCTCGGCGGCTTCATTTTCATCATCCCTGACCAGGCTTCCGTGGCTTCCATGTACAACCAGGGCAACCAAGGCTACAACCCCAACAACTTCCAGAACTCGACGACGGGGTTAGGCTTGTCGGATGAACTCTCAGGCGTCCCGGGCTTCCCTGGTTTCCAGGATCCAGTCTGGCCATGCGTGGGCGAGATGCGCGTTGTACCCGACTTCCTGAGTATCTATCCCCAGGTTCAGGAAGTGGCGCCCTTTGCGGGAGCGACTCGGCCTCTCTGCGACCGCAAGGAAGTGAACCTGCAGAACCAGATGTCAGTAAGATCGAAGTTCGCCATCTTCACCTCGACCCACATCGCGGCGAAGTACACGGGCGTGATCACTGACGATTACACGTCGGAATTCGATCCATTCGCCCCGATGTTCGGGGAGAAGTTTTCGCCACCCAACGAGCCGGTTTCCACGCGCGATTATCTCGGCAACGAACTCTCTCGCGTGTATTCCGATCACTGGGGAACTTATGACGGATTGACCTACTCGAGCTGGGAAGTGAACCCGCCCAACATCACCGGGTATTCCCCCTCGATCATGGTGCAGTGCATGAACGACCCAGGCCCGATCCTGGACACCAACCCAAGCTCGCCGACCTACGGGCAGATGATCACCGATCCTCTGTACAACCCGGCATATAGCGATTTCTGCTATGAAAATCCCTTCATGCCTGGCTTGACGACGTACAACGATACTCCCGTTGTGCCCACCCAGGCGTATATCGGTGCGGGCTACAACAATGTGGACTGCAGCTACCCGGACACCACCCCGGCGGTCGCGGAAGTGGACGGTGACGGAATTGGACCCTGGGTCAGCGCTCCCGGCCATACGCTGACGATCAACTCGCTGGGCAATGTGCAGGTGAATAACACTGCTTATGCCGGTCCATCGGCCAACGCGGCTCCTTTCAATCTGAAAACCGTCGGCCGCCACTATGGCTTCGGCGCTCAGTGCACAAGCCCAACGGCGTCCAGCACAACCTGCAACACGAAGTCCGCAGTCACCATCGGCGGAGTGGCGGCAACCATCACAGGCTGGTCCGATACGCAGATCACCGTGACGGTTCCGACTGGTGTTCCCGCTTGCGGAATACAACAGCAGAAGCAGTACCAGGGCACTCTGCCGACGGGCCAGTCAGCCACGGCAAAATGCGGCGAGTTGATCATCACCGCAGGCAATGGCCGGCAGTCGGTTGATGCGGTTACCGTCACCATCGCCGGCAAATCTCCCACTCACGTGAACGCCGCAAGCACGATCCAGAGCGCGATTGACGCGGCTGCTCCGGGCGACTTGCTGATGATCGACCCGACTTGCACGATTACCAGCGGCGCATCGACCACAACGGCTGCATCCTGCACAACCAGTGGGGTAAACGGCAAAACTTCTGCCGCCCACAACGAAATGTTACTTATGTGGAAGCCTGTCCGGCTGCAAGGTGTGGGCGCGGTTACGTCCATCATCGATGCCAATGCCGAACCAGCGGGCAAGCAACTGGATCCGTGGCGCCGCCATGTCAACTGTCTGTTCGGCTTGACGCTGAACGGTGTGCCGGTCGGTTCGACCTCTGCCACCGGGACGGCCGCTACATATGATCCAACTGGCACCTATAGTTGTCCGGATGCGGGTTGGAATTATTTCGTCGGACAAGTCAATGTTCCACAAGTTGACCGCTTGCCGCTGGAAGCAGTTGTTGGCTGGGATGCCACGGTAAATGGCAACCTCGCCGAACAGTTGCAAGAGCCCTCGCTAATGGGCGCCTATGAGGGAGCTGGAATAACTGTTCTGGCCAAGGGTGTCTGGGTCTCACAGGGAGAAAGCCCCTGGACGGACGGTTCCGAGCCTGGCGGATACCCGCCCGACGCTCTGCTCCTGCAGGACGTTCCAATAAATCCGGACGATGAAGGAGCGGCGCTGGGTCCCCAATACTCCTATTGCTGGACTACCACGCCAACCGGATCAACCAAGACCGAACTCGTTCCCAACCCGTACCCCAGCAACTTCGAATGCAACCCGTCGTCGATTGATGGGCTCACGGTCAGGGACAGCTCCCAGGGCGGTGGCGGCATCTTCGTCCACGGCTGGGCGCATAACCTGCAAATTGCCAACAACCGGGTTTACAACAACGCTGGCACGCTCTCGGGCGGCATCACCGTCGGCCAGGGCGAATTCCCAATCGCTCTGACCGTTGTAGACCAGGAAGGCAGTTCCGGCCCCGGTGCCCCGATAGGAGAGTTCGTCCCCGACAATCCTCCTTCGTGCCAATGGATCCCGGTACTCGGCACCCATTTGCCATACTGCCTGGACAACCACGTCAACGTGCACAACAACTACATCGCCAGCAACTCGTCACTCGGGGATGAATTGTTCTCTGGAACTCTGGCAGGAGGCGGCGGCGCCACATTCTGCACCGGCTCCGACTACTACAAATTCCAGTACAACTGGGTGTGCGGAAATATCAGCTCGGCCGAAGGTGGAGGGGTCGCCCACATGGGATTCATCTACGACGGCGATATTGAGCACAACTCCATCATTCTCAACCAGAGCACCAACCCCACCATTCCCACGAACGGTGGCGGAATCATCGTTATGGGCACGCCGGATACGGATCCGGTTTGCGGAAATCAGGATGACCAGGATTGCCCGCCGGGACTGAGCGACGGCACCGGCCCGAATTTGACGATCAACGCCAACCTGATCCAGGCCAACACGGCTGAGAGCGGCAGCGGCGGCGGCATCCGTCTGCAGCAGGTTAACGGTACGGACGTTTCGACTTTCTTCTCGCAACCTCAATACTGGAACAGCGCCAGCATCACCAACAACATTATCGTCAACAACGTAGTGGGTTGGGATGGTGGCGGAATCTCGCTGGAAGACTCGTTGAACGTGAAGATCCTCAACAACACTATCTCGAGCAACGATTCGCTGGCCTCTTCGGGTGTCCTTACCCAAAGCATCGGGACGCCTGAGGCCAGTGCGCCGGCGGGGAACTGCACGCAGACCGGTCCCAGCGGCGCGAACACGGCTTCGTGTCCGCAATCGGCTGGCGTGACCACCGAACAGCATTCGCCAGTGTTCGCCACGAGTCTGACCGGGTTGACCCTGAAGTGCCCGTTTGGCAGCACCTATCCGTGCCAGGCATTTTCTGACCCGTTGCTGCAAGGCAACATCATCTGGCAGAACCGTGCCTTCATCATTGGCGTGGGTAACCTGGGCCAGGGAAGCCTGAACCAGCAGAACCTAGTGTCCTTGTTCGACGCCTTCACCGGGTCAAACGCGCCGGTGCAGACGGCTTACGGCCAGTGCACCACGGGCGTCAGCTACTGGGATATCGGCGTCCGCGGCGACTCCAAACCGGGGCCCAGCACCGGCTCGGGCTTTGCTCTCCATCCGACCTGGTCATTGCTCGACGATCCGGGTTACACAGCTTCAGGCGAGCACAACGCCGGATTTAATCCCAACTTTGTCAGCCAATATTGCAACGGTTCCCGCGTGCCTCCAACGTGCACCGTGGCGGATGGTTGCGGAGGACCCAGTGGGTATGGCGTGCCTCCGGGTATTGCTGACGCAACCACGCCGAACCCGGTCTTTAGCTTGACTCCATCCGCGACGGTGGACGAAGGCAACAACTGGATCAACGTCAGTTGGGGTCCGCTTTCGACGAGTGACGATTCACTGACGGGCGGCGCATTTGGGAACTACGGTGGCGGGAACGCATTTGCCAATTACTCCATCGCGGGGGCAATTGACAATATTCCAGTTAGCGTAGCGACTGTGCACACGGATTACTTCGGCAATCCGCGTCCAGATCCGGCCAACGCTGCTGCGTATGACCCCGGAGCCGTTGAGTTCCAAGGCGGAGCCGGAGGTGCTCCGACGTTCAGCGGCATCACTCCCAACAGCGGCTATCGGGGAACGTCCGTACCTGTGGTCATCACTGGTACGAACTTCACCGCTACGACCACGGTGACCGTGACCGGCGGTGTCACGGCGGCCCTGGGCACCATCACCAGCACAACCATCGATGCAACGTTCACCATCCCAAGCACCGCTACTCTGGGTGGTCAAACCGTTACCATCGCAAATGCGGGCGGAAACGTCAGCGTGGCCGGAGCGTTCACCGTAAATGGTGCCTCGCTCACCTCGGTCAGTCCGACGTCGATCGGCCGCAACTCGAGTGTGCCAGTGACGCTTACCGGCGTCGATCTGGAGCATGCCACCGCCATCACGGTTAGTGGCACCGGAGTCAGCTGCACGTTTGGATCAGCGTCGTCCACAACCGTAACCGGAACCTGCACCGCGACCGCAACAGCGTCAATCGGTGGAGGACGGACCATACTGGTTGTCACACCTGATGCGAACCTGGGACGGACGAACGCAATTCCATTCCCCGTGGGCAACGCGGCTCTGACCGGCATCACGCCGGGTGCGGGTGTTCGCGGGACCACGGTGGGCGTGACCCTCACCGGAACGGATCTCGAGGGTGCGACCGCTGTGACCATTACTGGAGGAATCACCTGCACGCTGAGCGGGACGCCTAGCGCAAGCTCGGTCAGCGCATCCTGCGTGATTCCGAGAACCACGGGACTCGGACCCAAGAACGTGACGGTGGATACGAGTAGTGGCAACTCAACCCTGTTGGGAGCGTTCCAGGTTACGGGAGCAACGCTGATGTTCTCCGCACCTTCACCGTCGCTCGTTAGCACGCCGGCGAACACGACAACTAAAACCGGCACGATCACAGTCAGGAACATCGCAGCCGGAGTTACGGCCGGACCGTTCACGTTTTCCACTGCTCCGACAGTGACGAAGACCAGTGCGACTGGCGGGACGTTCTCCATCACGGGCGGCACTTGCACCTCGGGCGCCGTCGTGAATCCCGGCGGCAACTGCACTATTAACGTGCAGTATGCTCCTGGAGGGTCAACAGCAACAGCCACTGCTGATGTCACCGCAACCGGTACGGGGTTGGCAACAGCGAGCCAGACGAGCGCAGGCTTCAGCGCCAATTAGTCCCCAGCTCAGGGCGACGGCAAACCAGCCGTCGCCCTAAGCAGGGATCTCGTGTAGGCTATTCACTCCTCCCCCAATAAGATTTTTCAGGTTTCGAGTGCGGTAGATGGAGGGCCCTTGGTATGAGCAGGAAACTGTTTTGCGCGGTCGTGTTCTTGATGTCCGTCCTTGCGGGCGGCATTTCTGTTTTATCGGCGGCTACCGGGCATTCATCCGGCATCCAGCAAGCGGCGGCTGGAGCGGCGACTCAATTGCCTGCCACAACCCAATCGACCACTCCCGCGAAGCCGGTGACGCGGCCTGCACCGGTTTGGCAAGGCACTCAGGTAGGTCTCTACTCGCGACGCGCGGAAATGTATTACGAGGGAGTTTGGGGGGTTGGCGAACTCCGCGTCAAGGTGGCGGAGTCGGGCCAACTCATTCGATTTAATTACCGGGTTTTGGATCCGCAGAAGGCCGCAGCCCTCAATGACAAGAAGGTCGAACCTCACTTGTTCGACGCGCAGGCCGGCGTCAAACTCGTGATCCCTCAGATGGACAAGATCGGAAAACTGCGGCAGAGCAGCACTCCCAAGGCGGGCATGACTTACTGGATGGCTTTCTCGAACCCGACCCTAGCCGTGAAGCGCGGGCATCGAGTGGATGTGGTTATTGGCTCATTCAGAGCTAATAATCTGTTAGTGGAATGAGCGCAATGACGTCGTGATGGGCCGGCGAAAAGCCTCACCGATAAACTTCCACCACGGTTACTCAATTCTTTTTATCCAAGCTAATGCTTTGGCCGGTCAACCGCCCGTGCACTATCGTTTCGCATTGATAGCCGGAGGGGTACTTAACTAAAGAATTTGCCAGCATAAGAAGCTACCCCGTATATACTCCTATAAGAAGTTTTTTCCCGTATATACTTCGAACGTACTTTTCTCTGCCTTCGGGGCGACGTCTGGTGTACTGGGGCGCTGGGCGCGGCTACTGTGGGGCATCTGCAGGCTGGGCCAGCAAAAATGCAAGAGCGGAATCCACGCGAAAGCCCCCACGATCGGGGAAAAGCCGCACGTCCAGGCGGTGTCGGCGCACCCGCAAAAGGTGACAGCTCCGGGTCTAACCCTCCCTTGGATTCCGACAGCCCGACCCAGGTAGATTTCCCCAGTCGGCCCGCCGTGTCTCAGCCAAAATTTGCTGATCCCGATGCCACTATCGTGGATGCGAGCCCCCTCGTTGATCCCGATGCCACGATGATCGAGGGCATGCTTCCGCCCCTACCCCCGCTCAGTTCCAGATTCACGCGTCCCCAGACTCCCGGGCCCAGCCTGCAACCGGGCGATGTGCTGGGCGGCCGCTACGAAATCCTGCAACTTCTTGGCGAAGGCGGAATGGGCGCAGTCTATAAGGCGCAGGATCGCGAGCTCGACCGCCCTGTCGCCCTGAAACTCATCCGTCCGGAGATGGCCTCGAATCCCTCGATCCTCGCCCGATTTAAGCAGGAGCTTCTGCTCTCGCGTCAGGTCACACACAAAAACGTGATTCGGATTTACGACCTGGGGGATGCCGACGGCGTGAAGTTCATTACGATGGAGTTTGTCGAAGGCCTCGACCTGCGCTCGCTTATTCAAGAGAAAAAGAAATTCTCCCCGGCCGAGGCCGTCGAAATCATGCAGCAGGTTTGCCAGGCGCTCGAGGCAGCACACAGCGTCGGCGTGATCCACCGCGACCTCAAGCCGCAGAACATTATGCAGGAGAAGACCGGCCGCATCCTGGTCATGGATTTTGGCCTCGCCCGTACCATGGAAGGCGATGGCATGACCCAGATTGGCGCCCTCGTCGGCACGATGGAATACATGTCGCCTGAGCAAGCCCTGGCCAAGGAACTTGATCAGCGCTCCGATCTGTTCACTGCCGGGCTGATTCTTTACGAACTCCTCACCGGCAAAATGCCTTTCCGTGCTGAGAGCGCATTAGCCAGCCTGATCAAGCGCACGCAGGAACGCGCCATCCCTGTTTCTGACCTTGACAAAACGATTCCCGGCCGCCTGAGTGCGGTGGTCAGTAAGTGCCTCGAACGCGATCCCGCGTTGCGCTATCAGACTGCCGGCGAAATGCTCCACGATCTCGATGCCTGGCAAGGTAAGATCGCGGCCGCCACCTTAGGCTTTCACGCTGATGTAAAACCATGGGGCCAGACACTCCCTTGGCCGTTGCTGGCTGGTATTGTGACGGTGCTTGTCCTGTCCATCGTCGGATACATGTTCCGGGGTGCCGTGTTTTCGCCTCCTGCTGCAAAACAGGGCCCCGTGCAGTCGCTGGCCATCTTGCCATTTCGCAATGCCTCGGGCGATGCCAGTCTCGATTGGCTCGGTTCCAGCGTTGCAGATATGCTGACCACTGACATCGGGCAGTCAGCACAATTGCGCACTGTGAGTTCCAGCAATTTGCATCAGCTGTTTTCCGATCTTCGTATTTCTCCTTCCACGGAACTGGATCCGGCAACTATTCGCCGGGTCGTGGATTTCAGCAGTGCTCAACACGTGGTTTGGGGCCAGTATGCCAAGTTCGGTGATGTGATCAGGATCGATGCGACTCTGCAGGATTTTAAGAACGATCGCTCCGTCCCAGTTAAAGTCGAGATTCCCAGCGAAAAAGACATCCCCCAAGCCATCGACCGCCTGGCCGAGTCGATCCGTGAAAAACTCGCTCTGCCCGGCAATGTCGTCAAGGAACTGAAGGCCAGTTCCTTCCAGCCGGATTCGACCTCGGTCGAAGCTCTGCGCGCCTATGACCTGGGAGTTGGCTATCAGCGCGACGGTAGAAATTTGGAAGCTCGCGATCAATTTGAAGCGGCGGTGAAGGCAGATCCTGGTTTTGCGCTGGGCCTCTCCAAACTCGCCCAGAGTTACAGTGCGCTGGGTTATGACGACCAGGCGCAGCAGGCTGGACAAAAAGCTGTCGCGCTAAGTCAAAACCTGCCGGTACCGGAGAAGTATCTGATCGCGGCCATTCAGTCGCAGGTCACAAAAAATTATCCCGAGGCAATCAAAGCGTACGAAACTCTCGCCAAGGCTTCTCCGGATAATCACGATGTTCAGGCAGCGCTGGCTGGCCTCTATCAGGATTCCGGCGATCTCGCCAGGGCTCGCGAATACTACCAGAAGATCTTATCCGCCAATCCAAAGGACATCGCGGCGACGCTGGACCTCGGGCGCATCGATATCAAGACCGGAGATCCCCAGAGCAGCTTCGATCCTCTCAACCGCGCGTACAGCCTCGCAGTCCAGGTCGACAATCAGGAACAGAAGGCCACGAGTCTTCACCTGATGGCTGTCGCTTACCGGATGTTGAATAAGCCCGAGGAAGTGGTTCGCAACGAAACCCAGGCGCTGGCGATCTGGCGTCAAATCGGCCAGAAGCGCGGGCTGGCGTTTAGCTTGAACGAGATCGCCGGGTCGGAGGCGGTTCTCGGCAAGACCAAGGAGGCCCAGACTGATTACCAGGAGGCTCTCCAGATCCGGCGCGAAATCGACGACAAGCGCGGTTTAGGCGACACGCTGATCGATCTCGGCAATCTCGCCGACGACTCCGGAGATCACGACCAAGCGCTCAAGTTGTACAAGGAAGCCCTGCAGATGGAGCGCGACGTGGGCAGCGAGGCTTTACAGGCTATCTGCCTGAATAACATTGGTTCGGCCTACTCGGAAAAGGGACAGTTCGAGGATGCTCTTACATATTTCCAGCAGGCGCTCCAGTTCCGCGAAAAATCTAACGTGCCGCAGGACATTGTCGAGGCAGTTCACAACCTTGGCGATACTTCGGTCAACATGGGCCAGTACGACAAGGCCATCTCGTACTACCTGCGCGCGCTCGACTTGCGCCGCCAACTGAATGACCAGCGTGGTGCCGCAATCGAATCCGAAAGCCTGGGGATCGTTTTCGATTATCAGGGCCGCTTCGGAGCAGCTGTCAAATCGGAGCAGGAGGCTCTGCTGACATTTCAGAACTTGAATGAGCAGAGTCCCTGGATGCCCAGAATGATGGACGCCTCGGCGGAGGCACTCACTCTCGCCGGCCGCGGCGATGAAGCCGGGGCTACTCTCAATGAATCTGTAAAACTTTCGCGCGAACTCAAGAACGATAGCGTCCTGGCAGAAGCGCTCGGGGTGCGCGGAGACAATTCCTTATACGCCGGCGACTACAAGACAGCGCAGGTTTCCTATCAAGAGGCGCTGCAGGCCGCGAAGCGTAGCAAGGAACCGAGCACAATTCTGGTGGCCAATGCCAAATTAGCCAAAGCCTTCGTCGAGGAAAAGCGCTCTCAGGAAGCCCTTGCCATACTGAAACCGCTGCTGCAACATGCCGACGATCTCGGATTCAAGTACATTTCGGTGGAATCCTCCATCCTTATCGCCGAGGTGATGATCCAGCGCGGCGACTACTCCGGAGCACAGCAGCAACTCAAACGCGCTTTGCTGCGGTCCGATCAACTCGGAATGCAACCTCTGAACGCGCGTGCTCATTACTTGCTCGCCCTTGCGGAGCGCGCCGCGGGTAACCCAGGTGACGCTCAGCAGGATAGCCGTCAGGCTCTTGATCTGTTGAATTCAATGAAAAAAGATCCAGGAGCCGAAAAAATACTGCAGCGGGCGGACTTCAAAGCCATGTATGACGGAGCGAACCGCGGCAACTAGGAATCGGTTTCAGACCAAAAATTAGGGGGCTGTTGGCAAGCCAACAGCCCCTTTCCTGGTTCAATTCAGCCAAGTTCTACCAGATCGTCTTGACCGTTGATGTGGGATTAGTGTTCGTGTCGGTATTGATGCCGCTTACCGTTGCCGTGTTGATCGTGCAAGGCTTGGTGCCGCACATGGTTGCCGGCTGACCGGTTACCTGCACTTTGATCGTCATCGCCCCGCCGTTCAGTGACGAGATCGACAGTGGTGCCAGCATCCCTACATTACAGCTGACCGTATTGCCCATGGCAGAACAACTGATGGGAGTCGTCGAGCATGACAGCTTCTTGTTGACGATCGCGCAAGTGATGTTGCTGCCCGACCCACTTACGAACGTGGTGTTGCTCGGAAGTAGATCAGTCACCACCACGCCATCAGCGTTCGCCGGACCGAGGTCGGCGACTCCAATCGCGTAGGTGATGTACTTTCCGGTGGCGATCGGTCCCGCGGGACCGATATTCAGGATCTGCAGGTTGGTCGGCGCGACTACGGTATAACTGACACTTTGCTGGGTTCCGTTCTCACCGCTGTCCGTCCCGGTTACTGTGAACTGATACGTTCCCGGTTGGGAAGGAGCAGTGAACGAGCCCGTGCACGATATGCCGTTCGACGATGGCGAGGAGCAGGTACTTGTGCCGATCGACTGCGTGCAACTTGCGGTCGTCAAGTACGGACCGGTCGCATTGCTACTTAACTGCGAGCTGGACGGATTGCTGCAGCTGTAGCTAGTGGGAACCGTTTGCCCGGCCGCGACAATCAGGTTGTTGGTGGGTGCGGTAATCGTGATGCCCGGCAATGCCTCGCAATTCATCTGGTTCGGTGAGGTACATTGCGGGATGTCATAAGTCGCGACCCAGCACGAGCCGGTGCCCCCGCTTTTGCCCTTCGTTACTGTATCGACAGAGAACGAGTCGATCTGGTTGCTCTGGAACAGCGAACCCGACTGAGGTGCCGTGCAGGGGTGCGCGGGATCTGGCCCGGCGCCCTTCAACCAGCCAGGGAACGGATCGTTTGATGGTCCGGTGCAGGAATTATTGTTAACACAAGAGTTCAAGCCATTGACAAAATCGAGCGGGGACAACATGTAGCTTGTGCCCAGCTGTGCGTCGAAGGGATTACACGACTGGCCCGGCAAATCCGGACAGGTGACTTCAAACATTACCGGGGAATCCGGAACGTTTGTGCCAAGGTTTGTGTAGATAACGCAGTGCGCGCCCGGATAGCTAGACTGCACGAGGCTGTCGCAGTTCTGCGAATAGATAGGCGTAACCGTCGTCGTTGTTGGCGTACCGCTGTTCAGCGTGGCAAGGTAGCTGAATGCAGTCTGTCCTTGAGGGTTTTGGAAGTTATACGTAGCTGGCACTCCGGGTTGAATCGTCTGCGTCTGTCCTTGCGGCGTAAATATCCAACTCAGAATGTCCTGTTTGTCAGTCAGGCCGCCCGTAGCGCCAGTGAAGCCGACATACGCGTTGTTCGAGGTCAAGCCAAGCGTGGTCATGTCAAACGGCACGCCGTTGGGAAACAGATCGGTGCCATCCAGGGTCACGTCGAGGCACGGTCCCGAGCAGGCCTTCTGTGATGCTGTGGGCGTCAACACATACGTAATCGTGGCAGTGTGAACATTTCCATCCGCAAAAGCGACCTGAGAAAACGGATACACTGCAAGCTGGCAAGCCTTCGTGATGGAGTTCGCAGCCATGTTCGGACAACTCTGAATCGTTACGTTGTTAACGCCGGGATCGTTCGTCTGAGTTCCTGTATTGTTGTAATCCACGCCTTGGGAATAGCTATCAAATCGGAAAGCTATGCTGTTGGTGATGCCGTCTTGCGTTTCGCTGTTCGTAGAAATGGGCGTGCAGCCGGGAGGATAAGCGACATCGCCTCCAAATCCTTCGCCGCAACCTGTTGGCCCCAAGGCGGTAAGTCCGGAGTTTTGGATCACGAACGCGATGCCGTCCGCGCCGCTGGCGGGATTTAACTGAAATGTAAACGTGGTCGTGAAAGGGCTGGCGACCGGTTGAGGCGTCTGGAACCACGCCGAACCGCCCTGATAATTCACCGGCGCACCCTCAACGTTGAGGTTTGGCGTCAGCCGGAGCACGGTCGAAACATTCTGAGGAGCCGGGGAAATCGCGGCCTGGAACGAAGGATAGGCTGTGCTCTGGCTAGCGTGGTCCTCGCCATTCAAAGCCAGGCACGACTGGTTCGACGAGAAATCCGGAGAATAGTTCGGAACCGTGAGGGTGCAAGAGCTTTGCGCAGAAGCAGTGTGGGGTGCAGCCAGCGCCAGCGCCGCTAGCGCAATTGTGAGAAGAAAAGGCTTACTGCCCATTTTCATAACTTTCTCCTTTTGAACGAACCCTGGGCAATGTCTATTCCTGGAAGAGACAAACCAAAAAAGCAGACTATTCCCCGACTCGGAATTGAGTTTTGTTGAACCCGGAAACGACAGTACTAGCGGATCCTCTTGCCCCAACGCCGCACTGCCCGGCCAAGGAGGATTCCGCCGAGGGGAAGGCGAACCAAGGGTAATCGGTTATCATTCCGCCGTCAACCAATTATTCACATACTGTAATTCCAAAAATGCTCAAGACAGGCTCCAAAAGGCAGGCCGGGTGCGGGTTTCCCATCTGGCTCTAGCCTGAAGGCTTATCCATACAGGCTAGTCGTGGGCGGAAACCTGAACCGGTTGGCACCCTTCAACCTAACCATCCAGTCGTGAATCCTGCAACCCGTGCTGATTTTGGACCTATTGCTGAAGCCTAAGAAGTCAGATGATGGTTCGTGAGGTTTCCGGCGAAAAAGGGTCGGGAGCAAAGAGCAGGTTTTGCGAGTTGACGTATAATCCTGCGCTGAATTCTGGCGATCCATGGAATCCGCAAATCCCAGCGCAGCTCGAATGGCCTCCTCGGAGCGTTACTCCATCTCGGTTATCACCCTGGAAGAGCAGGCCTTTCGCGAGATGCGGCGGGTGCTGGCTGACAGCTTTCGAGTGGCTCTGGCAAGTACCGAACCGCAAATCAAGCTTCTGATCGACGATCCCGAGGTGCACGGAGTGGTGCTGGACCTCGAAAGCATCGGGGATCAGCCCACCGACGGCATCGAGGTGCTGCAGGAAATCCGCCGCTTACGCTCGGACCTAATCCTCGTAGCAATTACGACCTCGGCCAGCAGCGAATTGCCTCTCGAAGCGAGCCAGGCCGGTGCTGACCATTTCTTCCTCAAGCCCGTGGATTGCGATCAACTCCGAGGGGTGCTCCTGCAAACCCTTGAGAAGCGCGCGCTGCAATCCGAAGGGCAATGGATGTTGGACCAGGTCGAAAACCGCCGCGCATTTTGTGGACTGATCGGCGGCAGCGAGCCGATGCGCAAGATCTATCAGGCCATTGAATCAGTGGCCGGGAGCAATGCCAGTGTCGTCATACGAGGCGAGAGCGGCGTCGGCAAGGAGCTCGTAGCGCGCGCCATCGTGCAGTGCGGAGACCGGTGTGAACAACCCTTCATTTGCCTGAACTGCTCGGCCTTGCCGGAGACCCTAATGGAGTCGGAGCTGTTTGGCTACGAGCGTGGAGCATTCACCGGAGCCGAGAGCGCTAAGCCGGGCATGATCGAGCTCGCGCATCGCGGAACCCTGTTCCTGGACGAGATCACAACCCTGAACCATTCCCTGCAAAGCAAACTGCTGCGCGTCCTGCAGGAACGGTCCGTGCAGCGGCTGGGAGGAAGAGCCGCCAAAAAGATCGATTTCCGTCTCATCACCGCCACCAACGACGACTTGGAGGAGATGGTTAGAACTGGGCGGTTTCGCGAAGACCTGTACTATCGGATCAACGTTGTTCCCATCTTTGTTCCTCCCTTGCGCGAGCGCGGCGGCGACATTTCGCTCTTGGTGGAGCATTTTGTGCGTCTCTATTGCACCGCCAACCACAAACCCGCCAAGCAGATTCAGCCCGAGGTCATGGAAATCCTGGAACAATATCCCTGGCCCGGAAATGTGAGGGAACTGGAGAATGTGGTCCAGCGACTGATCTTGATGAGCGATGGCCCGACGCTAACGGCTTACCAACTGCCGCAACAGCTCCTGTACTCGAGCGCCGCCAGCCAGGAAGCCATTCTGATCCCGGAAGAGGGCGTCGACTTTGACGCCGAGATGGAACGTATCCAGATCGCCTACCTCAACGCCGCTTTACGCCGCACGGGCGGAAAAAAATCGGCCGCAGCCAACCTGCTGCGGCTGGACCCCCAAAGGATGAAGTATCTGTGCCGGACGCTTAAGATCGGCGCAGCTCAGGGTTAAAAATTAACCCATCTAGGGTTAAGAATTAACCTTAGCGAATTTTTCGCGGCATAGCAGCTTGCCTCAGTCAGAAGGCGTATGAATTGTAAGTTCCCTAGATTGTTTGGGTTGGCAGTACTTTGCAGCATCCTTTGGGGTTTGGCACGCCTCATGCAATAGCCAAAACCGTAAGACGTAATTAAAAGCCGACGAGGAGCCAATACCATGACGATCCAAAAGAAATCGCTGATCAACTCTCTGAACACCACCAAGAAGGCCCTCGTGGCCAGCTCCGCATCTCCGGAAAAGCCGGAAGTCGCGGGTTCCATCAAGCCGCGCGTTGCCGGTAACCTGAAGCCGCGTGTAGCCGGTAACCTGAAGCCGCGTGTAGCCGGTAACCTGAAGCCGCGCGTTGCGGGCAACCTGAAGCCGCGTGTAGCCGGTAACCTGAAGCCGCGCGTTGCGGGCAACCTCAAGCCGAGGGTGATGGCGAATTAGGCTTTGGCGCTTTTGATCCGGGGCCGACTTCGGTCGGCCCCTTGTGTTTGTTCAGCGAACCCTCAGGCCTACCAAAAACGTCGCGCGACCAGCTCTCGCACGAACCTCAAGCCCAGACCGGATAGACTCCGGCGTCCCACTTGGATCTTTGCAATCCCGACCATGCCGGGATGTAAGTCTGCGTTACGATCCAAGTCGGCCTCGGCCACAAAAAAGCGAGGGGGGTTGATGCCTGCCAGTTGCTCTTTCTCTCCCAATGACGGATCAAGCGGGACCGAGTCGGCAGAAATCCAATGGACAGTTCCGGAAGCCGGCAGCAGCCGGGATTGTACCCGCAACCGCACGGGCATGCCAATGCGGATATCGTGCATAGCGAACTCGGGAACATAGATTCGAGTGTGCAGCTTTGAGTCGTCGATCAGCTCTAGAAATGGGGTGCCTTCGTCGAGATAGGCGCCACTGAAATCGTGCAAGCGCGCTGTCGCCACCACGCCTGCGATTGGGCTCGTGAGGCGAAGTTTAGCGGTTTTCTGGATAAGACTTTGTTCCTCCTGCTGCAGGCGCACCCGCTCTCGCTCTCCGCTTGCGAAATCTGCGTTGCGCATGCGGTTTTGAGTAGCGCGGGCCGAAGCCACCACCAGATCAGCGTGAACCCTCGCGAGATCGGACTGAAGATCAAGGTTTTGCAAGCTGGCAAGAAGTTGGCCAGGCACGACTCGCTGTCCCTCCTCAACGAGCACCTGCGTGACCCGTCCCGCAACAGAAGCGTGCACCGAGGCTTGCCGCACCGGCTCTAGAACGAACGAACCATCCTGAAAGTCGGGCCAGACCGGGAGAAGCAGCAATAACAAAGCCGCGATTCCCAGCCCGATGATGCGCAGAGGTTTAAGCCAACTCAAGACCCGCTCCTTCTTATCGAGGTAAAACAGTTTCAGAAATTGTCCAAGGCTATGTATCCGTCCGCGGAACACCCAATATCCCGCCAGCATCGAGGGTAGGAACGCCCAAACAGGCGAATACGATTTGGCGATGTTGTAAGTGAACACCATCATGAACGTTAATAGAGCAAAGCCGTAAAGCTCCGAAAGCAAAGCGTAAAGGAGATAAAAAGGGCGCTTGCCGCGAGGCACGTACTCCAATTCCGCTGGCATGCCGAACAGATGCTTTCGCGTCCAGCCCAAAAGGTACTCCGAAGTGCTTTCCTTGAGGTCGGGTTTTCCAATCAGCTCGCTGAAGAGGTAATAGCCGTCGAGTTTGATCAATGGGTTCAGGTTCAGCAGAGATACGCCAATGCCGGTGACCATCATGATCTTGTAAGCCAAGTTGTGTGCGAGCATCCCGGGAACTGTTGTCCACCAGACAAGGGTTGCAAAAAAGCAGATGATCAGGTCGCCCCAGATACCAGCGATCACGGTAGCGATACGCTCCCACTTCCCCCCATAAATCCACACCTGCGTAGCATCACAAAAAAAGCTGGGTGCAAAATACATCAGCGTAAAACCCATCTTCTCCACGTTCGCGCCAAAATGTTTGCAGGTGAGGCCGTGACATGATTCGTGGAAGAACGCCATGGCACCAAATAAGAACCAGAACTCAACCAGATCACTGCCCGACTTGGTCGCGAAGTTATAGAACTCAAAACTGTCTGACCATATCTCTCCGAATCGGTCAAACCACATCCAACCCATAACCGCAAACATCACAAGCGCCAGCAGGGTGAACCACCAGGTATAAATCCAGCTTAGATATGGGTAGATGCGAGCGATGTAGTGGTCGGCATTTGGCCACTCGGCAATGGCGATATCCGTGAAATCGATTGACTTACCAAAGTGCTTCCGCTTCAAGCGTTGTTGGCGTAGCTGCTGCTGCAGCGCCACGTTCTTCTCTAGAGGACTCTTGTAGAACAGGTCGGTGCTGGTTTGGATGAATGAAGCGAATTCGCGGACTACCTCTTCGGAATACGTAATACCCGTTTCAGCCGTGGCTTCGCGCGAGATCTCCTCGTACGACCGTTGCCCGTCAAAGAGCCGCAACAGCACCCATTGTGGAGGTTCGAGCCGGATGAACGTGTCTGCCCCAGGCAGTTTAGTTAAGACGGTCGGCTTTCCGCCTTCAATTTGCTCCTTCCCGATCACACGTGGATCTAACTTTGGGGTCGAGCGCTGGATCAATCGCTCCGGCAGTTCTGGGAGCGCGGCGTTGAGAGCGTTGGCGATGTTCATGGGTGAGCCGGAAGGTGCACATCCGCTTGCATGCCCGGACGCAAGTCCGACACCGGGCCGATCAACTCCGCCAAAAGTTCAATCGTACCGCTCGCCGGGTCCACCACAGGACTCATCTGAATCACCCGCGCCTGGTGATGGATCGCGGCATTCCCATCCGCTACCGTGACGGCAAGTTCCTCGCCGACGCGCACGCGACTGACGTATCTCGAGGGTAGCGTGAACCGGACCCGGAGTGGCCCAGTTGCAGTCACCCAAAATAGGCGGTCGGCGGGATTCACCATCTGCCCCACCCGGACGTATCGGCGCGCGACGATTCCCTCGAATGGTGCAGCAATTTGGGTCTTTTCCAGTTCCAGTTCCAGCGATCGTTGGCTGTCGCGGGCATTGATCAGAAGCTGTTCCACCCGCTTCACATCCCATTGGTCGCCTTCCGCTTTATATTTGGCGTGCTCAAATTGTTCTTCGTCGATGAGTTGCGCTTCCCACATCTTTCGGGCGCGTTGGTAGTCGGCTTCCAGCACCTTCGCTTCCGCTTTCCAGTTATTCAGGTCGGCTTCGATGCTGGCTGTCTTGGCGCGGGCCGCTTCCAGATCGGACTGGAGCTGGCGGTCATCCATTTTCGCCAGCACTTGACCTTTGCTCACCCGCGTGCCGGGTTCGACCAGAATCTGCGCGATGATCCCCTCTCGTTGAGCCGCGACGTCGACCTGATTCTCCACCACAATCGGCCCCGAAGCGATGTAGTCATCACTCGCTGGAGCGGTACTAACCGGTGCCGCTGACTCAATATGCTGAGGAGGAGCAGCCGCCGCATTGGCGGGAGCGGGGCTGTTGCTGCATGAGGTGCTTAGGGTCAGAATGAAAACAACAAACCCGCTAACATTTGGCAACATTTTCACAATCACCACCCAAACCAGTACCACAGTTTCGACCAGATCCACATCACAGGCTCCCGGAACAGCACCTTTCCAACAGGATGCCAACCAGTCGAGATCTTGCCTCGGCCCTGCATGCCCGCTCGCAAAACATTGTCTCGATTCACAACCGCGACCCGCGCATAAAAATGGCGAGTATCTCCTTCAAGCCGTGCAACTGGACTTACAACCACCACTCTTCCCTGAAAGGTCCGCGACGGAAATCCATCGAGTTTCACGCGTGCTGTCTGCCCGGCGGCCAGCAGGCTGATATCGTCCTGATCGATCTCCAAATCCACCAGGGCTTGCGAGTTATCAACGATGTCGGCGATTGTCTCGCCAGATTTCAGCTTGTGGCCAACCAAATTCTCAAGATGAGGAGTGGCCACAACTCCGTCAATCGGGGAGCGGAGAAGAGTTCGATCCAGTCGCTCCTGGGCTCGTGCGACCTCCGCTGTCCAATAGGCGCTTTGCGCCTGCTGAATCCCAGCTTCGGTATCATCATTGGCTGCCAAAGCACGGTTCATGAGCGCAGCCGCGGTCTCCCGCTTGGCCTGGGCGGCGGCCAGCGCGTCGCGGTAGTCCCAATCTTCAAGAGTTGCGATCACAGCTCCGTTGCGAACTGGATCTCCCTCTTTGACGAGCACCTGTTTCACGACCCCTTCCACATCGGCACCCACATGCGCGGCGTGCGCGGGAGCCACTGTGGCTCGGCCATCCACGCGTAGCGGCATCGGAAACAGCACCAGGAACAACGCCGCAGCACAGGCAGAAGCCAGCACGACAGCGCGGCGATGCTTCTCCAGAGCAAGAAATTCCTTCTTCTTCTGCATCAGCGGCTGCAACACGCCGACAAAGGCAACTTCCTTGTAGAGCGATGCATTCCGCAGCGCTACCGTGGCTTGGCTGGAGAGCACCTTGATCATCTCGAAGTGCGCTACCGAGAGAAAATCAGGATCGCTGCTTTCAAAGGAGAGCACGCCCACCCGGCCTTCTTCATCTGCTAAAGGGACGACATAAAACGCGCGTGACGCCGTTTGCGAAAAATAATGTCGAAACTTGGCTTCTGTCTCTTCCCGGTCTGAGGAAATATCCTCACCGTGCTGGCTGATCAGCAATGGCTCCTTGAGCAGAGAAGCCCATTCGAGAGTCTGCCGGAGAAGGGTAATTTGTGGATCTTCAGGATCGAACTGCGAGGTTCCGGACACAGCGCGCAACTGCATCCGTCCTCGCTGCTCAAGTGCGATCGCCGCTCGTTCGTACGGGATCACCGTGGACGGACCGTTGACCACAGCCTTCAGCACGCGATCAAGATCGAGGGTTGACGTAATCTGCTGGCTCACATTGACCAGCGCTTCCAGGACCTCGACCTTGCGTTCCGCCTGCAAGAGGCTGGCGTTGTACAGAGCAATGCTGGCTGTTTCGTTCAGACTGGTGAGAACAAAAAGATCATCGTCATCGAAAGGCGCGCCATCCAGCCGGTTTACGGCCTCTACTACGCCCACCAGCGATCCTTTATCAATCAGCGGCGCGGCAATAATCGATTCTACCCGGCCTTCTTCGATATTCGCATTTCGGCGTACCAGGCGCTCGTCTTCTGCCGTTTCGATCAGCACGGGTTCTCCGTTGTCGGAAACATCCGCGGCGATCCCCGCCCCAGCTGCTTGAACCATGTCCTGATGAGTGGTGGCATCGACGCCCGACTGATGAATCAGCAGCAGAGAGCCATCTCCCTGCACCAGCCAGATGTTGACCCCGGCGCACTCCAGCATTTCCCGCGACTTGTTTCCAATGATTGGAAGCAGTTGGTCCATCTCCAGCGTCGAGCTGAAGACTTTCTCGATGTCATAAAACTGCGTGACTCGCGTGATGGAACTCAGGGAATTGTTGCGCTCGGTTTCGTACGCCTGGGAAGAAACCAGAGCCTGGCCGGCTATTTCCGACAAAGCTTCAATATCCGAAAGCAGCGCGTGGTCGGGTGTGTTTTCGAAGCTGATGACCTCGATCGCCCCTACCAGCGTCCCATTCGCCAGCAAGGGCACACAGGTGATGGATCGCACCGTTCGGCGGACATTAAGGTGAGAGTATTCTTCTCGGACCAGCGTGCTGCCTTCAAAGATCCCTGTCACGGGACTCTGCATGAGAGATCCTAGGATCCCGTAGCTCGGTTCGACTCTGCGGTCCGGTTCTGCTCCATCCCCGACAATGGCGCGTGCTGCCCAGAACTGCCCCTCCACGTCCTCCTCCAGAACGTAGACGATGACTGTTGTCGCCGGAAAAAGCTCACCCGCCGTTTGCGCGATCACGCGGGCACGCGCCGCAGTCTCATTGACTTCAAGCAATCGAGACGCAAAGCCGGCGACGTTGAGGTCCAAGTTCGAGCCGGGAGTTTTCATTTTTTCGGCAAGCAGACCGCGTATCAAACGCCGGGGAAGGACACTCAAAACTTGCAAAAATCGCAAGCTTCTTCTAATTTGAGCGGGCACTTTAACAGAGGTGTGGAAGAGAGTCAATCGCACGCCTGGGGCATTGCAGGCGTCAGACTCCCGTCCTAAGGTGGAGAACGGTGGAGATCGAAGTCCGAAATCGGGGAGAAGTAAAGCTCGTAAAGCTGACCGGCAGGCTCACCTTGGGCGACGCCGTGGACCGCTTGCGCTCGACCTTCGACGATCTGGCGGGTGCCGGGTCTAATTGCTATGTGCTCGACCTGGCGGACGTAGGCATGGTGGATTCGAGCGGCATCGGGCTGTTGGTTCAATACCTTACAAACTCCAAGCAGCGCGGAGGATCCCTGAAGCTGCTCAATCCATCCGCCTTTGCCACTAAGACCTTGAGAATGATCGGATTACTGAAGCTCTTTGAAGTGTTCGACGACCCGGATGCCGCCGTGGCATCTTTCAATCAATAGCCCCGCCGCGCCGATTCCAATTGTCCGCTTCCGATTGGAGAAGCCGCTTGGAGCCCGCCGTCGCCCCGCGTCAATAATTGAACCACGGTTTTGTGATGGGACTCGGTTTTCAGGCATTCTTTCGTCCGCGGGTCCAATGATCTTCATCTTGGCTGGCAAAAATTCTTTCGGTGGCCAATGTTGTGGATGGGTCGAGATAAAGAATCAGTCGGAGGGCGGCCCGAGTATCCAGGGAATGCGCGAGCGTGTCCGGCAGTCTCAAGGCAGCATGAAAATTGATCCGTTTCCTCGGGCACCCGGATTGCAGTCGTGATGCCTCTCTCTGCAGGTGTCCCCGAAAACAAAACCCACCACTCCGAGCCGCTTCAAACCGCGGTCTGAATGAATCCGGGGAAAACTACAGAAGGAATGGCTCCTCAGGTAGGACTCGAACAGAGCTACCGTTTTGTAAGTAACTGATGAGCCGTAAGTTCTTGAGAACCCGCTGTCCTTCGATTTCGCATATCCAGCAGATTTCGCTCTTTTCGCAAAGGCTAGTACAAAATCTAGTACAAAATTTGCCGCGAGCCAATCGCGTTCTCAGTATTGAAGAGAATGAGCCTTTTAACGAACGATGTAAGCATACTGGATTCGGTCGGAACCGGGAAGACGCATGGATGGAATCAACCTGATCTGTCGGAGGTCGGGCATGACATCTACGATCAACTGACCGGACGACCTCGCGAAAATAAGCAAAGCTGGAAGAGACGCCTCGGTAGCGTTGAGATCAAATCCGATCATCTCTATTCGCCGAAGGAAGTTGCTGTCGTTCTTAGCGTTTCTTACGACACCGCTGCCCGAATCATGTCCCGCATGAAGCGAAGCGCCAATCTTGCAAAACCCCACGCGAAGAAGCGTCTCCTCAGGGTTAGAGGAAGTGATCTGCGAGATTACATTCAGGGCAAACTGGCATAGAACCCAAGCACGAACCCCTGAGCAGCTAACGCCAAGTTGAGCACCGACCAAAGTGATCGGGTGTGCGGCGATCACTCTTAGCCGAGAGAGATCAGTGTGGGCGGGCGCGGATCGGATGCAACTTGGGCTGATCGCCATCAAATTAGACGCGCATGACAAAATTTGTCAGCAGGTCGTGGAACGGAGGATCGAAACTCATCAAGTTACGTACCTGAATAATTTCAGAACTACTATGCATCTAACTTAACGAAGGCGGCGCAGGGTCGTCGCCGACACAATCGAATTGAACGAC
>Ga0070734_10002328_pt1 | contig 23480 bp, 21 predicted proteins | sample Coa_R1_8_FD_66444 | JGI IMG/M metagenome (GOLD analysis project Ga0070734, IMG submission 66444) | Surface soil microbial communities from Centralia Pennsylvania, which are recovering from an underground coalmine fire - Coalmine... | ecosystem: Environmental > Terrestrial > Soil > Unclassified ...
GGACCCAACCTCAACCTGCTCGGCACGCGCGAGCCGCACATCTACGGATCGACTACGCTTGCCGAGGTCGAAGAGATGTGCCGACGTCGCGCACAGAAGCGCGGGCTTACGATCGCCTTCCATCAGTCGAACAGCGAGGCGCAGATCATCGACTGGATCCATGCCGGCATCGACGGCGCCGACGGCATCATCATCAACCCGGCCGCGTTCACACACACATCCGTCGCGATCCTCGACGCGCTCAAGATGATCAAACAGCCGATCATCGAGCTGCATATCTCGAACCCGCACAAACGCGAGGCGTTCCGCCATCACTCCTACGTCACGCTTGCGGCCACGGCCCTGATCTGCGGTCTCGGCGTGAACGGATATCTGCTGGCGATCGACGCTATGGCGGACCTGCTGGGAGGGCAAAACAGCGCGGCGCAGAATCCCTGAACGGATGTTCGGGGTTGTGGCGGTTACCCCGTTGCGAGGCGCATTTGCCGGGCTTCGTGTCCTGGCCGCAGCGCGGGGTCACTCCGACACGTCCACCGGAGCATCGATATCGATGGACCGGATCACCGCTTCGAAAGCGGCGGTGACATCGATCAACTGGCGCGACGAGATCGCAAACGGCCCGCGGCCCTCGACCGCATCAGCGAAGGATTCGATCAGGGCGCGCAGCGAATCCACCGGTGCGAACTTGTGCTCCGCTGCCGGCGCGCCGATGTAGCCGATCCTCAGATTTTCCTCACCTCGTGCCTCGGCGTCTCCCCTGGCGCCGAACACATGAACGCGCCAGAACGGCACCGTTGCCCTTACCGTGGCCATCAGACCGGTCGTGCCGCTCGTGAACTCCATCAACACCGCGACGGCGTCGCGCGGATCGGGCGCGGGCTTCGCGGCATGCGCCTTTGCGTGCAGGCGCCGAATCGGGCCCGCAAGACTGACCAGTGCGTCGAGCACGTGAAGACCGCAGCCCGTCATGCCTAGTGCCGGCGATTCACCGGGATCGTCGCGCCAGCCGTGGGGGAGCACGCGCGTTGAATATTCGTTGGAAAAATGTCCTTCGATATGCAGGATGTCGCCAAGCGTGCCGCCGTCGACGATGCGTTTGAGTTCGCGCATCGACGAAAAGCAACGCCGGTTGTAGCCACAGCCCAGCGGCACGCCGGCATCGCGGCAGGCTACAACCGCCCGCACGGCCTCGGCGCGGGTGAGAGCAAGCGGCTTTTCGCACCACACCGCCTTGCTAGCTGCCGCGACAGCGGTCACCTGCTCGACGTGGAGGGAGTGGGGCGTGGCGAGAAAAACTGCGTCGATGTCGGGATCGCTCGCCGCATCTGCAAGCTTGGTTGTCAATGCGAGCTTATGCTGGTCAGCAAAGTCGCGCGCCCGCACGGGATCGCGTACCACGCCGCGGATGAAGCGAATGCGGTCGGATTTGCCTTGCACGGCCGTGACAAGCGCCTGACCCCAGCGCCCAAGGCCGCAAATGGCAGCTCTGACCATGGATTCCCTCGCGCACGATTTCGACCGGATTCCGGTCAGGTCTGGGCACCTGCTGTCTCACACCGGTCGTGGCCGGGCTGGTCCCGGCCACGTCGATTAAATCTTTCCCTGCGCCTTAAAAATGCGAGTCGCCGGGACAAGCCCGGCGACGACGCCTCGATGCGGGCGGCATGCTGTTATTTCAACAACAGCCCCACATTGCCGGAAAGTATCTTTTCACCATCCGCACCGAGGGCGTGCAGATCGTGCACGAAATCGCGCACGGCCTCCCGCGCGCGGATCTCCTGCGGATAGTCGGTAGCGAACACGATGCGCGTCGCTGGAATTTCAACGAGCGCCGTCTTGATCGCCCCGATTGCGCCACAGAAGCCGGCAGTATCGAAAACCATGTTGTGCCGCAGATAGTGGTCGAAATCACGCTTGGGGGTGACGCCGTGGCGTGCGTTGCCTGCGGTGCCCCAGAACGTCTTGTCCTGGTAGCTGCGCACGCGCCCCAGCATGGACGCAATGCCGCCGGCAAGATGCGCCATGTGCACGACAAGGCCGGGATGGCGGTCGAAAACGCCGGAATTGATCAGCCGGATCGTCGCCATGATGAGTGAGAACTCGCGGCCCACCGAGCGCGCCGTGTCGTAGCCGTCGAATTGCTGGGAGAAGTTGAGCTTCAGAGCCGGGTGCACGAACACGAACATGCCGAGCCGTTCGCATTCCGCCCAAAACGGCCCGTAAGCGGGCACGTCGAGAAACTTGCCGTCGGCTTCCGATGTGATCACGACGCCCTGAAATCCCAACTCGTGCCGGCAGCGATTAAGCTCTTTCAGCGCCTCCGCGCCGCCGAGCGGATTGGCGTGGGCGGCGCCGATGAAACGGCCTGGGTAGTCGCGCTCGGCTTGCTTGGCGCGCTCATTGCAAAGCTTTGAACGATCGAGATCAGCCGCCATCCCGGCCGCGCTGGTGAGCCAGGCGGCGTCAATCCCGGCCGCGTCCATCATGCGGACGTGCTCGTCGAGGTCATAAAGGAGCGAATGTACCGTGTAGCTCGGCGCGCCGTTCTCGTCATAGTGGAGGACGAGGCGGTCGCCGGGATCATTCCGGATGAGTTCGCGCGGCGTGAAGTGGTGCTGGAAATCCACGATCATTCTGGATGTGTCCCATTGATCAGAGACTTTTATCCACTTGCCAGCCGAGCGCCTAGGGCGTTCCATGGCGGCGTGCCACTCTACGCGGCGGCGATCCAACGCCATCTTGGAGACGAGCTGTCGGACCAGCAGGCTGCCCGCATTGCCGAAGCGCTGCGGAAATTGGTGCCGCAACGGACCAGCGATCATTCATGTTTGGATCCGCGGGCCAGTGTCCATCGCGCCGCCCTGTTGGACTGTCAATTGGCTCACCCGGCGGACATTTACATCAGTCCTAGGCGGCCCGTGGCCGCCCAGTCTCTCCGAGGGGGCACTCCAACGCGGCACGATCCCATCGGCCGAGGTTCGCAGCCGCTTCATAGGTGCTCTGGAGGAATTCCATGAGTGTGCCTTCGGGGTCGGTCGCCGTACGCATCGCGTCGTACGGAAGGATGAATTCGCCCAGCTCCTTGGAAAAGAAGGCCTGTCCCGGGCGCACTGCGGCGCCGGCAAAGCCGTCAGGTGTCGGATATGCGTACGAATAGAACGCTGCATCGGCTACCGGCCCGGCGCCGCCCGGCCAAAAGCCCGCGCTTGATACCTCGTGCGAATAGGCCTCGCGCGTGACTGCGTCCGACAGGTGCGGCACGCCGCCCGGATGGCGCGGTGCCGTCCTTCCGGAAAAGCGTGTCACGGCCAGATCGAAGCTTCCCCAGAAGAAGTGCACCGGGCTCACCTTACCGAGAAAGCCGGTGCGGAAATATGCAAGTACGTCGTGCGTCGAGAGGAGTACGCGCCAGAAGCGGTTGGCATAGTCGCGGTCGTAGGAGGCGTGCACATAGTCCCGATCGAATGGGACGCAATCCGCGATCTCGGACGGCATCGTCGTTATGGATATTTCGATGTTAAGTTCGGCGAGGGCGGCGAACAACTCGGTGAAAAACTCCGCTACCGGCCTGGGCGCGAGCATGAGTTGACGAAATTGCCCATCGCTCGTTCGTATCCACAACACATGGTCGACGAAGTCGAAGTCGATCTGGAAGGTGCGACCCCCATAGGGAACCGGCGACGTCGTCAGCCCGCGCGCCGTCAGGTACAGCGTCACATGCCAGGAGTGGTTCAGCCACGGCGTTTGCGCCAGCCGTATCTTGCCGACGATCTGCGTCCAAAGATGAAGCGTCTCGCAGGTGTCCTTCCAGTCCGCGTAATGCAACTCGGGCCACCGGTCGACCTCCGGAATTGACGACATAACCTTCTCCTTACGCCCGTGTCCAAATGAACGGTTCGCAAGCCCTATGGTTCGCTGGAAGCCAACGCCTCAACAAAGCGGCGGAAGCAGCTTCAAAGTTGGAGGGCCGTTAGATCGCATTTCGGTGAGGTCGGATCGCCTTATCGGCATCGGCGTAATGCCCACGCTTGTCGCGGGCATCCACGCGTCTTCCTGGCGGCTTTCAACAAAAAGACGCAGATGGGCCGGGACAAGCCCGGCCATGCGTGGGCGGTTAAGGAGGTTTCTGGCTCAACTTCCTGTAAATTACTCATGCTCGCCGCCCGACGCTTTCGCGCTATCGGCTGCGTTCGACGGCGCATCAAGATGGTACTCGTGTTGTTACCGTAACGGATCCTCCTCAAGCACAAAGCTACCGTGCGTGTTGTCTCTGGTCGCCGGATCAGGACCGCGCCCCTCCGCAAAGGCGAACTCTTCCATGCGTCGTCCATGCAGCAGGCCGGGAAGACCATAGTTTCCTTCGACGCAGCGCGGTTCGTAATAAAGCCTGTTCTCCCGGTCGCTCTGCCTGGTGAACTCCTGTTTGATGGTCCAGGGTCGTGTCCAGACGGTCGGATCTTCGATCGTCACCATGTATTCGAGCGTGGTCGGGGAGGTCCGCGTCCAGCGCTCGACGACGTGCAGGTTCTCTCTTGAGCCCTGGAAGTCAGTCTTCGGACTGAAGTTCGTCACGTCAATGACAAGCGTGTCGCCCTCCCAATGGCCGCGCGAGTCGCCATACCACTGGCGGATGTTGGCCGGCAGGTGTGGGCTTGCGTTCATCACGATGTTGCGCTGCCAACCTTGGCCCTGGCCCACATCGTAGAAGATCGAGATGCCGCCCGGCGTCTGCACGATCCGGCGAAAGCTGCCGGTCGGGCCGCCGAACTCGGGCAGCCCGCCCGTCAGGCAGCGCTCCGCCAGGGAACTGTCCTCCGGACCATCGTTGCGATTCATGCGCGCCGTGTTGTAGCGCGGAGGCGGGTCGGACCGTCGTGGTGAGGGCGTCGGATCGTATTGCCCGCCGCTGCAGGTCGGCGACTTGACCTTGCATGTCTCAGTCGCTTGCAACATGGCGAGACGAAATTCCCGCTCGGCGGCGGCAATCTTTTGAGCCCCCGGCGTCAGCGGCGGAATCCGGCCATTGGGCGGATCGACAATCAGCGACGTGCGCGCGCCAATGCGCTTCCACGACCAGAACGCCGAATTGTAGCCGCTGGCGACGTCGTTCTCCGTCCCGCGCTCCGCACGCCTGTCTTGGCCGAGCACCGCCGCTCGCGCTTCATCCAATTCGGCTCGCTGTGCCGCGGTGAAAAATTCCTGGGCCGCGTACTTGGCAGGCCGCTGCAACGGCGTGTCGCTCTCGTCGGTCCAAATGCCTTGCAGATCAGGTTCGCCCCACGGCGTTGTCAGAGTCGAAGCTGTCGGGGGCACCGCAACGGAAGGCGCCGGCGCCTGAGGCGACGTTTGTGCGATGGCCCCCGAAATGACGGCCGCGGCTGCAATGGCGACCGTTATGATCGAGCTTGAGAACATCCCGCGCATGATGGTCTCCTTTTGCGCTGCAGTGCTTCGCCGCAACGGAAATCCCATCAACTCCAAGTTGGCGAGATGGTAGCGTCTTTCGGCATTGGCCGATAGTCCGGTGCGTCGCGATGCCCGTCACGTTTGATCTTCACCCGGAGTTGAAGCGAAACCCGCCCTGCGCCCCTCCACGGAATCGATTTCGTTCCGCGGAGCCCACTTTGGGCTCGCTTCGCGTCCGTCATCCGTCGGCACAATATCGGTCACCATTTTCGGTGGGTAAGTCTCAAAACGCAAAAGGCTGTGTCGAGGAGCCGACCGACAACACACGCTGTGAGTAGTGACCATTGGTGAACACGACGGGGAGGTGCTGATGCGTGCTATGCAAGGAGCAACCCAATCCAAAATATTCTCAGCCTCGCGGCTTGTTGAGCCGTCGGTCGAGGCACCTGCCGCCCAACAAAATGGGCCGATCCCGCCGCAGCGACCTTTGCTCGGTAAGCTCGACCCGTTCGCCTTCATTCGCTACGTGATTGCGTTTTTTATTGGTGTCACTGCTACTTTGGCTTGGCAGTTCCACGGCGGCGTGGCGAGAGAGATGAATGTGCCAGCCTCTTCCACCAACGATCAGCAGGGCAACGCACCGATAGATAACGGACTGTCGGTAGATCTCGACTTGATGCGGCAAAGCATCGACCGGCTGGCTGCCGACATGGGCATCACCCACGAGCAGATTGCGCGTAGAATCGACCGGCTCTCGGCCGGCCAGGAGCAACTCACGTCCGAGATCATAAAATTGCAGCCGGTCGAACAGTACGTTCTTTATAAGAGCGCAGAGCATCCTTCGTGGCTGGCCCCTGCTCCAGCGCGCAACCTCGCTCCGCGGCGGTGGCAGCCAGTGACGGCCCGCTGAGCGTCTTAAACTGCTGCGCCCGCGCGATGAGGCGCTATCAATCCTCGATCACCTCACGGCCGATGGGCCAAGAGGCAAGCAAGCCTTGCACTCCACCTCTCAGCGGCGGCTGGCGGACCATCTTCCGGCGCAGGCGCCCTGCGAACCGACGCCTTGCCACGTCCCAGAACCTGAATTTCCGCTTAACCGTCCAGTGCCGCTGGCGCTCTGATTGCCGGAAGCGATGCGCACGCGTGTCACGCCGCTCGCCGTGACGTTCCCGCTAACGTTCAGGACGCCGGCAGCGGATACGACTCCATCTCGAACATCAACGGCGAAGCCGAGGCCAGAGGGGCACGCGCCGCGCGACGTTGCAATCTGTACACTCCAACTGCCATCGAAAGCGCCACGCACGGCAAAAGCGCTGGTGGGTGAAAGCGCTGCCATAGCCGCAGTCGAAATTGTCGCGACAGCAAGGGCGGAGCTGCGAGCGAACATCGGTCTCTCCTTCGGGTGAGAATAGGGATGTAGCCGGACCATCCCCGCAGATAGTCAGCCAATCCCGCACCGAGGTTCAAACATCGCTTGAATTTTATTTGCGGCGCCAGTGCTGCAGCGCTTTCGTCGGTCTAGCTTGAGCGGGCACACAAAGAAGCAGCTGCAATAGGCACAGTTCATTGCAGGGATGGTCGAGGCGGATCTGAATGCTAAGCAGCGACCGCTTCGCCGTCCTTCTGCTCAACTGCGGGGACCGCGTTACGCTGGAGCCTCTAAGAAAAACACTTCGTACAACAAACAGCGTAACAGCATGGTCCTTAGTCGAACCAAGAGATTGCAGGAAGGAAGAAGGACGCGGCGCGATTTCGTTTTGTCCTAACGCTCCATTCGTCTCCCATGTGCCGACACCCACCCCGGCAGGTGGCGCCGTAGCTCGGTTCAGCGAGCCTAGCGTGCGAGGCCAGGAATGCCGAAGGCATGGATGGCTGAGTGCGGAACCCGAGCGAAGCGAGGGCTAGGCGAGCAGGAGAGCCTTGAATCCGAAACGAAACACGATGCGGTCAATGTCACCATCAATACATGACCGAGCAGTCAACCAGCGTCTCAAAAACGTCACTCAGCTAAGCCTTTGATTGGGGATGGTGGAGCCAGGGGGAGTCGAACCCCCGACCTCTTGAATGCCATTCAAGCGCTCTCCCAACTGAGCTATGGCCCCGTTCCCGCGCGGGCATTGGGCACCCCGTGCGGCGCGGGAACCCAGTTCATGTCGGGAGCCCGCGCGTCTTGCGGCCGCGTTTTGTGCGTCAGCCACAAGTCCTGAAATCATATGTCCTGAAATCACATATCGCGGGAGACCTCAAGTCTCTTCCTCGTTCTCGATGTCGTTGCCGATGATCTCGGTGACGTCGGTATCCTCCTCTTCGGTCTCCTCGATGAACGCGGCATCGTCGAGGCTTTCGTCATCGATCTCGACGTCGTCGTCAGTTTCGATCGGCGTGGCCGCGGATTTCTTCGTTTTCCCTTGGGCCTCGGCATCGGCCTCTTCCAGGGAGACGAATTCGGCCTCGTGGGTTTCCGGCGTCACGGTTTCGACCTCCCGCGGCGACGCCCTCGTGGCGTCCGTCCGGCCACGTGCGACCACGGCCTCGAACACCGTGCCGCATTTCGGGCAGGTGATGGGGGCGTGGTTCAGGTCATAAAATCTCGCGCCGCAATGTGCACACAGGCGCTTCGTACCAAGCTCAGGCTTTGCCACGGATTCGCGATCCTCAAGTCATTGCATGGGCGTTGAAAGTGGTTCTCCCCTTGGCGTTTCGCAACGGGTCTGTCAATAGACGTTTCGCACCTCTGTGAAACGTCTGCGCGCTTTGGTCGGCTCCATGAACGACCCCGTGACCGGCCTTTTGCCGCATGCTAGGACGCCCCCAAATCTTGGATCGGTCCTTTGAGTCACCCACCGCCTTCCGCCCCGATGACAGCGCGCCGCGGCCAGCCGCTCGCGGGACGCGCGCGCGTGCCCGGGGACAAGTCGATTTCCCATCGCGCCCTGATCCTCGGCGCCCTTGCGGTGGGAAGCACCAGGATTTCCGGCCTCCTCGAGGGCGAGGACGTGCTCAACACCGCAAAAGCAATGCGGGCGCTCGGCGCCCGGGTCGAACGGGCCGGCAACGGCACCTGGCGCGTCGACGGCGTCGGCGTCGCCGGGTTCGCGGAGCCGGCCACCCCCCTCGATTTTGGCAATTCCGGGACCGGCTGCCGCTTGGTGATGGGGGCGGTAGCGGGATGCCCGATCGCTGCGACTTTCGATGGCGATGCGTCCCTGCGCAAGCGCCCGATGCGCCGCGTGCTCGACCCCCTCGCCCTGATGGGGGCTCGCATCACGGATGCCGCAGAGGGGGGCCGGTTGCCAGTCACGCTAGCGGGCGCCCGCGATCCGATGCCCATCGTTTACCGCACGCCAGTGCCATCTGCGCAGATCAAGTCGGCGGTGCTGCTGGCCGGTCTCGCGGCGCCCGGCACTACCACGGTCATCGAGGCCGAGGCGAGCCGCGATCACACCGAATTGATGCTGGCGCATTTCGGTGCGGATGTGAAATCTGAGCCGGAAGGCACCAACGGACGCAAAATTTCGCTCACTGGCCAGCCCGAGTTGGCGGCGCAGAGCGTCGCGGTGCCGGCCGATCCGTCCTCGGCCGCTTTCCCAATGGTGGCGGCGCTGCTGGTCCCAGGATCAGACATATTCCTGCCCGACGTGATGACAAACCCGTTGAGAACCGGGCTTATCACGACCTTACGGGAGATGGGCGCAGATATCGCCGCGGACGAGGCGCAACATGATGGCGGCGAGGCTAGGGCAGGGTTCCGGGTGCGGCACAGCGGGTTGCGCGGCGTTGACGTGCCGCCCGAACGCGCCCCCGCCATGATCGACGAATATCCGATCCTCGCTGTCGCGGCGGCCTTCGCGCATGGCACCACGGTGATGCGCGGCTTGAAGGAATTGCGCGTCAAGGAATCCGATCGCCTCGCCGCCACCGCCGACATGCTGCGCGTCAATGGCATCGATGTCGAGATTTCCGGCGACGATCTGGCGGTGCGGGGGGGCGGACATGCGCAAGGTGGCGGCCTTGTCACAACCCACATGGACCATCGCATCGCGATGGCGGCCCTGGTGCTTGGCCTTGCAGCCGACAAGCCCGTGCGGGTCGACGATGCGGCATTCATCGCGACGAGCTTTCCAGGTTTTGCCGACCTGATGCGCGGGCTCGGAGGCGATCTCGAATGATCATCGCCATCGATGGTCCTGCGGCTTCCGGCAAGGGGACGCTCGGCAAGCGTCTGGCGGCCCATTATGGGTTGCGACACCTCGATACCGGGCTGCTCTACCGGGCGGTTGCGCAGGCAGTGCTTGCGGATGGCTATGGCCTTGATGACGCGTCGCGCGCCGCCGCAGCGGCCCAAGCGCTCGATCCGTCCCAATTCGACGAAACCGCACTGAAAAGCCATGCCGCGGGCGAAGCTGCCTCCGTGGTTTCAGCGATCCCGGAGGTGCGGGCCGCGCTGCTGCGATTCCAGCAGGATTTTGCTGCCGTGCCGCCCGGTGCCGTACTGGACGGGCGGGACATCGGAACGGTCATCTGCCCGCATGCCGATGTAAAGATTTTCGTCACCGCCTCGCCCGAGGTGCGCGCGCAGCGCCGCGCCATCGAGATGCGGCGCCAAGGCCAGGACGCCGATGAGGGCGTGATCCTCGCCGACATCCGGCGTCGCGACGAGCGCGATTCGAAACGCATCATTGCGCCGCTCAGGCCGGCCGCGGATGCGCACATCCTCGACACGTCCGATCTCGATATCGACGCCGTCTTTCGGGAGGCGGTCGCCATCGTGGAGAAAGCGCGAAAGCACCGTCTTTTCCGTCCCCCGCTTGCGGGGGAGGTGTAGGGGAGAGCTGGCAGTCGTCCGAACATCCAGCGACATTTCACCTCGCCCGCGGCGCTGACTCCCCGAAGTCCGGCAATGATATTCTCAGATATCTGCGGCCGGCGGTTGGAGGAGACGATGGCGACGATGCGCCTGATCTCGATTGCGCTCGTAATGATCTGCGTGGCTGTCATCGCGGGTCCGGTGGCCGCCCAGGTCTACCCGTCACGCCCCATCACCGTCATTGTGCCGGTCCCGCCCGGCGGCGTTGCGGATCCGATCGCCCGCATCCTCGCCGACCACATGAGCGCGCGGCTCGGCCAACCGATCGTCATCGAAAACGTGACCGGGGCGGGCGGCAGCATCGGAGTCGGGCGTGCCGCCCGCGCAGCGCCGGACGGTTATACGCTCAGCATAGGCAATTGGCTCTCTCATGTCGGCGCCAGTGCAGTCTACCCGGTCCAGTACGACGTTCTGGCGGATTTCGCGCCGGTGTCGCTCCTCACCATGAGCCCGGTGCTGGTCATCGCCAAAAACAGTTTCCCGGCGAACGATCTGAAGGAGCTGATCGCCTGGCTCAAGGCGAACCCCGACGTGGCATCGGCTGCAACCGTCGGGGCCGGCAGTGCGGCCCATGTGAGCGGCGCGTATTTCCAAAAGGTCACCGGGACCCGCTTCCACTTCGTACCGTATCGGGGCGGTGGCCCGGCCATGCAGGATTTGGTTGGCGGTCAGGTCGACCTCCAGTTCGCCGAGGGCACCACGGCCTTGCCGGCGGTGCGGGGCCACCAGGTCAAGGCTTATGCGGTGATGGCGGCGGCGCGCTGGTTCGCGACGCCCGATGTGCCGACCGTTGACGAACTCGGGGTGCCGGGACTGTACCTTTCGTTCTGGCACGGGCTTTGGGTTCCCAAGGGCACCTCGGACCAGATCATCGCCAAGCTCAACGGCGCTGTGGTGGACGCGCTCGCCGATCCGGTGGTGCGCGGACGCCTGACCGACATCGGACAGCAGATCATGCCGCGCGACCAGCAGACGCCGGAGGCGCTCGCCAGGTACCACAAGGCCGAGGCCGAGAAGTGGTGGCCGATCATCAAGGCCGCCAATATCAGAGCGGAGTAGGCGAGGGACGCCTGGTCATCGCGGCGTGCCCGCGGCCCCTTGCCGCTCCCCTGGTGCTTGGCTATATCTGCAATGTTCGGGCCGCCCTTGTAATCGAAGCTGTCCGAGCGGGCCGGAGGCGTAAACAATTTCGCCTCCGCGGATGGAGGACCGCCCGCTCGCCGCCTTCGTTGCGGAACCCGACGCTCGCATCGTAGCAAACGCTCGGTTCGCGCCGGCCTGCCCCCACCCTTCCTCCTCCGCAAGTCGGGGAGGGAAGGGTGGGGGAGGGAGCCGGAGGTCTGTGGGACCTCCGGCCACGAGCATTTGATACGCCCTTTATCCAACCGCCGGTGCGCCACAGGAGAATGCATGGCTTTAGCTACCGCTGCCGCGCCGTCGCGGGAAGATTTTGCTGCAATGCTTGAGGACTCGTTCACTCACGGCAATTTGCAGGAGGGTGCCGTCATCAGGGGCACCGTCGTGGCGATCGAAAAAGACCTCGCCGTCATCGATGTGGGCCTTAAGACGGAAGGCCGCGTGCCACTGCGTGAATTCAACGGCCCGGGCCGTCAGAACGAAATCAAGGTCGGCGACACCGTCGAGGTCTATCTTGAGCGCGTCGAAAACGCGCTGGGCGAGGCGGTCTTGTCGCGCGACAAGGCACGGCGCGAAGAGAGCTGGGGCAAGCTCGAAAAGGCATTCCAGAACAACGAAAAGGTGCAGGGCGTCATCTTCAATCAGGTCAAGGGCGGCTTTACGGTCGATCTCGACGGCGCCGTGGCGTTTCTGCCGCGCTCCCAGGTCGATATCCGGCCGATCCGCGACGTGACCCCGCTGATGAACGTCTCCCAGCCATTCCAGATTTTGAAGATGGACCGCCGTCGCGGCAACATCGTGGTTTCACGCCGCACCGTGCTGGAAGAGACCCGCGCCGAGCAGCGCCAGGAGCTGGTGCAGAACCTGGAAGAGGGGCAGGTCATCGATGGCGTGGTCAAGAACATCACCGATTACGGTGCCTTCGTGGACCTCGGTGGCATCGACGGCCTGCTGCATGTCACCGACATCGCGTGGAGACGCGTCAATCATCCGTCCGAAGTGCTCAACATCGGCCAGCAGGTGAAGGTCAAGATCGTCAAGATTAACCACGAGACCCACCGTATCTCGCTCGGCATGAAGCAACTGCAGGCCGATCCGTGGCAGGGCATCGAGGCGAAGTTCCCGGTCGGGGCGCGTCTTACCGGCCGCGTCACCAACATCACCGACTACGGCGCCTTCGTGGAGCTGGAGCCCGGTATCGAGGGGCTTATCCACGTATCCGAGATGTCGTGGACCAAGAAGAACGTCCATCCGGGCAAGATCGTGTCGACATCCCAGGAGGTCGAGGTCCAGGTGCTGGAAGTCGATCCGGTCAAACGACGCATTTCGCTCGGTCTCAAGCAGACCATGCGCAACCCGTGGGAGGTGTTCGTCGAGAAACATCCGCCCGGCAGCGTCGTCGAGGGCGAAGTCAAGAACAAGACCGAGTTCGGCCTCTTCCTCGGACTCGACGGCGACGTGGACGGCATGGTCCACCTCTCCGATCTCGATTGGAAGCGTCCGGGCGAGCAGGTCATCGACGAGTTCAAGAAGGGCGACAAGGTTCGCGCTCAGGTGCTCGACGTTGACATCGAGAAGGAGCGCATCTCGCTTGGCGTGAAGCAGCTCGAAGGCGATCCGTTCGCGGAGGCCGGCGACGTCAGGAAAGGCGCCGTGGTGACGTGCGAGATCCTTGAGGTTAAGGAGTCTGGCCTTGAGGTGAAGCTGGTCGGGACTGACCTCACCACCTTCATCAAGCGCTCGGAGCTCGCCCGGGACCGTTCTGAGCAGCGCACCGAGCGGTTCGCGGTCGGCGAGAAGGTCGATGCACGCGTTACCCAGTTCGATCGCCGTGCTCACAAGGTGACGGTCTCGATCAAGGCGCTCGAAGTCGCAGAGGAGAAGGAGGCGATCGCCCAGTACGGCTCCTCGGATTCCGGCGCGACCCTGGGCGACATTCTCGGGACCGCGCTCAAGCGCGCCACCGAGAAGAAGGAATGAGCACCATCCACCGTCATGGCTGCTTCCGGACGTGATCCGGGAAATTTGTCGCCGTCATCCACGCTCCCGTGCTGAGTTTGTGCTCAAGCACGGCGTGGATGACCCCGGATCAAATGCCCGGGGCGACAAGACGGGCCATGACTGCCTGGAACAGTCAAAGCAGGAAGCAGTCCCATGTCGCTTGAAACAGACCATATCGTTGATCGCCGCCGCCTGCGGCGCAAGCTGACCTTCTGGCGTGTGGCAACCGTGCTGGTCGCTGTCTTGGGGGTGATCGGCGCCGCCGTCGTGGCGCGCCGTTCCGGCGAATCGCTTGCGCGACCGCTCACCCCACAGATTTCGCGGGTCACTATCCAAGGCATCATCCGAGGGGATCACGAGCGCACTGAGGCGCTCGATAATCTCGCGCGTTCGCGCAACACCCGTGCCGTTATCGTGCACATCGATAGTCCGGGCGGCACGACGGCTGGATCGGAGGAGCTTCACCAGGCGCTGCGTCGCGTTGCGGCGCAGAAGCCGACCGTGGTTGTCGTCGACGCCATGGCCGCCTCCGGCGGCTACATGGCGGCCATGGCGGCTGACTACATCATTGCCCAAAACTCTTCGCTGGTCGGGTCGATCGGCGTCTTGTTCCAGTATCCAAATCTCACCGATCTGCTCACCAAGGTCGGCGTCAAGGTCGAGGAAATAAAGTCGTCCCCCCTCAAGGCTGCCCCCAACGGCCTGGAACCTACCGCCCCGGAGGCGCGCGCCGCCGTGGAGGCCCTGGTGGTCGATTCCTATGCCTGGTTCAAGGACATCGTCAGAGATCGCCGCAAGCTCGAAGGCGAGGCCCTCGACCAGGTGGCGGACGGCCGCGTGTTCACCGGGCGCCAGGCGGTCCCACTCAAGCTTGTTGACGAGATCGGCCGCGAGCAGGAGGCGATCGATTGGCTCGCCAAGACCAACAACATCGACCCGAAGACGCCGGTGCGCGACTGGCGGCTGCACGCCCCCTTCAGCCAGCTCTCGTTTCTCCATCTCGGCGTTGTCAAAGCGCTCGATTTCCTTGGCTTGGGCTCGCTCGCCCGCGACCTCGAAACCTCAGGCACCCTGCAGGCTGCCGAAAAGCTCAATCTTGACGGCCTGTTGATGCTTTGGCAACCTTCGCCTGGCAATTGACCGAATGAGAGCAAGGACCGGTGGCGGGGTTAGAAATTCCTGCGTGCCCCGCAGCGATGGCCCTATTCAAAAACGGCATCTCCATATGATCAAATCAGAACTCGTCCAGCGGATTGCGGGACAGAATCCCCATCTCTACCAGCGTGACGTAGAAAATATCGTGAACGCTATCCTGGGTGAGATCGTGGCAGCGCTCGCCCGGGGAGACCGCGTTGAGCTGCGCGGCTTTGGGGCTTTTTCGGTCAAGAACCGTCCCGCGCGCGCGGGCCGCAACCCCAGAACCGGGGCGCATGTGGCGGTCGACCAGAAGTCCGTGCCGTTCTTCAAAACCGGCAAGGAAATGCGCGAACGCCTCAATCGAAGCCAGATTTGAGGCTCCGGTCTGGCGGCCGGCGTTACAGTGGCCGTGGCAAGTCCTTGCGGCGCGGGACCCCAAGAGCGCGAAGCACGCGGCCGTTGTCGTGTCGGCCGCACTTACATCGAGGATCGGGCGCCCGGGCAAATGATTGGCAGGTTTCTGAAGGCAATCGTCGCGATCCCGGCTGCCGCCGTGCTGGTGGCGCTGGCGGTTGCCAATCGGCAGCCCGTTACGGTGTCGTTCGATCCGTTCGATTCGTCCGATCTCGAGCTTGCGGTGAAAGTTCCGCTCTATCTTGTAGGGTTTACGCTTCTCATCGCCGGCGTGGTTCTCGGCGGCGTCGCGGCTTGGCTCAAGCAGGGCAAGTGGCGCAGGACCGGTTGACATGCAACTCACCATTAAGATTTGCGGCCTGCGGACTCCGGAGGCGCTTGATGCCTCGCTGCGCGCCGGTGCCGATATGGTGGGTTTCGTTTTCTTCCCGCCATCACCGCGCCACCTCAATTTCGCTGCCGCACGCGAACTTGGGGCACTGGTCAAGGGCCGCGCTCTGAAAGTGGCGCTTTCCGTCGACGCCGCGGACGAATGGCTGGCGGCAAGCATCGACGCGCTTGCCCCGGATGTGCTCCAGCTCCACGGCAAAGAAACACCGGAGCGTGTGCTCGCCGTGAAGATGCGTTTCCGCTTGCCGGTGATGAAAGCGATCGCGGTCGAAACGCACGACGATCTCGCGTGCGTACAGGGCTATGCCGCCGTCGCAGACCGGCTCATGTTCGACGCACGAGCCCCGAGCGATGCCACACGGCCCGGTGGGCTCGGCAAGTCGTTCGATTGGCGGCTCCTCAAGGACCTTGACCCGCCTGTGCCGTTCATGCTCTCAGGCGGGCTTAATCGCGACAATGTGGCCGAGGCGATCGCCTTGACCGGCGCCGGCGGGGTTGACGTCTCGTCAGGCGTCGAGCGCGCGCCGGGCGAGAAGGACCCCGACCTCATTCGCGGCTTCATCCGCGCGGCGCGGATCCCATCCTGTCCTTCCTCACGAGCGGGAGAGGATGCGTGAGGTGAGCGTGTGGCAGGGCAGCGCTGAGCTTTGAGCCATGAACGTGCAACAGCCCAACTCTTATCGCACCGGCCCGGACGAGCACGGCCACTTCGGCATCTATGGCGGCCGCTTCGTGGCCGAAACCCTGATGCCGCTCATCCTCGATCTCGAACACGCCTATGCGGAAGCCAAGGCGGATCCGGCGTTTCGCAGCGAGATGGACGCGCATCTCGCCACCTATGTGGGCCGTCCGTCGCCGCTCTATTTCGCGCAGCGCCTGACCGAGCACTGCGGCGGCGCCAGGATCTACTTCAAGCGCGAGGAACTCAACCACACCGGCGCCCACAAGGTTAACAACGTGCTCGGCCAGATCATGCTGGCGCGGCGCATGGGCAAGACGCGCGTCATCGCGGAGACCGGCGCCGGCATGCATGGCGTTGCCACCGCGACGCTGTGTGCCAAGTTCGGGTTACCGTGCATCGTTTACATGGGCTCGGTGGACGTGGAGCGGCAGCAGCCGAACGTGCTGAGGATGAAGATGCTCGGCGCCGAGGTTCGCCCCGTCGAGTCGGGCTCCAGGACGCTCAAGGATGCCATGAACGAGGCGTTGCGCGACTGGGTCACCAATGTCGATGAGACCTTCTACTGCATCGGCACGGTGGCCGGCCCGCATCCGTATCCGGCGATGGTGCGCGACTTTCAGTCGATCATCGGTCGGGAGACGCGCGAGCAGATGCAAGCCGCCGAGGGGCGCCTGCCGGATTCGCTAATCGCCTGCATCGGCGGCGGCTCCAATGCCATGGGGCTGTTCTATCCGTTCCTCGACGACCGGTCGGTCGAGATCTACGGCGTCGAGGCGGCGGGGCTGGGGCTCGGCAGCGGCAAGCATGCGGCTTCCATTGCGGGCGGCAGACCGGGCGTGCTGCACGGCAACCGCACTTATTTGCTGATGAACGACGATGGCCAGATCGAGGAGGCGCATTCGATCTCGGCCGGCCTTGATTACCCGGGCATCGGCCCTGAGCACGCCTGGCTCAACGATCTCGGCCGGGTGCAATTTCTTTCGGCCACCGATGACGAGGCGGTGGCGGCGTTTACGCTGTGCAGCAAGCTTGAAGGCATCATTCCGGCACTGGAGCCGGCCCACGCATTGGCCCGGGTGATGGAGCTTGCGCCGCAGAAGCCGCGCGATCATCTGATGGTGGTGAACCTGTCGGGACGCGGTGACAAGGATTTGGCGACCGTTGCCGCGTACCTGGAGAAGCACCGCCCATGACCCGGATCGACGCCCGCTTCGCCGCACTTAAACGCGAGGGTCGCGCCGGGCTCGTGACATTCGTCATGGCGGGTGATCCCGATCCTGACACATCGCTAGCGATCATCAAGTCACTGCCGCAAGCCGGTGCCGACGTGATCGAGATCGGCATGCCGTTTACCGACCCGATGGCTGACGGGCCTGCCATCCAGGCGGCCGGCCTGCGTGCGCTCCGTGCCGGCCAGAACATGGCGAAGACGATGGCGCTGGTGCGCGATTTTCGCCTCGTAGATTCCGCAACGCCGATCGTGCTGATGGGATACTACAATCCAATCTACATCTATGGTGTCGCGCGGTTTCTCTCTGATGCGAAGGCCGCCGGCGTGGACGGTATCATCGTTGTCGACCTTCCTCCCGAGCAGGATGCGGAGCTGTGTCTTCCGGCGCTGGGAGCGGGGTTGAATTTTATCCGCCTTGCGACGCCGACGACCAACGACAAGCGGCTTCCGACCGTGCTCGCGAACACGTCCGGTTTCGTCTATTACGTCTCGATCACCGGCATCACCGGCGCTGCGGCGCCCGATGCGCGCCGCGTCGTGGAGGCGGTCCAGCGGATCAAGCGCCACACCACCCTTCCGGTCGCTGTTGGCTTCGGAGTCCGAGATGCCGACAGCGCTGCCGCCATTGCGCGGGGCGCCGAGGGAGTCGTGGTCGGGTCGGCCCTCGTCGAGAAAGTGCGCATGAGCCTCGATGCGGCCGGCAGGGCAACTCCTGCCACGGTCGCGTCAGTCGCCGGGCTGGTTGCGGAACTCGCGACCGGGGTGCGCAGCGCGCGGCAGCAAGCGGCGGAGTAGCGGCGTGAACTGGATATCCAACGTCGTCCGACCGAAGATCCGCGGCTTTCTCAACCGGCGGGAAGTGCCGGACAACCTGTGGATCAAATGCCCCGATACCGGGCAGCTCGTCTTCTACAAGGATGTCGAGGCGAACCAGTTCGTCATTCCGGTCTCCAACTATCACATGCGCATGGGTGCGACGGCGCGCCTTAAGTCCATGTTTGACGGAGAGACCTGGATCGATATCGGGGTCCCGGAAGTGGCATCCGATCCGCTCAAGTTCCGGGACGAGCGGCGCTATGCCGATCGGTTGCGGGATGCCCGCGCTAAAACCGGGTTAAATGACGCGATCAAGCTTGGTTTGGGCAAGCTTGACGGCTTGCCCGTTGTCATCGCGGTACAAGATTTCGACTTCATGGGCGGCTCCCTTGGGATGGCCGCGGGCGAGGCGATCGTCAAGGGGCTGCAAGCGGCTGCGCAGAAGAGTACACCGTTCATCCTGTTTGCGGCGTCCGGGGGAGCTCGTATGCAGGAGGGCATTCTGTCACTCATGCAGATGCCCCGCACCACCATCGCGGTTCAGAACCTCCGCGCGGCGCGCAAGCCTTACATCGTGGTGCTCACCAATCCGACGACCGGCGGTGTGACCGCATCCTACGCGATGTTGGGCGACATCCATATCGCGGAGCCAGGCGCACTTATCGGTTTCGCCGGGCCGCGGGTGATCGAACAGACCATACGGGAAAAACTCCCCGAAGGTTTTCAGAAGGCGGAATATCTAAAAGAGCACGGAATGGTCGACATGGTGGTGCATCGCCACAATTTGCGTGCTACGCTCTCAAATCTCTGTCGGGTTCTGACGAAAGCGCCGGCGTACGTCGAAACGCCGACACTTGCGGTCGGCGAGCCGGCGCCGACGCCATAATGCGTTGCTTGCTTGGTTCTCCCTGTCAGCGAGCTGGGGTTCGTGATGACACAGCGGATATTTGCGGCTGCGCTGGCAGCCTTCTTGGTTGCAGCGGCAAGTCCAGGTGCAACGCAGACCTACCCGAACCGCGTCATCAAGGCGGTTGTGCCCTATACGCCCGGAGGGCCGATCGACGTTACGAGCCGAATCGTCACCAGGCGGCTAAGCGAGATCCTGGGTCAACCGATCATCATCGAGAATCGTCCGGGCGCTTCCGGGATGATCGGCAACAGGGCCGTCGCGGCGGCCGAGCCCGACGGCTACACAATCCTGTTCGGCAACACCAGTACACTCGCGGTTTTCCCTGCGGTTTCCCATACGCGCGATTTCGACGTACTTAAGCGGCTCGCGCCGGTCGCAAAGCTTATCCAGGGCTACGAAGTAATGGTGACGGATCCGGGGGGGCCGGCAACGACCCTTCCGGCATTCATTGCCTACGCGAAAGCCCATCCAGGTGCGCTGAATTACGGCTCCGTGGGTTTCGGAAACCTCACCCATGTCGCAGGCGAATTGTTGAAACTGAAAACCGGAATCGACATGCAGCACGTGCCATATAAGGGCGCCCCGGAGGTCATTGCCGGCCTTTTGGCCGGGCAAGTGCAGATGAATTTCACCGAAGTCGCCGGCGTCCTTCCATTGGCGCGACAGGGCAAAATCCGTCCGCTTGCGATCGCAAGTGCAGCGCGTGATGCGAAGGCTCCAGATATTCCAACGTTTATGGAGCAGGGCGTGCCGGATTTTATCGTTGGCACATTTACCGGTGTTATGGTTCCCGCCGGAACGCCGCCGGGAATCGTGGCCAAGCTCAACGGCGCCATCAATGCCGTGCTGGCGAATGAGGAAACCCGTACGACGCTCGAGAACCTCGGCTCCTCCGTCCGTCCCGGCACTGCCGAAGAGTTCGGTGCGTTCCTGGTCGCCGAACAACACAAATGGGAAGAGGTGGCAATACTCGCCGGCATCAAGGGCGAGTGAGTAGAAAGTTATTGCACTCCGGTCGACCCGAAGCCTCCGCCCCCGCGCACAGTTGCGTCAAGCAATGGTGCTTCCACGATACAGGCGCGGGCGACCGGCGCAATGACAAGCTGAGCGATGCGCATCCCGCGGGTGACGACAAACGGTTCCCCCCCGAAGTTGATTAAAATCACCATGAGCTCGCCACGATAGTCCGCATCGATCGTGCCAGGCGCATTCAGGACCGTAACGCCGTGGCGAGCCGCCAGCCCCGACCGCGGTCGCACCTGCGCCTCGAAACCGTGAGGCAGAGCAATCGCAATGCCGCACGGAACAAGCGCACGCTCGCCGGGCGCCAGCGTTATCGGCGCGGTCGCAGGAACTGCTGCCAGGAGATCGAGGCCGGCCGCGCCTGTGCTTTGATAGGACGGCAGCGGCAGGTCGGCGCCGTGCGGCAGCCGCAGGATTTGCAGCTCTATTTCTGTCATTTCGCGGCGGCTGCAAGTGTGACGGCAATGCGCGCGACCAGCTTGTCGGCGATATTCTGCTTGTCGTCGTCGGGCCAGGAGTCGACGCCACCACGGGTGACAAGATGCACGCTGTTGCGGTCTCCGCCCATAATGCCGGTGCCAATTGAGACGTCATTGGCGACGATCCAATCGCAGCCTTTGCGATCAAGCTTCGCTCGGGCGTTCTCGATCACGTGCTGGGTCTCGGCCGCAAAGCCGATGACGAGGTGTGGGCGCTTCGACGCATGATGCGCGACCGTTGCCAGGATGTCAGGGTTCTCCACGAGAAGTAGCCTCGGCGCACCGCTGGCATTTTTTTTGAGTTTCTGAGCGCCCGGCTTCGCAACCCGCCAGTCCGCCACCGCCGCGGCAAATACCGCGACATCGACCGGCAGCGCCCGCTCCACTTCGGCAAGCATCTCGTGCGCGCTTTCGACTTTGATGACAGTCATCCCGGGCGGGTCGGCAAGGGAGACTGGACCCGACACGAGCGTCACCCCGGCGCCCGCCGCGGCTGCGGCGCGTGCAATGGCAAAGCCCTGCTTACCGGAGGACCGGTTGGCGATATAGCGCACCGGATCGATCGGCTCATAGGTCGGTCCGGCGGTGACGAGCACGCGTCGGCCTGAGAGCGGGCCACGCGGCTCGGGCGCGGCCAGGCGGGCCTCGACGGCGGCCACGATTTCAAGCGGCTCCGCCATGCGGCCGACGCCCGTTTCACCCTGCTCGGCCATTTCGCCCGCATTGGGGCCAACGACCGCGATACGGTCGGCAATGACTTGCGCAAGATTGCGTCGGGTCGCGGCATTGCGCCACATGTGTGGGTTCATGGCGGGTGCGATCAGCACGGGTTTGTCGGTCGCGAGCAGCACCGTAGAGGCAAGGTCGTCCGCATGGCCGCCCGCCATCCTGGCCATCAGATCGGCGGTGGCGGGGGCGACCACGACGAGATCGGTATCGCGGGCGAGCCTGATATGGCCGATGTCGAACTCGGTGCGCGGATCGAAAAGATCGATGTAGACGTGCTCGCCCGCGATGGCGCCGGCCGACAGCGGCGTGATGAATTCCTGCGCGGCTTGCGTCATCACAACGCGCACGGCAGCGCCGCGCTCCCGCAGGCGGCGGATGAGATCGAGCGATTTGTATGCAGCGATCCCGCCGCCGATGATGAGGAGGATGCGCTTGCCTCGCAGATGGTTTTGGCCGTCAGCGTTCATCTATCCCAGCGACTGTTGAGCAGCAAGGCTTACCAGAAAAACGTTGCTGCTTGGTGTGTTTTCGAAGGCTGCTCCAAGCCGAGGTGACTGAATTTACCTTGACGATTATTCCCAAAACCTAATTCTATACCCGCCAGAAATTTGCCAGTCCTTTCCGAACATCATTTCACGAAAACCCCCCACGCCAGCAGCGCTGCGATCACCCACAGCGCGATCGTTCCCCAGCGCCATCGTCGTCGCTCGCCTTGGGCCAGCGCCGCGATCGTCTCCGGCGCCAGCGTCACGCCGCCGCGCGTTGCCGCGTCGATCTGCTCGGAAATGCGCAGGGCGCGCTGTGTCAGCCCGGGCAGGCGCGCCAGCAAATGGCCGATTTCGCCCAGGCTTCGCGCGGCACCCTCGAACTGCCCGGCGGGGCCGAGATGGCGTGTGATCCATTCGCGTACGACCGGCTCGGCGGTCGTCCAGATGTCAAGCCGGGGATCGAGCGTGCGCGCCACCCCCTCAACCACTACCATGGTTTTCTGCAGCATCAGCAGTTCTGGCCTGGTCCGCATGTCGAACAGGCCGGTCACCTCGAACAACAGCGTCAGCAGTTTCGCCATCGAGATGTCCTCGGCGGTGCGGTTGTGGATCGGCTCGCCGATCGCCCGGATCGCCTGAGCGAAGCTTTCGACGGAATGATGCGGAGGCACATAGCCGGCCTCGAAATGCACCTCGGCGGCCCGGTGATAGTCGCGGGTGATGAAGCCGAGCAGTATCTCAGCAAGGAATTGGCGCTCCTTCGGGCGCAGCCGTCCCATGATGCCGAAGTCCACGGCCACCAGTTGTCCGTCGGAGTCGACAAACAGATTGCCCGGATGCATGTCGGCATGAAAAAATCCGTCGCGCAGCGCATGGCGCAGGAAGCTCTGAATCAAGGCGCAGCTCAGCTTCACCGGGCTCAAACCCCTTGCCACGAGCGCTGCGCGGTCGCCGAGCGGCGTGCCGTCGACCCATTCCATCGTCAGCACGTTGCGGGCCGTGAAATCCCATTCCACTCGCGGCACCCGGAAATCTGGATCGTCCTTGGTGTTCTCCGCCATCTCTGAGAGCGCCGCAGCCTCGAGTCGCAAGTCCATCTCGAGCGCAACCGAACGGGCGAGCGTTTCGACCACTTCAACGAGACGCAAACGCCGCGCTTCCGCCGATAGAAGCTCGGCGCTGCGGGCCACGAACCCGAATGCCGCCAGATCGATCTTGAAGCGCCGCTCTATGCCGGGACGCAATATCTTGACGGCAACCGCGCGCCGACCTGACGGTGTCGCGAGTTCGGCGCGGTGCACCTGCGCGATCGAGGCGGCTGCAACCGGAGGACCGAACGCGACGAACACGTCGGAGAGCTTCTTGTCTAATGCTGTTGCGACGGTTCGTTCGGCCTCGGCCTGCGAAAACGCCGGCATCTTGTCCTGGAGGCTTTCGAGATCGCGGGCAAGCGCGGGCCCGACCACGTCAGGCCGGGTCGCCAGGAATTGGCCAAGCTTCACATAGGCTGGGCCGAGTGCCGTGACGGTGGCCGAGAGTCTATTCCGCACGTCGCCGGCGGAACGCCGCTCGATGAGCCGACCCAGGCGCCACACCAGCCGCAGTTGCGGGGGCAGGGGAGTTGGGTCGACAAGCCCAAATATTCCCTCGCGCGCGCATACAAAGCCGACGCGCCCCAGGCGCAGCAGGTGAGAGAACGTCGAGATCACGGAGTGCGCCGACTCACAGCCGCCATCCGGAATGCAGCGCAACCACGCCGCCGGTCAACAT
>Ga0070734_10002329_pt1 | contig 23474 bp, 20 predicted proteins | sample Coa_R1_8_FD_66444 | JGI IMG/M metagenome (GOLD analysis project Ga0070734, IMG submission 66444) | Surface soil microbial communities from Centralia Pennsylvania, which are recovering from an underground coalmine fire - Coalmine... | ecosystem: Environmental > Terrestrial > Soil > Unclassified ...
GACCTGCGAGAGGAAGGCGACTCGCTGGGTGATGTCGAGCGGTGCGCTGACGCGGACCGAGCCGCCGTCGATGATGCTCGCCGCGCCCTCGCCGATGCTCTTGTTGACGGTCGCGACCAGGCGCGTCGCCGTGGTGAAATCCGGGGTGTTGAGGTTCAAGATGACCGCATCGCCCTGGGCGAGCTGCGTCGGCACCGCGCGCTCGATCGTCGCGCCGTTCGGAATGCGTCCCGAGCTCGGTACGTTGACCGTGAGCTTCGAGCCATCGTTGCCCTCGACGCCGAAGCCGCTGACGATCAGATTGCCCTGCGCAATCGCATAGATCTGGCCGTCGAGTCCCTTGAGCGGCGTGACCAGGAGCGAGCCGCCGCGCAGGCTCTTGGCGTTGGCGATCGAGTTGACCGTGATGTCGATCGTCTGTCCGGGTTTCACGAATGCGGGCATCACCGCATGCACGGACACCGCGGCGACGTTCTTGAGCTGCGGATTGGCGGTCGGGGGAAGCGTGAGGCCGAGCTGCGCCAGCATGTTGGTGAGCGACTGCACCGTGAAGGGCGCCTGGCTCGTTTGGTCGCCGGTCCCATCGAGCCCGACCACCAGCCCGTAGCCGATCAGCTGATTGGTGCGCACACCCTGCACCTGCGCCATGTCCTTGATGCGCTCGCCGTGGGCGAGCGGCGCAAAGGGTGCGATCGATGCGAGCAGCAGCAGAGCGAGCCTGATTCGAAAGCGCGTGAACAGCATGCTCGTGTGCTCTTAAAGCGGTGCGAACGCCGAGTTGAAGAAGCGCGTCAGCCAGCCCATCCGGTTCGAGCTGTCGATGACGCCCTTGCCCGAGTAGCTGATGCGCGCATCGGCCACCTTGTTGGAGGTGACGGTGTTGTTGGTCGCGACGTCCGCCGGGCGCACCACACCCGAGATGTGAATGAACTCATCGCCCTGATTGAGCTTCAGCGTCTTGTCGCCCTGCACGACCAGGTTGCCGTTGCTCTGCACATCGACCACCGTGACGGTGAGGCTGCCGACCAGGCTGTTGCCCTGCGTCACCGCCCCCTCACCATCGAAAGTGTTCGATCCCGAGAGCGTCGTGTCGAGGATCGGCACGCCCTTGGTCGTGATCGAGCGGCCGAGCAGCTGCGGGCCCGTGTCCGCGGTCGCCGAGGTCTTGGTCGTCTTGGTGGTGGCGCTCTTGCTCGCGTTGGTGTTCTCGTTGAGCACAATGGTGAGCACGTCGCCGACGCGCCGCGCCTTCAGATCTGCAAATAGCTCCATCTCCTGCCCCGCTTGATAGATCGCGCCCTGGGTGCGCGGCACCGGCGGCGGCAGCACCCGCGGTGTGGCGGGCTCGCTCTTGTGCTCGCCCGGATGCAGCATCGCACAGCCCGCCAGCACCATCGCCGGGAGCAGTATCGCGGCCAGCCGCTGGCGCACCCTGCTCATGTCAGATTCGTCGTCACGTAGTCGAGCATCTGGTCCACCGCGGTGATCGCCTTGGAGTTCATCTCGTACGCCCGCTGGCATTCGATCATGTTGACGAGCTCGGTGACGGTGTTGACGTTGGAGGTCTCGAGAGCCCCCTGCTGCATCGTGCCGAGACCGTTCGTGCCCGGTGTGCTCACCTGCGGCGCACCGCTCGCCGCCGACTCGATCAGCAGGTTGCTGCCGGTCGGCTGCAGCCCCTGCTCGTTCACGAAGTCGGCGAGCTGGATCTGCCCGATGGTGGTCGACTTGTTCGCGGCGGAGAGCGCACTCACGACGCCGTCGTTGCCGATGGTCACCGACTGCGTGCCCTGCGGGATGGTGATCGCCGGGGAGAGCGGATAGCCGGTGGCGGTGACGACGTTGCCCTGATTGTCGAGCGCGAAGCTGCCGTCGCGCGTGTAGGCGAGAGTGCCGTCGGGCATCGTGATCTGGAAGAAGCCGCGGCCCTGGATCGAGACGTCGAGGGAGCCGTTGGTCTGGGTGACGCTGCCTTGCGTGAAGTCCTTCTCGGTGGCGACGATGCGCACTCCGGTACCGAGCGTGAGCCCGGTCGCGTACTGCGTGTTCTGCGTGCTCTGCGCGCCGACCTGCCGCACGTTCTGATAGAGCAGGTCCTGGAAGGCGGCGCGGCTCGACTTGTAGCCGGTCGTGTTCGCGTTCGCGAGGTTGTTGGCGATGATCGCCATCTGCGTGTTCTGGGCGTCCAGGCCGGTCTTGGCCGACCACAGTGCGATGTTCATGGGTGCATTCCTGTCATGGGGTTACGAGGCGTTCGACATCAGCTGCTCCGCCACCTGCTCGTTCTGGTCGGAGGAGCTCATGCTCTTCACCTGAAAGTCGTACAGGCGCTGCAGCTCGATCATGTTGATGAGCGACTGCGCCGCATTGACGTTGCTCGACTCGAGCACGCCGGAGGTGAGCGTGACGCCGGGATCGGCCGGCGCCTTGGCGCCGCTCTTCAGCCGCAGCAGCCCGTCGTCGCCCTTCTGCAGATCCTTCTGCGGCGGGTTGACGAGCTTGATGCGGTCGGTCTGCGCGATGGCCTGCGGCGCAAGACCGAGCGGCAGCACCGATACCGTGCCGTCGCTGCCGATCGTCACGTTGGTCGCCGGGGGGACGACGAGGGGGCCCTGCTCGGTGAGCACGGGCAAGCCGCTCGCGGTCGTCACCTCGCCCGTCGGCCCCACGCGCAGGTCCCCTGCCCGGGTATACGCCTCGGTGCCGTCCGCGCCGCGCACGGCGATATAGCCCTTGCCGTTCACGGCCACATCGAGGTCGCGACCCGTCCCCTGGAGCACACCGCTCGACAGATCGGTGCCGCTGTCGCTGGCGACCGCGTTCACCCGGGTCGGATAGCCGACGCCGTAGATCGGCTGGCTCACGAAGGACACTGCATCGGCGCGGAAGCCGACGGTGCTCGAGTTCGCGATGTTGTGGTTGTTGACCGCCTGCGCCTGCATGATCTGCTTGGCGCCGGTCATCGCCACATAGAGCCCTCTATCCATTGGTCGCGATCGAGATGACCGTCTGCGAGAGCTGATCGGCGGTCGTGATCACCTGGGCATTCGCCTGAAAGGCGCGCTGCTCGGTGATCATGTTGACGAGCTCGGTCGTGAGGTCGACGTTGGAGCTTTCGAGCGCGCCCGACTGGATGCTGCCGAAGCCGGCCGAGCCCGCGGTGCCCTGCACCACGGTGCCCGAGGCGAAGGTCTGCGCCCAGTTCGTGTTGCCGAGCTGCTGCAAGCCCTGCGGGTCCGGGAAGTTCGCGATCGCCAGCTGGCCGAGCTGCGTCGAGCGCCCGTTGGTGTACACCGCCGACACGACGCCCGACGGGTCGATGGCGACCGTCGAGAGCTGCCCCGTGGTGTAGCCGTTCTGCGTGATCGAGGTCACACCGAACTGCTGGCCATATTGGGTCGCCTGACCGAAGTTGAAGGTGAGGTTCATCGCCTGGGCGCCATCGGGCGGCGCGAACCCGTTGAACGTCAAATCGCCGTTCGCCGGCGCGGTCACCGTGCCGCTGCTCGAGAAGGTGAGCGCCTGGACGCCGCCGACTTGCGTACCGTTCACCGTCGTATACACCTGCCACTGATCGGGCACCGCGGTCTGCACGAAATAGAAGGTGGCGGGATAGGAATTGCCGAGCGAATCGTAGACCGTGGTCGAGGTCGACTGGTTGTAGGTGTTCGAGTTCGTTGGATCGAACGGCGCCTGGGGAGGCGGAGTCGCATTCGAGGGCAGGTTGAGGATCACGTTGCCCGTGGAGGTCGCAACCGGCGCGCTCTGGGCCGTGTTGAGGTTGAGGTTGCTCAGCGCCCCGGTGTTGAAGCCGCCGTTGGCGAGCGGCGGATACACCTGCAGGAACTGGCCGGTGGCGGTCACGACGTTGCCGTTCGCGTCCTCGGAGAACTGCCCGTTGCGGGTGTATACAAAGCCGTTCGGGCTGTTCAGCGTGAAGAAGCCGTTGCCGCTGATGGCGAGGTCGAGCGCGCCCGAAGTGGTCGAGATGTTGCCTTGTGTGAACTGCTGGGCAGCCGTCACCAGGCGCACGCCCTCGCCGGCGGTCGAGTTGTTGAGATTGACGGCACCCGATGAGTAGACGTCGGCGAATTCGGCCTGCGAGGACTTGAAGCCCACCGTGTTCGCGTTCGCGACGTTGTTCGAGGTGATGTCGAGCGCCGAGTTCGCGGCCGTCAGGCCGGACAGCGCGATGCTGAAGGTAGCCATGTCGTTGCTCCTGAATCCTTAATTCAAAATTTGCTGAACGCTGCTGAAGGGCACGTTGCCGAGGCCGGAGACGGTGAGCGTGAGCCCGCTCGAGCCGGAGCTCGAGCCCGCGGCGCCGCCCATGGTGACGCTCTCGATCGTGCCGCTGACGTAGGTGGAGATGGCGCTGCCACCGGAGGTGCCGGCGACCTGCGCGCTCAAGGTATAGGTCCCGGGCGGCGCCGCCGCCCCGTTCGCCATCTGGCCGTTCCAGGTGAAGTTCGCAAGACCCGCGCTCTGCGCGCCCAGGTTGATCGATTGCACGAGCACGCCGCTCGCGTTCGAGATGTTGAGCGTCACCTGTGAGCTGGTTTGCGGCACGCCCACCGCGCCGCTCAGCGAGGCGCCCGCCGCACTCAGGCTCCCCGTCGAGCTCGCCACCATCGCCTGATGCCCGAGGAGCGAGGAAGCCTGCAGCGCCTGGCTCGAGACGAGCGAGCTCTGCAGGGCGCTGAAGGAGGTGTTGAGCTGCTGGATGCCCTGGACCTCGCTCAGCTGGGCGAGCTGAGTGAGGAATGCATTGCTGTCGACCGGACTGGTTGGATCCTGGTTCTTGAGCTGCGCGAGCATGAGCGTGAGGAAGTTGGTTCCGCCGAGCGAGACGCCGGCCACGGCGCCGTTGCCCGAGCTCGAGGAGCCGGTACTGCCCGCGGCGCCGCTCGATCCGCTGGCGGCCGTGCCTGTGTTCGTCGCGCCCGCGCCCTGCGCCGCGGCCTGGGTATGCTGGATGATCATGTCGTTTACCTCGGGTCGCCCGCTCAGTGACCCATCGCGATGACTTTGAGCAATAGATCGCGCGCCGTATCGATCGCCTGGATGTTGGTGGCAAAGGAGCGGTTCGCGGAGATCATGTTGGTCATCTCCTCGATGGAGTTGACGTTCGAGGAGTACACGAAGCCATCCTTGTCGGCGAGCGGATGGTCGGGCTGATAGCTCTTGAGGGGCGGTGTGGTGCTTTGCACGATTCCGAGCACCCGCACGCCCGTCGCCGCCTGCGCCTCGTCGAGATCGACGTCCGCGTTTTGCATCAGCGCCTGGAAAACCGGATGGCGGGCGCGATAGACCTTAAGCGGATCGCCGTTCACGCTCTCCGCGTTCGCGAGGTTGCTCGCGGTCGTGTTGAGCCGGATGGTCTCGGCGTTGAGCGCGCTGCCGGAGACGTTGAAGACATCGAACAAGGACATGCCGGGGCTCCTTTCGGGTCTACTGGCCCATGATCGCGAGCTGAAGCTCGCTGATCCGGGAATTGATGAAGGCGAGGCTCGCCTGGTAGCGCACGTTGTTCTCGGCGAACGCCGCCTGCTCGACCGGCATCTCGACCGTGTTCCCATCGAGCGAGGCCTGATAAGGGTTGCGATACTTGAGATCGGCCGCGGCGTGCAGGCCATCGCCGAGCGCCATGTGGGCGGCCCGCGTCACCGCAAGCGCCAAGGGCGAGCCCGCGTCGGTGTTCGACAGCACGCTCGCGAAATCGATGTCGCGTGCCTTGTAACCCGGCGTATCGGCGTTCGCGAGATTGGCCGCGAGCACACCGAGGCGCTCGCCGTGCACGCGCAATGCTTGCTCATGAATACCGAAGATGTTTTCGAACATGGCCGCCTCCTTGCGCGAGGAGGTGAGCAAGAGCTGTGCCAACCGGCGTTGAGCGCCTCGATGCACGCTGAAACGCAGGTCTCGAGGCCCGGTTTCCCGAAAGGGTCTGCGCTTGCGCCCCGGTGCGCAGGCGGCAGCACGCGCGGGACGGCCGCGCGCCCGCCGGCCCCGCGGCAATCCTTTGCCGCTTCGCGCCGCACGCGGCGGCAAGCATGCGCCTGCAGGGCCGCGCGGCTGGCACGTGACTTGCTTGCCTTCCCTCGAAGATGCCGCAGCCGTCAAAAACTCGTCAGCGCGTCGTGTGCCGGGGCCTCGAGCGGGAGCGCGCGCAGCAGCGAGCGCGCGCCCTGCAGTGGCTTGCAGGGCTCGTCCTCTCCGGGGCGATGGCCGCGCCGTCGCATGCGCTCGAGAGCGCGGCGCCCGCGGCCGATCAGCCGATGAGCGGCAGCGCAACCGAGGCGGTGAGCACGCTCGAGGCGCTCGCGCGCACGCGGGCCGTGGCCGAGCTGCCGCCGCTCGGTGCGCATCAGCGCCTCGCCCTGGGTGCGCTCGATGCGCGCTTCGCGCCGCCGCGCTGCCTCGCCCCGATCGAGCCGGTCGCCGGACCGGGCGGCCATCCGCGCGATCGCGTCACGATCGAGCTGCGCTGTGCGACGCCTCGCTGGCATCTGTACGTGCCCGTGCGCGTGCTCGGAACCTCCACGGTACTGCTCGCAGCGCACGCGATCGTCGCCGGGACGGTGCTGGCGGAGGGTGATTTCAGGGTCGAGGAGCGCGACGTCCAGGAGCTGCCGCCGGGCTACATGGATGAGCCGAAGACGGCGCTCGGCCTGGCCGCCGGCCGACCGATCGCCTCGGGCGCCATCATCACCAACCAGATGCTGCTCGGCTCGCGTGTCGTGCAACGCGGTCAGAGCGTGACCCTCGTGGCCGATGCCGGCGGCCTGAGCGTGCGCATGGCCGGCCGGGCTTTGACGGACGGTCTCGTCAATCAGCGCGTGCGCGTCCAGAATCTGTCATCTGGCAAGGTCGTCGAGGGCATCGCGCGCTCCGATCAGGTCGTTGAGATTATTTCTCAGTGAGCCCTTCAGTGATGCGCGTCACAGCCGATAACCCGGCCGACGGGGCACCTGGGGTGCCGCTAAAGTTCATTCACTGACGGACGATAATGGAAAGCAAGGGCCTGGCCCTTGAGGAGAGAGTTCGGTGCCCGCCAAGATCACTGGATACACGACGTCGGAGCCGGTTGCGCCCGCCAAGGGCAGCAGCGCGGGCGGCGTCGTCGCCGACAAGCTCGCGCCCCCGGCCGGCGCGGCGCCGGCCGCACAGCCGGCTGACCAGGTCACTCTCACCGCCTCGGCACGCGCGCTGCAGAAACTCGCGGACGCGGTGGCGGCGGCTCCGGCGGTCGATGCCGCGAAGGTCGCCTCGATCAAGCAGGCCATCGCGGGCGGCACCTACTCGGTCGATGCCGGCCGCGTTGCCGATAAGCTGCTCAAAGTCGACGGCAGCCTGAAATAGACGCCCATGAACGAGGATGCGCGCCGACGTCTCGAGGAGCTGCTGGATCGCGAGATCGAGGTGGCGCACGCGCTCCTCGGCACCCTCGCCGATGAGCGCTCCGCGCTCGGCGGGAGCGTTCCCGACGCGCTCGAGAAGCAGGCCGCCGTCAAGATGCAGCTGCTCGGACAGCTCGAGAAGCTGGAGGATGAGCGCCGCGCGCTCTCACACATCGCGAGCCAGACGCTGCCCGGGGCCCGCCCCGGCGCCGGCAGCACGCTGGCTGCAGGCGTTGCCGAGCGATGGCGGGCGTTGATGGAGATCATCTCGCGCTGCCGCTCGGTCAACGAGCTCAACGGATACATCATCAATACGCGACGCGGACATATTCAGCAGCTGCTCGGCGCCGTCCGCGGCGTGACGCTCACCACCTACACCGCGCAGGGCAGGACTTTCTCGAAGTCGCTGCGCGCGCTCGCCAAGGCATGAGATGCTGGTCCTAAGCCGCCGCGCCGACGAATCGATCGTCATCCAGCCGGCCGACGGCGTCGATGTCACGATGACGCTCGAGCAGCTGTTTGCCAACGGCCCCATCCTCATCACGCTGCTGGGCGGCACCGGCCGGCGCGTCAAGATGGGCATCGAGGCGCCCGAGCAGCTCGCGATCCGCCGCAAGGACGCCGCCTGAGGCGCTGCGATTGCGGCGCGCTCGGGGCGAAGGTCTCGACGCGCGCGCTGCGGGCCAGCGAACGCAGCGCTTTTGACATAAAACCCGGCGATTCCTGTACGACTTCGCGAGATCCGCAGCGCCGTGCATAATGCCAGCAACCACGGTGACCAACCCAAAGGGAACGACCGGATGGAGCGTCGTCTGCACACCCGCCATCGCGCGCGCACGACCGTGTACGTCGTCATGACCGGCCGCAAGAGCAGGATCTGCAAGGCCAAGAATCTGAGCGCCAACGGCGTGTTCGTCGAGACGCTGAATCTCGGACTGCGCAAGGGCCAGCAGGTTCAGCTCGCCTTCGCCATCAATCTCGGCCTCGTCACCAAGATCCACCGGCGCACCGCGATCGTTGCGCATGTGACGCGCGGTGGCACCGGTCTCATGATGGAGCAGTTCGCAGGGCGGTAAGCAAGGCGCGCGATGCGCGCTTCATGCGGCCCTTGAAAAAGCAAGCGCTTCGCCCGCCTCGCGAGCACGGTGCACCGCCGGGCGTTTCCGGCCCCCGAAGCGCGGTACACTAGCGAGGCGATGCCACCCTTCGATCCGGCGCGTGCGGATGCAATCCGCATCATTGGCGCGCGCCAGAACAATCTCAAGAATCTGAGTCTCGACCTGCCCCTCGGCCAGCTGATCGTGGTCACGGGCGTGAGCGGCTCGGGCAAGTCATCGCTCGTCTTCGACACGCTCTATGCGGAGGGCCAGCGCCGCTACGTCGAGACCTTCTCGCCCTATGCGCGGCAATTCCTCGACCGCATGGACCGCCCGCAGGTGGAGCGGATCGAGGGCATCCCGGCCGCGATCGCGATCGATCAGACCAATCCGGTGCGCACCTCGCGCTCGACCGTCGGCACGATGACCGAGCTCAACGATCACCTGAAGCTGCTGTTCGCCCGCGCCGCGGTGTTGCATTGCCGAAAGTGCGGCACCCCGGTGCGGCGCGATACGGCGCAGAGCATTTTCACCGAGCTTGCCGAGCGCTCGGCCGCGGGCGGCGACCCGCGCCTCATCGTCACCTTTCCCGTGCCGGTTCCGCAGAACTTCACCGAGGCCGAGGTGCGCAAGCTCCTCGAGGCCCAGGGCTATACGCGCGTCCACGAGCAGCGCGGTCGCACCCTGCATGTCATTCAGGATCGCTTTCACCTGTCCTCCGCGGACCCAGGGCGCGTGAGCGATGCGCTCGAGTCGGCGCTGCGCGTCGGACAGGGGCGGGTCGATGTGTACCCGGACGAGGCGGGCCTCGAGCACGCGTGGCGATTCTCGACCGAGCTGCATTGCGCGAGCTGCGACCTGGCCTACAAGGAAGCGCTGCCCAGCACCTTCAGCTTCAACTCACCGCTCGGCGCATGCGAGAGCTGCCGGGGCTTTGGACGCAGCATCGGCATCGACCTGGGGCTCGTGATCCCCGATGAGACGCTGACGCTGCGCGCCGGAGCCATCAAGCCGTGGCAGAGCCCCTCCTACCAGGAATGTCAGGAGGATCTGCTGCGCTTTGCGCGCAAGCGCGGCATCCCGCTCGACACACCCTGGCGGGAGCTCGATGAGGCGCAGCGGCGCTGGGTGCTCGATGGCGAGGGAGAATGGACCCGCAAGGTCTGGTACGGGGTCAAGCGGTTTTTCGCCTGGCTCGAGACCAAGGCCTACAAGATGCACATCCGGGTGCTGCTGTCGCGCTACCGCTCTTATACCGAGTGCGGCGCCTGCGGCGGCGCGCGGCTCAAACCCGACGCGCTGTTGTGGCGTCTCGGACGCCCCGGGGTGAGCATTCGCGATCTCGCGCTCATGCCGATCGTGGAATGCCGCCGCTTTTTCTCATCGCTCGAGCTGCCGGCGCCCCTCGATGATGCGGCCGACCTTTTGCTGCGCGAGATTCGCACCCGCCTGGGGTATCTATGCGAGGTCGGCCTGGGCTATCTCAATCTGGATCGACAGTCGCGCACGCTGTCGGGCGGCGAGGTGCAGCGGATCAACCTGACGACGGCCCTCGGCACCTCGCTCGTCAACACGCTCTTCGTGCTCGATGAGCCCTCGATCGGACTGCATCCGCGCGATGTGGGGCGCATCGTCGCGGTCATGCGCCGGCTGCGTGATGCGGGCAACACGATCGTCGTCGTCGAGCACGATCCCCAGGTCATGCAGGCCGCCGACCGGCTGCTCGACCTGGGACCCGGACCGGGCGAGCACGGGGGCGAGATCGTATTCGACGGCACGATCGATGAGCTCGAGCGCGCGCAGGGGTCGCTCACCGCGGACTATCTCTTCCGGCGGCGCGAGGTCGCCCTGCCCGCAGCGCGCACGCTCGGCCCGCCGCGCACCGTGCTGCGCATCGAGGGGGCGGCGGAACACAATCTCAAGGAGATCGACGTCGAGATTCCTCTCGAGCGGCTGGTATGCGTGACCGGCGTGAGTGGATCGGGCAAGTCGACTCTCATCCATGATGTGCTCTATCCGGCATTGAGGCGTGCGAAGGGCAAGCCGACCGATGCGCCGGGGCGCCACCGCGCGCTGCAAGGCGCCGACCACATCGATGAGATCGTCATGGTGGATCAGAGCCGCATCGGCCGCACCACCCGCTCCAATCCCGCGAGCTACGTGGGCGCGTTCGATGCGATCCGCGCACTGTTCGCGCGCGCGCCGCTCTCGCTCGAGCGCAAATACACCGCCGGAACCTTCAGCTTCAATTCCGGCCAGGGGCGCTGCCCGACCTGCGCCGGCAACGGCTTCGAGCACGTCGAGATGCAGTTTCTCTCGGACGTGTATCTGCGCTGTGCAGACTGCAACGGCCGGCGCTATCGGCCCGAGACCCTGGAGGTGCAGCTCGAGCGCGGTGGTCGCTCGCTGAGCATCGCCGATGCGCTCGAGCTCACCGTGTCGCAGGCGCTCGAGCTGTTCGCCGCCGATGCCGAGGTCTGCATGCGTCTTGCGCCCCTCGCGGAGGTCGGTCTCGACTATCTGCGGCTCGGTCAGCCCGTCCCGACGCTCTCGGGTGGAGAGGCGCAGCGACTGAAGCTCGCCGGACACCTCGCCGAGAGCGCCGCGCAGCTCCACTCGACGCGGCGCACGCCGGCCGCTCGCCCGCGCCGCGGGGGCGCTCCAGGGACGGGCGCCGCGGAGCGGCGCGGCTCACTGTTTCTGTTCGATGAGCCGACCACGGGTCTGCACTTCGACGACGTCGCAAAACTGCTGCGCGCGTTCCGCCGGCTCATCGAGGCGGGGCACTCGCTTCTGGTGATCGAGCACCATCTCGATGTGATCCGGGCCGCGGACTGGATCATCGACCTCGGCCCCGAGGGCGGCGAGGACGGCGGGCGTGTGATCGCCGCGGGCACGCCGGAGATGATCATGGGGGTGGGGCACTCGCACACCGGACGTGCGCTTCGCGCGGCGAGCGAGCCTGTTTTCCACGCGCCCGCGGTGCGCGATGCCCTCCCGCGGATCCTTCCTCCGGCGCTGCGCCAGGCGATCGAGATTCACGGTGCGCGCGAGCACAATCTCAAGAACATCGACGTGCGTCTCGACCACCATCGCTTCACGGTCATCACGGGGATCTCGGGCAGCGGCAAGAGCACGCTCGCCTTCGACATCCTGTTTGCCGAGGGCCAGCGCCGCTATCTCGAGTCGCTCAACGCCTACGCACGGCAGTTCGTCGAGCCCGCGTCGCGCCCCGACGTGGATGCCATTTTCGGCATTCCGCCCACGGTCGCCATCGAGCAGCGCACGAGTCGCGGCGGTCACAAGAGCACGGTCGCCACGCTCACCGAGATCTATCATTTCCTGCGACTGCTGTACGTCAAGCTCGGCACCCAGCACTGCCCGGCGTGCGAGAGGCCGATCGAGCCGCAGTCCGCCGAGGCGATCGCCGCGCGGCTCCTCAAGGACTATCGCGGGCGGCGCGTGACGCTCTTGGCTCCGCTCATTGTCGCGCGCAAGGGCCTCTACACCGCGCTTGCCAAATGGGCACGCGGCAAGGGCTACGCGCAGCTGCGGGTCGATGGCGTGCTGCTGCCGACCCGCAAGTGGCCCCGTCTCGATCGCTTCATCGAGCACAGCATCGAGCTGCCGGTCGCGACGCTCACCGTTCGACCCGACGCCGAGAGCGAGTTGCGCGCTGCGCTCGCAAGCGCACTCGAGCATGGCAAGGGCGTCGTGCAGGTCGAGAACGGGTCGGCTTCCCGCACACAGATCTTCTCCACGCAGCGCTCATGTCCCAGCTGCGGACGCGGCTTCCCGGAGCTCGACCCGCGACTGTTCTCCTTCAACTCGAGACATGGCTGGTGCACGAGCTGCCTGGGGGTGGGTGTGGTGCTGCCCGACGCCGATGCGGCGGAGCATGAGGAAGGCGACGCGATCGCCCGCTTCGAGTCGGGCGAGCCCACGCTCGAGGGCGAGCCCGCGCGCTGCCCGGACTGCGCGGGGACCCGGCTCAACCCGGTGGCTCTGCACGTCCTGTTTCGTGGCCGCTCGATCGCCGCGCTCACCGCGCTTTCGGTCGATGCCTTCGGCGCGGCGCTGGGAACTCTCGAGCTCACGAGCCGCGAGCAGGCGATTGCCCGTGATCTGCTCGCGGAGCTCAATGCACGCACCCGCTTTCTCCGCGACCTGGGTCTCGGCTACCTCGAGCTCAATCGCGCCGCTCCCTCGCTCTCGGGGGGCGAGGCGCAGCGCATCCGGCTGGCGGCCCAGCTCGGCTCGAACCTGCAGGGCGTGTGCTACGTGCTCGATGAGCCGACCATCGGGCTGCATCCGCGGGACAACCACACGCTCCTCGATGCGCTGGACCGCCTGCGTGCGCGGGGCAACACACTGGTCGTGGTCGAGCATGATGAGGACACGATCCGGCGCGCCGATCGGGTGATCGATCTCGGCCCCCAGGCCGGTGTGCGGGGCGGCCGCGTCGTTGCGAGCGGCACGGCCGCTGAGCTCGCCCGCAACGCCGACTCCCCGACGGGACGTTGTCTGGCCGCGCCGCTCAAGCACTCGCAGGCGCTGCGCAGGCCCATCGACGCGGCGACCCCGTCGATCGAGATCCGCGGAGCAGCGCTGCATAACCTCAAGTCGATCGATGCGCGCTTTCCACTCGGGCGCCTGACGGTGGTGACCGGTGTCTCGGGCTCGGGCAAGTCGACGCTTGCGCGCGACGTGCTGCTCGCGAATTTGCAGCGGCTGCTCGCTCGACCAGGGCGCGGGCGGCGCGCGCAGATCGATCCCGCCGAGCTCGTCGGTTGCAGGTCCATGACCGGCTGGGAGGCCGTATCGCGGGTTCTCGAGGTCGATCAGACGCCGATCGGCAAGACGCCGCGCTCCTGTCCCGCCACTTACATCGGATTCTGGGATGCAGTCCGCCGGCTGTTCGCCGAGAGCACCGAGGCGCGCATTCGCGGCTTCGGACCCGGACGCTTCTCGTTCAACACGGCCGGCGGGCGCTGCGAGGCCTGCGAGGGGCAGGGGGTGCAGCGCATCGAGATGAGCTTTTTGCCCGACGTGCAGGTGCTCTGTGACGTGTGCGGCGGCCGCCGCTTCAATGCCGAGACACTCGGCATCTGCTTCAAGGGAAAGAACGTCGGCGAGGTGCTTGCGCTCGAGGTGGACGAGGCCGTCGAGTTCTTCGCCGCCCAGCGCAGCGTGCAGCACCCCCTCAAGCTCCTCGAGGAGGTCGGCCTCGGATACTTGAGCCTCGGGCAGCCGAGCCCGACTCTCTCCGGCGGGGAAAGCCAGCGCATCAAGCTCGTGACGGAGCTCTCCAAGGTCCGCACCGAGGCGCTGGATCTCGACCTCGCGCGGCGCGAAGGCCAGCACACGCTCTACGTGCTCGACGAGCCCACGGTGGGGCTGCACATGGCGGACGTCGAGAAGCTGGTGCGTGTGCTGCAAAGGCTCGTCGACAGCGGCAACACGGTGGTGGTGATCGAGCATAATCTCGATCTCATGGCGGAAGCGGATTGGATCATCGATCTCGGCCCGGAGGGCGGCGCGGGCGGCGGCCGCATCGCCGCGGCGGGCACGCCTGCCGCGCTCGCGCGCAAGCCGGGGAAGAGTCACACCGCGGCGATCCTCGGCGGTTTCCTGCGCGAGCGCGGCATCCCTTAGGAGCCCGCATGCCGCTCCCGACGCACATGAAAGCGGTGCTGCTCAAGGGCCACGGCGGCTTCGATCAGCTCGAGTACCGCGACGACGTTCCCGTGCCCTCGCCCGCCGCGGGTGAAGTACTGATCCAGGTGGGCGCCGCGGCGGTCAACAACACCGACATCAACACGCGCATCGGTTGGTACTCAAAAACCGTGAAACAGGGCACCCAGGAAGGGAGCGCAGCCGGCGCTGCCGCCGCCGAGGATGGCGCCTGGACGGGCGATGCGCTGCGCTTTCCCCGCATCCAGGGGACCGACGCCTGCGGCCGGATCGTCGCCGTGGGACCGGCGGTGGACGCAGGCCGCGTGGGCGAGCGGGTGCTCATCGATCCGGTGCTGCGCCCGCAAGGCAAACCGTGCGGCTACTTCGCCTCCGAGTGCGACGGAGCGTTCGCCGAGTTCGTCTGCGTGCCTGCGCAGAATGCACAGCGCATCGTCAGCTCACTGAGCGATGCCGAGCTCGCATCGTTCCCCTGTTCCTATTCCACCGCGGAAAATCTGCTGCAGCGAGCGCGGGTCGACCGGTCCACGCGCGTGCTGATCACCGGCGCCTCGGGCGGTGTCGGCTCGGCCGCGATACAGCTCGCACACCGTCGCGGGGCCGAAATCATCGCGGTGGCGCAGCCGAGCAAGCGCTCGCTGCTCGAGCCGCTCGGTGCGAGCCACATCATCCCGCGCGAGGCCGATCTCCTGGCCGCCTGCGGCCGCGAGTCGGTGGACGTCGTCATCGATGTGGTGGGCGGCGCGGTCTTCCCGAGCCTTCTCGAGGTGCTGCGGCCGGGCGGCCGTTATGCCGTATCGGGTGCGATTGCAGGTCCCGTGGTCGAGCTCGATCTGCGCACGCTCTATCTCAAGGACCTGACGCTGATCGGCGGCACCATCCAGGACAAGGAAGTGTTCCCGGCGCTGGTGCGCTACATCGAGCGCGGCGAGATCCGCCCGCTGGTGAGCGCGCTCTACCCGCTGCGCTCGATCGTCGAGGCACAGCGGGCGTTTCTCGAGAAGCGCCACGTCGGCAAGATCGTCCTCAGCGTCGCGGACTGATTCACGCGAGAAGCGGCTCGAGCTCGCGCTCGCACTGCTCGGCGTCGCGGAACCAGATCGTGTGGAGGCCGACGGCACGAGCCGCCTCGAGATTACGCGGCAGATCGTCGATGAACACGCTGCGCTCGGCCTCGAGCTGGTAGCGATCGAGCAGATGCTCGAAGATCTCCCGCTCTGGCTTGATCATGCGCACTTCTCCCGAGATCACGACCCCGCGGAAGGCGTTCCAGAATTCATGCCGGGCACGCAGATGCTCGTAGATGCTCACGGGCATGTTCGAGAGGCAGTAAAGGGGCACGCGGCGCCGTGCCAGGCGCTCGATCAGCGCAAGGGTCGCAGTCTTGGGCGTGAGCGAGCGCCGCACGGCCTCGAACAACGCATCGAGCTTGGGCGGGGGCGGCGGCAGCCGCGCCGCCAGACGCTCGAGAAGCTGCGCCTCATCGAGCGTGCCCCGATCGAGCTCGAGCCAGTCGGGATGCTCGAAGAGCGCCGCCTTGAGCATGGCCCGCTCGCCCGGACACTCAAAGAGACTCTGAAGGATCGCCTCCGGATTCCAGTCAAGCACCACGCCGCCCATGTCGAAGATCACGTTGTGCACCGCGGCCGATCTCGGCCTCATCGCTCGCCTTCGGCCATCGCTTCCGCTCACGTCGCTCCGGGAAGCTGAGCGTAGCAAGCTCGCGTGATCTTTGGGCGCGCGCCGTCCCGGACCGACCCCGAGCTTCAGCCGGGCGGAGTCTTTTTCTTCTCCTCCTCGCGCTTCTTTTCCTCTTCGCGCTTTTTCTCGGCCGCCGGCGACAGGTGCTCGGCGCCGTTGCCCGGTGTCTTGCGATTCGCCTCCGTCTCCTTGCGACTCGCCTGGGACTCGGCGGGATGGGGCGCCGGATGCGTTGCGGCGGCCGGATGCGTCGCGGCGGCCGGGTGCCCGGGCGGCGGGCCCGGACGGCGCTCCTCAGCCGTATTCGGACCGCGACCCGCCTCGCCGGGATGCGCCTCGCTGGTGCGCGCTCCCGCACGGGCCGGCTCGTTGGGATGCGCCACGGCGGGATGCTCCGCCTCCGTGCGCCGCGCCTCCGCGGCCGGGCGGGGTGCCGAGCCTACCCGGGGCGCAGAGCCGGCGTGCTCAGTGGCCGCCCGCTGGGCGGGGGTTTCATGAGCCGTGGGATGAGCGCTCTTCTCGGTTCCGGCGATGGCCGCCGGGTGCTCGGCAGGGCGCTCACCCGGATGCTCGCCGGGACGCTCGGGTGCCCCGGGTCGTGCAGCCTCAGCCGCCCGCGGAGCCTCGCCGGGTCGCGCCACCTCGCCCGGCCGCGCCGCCTCGGTCCGCGCGGCCGCGGGCCGGGTCAGCTGCGGCGGCACTTCGGCACGCACCTCGACCGGTCGTGGCAGCTCGACCTTGCGGCCCGGGACGTAGGCGGGCAACGCACGCGTGCTGGCGGGCCGCGGCGCCATCGCCTTCACGACGGCAGGTTGCGCAGCGGCAAGCGCGGGTCGCTCGGGCACCGCGCGCTGAAACGCTTCGTGCGTTGCCACGGCAGTCGGGGGCGCCTCGATGGTCACGTTGTTCACGGTCGTGTTGTTGATCGTGGTATTCGTGATGGTCGTGTTGCTGACATTCCTCACCACCATGCCGGGGGCGACGACCGGCGGCGCAGCCGTGACCACCTGAGGCGCGCAGCCGACGAAGGCCGCCACGATGATGCCGGGCAGGGACCCGGGCGGAGCTGGAATGAATACGCCTTCCGGACCCATGGGTGGGGGGCCGGGCTCAAAGCCGGGCTGCGGCTCGACCAGCGTCAGGCGCACATCGGCGCCCGGCGGGCGGAATTCATAGTCCGGCGCACCCCAGAAGCCGTCGATGAAGATGACGTGCCCGTGCCGGTGCTCGTAATAAGGGTTATGCCAGCGATACCCCGGACGGGGTGGGGGCGACCAGCGCCCGCGCACCCACACCCAGCCGCCTTGCCAGGCCCAGTAGCCGCCGGTCCAGCTATCGTTCGGATTCGGCGCGGGCGGCGGCGGGTCGGTGAGCATCGGCGGCGGCGCGGAGGCCACCTCGACGGGCGGAGGCTCCTGCGCCGGCGGGTCCTCGTACACGCTGACCACGCGTTGCGGCGCTGGCGGGGTGTATTCGCTCTCGCTGCTCGCCGGCTGCTGCGCGGGCTCGTTGCTCGGCGCCGCGCCGTTATCGGCCGGCGGCGGCGCAGAAGCCGCCTGATCGTTCTGCGCGGCGGGTGGCGAGGTGTTGACGTTGTTGTTGCAAGCGCTGAGGGCGGTGGAGAGGGCGAGGGCCACTGCGATCGCGACCGTGTGGTTCATGGCGTTGGAGCCTCTGTGGGTAAATCCAGTAGCGAATGCTCCCTCAATGCACTGTCGCGCTGCCGTCGGTATCCGGCCACGATCCTCGTAGGAGAGCGGGGGTGATCGCCCCGGTGGCGGGGTCTATCTTGTGCTCGACGCCTGGTGCGGTGCCGCGCGCGCAAATGCCGGGAGCAGAGCGCAGGCCGCATCGACGGCGACGACGCGCGGGAAGGGCGAAAGATCGACGGCAAAGCGGCGCGCGTTGAAGACCTGGGGAACGAGGCACACATCGGCGAGCGTCGGCGTGTCGCCGCAGCAGTAGCGGGCCGGTGCGCGCTGCAGGAAAGCCTCGAACGCCGTCAAGCCCGCAGTCACCCAGTGCCCATACCAGCGCGTGCGCGCCTCCGCGCCGAGCGCGAGATCGCGCTCGAGGTAGCGCAGCACCCGCAGATTATTGAGCGGATGCACGTCGCAGGCGATGAGCTGGCACAGTGCCCGCACGTGGGCGCGCGCGGCGGGCGCGCGCGGCAGCAACGCGGGCTCGGGATGCATTTCCTCGAGGTACTCGAGAATCGCGAGCGACTGGGTGAGCACGGTCACCTGATCATCGAGCGCGAGCGCGGGCACGAAGCCTTGCGGATTGAGCGCAAGATAATCGCCGGCCTGATGCTCGTTCTCGCGCAAGCGCTTGCTGACCACGCTCACGACGATGCCCTTGAGCGCGAGCCCGATGCGCACCCGGTAGGAGGCCGAGCTCAGGGGATAGTCGTAGAGAATCATCCGCGTGGGGCAAAAGCCGCCGCAAGCTCCGCCGCAGCGCGCGCGAGCAGCGTCATGTCGACGCCCATGGCCATGAAGGTGGCGCCGCGCTCGAGGTACACGCGCCCGCGTGCGCGATCGAGAGTGAGCGTGCCCACTCCCTTCCCCGTCGCGCGCACCGTACTTATCCCGCGCAGCAACGCCTCGTGCACCAGCGGATGATCGTCGAGCTGGCCCGTGAGTCCCATCGAGGCGGCGAGATCCGCAGGCCCGAAGAAGACGCCGTCGACACCCTCCACCTGCGCAATGGCCTCGAGATTGCCGAGTCCCTTCACCGACTCGACCTGGACCCACAGAGAGATCTCACCATCGGCCCGCTCGAGATAACGCGGGATGCGCGTGAAGCGCGCCGCGCGCGTGGTCGCCACGGCGACTCCCCGTGTGCCGCGCGGCGGATAGCGCGTCGCGGCGACCAGGTCCTGCGCCTGCGCGACGGTCTCGACCATCGGCACGATCAGCGTTTGCACACCGAGGTCGAGATACTGCTTGATGACCGCCGTCGTGCCGCTCACCAGCCGGACCACCGGATGCACCGGATAGGCGCTGACCGCCTGCAGCAGAGCGAGCACGCTGCGGACGTCGTTCGGCGCGTGCTCGGTGTCGAACACCAGCACATCAAAGCCGCTGCCGGCGAGCAGCTCCGCGACGCAAGGATCGGTGATGCCGCACCACAGGCCGATTTGCGTGCGCCCTTCCGCATGCGCACGCTTCAGGGCATTGCGCGGCTGTTCCACTCGCTCCGGCCTCCTAGGCGATCTCGAACAGTCCGGCGGCGCCCATGCCGCCGCCGATGCACATCGTGGCGACCACGTAACGCACGCCACGGCGGCGGCCCTCGATGAGAGCGTGGCCGACGAGACGCGAGCCGGTGACCCCATAGGGGTGGCCGACCGCGATGGCGCCGCCGTTCACGTTCAAGCGCTCGTCGGGAATGCCGAGGCGGTCGCGGCAGTAGATCACCTGCACGGCGAAGGCCTCGTTGAGCTCCCACAGACCGATGTCGTCAATGCCGAGCCCCGCCTTCTCGAGCAGGCGGGGAATGGCGAACACCGGACCGATGCCCATCTCGTCGGGCTCGCAGCCCGCGACCTGGAAACCGCGAAAGATGCCGAGCGGAGCGATGCCGCGACGCTCGGCCTGCCGCGCTTCCATGAGGATGCACATCGAGGCGCCGTCCGAGAACTGGCTGGCATTGCCTGCCGCGATGACCCCGCCCGGCAGCGCCGGACGGATCTTCGCGACCGCCTCGTAGGTGGTATCGGGGCGGATGCCCTCATCGGCCCTCAGCGTGACTTCCTTGAGACCCACCGAGCCGGAGGCTGGGTCCGCGACCGCCATGGTGGTCGTGAACGGCACGATCTCCTCGTTGAACAGTCCGGCGGATGCGGCAGCCGCGGCGCGCTGCTGACTGCGCGCGCCGTACTCGTCCTGTGCGCTTCGCGGGATGTGGTAGCGCTTGGCCACGGTCTCGGCCGTCTCAAGCATGCTCCAGTACACCTCGGGTTTGTGCTCGACCACCCAAGCTTCCTTGAGCATGCGCCGGTTCGACTGGTTCTGGATGCAGGAGATCGACTCGAGACCGCCGGCGGCATACACCGTGCCCTCGCCGCTCATGATGCGCTGGGCCGCAAGCGCGATCGACTGCAACCCGGAGGAACAGAAACGGTTGATCGAGAGGCCCGCAGTCGTGACCGGGCACCCCGCGCGCAAGGCGACCTGACGGGCTACGTTACCGCCCGCGGCGCCCTCGAGGAAGGTGGCCCCCACGATGACGTCCTCGATCTCCTTGGGCTCGACGCGCGCGCGTTCCATCGCCGCCTTGAGCACGCATCCTGCATAGGTCACCGGGTGCGACATGTTGAGCGCTCCGCGCCAGGATTTGGCCAGCGCGGTGCGGGCTGTCGAAACGACGACGGCATCGGTCATGACGGGCGCTCCCAGCGGGCAAAACCACGATTCTCGGCGGCGAGCTTCGTGAGCAGGGGCGCAGGCGCCCAGGTATCGCCCCGATAGCCCTGGGCAAAGCGCCGCATGCTGCGCAGGACGTTCGGCAGCCCCACGGTATCGGCGTAGAACATCGGACCTCCGCGAAAATCCGGAAAGCCGTAGCCCGCGATGTATACGACATCGATGTCCGAGGCGCGCAGCGCAATGCCCTCCTCGAGCACCCGCGCACCCTCGTTGATGAGGGAATACAGGGCGCGCTCCACGATCTCCTCATCGCTCACCGCGCGGCGCGTCAAGCCCAGGCGCGCCGACTCCTCGAGGATCATGTTGGTGACGACGTCGGAAGGTATGGCCGTACGATCGCCGGGCTTGTAGTCGTACCATCCGGCCTGCGTCTTCTGACCGAAGCGGCCGAGCTCGCAGAGCCGGTCCGGGACGCGCGAGAACACCTGCTCGGGGTGCTCGGCGTAGTGGCGCTTGCGGATCGCCCAGCCGATGTCGTTGCCGGCGAGGTCACTCACGCGGAAAGGGCCCATGGCGAAGCCGAAAGCCTCGAGCGCGCGGTCGATCTGCTGCGGTAAGGCGCCCACATCGAGCAGCAGCTGCATCTCGCGGAAGAACGCATTCAGCATGCGATTGCCGATGAAGCCATCGCACACGCCCGACACCACGCCGATCTTCTTGATCTGCTTGGCCAGCGCAAGACTGGTGGCGAGCACATCGGGCGCGGTCCGCGCGCCGCGCACGATCTCGAGCAGACGGGTGACGTTCGCGGGGCTGAAGAAATGCAGTCCCACCACATCCTCGGGCCGGCGCGTGAAGCCGGCGATGCGATTCAGGTCGAGCGTCGAGGTGTTGGAGGCGAGAATCGCCCGGGGTTTCATCACCGCATCGAGCCGCTCGAACACCGTGCGCTTCACCTCGAGGTCCTCGAACACCGCCTCGATCGCGAGGTCCGCGGCTGCAATGTCCTCGTAGGACACGCTGCCGCGGATCGCGCCGATGCGGCGCTCGAACTCGGCCTGGCTCAGGCGGCCCTTCTTGAGCGTGCTTTCGTAATTGCGACGCACGACGCCGAGGCCCTTGTCGAGCGCGGCCTGCGTCGCATCGAGCACCGTCACCTCGAGTCCCGCGTTGGCGAACGCCATGGCGATGCCTCCGCCCATGGTCCCGGCGCCGACGATGCCGACGGAGCGGATGTTGCGCACCGGGGTCTCGGCCGAGATGCCGGGCACCTTCGAGGCCGCTCGCGTCGCAAAGAAAACATGGCGCAGGGCGCGCGACTCATCGCTGATCAGCAGCTGCCCGAACAGCGCGCGCTCGAGGGCCATGCCCTCCTCGAACGGCTTGAGCACGGCGGCCTCGACGGCGTCGATGCACTTCGAGGGTGCCGGGTAGTGGCGTGCGAGCGGGGCAATGGCGCCCCGCGCGAAGTCGAAAAAAGCCTCGGCATTTTGCAGCGACACGGTGCGGTCGCGCGCCTTCTTGAGCGTATCGCGGGCGTGCAGCGTGTCCTTGGCGATAGCGTCCTGGGCGGGCGCGAAGCGGGCGGCGAACTCGAGGGCCGCTCCGAGCACACCCTCCTCGACCACCAGATCGAGGAGCGCGCTCGGCGCAAGGTCCCGGGCCGCGACCGGGTTGCCGCTCACGATCATGCTCAAGGCACGATCCGGCGCGATCAGCCGCGGCAGGCGCTGCGTGCCGCCCGCGCCGGGCAGCAGTCCGAGCTTGACCTCCGGTAGTCCGAGCGAGGCGGAGGCGAGCGCGATGCGGTAATGGCAGGCCATCGCGAGCTCGAGACCGCCGCCGAGCGCCGTGCCGTTGAGGGCGGCGATGACGGGTTTCGGGGAGCGCTCGAGGAGCGTGCACAGCTCACGCAGGTCGGGTGCAGCGGTCATCTGCGGACTGCCGAACTCCGAGACGTCGGCCCCGCCGCAGAAGGTGCCCGCTCCGGCGCCCGTGATGACGATCGCACGCACCTCGGGAGCCGCCCAGGCGCGCTCGAGGCCCGCCGCAATCCCGGAGCGCAGCTCGAGACAGAGCGCATTCACCGGCGCATGATCGAGCGTGATCACGGCGATGGCGCCATGTGAAGTATAGTCAGCGGATGCCATGCGCCCTCCTCGTTGGGCTGGTCAGTATACTGCGTTGTCCGTGACGAGCGCGGCGCCGCTCGTGTCCGACCGCAGGCGTCCACTCGTCGTGCTTTCGCTCGCACTGCTCGCGCTCTGGAGCGTCGGGCTCTTTGCCCGCAACTTCTGGACACCCGATGAGCCGCGCGAGGCGGACCTTTCCTGGCGCATGAGCGTTCAGGCCGACAAGGCGGTGCCCCTGCTCGCCGGCATCCCCTTCTGCGAAAAGCCGCCCCTGACCTACTGGATGGCGGGCGGCGCCATCGCCCTCCTCGGCCTGCATCCGTGGGCGGCGCGACTCCCGAACCTCCTCTATGCCTTGCTGGGCACGCTGGCCGTGGCGGCGCTCGCGCGGCGCGCGCTCGGCGCGCGCGCGGCGCCGGTCGCCGCCGCAGTGATGGCGACGTTCCTGCTCGCCTATCAGGTGACGATCTGGCTCGCGACCGACGCCCCGCTCCTCGCCTGCGACGCCCTCGCCATGCTCGGCCTGTGGATCGGCTACCACGCCGAGACCTCCCGCGAGCGGCTCGGCGGTTACGCGCTCATGCATGCCGCGCTCGCGCTCGGGTTTCTGTCGAAGAGCGCGGCCGCCTGGGTGGTGCCGGCTCTCACGCTGCTGACGCTGTGCATCTGGGAGCGGCGCTGGCGCGAGCTCGGCCGGCCGGAGCTTTATGCCCCTCTCGCGCTTCAGGCCCTCGTGATCGTGCCGTGGGTGTGGGCGGTGTACCAGGCACCGGACGGAGCCGCCCACCTCAAGGTGTTCTTCTGGAACAACCTCGCCGGCCGTTTCGTGCACCTCGACGCGCCGGCCGCGCTCGAGTACACGAGCGGTCACCGCAACACCCCGGGCAAGTATCTCCTCGAGTTGCCCATGTATCTTTTTCCCTGGACGCTGCTCGCGGTCGCCGCCGCACGCCGGGCCTGGCAACTGCGGCGCGCGCCGCGGCGCGACCTGCGCGCGGTCCGCTTTGCCGTGGCGAGCACCGTCCCCGCGATCCTGCTGCTCTCGCTGGCCGCCACCGCGCGCAACATTTATCTGGC
>Ga0070734_10002330_pt1 | contig 23470 bp, 26 predicted proteins | sample Coa_R1_8_FD_66444 | JGI IMG/M metagenome (GOLD analysis project Ga0070734, IMG submission 66444) | Surface soil microbial communities from Centralia Pennsylvania, which are recovering from an underground coalmine fire - Coalmine... | ecosystem: Environmental > Terrestrial > Soil > Unclassified ...
CCATTATGGGTGCCGAGGAACTACTCCGCTTTTCTCGCGCCCGGCAACTTCTCCAGTCCTAGCGCCCCCGCTTGATTGCCAAGCTTGCTGAAAGCTCACGGTGTTCACCGGATGCTTACCATTGGGCGGCGGATTGTCTGGCCTAGCCACGGGAACCGGCGACCGACCATTCTGTCTCCCGGCGGGGTTCGAGGGAGACTCATTCTGCCGAATGTTAACCGGGGGCGGTGGAGCACGGGACGCGTCTCCTGCTCGAGGGCCGAGGACGCTGGCCCGTTGCGGCGCGATCTCCGGAGCCGCGGCAACGCGGGCCGAACCAAGCTGCGCAGCCGATACCACGCGCGAGCTCTCAGTCACGCGGTGGCCGTTGGCGAACCTGTCTTGCGGAACCGCTGTAACCGCGTTCGGTACCGTCTGGTTCGCGTATCTTATATTGGTGATGGAGACGTTGCTGGAGTTCCGGCTGTCATTGTAATAGTTGTTGATGGTGGTGCTGTTGATGACCGTGTTGGTATTGTTCACACGACCGAAATAGCCGGAGCTGACGTTGTAAGCCGGGAAGTAAGGCTCGCGTGGTCCCAGGGGGAACCACCCTACCGCTGCCGCATTACCGAAGGCGAAGCTCAAGCTAAAGCCAGAGCCTCCCCTACTTCCCCCGATCCACCCAACCAGCGCCGGTGCATAGAGGGGAGTGACTCCATACGGTCCAGGGACCCAGCCCCAACGACCACCGAAGGAAGCCCATCGGCCATAGTGGTAGGGAGCGAATCCCCACGGCGCGTCGTCAACCCAGGTCCAACCCCACGGCGCGATCCAAGCCCAGTGCCCCTCGTGATAAGGGGCCCAGCCTACAGTGACCGCTGTCGGCATCCAGACTTGTCCATAGCCGGGTTGACTCGCCCAGCTGCCGTACTGATCGAGGTCTTCATAGCCATCCACTTCACGGGAAACGTAGCGCGCAGAGAGCGACTGGTCTTCCCGGAGGTCGCGCGAGGAGTTCCATTGATCCCAGCCATCGGCTTGTGGGGCCGACACGAGGCTGTAGGTGATCTGGTCACCTCCCACCACGACCGCTTGCTGGCCCGCATGGACCGGGAACGTGCGCCCGCCACCAGTAACCTCACCGTCACCGCCGCGGACTGTGACCGTCGTGGTCTGCGAGTCAGGATCCGCGCCAATCCGGTACTCACCGGGACGAAGGGCAGTGAAAGCCAGGCTTGGTGTATCTAGCTCTATGTTCTGGTACTGCGCGAGATTTCGGACGCGGACCGTGAGGGTTCCCTGCGACAGTTGGATTTGGATTGTCTGGTCATCTAGGTTCAGGAACTGGAATGCTGTGTTCGCGTCCAGACGCAACGCAGTCGATCCCACGTGAATCTCCGCTCGCCCATCGTCACCAACCCAGACTTGATCACCCGTGGTAAGCGGCCGGTTCACGTAGGCGTCCACCCAGTCAGTGACACCGGCCGGCTGCAAGGATACTGGACCGTTGGCGTAATTCAGTCGCCCCACCCTACCTGGCGGATCAGTCTGTGCAGCGAGAAACGCTGAAGCTGCAATAAATAGGACGATTAGTTTCGTCACCCGCATAACTTCCTCTTGATGGGTGAAGGCACGTTCGTGACCACGGTCGCCTGGGGTTGATCTATATAGCGAGGTCCGTTCTGGACCATCCCGTGCATGGGACGGTACGCAACGCAGAACGAAAGAGGGCGGTCATGAAGATAGCGTCTAAGATGGTTGGGATCCAAGAGATCCTCGAACGGAAAGAAGTCGAACTGGTTCGGCTATCGCGAAACCGGGACAGCATCGCAATCGAGAAGAGCCCAGACCAAATGGATGAAATTCAGTATGCGTCGGAGCGAGATCTGGCGATTCGAAACGTGGACCGTGAGTCCGCTCTATTGCGTGACGTGAAAGGCGCGTTGCGACGGATTCATGCCGGCACCTTTGGAACCTGCACTGAGTGCGGATGGGCGATCAGCCCAAAACGCGTTGTAGCCGTGCCTTGGGAGCCGCGTTGCATCCAGTGCCAGAACGCTGCCGATCAGAATGGACAGAGGACAACCGACTTTGCGAATGCGACTCTCGTCAATACGGCGTGAGGGGCGGGCCAAGTTGCGGAAACGACGCGGCTCGCAATCCCAGGAGGACGGACCCTTATTCGGCCACTGACTATCGGTGGTCAAGTGATCTTATTTGGTCAAGCCAATGACTTTGGCCTTCGCGCACCCGGCGGGTGATCGACGATGCCCCGCACCCGGGTGGCATGGATGAAAAGGAAAAGTGAAGGGGCGAATTCAAAGCGCTCTGCTATCGCGCTCTTCTGTGACGGCGGGACTTGCCGAACGTAAGATTGTGAATCCGACCGGGTGCTATGCGAAGACGGGTCTGCTTCGCGCAGTTTTCGGGAATGAAGCCAATGGTTGCATGTACGACGTGATGGTACCGATAGGGGGATACTGGAAAGTTCAACGAATGAGCGCATCCTGGATCTCGAAACGAGGACCTCTGATCTTCCTCGCTATCCTACTGGCATCGCTCCTGCCCAGCTTAATACAGATTGCATGGCCGTTCCTCACCTCGTTCATCTTGGCTTCGATTCTTGCTATTGTGATCAACCCGGCAAACAAATGGCTCAGCCGTCGAGTCCATAGGCTCGGATTAGCCACGTTCCTCACCACTTTCGCGACTGTATTTTTACTTGGAACAATCCTTGTGTTCGCCGGATTCGCTCTGGCCCGAGAACTGACGACGACCTACGATGCCCTTAGCCGGCGTTCCCTTGAGGAAGGCGGCTGGCCGGCTCTCGTCACGCATACTGCCGATCGGGTCGTCGATGCGTTGGCCACGCGCCTTCCTCTCAACAAAGATGCGATTCGGACGGAACTACTCGAGGGCATGAAGACTGCTACCGGCTACCTGTTAAGCAATGTCGGTGCCGCGGTTGGTAGCGTCACATCCGTGTTGATCACGTGCCTACTCACAACAATCTTTCTCTACTTTCTGCTCCGTCATGGCGAAGACTGGATCGGCCGGCTGGCCGTTCTGATTCCCCTCGATCCGCGTGTTACCTCCAGCCTGTTTCAGAAAGTGCATCACTCGGTCGTGGCGAACGTGAACGGCATGCTCGCCGTCGCATTGGGCCAAGGCCTGTTTCTCAGCCTGGGTTTCTGGTTTGTCGGTGTTCGGTCTCCCGCGCTCTGGGGTGCGATCGGTGGATTGGCCTCCATCATTCCAGTCGTGGGCAGTCCGCTGATCTGGGTTCCGGTCGTCGTCGCCTTTTTCTTGATAGGCTCGTATTGGAAAGCACTGCTTTTGGGCCTCTGGGGTGCCCTTGTCGTCGGTAGTGTAGACAACGTGCTCCGACCATTCGTGGTCCGCGCCCGCGACAAACAGCACCCGATGCTCATCGCGCTGGCGGCTATTGGTGGCACGTACGCATTTGGCGTTCTGGGAATTCTCCTGGGCCCCCTGGTGGTTTCATTAGCCGTTGCCGTGCTGAAGGAGATTCAAGAGTTGGTTTCTCCTAGCCAGGAACAAAACTGAACCGCCACTTGTCCTGTCTCCGTCGGGGCGGCTGTCTGCGGCGCTCGTCGATGTCGCTCGAATGTGGCTGACAATAGTGATGGGGTAGTGAACGCCTAAGAGCCGGTTCTGACGGGTTAAATTCTGTCCGGACCGGTTTCCGGGGCGGAGCGAGACCGATGAATCACATTTCATTCAAAGAGCTTCTGCCTCTCAGTAGAGTTGCGGTCCAGAACTGGCAAAACGACAGAGCACCGAGAATGGGAGCAGCGCTGGCCTATTATATTGCCCTTTCGTTGGCGCCGACCGTCTTGATCCTACTCGCCATCGCCGGTTTGGTATTTGGCACTCAAGCCGCGGAGGGCCGTTTAGTATCTCAGATTCAAGGCCTGGTGGGATACGAAGGTGCCAAGGCAATTCAGACGATGATCGAAGGAGCGCGCCAGCCTTCCAGAGGAATTGCCGCTACGGTGCTTGGGCTGGTCACTGTGTTCTTCGCGGCATCGGCGGTAGTCAGCGAACTGAGGGATGCGATGAACACCATCTGGCGGGTTCCCGAAGACACGACTTCCAGCACGGTCCGGAGCCTCTTCAATCTGGTGAAAGACCGGCTTCTTTCCTTCGCTCTTGTGCTGGCTTCCGGCTTGTTCCTGGTGGCATCGCTGATTGTGAATACCTGGATTTTTGCTGCGGGCAGGTATCTGAACTCGGGCGCGGCGCCGCCAGAGGCTCTTGTTCAGACCACCGATTGGGTAGTTTCCTTCGTTGTTGTCACGGTTCTGTTCGCATTCATATTCAAGGTCCTGCCGCGCGTGTCGCTGCATTGGGGGGATGTCGCCATTGGAGCGGTCGTCACCTCACTGCTGTTCGCTGTTGGAAAGTCCCTATTGGGCGTGTATCTCGGCAAGGCGGGTTTTACCGATACATACGGAGCTGCCGGCTCGCTCGTCATCATACTGGTATGGGTATACTATTCGGCTCAGGTTCTCTTTCTCGGCGCCGAATTCACGCGAGCGTACGCCTGCAGCTTCGGCTCGCTGCGCGCTCCTAAGAACAACCGTCGCGACTCCTCTACCTCCGCGGATACGTCGTTTTCTGTCGGATAATTGTTATACGCCTATTCACGGTTGCCGGCCCGATCCAGGCTTGAGTTGACCACGAGCACCCCTATTACTCACAACCGCTAAGGGTTATATTGGCGTTTAGAGACAGAGGACCCGTTGGTTTGATATTCATCAGCTTGCATTGCTAGCGGGGTTTCCCATGAGCCCGATCTCGTGCCCGACAACGCGACCAGGGATGTCGGGTGGGATCTGAAAGGTAACCGTATATGAGCTCACCGGGCCAGGCTCAGGACGCACCACCGAACGATCTCGATCAACTCCGGGCCCGCCTTGCCGATCTTGAGGGCGAAGTGGTGCAGCTTAAGGCGAGGCCAGCGCCATCCATAGACGCCGAGAGCATGCTTGAAAACGCAACTGACGGCTTTCTCGTTTACGATTCCGAATTCCAATTCACCTATTTGAACGGCGACGGCGAGCGCCTCCTTGGAAAACCGAAAACGGAACTGCTCGGCAAGACCCAATGGGATACGTTTCCCGAAACGATCGGAACCGAAATCGAGCGTCAGTATCGGCGTGCAATGAAGGAGCGGGTTGCCACCATTTTCGATAGCATTTATCCGCCTTTGAAGACGTGGCTTGAGATCCGTGTGTCACCCTCAGCCGCGGGAGGCCTATTGGTTTGGCTTCGCGACATCACCGCGCGTCGCCAGACCGAGATGCAAGGCGAGGTGCTCCTACGGGAAATCCAGGCTGAGCGGCAGATCCTAAGCGAAATAATCGAGAAGTCTCCCGTCGCAATTTCCGTTATGCGGGCACCGGATTTCATCTACGAACTGGCGAATCCCGCGTTCCAAGCGCTCGCTCCGGGCAAAGAGATCCTCGGCCGCAGTTTCTCGGACATCTGGGGTGATATGCCGCCCCCCCTGGTGCCAATTCTCGAGAACGTCATAGCAACCGGACGCGCTTTTGACACGATAGACAGTCCCCGTACGAGCCAACGCGATCCTGGCGCACCACCAGAGACCATTTTTGTTACGTCTTCGTGGATTCCACTGGTTGGCCCTTCCGGCAGTCCCGATCGCATTCTGGCGCTGGCGGTGGAGACGACAGAACGCAAAAGGCAGGAAGATCGTCTGCGGAGCAGTGAGGCGCGTCTGGCGCGAGCGCAGAGAATGGCTAACCTCGGTAGCTGGGAGCAAGATCTGGAAACTGGAGAACTCCAGTTGTCGGAGGACGCATGCCGAATTTTTGGCAGAAAGCCCGAAGAGTCCCGAACTACGTTGGAGACCTTACTTTCCCTTGTCCATCCAGAGGACCAGGTGTCGGTTAGGGAGACGATTCAAAACGCACCAGCTCGGACAGGATGCTCGCAGATCGACCATCGAATAATCCTCGCGGATGGCACGGAGCGCTTCCTGCGACAATACACAGAGCCGTTCAGTAACGATGGTGATCGGCGCCGGCTCCTGGGCACGGTCCAGGATGTCACCGAATACAAGCACCTCGAAGAAAAGTTCCGCCGCGCGCAGAGGCTGGAGGGAATTGCCCGGCTGGCCGGCGGCGTCGCCCACGACTTCAATAACCTTCTGGTGGTAATCAATGGCTACGCCCAAATGATCCTGTCCAAACTGAAAGCCGAAGATCCGATCCGGGATCCGGCAGAGGAAATCGTCAATGCAGGGAATCGGGCGGTGGCTCTGACGCGCCAGCTTTTGGCTTTTAGCCGAAAGCAGATCATGCGTCCTAGTGTGATCAATCTGGACGGGCTGCTAACTAACCTGGAGAAGATGCTTCGGCGGTTGATCCGCGAGGATATTGAGATTAAGCAGAACGTCACTCCAGAACTCTGGAGCGTACGAGCCGACGCCGACCAGGTCGAGCAGGTCATCATGAACCTGGTTCTGAATGCCAGAGACGCGATGCCAAAAGGAGGTGTGCTCACGATTGACACGTCGAACATCGAGCTCGGGAACGAGGAGGTGAAAGGATTCATGGACCTGAAACCGGGGCGGTACGTATCGCTGACCATCACCGACACGGGGACCGGCATGACGGCAGAGACCAAACGCCGCCTGTTCGAGCCATTTTTCACGACGAAACCCGCTGGGGAAGGTACCGGGCTCGGCCTGAGCATGGTCTATGGCATTGTCAAGCAGCACGGCGGCGACGTTTCCTTTTATAGCGAACTCGGACTCGGCTCAACGTTCAAGATCTATTGGCCCGCCACTGATCAACCCAGGGAATCGGCTACCAGCGAGGTGCCCCGGATTACCCACCATGGTCACGAGACGATCCTGCTGGTCGAGGACGATGAGAAGGTGCGGAAACTCGTTCGGGAGATGCTGCTTCTGCAAGGGTACCAGGTCTTGGAGACAGGACAGGGTTCCGACGCCGTCAGCATGGCCAGTCATCATGACGGTCCCATCGATCTGCTACTCACGGATGTGGTCATGCCACAGATGAGCGGCCAGAAGCTCATGGAACAGGTAGCGGCGCTTCGGCCGGGCATCAAAGTTGTCTTCATGTCCGGCTACCCGGGAGGCATCTCCTCCGAGCACGGTACGTTCGATCCGAGTGCATTCTTTCTACAGAAGCCCTTTGAAATGGATACGCTGGGGCAAATCCTTCGCCAGGCGTTGGGAGGGGACACTCGAACGTAAGAACGCTTCGCTCGCACCACCGCGAAGCCTCCGGGTTCGTGCCGATTGGTCTGGTTCACCGGGGCGTCATTGATGAGGTTCGGCGCCGGTTTCTCCTGCCTATCATGCAGAACAAACCCGTGCGGCGCTCTCCTGACCCCACCCGGCGCCGGACCGTCGGGCAGCGGGCTAACAGGCCGGGCTGCGAATCGCATATATAATCTTCCCGACTGGCGCATGGCCCAGTCCGTCACTTTCAGCTCAAGAAGCCAAGCATGTAGGCGACGAGGAGAATCAGCAGAATCGTCCCCAATCCTATACCAGCGCCGCCGCCAGGACCCCAGCGAGTATGACCGTAGTATCCTCCGCCTAGACCAAAGACTAACACCAAAATGATGATGAGTAGCAGCATTGTCGTTTCCTTTCTTCCAAATCTTGGGCCGAGAACGGCCCGGACCGCAGTTATTTCTTCTTATGTGCTACCAACAGCACGATGCCACCAACCAGCAGCACTGCGCCTGCGATGGGAGGCAGCGGCACGTTATGTGTCTCGTCGCGAGTCGCGTGAATCGGTCCGATGTCGACGACCTTTTCCCTAGTCGTATACGCAAAGCCTCCCCACGCAAGACCAACCACACCGAATACAGTCAGGATCATCCCAAGCGCCTTATTCACAAGGACTCCTTTCGACCGTGTTAGCAGCGATGAAGGGATCTGACTGCGGTCAGTTCCCGCAAGCGGAGCGCCGTGGACTCGCGCAAAGACCCGTACACTTACTTCTCCAGCACCTTTTCAATCTGGCCGACTTTCTTTTGGACTTTGCCGGCGAGTTTTTCGCCTCGGCCTTCGGCCTCCAGGTTGGCGTTGTCCGCGACCTGTCCCGCTTTCTCCTTGACCTTGCCTTCTATTTCATGAAGCTTGCCTTCGATCTGGTCCTTCGTGCTCGGTTTCATAGTTCCTCCCGGTCAAATCCGGCTTGCCACCGCAGATCCTTTTTGGGGAACCGCACCAGCCGAACCTCAATAACGATCAAGCATCTTGAAGGCCGCTGCTTGACAGTGGATTTTACCGATAGTCCCTGACCATGGGACATCGAATGACCAGATACGGCCACACAACACGAGAATTGAGCGCGCGAGAAGTCTTCGCAGGCCCCAGCCATCCGGGAGAATCGACGATAGCCAGAACGAGAACCAAGTTGCACCACCTGATTCGAGACCCGAAACCCTACTGAAGCGAGTGGAGAGACTGCTTGCACAAAGCAAACCTTGGTGGAGTAAGCGTTGCCAATCAAGACGTTAATCGATGACACTAAATTTACTTGACAATAAGACGCTAATCTCTTATGCTGAAACTGTACCTAATACGAAAGAGAAAACCAGTGGAACTTGCAAGATTGAATGCTTTCAGTGATTTCCCGGCAGGACTGCAGATCTTTCAGGACGCCGTCAACCGGATGCTCAGCGATGAGAATCAGGTCCGCCCCTGGAATCCGGCCGTGGACATCCTGGAGACCGAAAACGAGCTTATCTTCAAGGTGGACGCGGCGGGCGTCAATCTGAAGGACATCGACATCCAGCTCGAGAATGGAACTTTAACGCTCAAGGGTGAGCGGAAGTTCGAGAAGGACGACAAGGTGAAGGGCTATCATCGCATTGAACGCAGCTATGGGGCCTTCGCACGTTCTTTCACCTTGCCCGATACCGTCAATGCGGAAGGCGTGCACGCCGACTTCGCGCAGGGAGTGCTCACGGTCACTCTTCCAAAGCAGGAGCGCGCCAAACCGCGAGCGATTAAGGTAAACGTCACTTAAGCAGTTGCAGTGCTGCGGTGATTTGCTGTAAAGCCGGCGGCGGGTTGTTCGTAGGCTCGCCGCCGTTTTCGTCTCAAACGCACGCAGAGAGGGCACTCCTGCAGTAGCCAACGAACCAGAATCGGAGAGGGCTGAGAGGAGGCAGGTCTCGCCTACCTGTGGCGCCTTAAGCCGCGATGGTTTGTCAGGCCGCACAATGCCGCTTCGGTTACTCTGAATAAGATTCCCGGGCCGACTCGGGCCCGCTGCTATCTATTTTGTTTTCGGTCCTTCGGTGGCCAAGTTCGAAACTTATAATGGAACAACTCAACTGCTACACACCCGGCTTCTGTGCCGACCACCCGACCAGTTACAAGCAGTTTCAGTCCGACTCGATTCTTGAGTTTTGGTGGCCATGCAATCGACACCTCAATTTCACACCCAAGTGGCAACGGCCCGTTGCACCTAAACAAGACGCGATTGCTGGAGAGGGCGACAGTCCTCCCTCGACCGGTCTCCACCGGCGTCCCATGTGCGCGAACCGTGTATTCAAGGTCGACCGTAACCGGAAACAACTTCGATCGGCGATCTTGGAACCCGACATCCTTATCGTGAATTCTCGCGGGGGTCATATCGAGAGAGCACCTTGAACCTCTTCCACCGGTTGGTAGCCACAACGGTGATTAAGGGCTTGCCGCCGGATACGAGTTGCGTCTGTTTCCATCTTGATGGCAGATAATTCTAAGCAAGATGCTTAGGGTGGGCTACTCGGCAGATGCCTAGTGCTGGGGGTAACGTCCGGGCTATGGCAGAAGAGAACTTCGCGCTGGCGACCATCGTAAACTCAGGACTTCCACTTTGAGAAGCCGATGAAGCCGGGCACTCTATGACAAAGGACTTACTCGGCCGGAGTGATCCCGTGCCGGATGGCGTACGCGGTCAGTTCGGCGTTAGTGTGGATACCCAGCTTCTCGCCGATTTTCTGCTTGTGAAATTCCACCGTCTTTACCGAGATGGCGAGAATCTGGGCGATTTCCTTGCGAGCTTTTCCTTCCGCGAGCAACTGGAGCACTTCGTTTTCCCTGGGGGTTAGGTCGCCAGAAAGCTTTTTCAGCCGCTGCAGGAAATCGGTCATCTCAGTGCCCAGGCGTTTCTGGATCGACGAACTGATGTAGCGCCGGCCGCTGTCCACATCATGGAGCGCCGTGACCAATTCAGTCGCGGCCGACTGCTTCAACACGTATCCGGCAACCCCTGCTTCGAATGCCGCGCTCACGAAACTGAGGTCCGCGTGCATACTGAGGATGATCAGTTTCGCACCCGGATTCGATTGTGTCAGTCGTCGTGCGGCTTCGATGCCGTTCAGCCCAGGCATGGAAATATCCAGCAGAATGAGGTCTGGCTGGTGTGTTTCCGCCGCTTTGAGAACCTCCCTGCCATCAGCGGCAGTCGCCACTACCTCGAATTCCGGCGCCAGCAGGGCCTTTAATCCTTCGACAAGTATGGTGTGGTCGTCGGCAAGTAACAACCGCAGTTTCTTCATGGCTTGCTCGCTTCCGCCGCGAGCACCTGGGAGGCAGTTTCGAGGGGAATCCGGATCTTGATTTGGGTGCCATCGCCGGGTTTGGCCGAGATCGAAAAGGTCCCACCCAGGTGGCGCACCCGCTCCTCGATGCTGATCAGTCCCAGCCCTTTCCCTTTCGCTTTTTCCAGGTCGAATCCGTGGCCGTCATCTCGGATGGCGAGGTGCAGGGCATCATCGCTGCCCGAGATCGATACCACTGCATGCCTCGCCACGGCATGCTTGGCGACGTTCCCCAGCGCCTCCTGGACTACACGATAGACGCATAGAGCCGCTCCGGGCGGGATTGTCGTCGGCAGGGCACGCGCCGTGAACCGCACCTTGAACTGCCTCAGCGTGGAGAACTCTTCGCAGTACGATCGCAGGGCTGGTTCGAGGCCGAGATGCGTCAACGCGAAGGGGTGAAGGTTGCGGGCGGTGCGGCGGAGATCCTCCGACAGCGCTGCGATCTGCTTCTGCAACTCCCCCAGCTTGCCATGCAGTTCCTCCTCGGAGATTCCGCTCGCCCGGTGTAACACCTCTACCTGAACGGACAGTGCTGCCAGCCTCTGGCTGATGTCATCGTGAAGCTCCTGCGAGACCCGCCGACGTTCCTCCTCCTGGGCCTCTACCAAGCCAGCTGTCAGCGTCCGCAGTTGCTCCTGGCTCTGGCGGAGCGCCTCACTTTGTTGCAACGCTTGTTCGGCCAACCTCGCCTCGGTGATGTCCACGCCGACTCGGACGAGGTACCGGCCGCCGCCCTGGGCCTGCGCAACCCCCGTGGTGGACCCCGCAATCAAATATCGCCGGCCACTCCGGTCCGCCCAATGATTCTCGTGTTCTCGCGCGGAGCCATTCTCCGCTACCTGCTTGTACACTTGTTGGACGGCATCGATTTCCTCCGGGGGCACGAGCACGTCCCAGAAGGGCTTCCCCTCAACCTCCTCGAAGGAGTACCCGCTGAGCCGGCGGCAGGCGAGGTTAAAGCGGACGATGCGGCCCTCTAGGTCGGTGACCATTACCAGAGCGGCCGCCGATTCCAGCACCGCCGCCGTGAAGCCCTGCTCGCGCTGCAATTCGAGATGGATTCGCTTGGCTTCATCGATGTCAATGAAGATCATCACCGCGCCGTCGATCTTGTTATCCAAGGTCCGGTACGGCCGGACCCGCATGGAATACCAGCGGCCTTCCAAGTCCTGAACCTCGCGCTCGCGGATACCCATGGTATCGACGACCTCAGTGACCAGTCTGGCCAGGTCCGGCACATCGATGTTAGGCCGGATGTTACCGATCGGGCGCCCCACGTCGCCGGGCAGCAGGTTGAGCAGTCTTTCCGCTTGCGGCGTGAAACGGCGAATGCGCAAGTCACCACCCAGAATCAGGATGGGGATGCTGACACTGCTGATCAGGTTGGTAAGATCGTCACTGAGCTGCGCCAGTTCAAGGTTGCGGTTCCCGAGCTGTTCGTTGACGGTGACCAGTTCTTCGTTGGTCGACTGCAACTCCTCTTTGGCGGTTTCCAGTTCCTCGTTGGTCGATTGCAGCTCCTCATTGCTGGAGAGGGCCTCTTCGTTGGCGGATTTCAGCTCCTCGTTGATGGCTTCTTGCTCCTGGATGATCGACTGCAAGTTCTCCTTCGTCGCCTGCAATTCCTGGCGCAACCGGGCGTCCTCCAGTAGCTGCCGCTTGCCGCCGGCCGTCGCTGGACCTCTCGCAGCCGGGCCGGCAGGCCGGCGCACCGGTGCTTCCTGGAACAAAACCAGAAAAAAACGCTCGCCCAGATCGCCCCTGATCGGAACCACCTCCAGGCTGACATCCCAGAAGAGGCCTTCACGTTTGATCCGGATGCCTTCCTTGCGAACGGCGACGTCCTGTTTCTTCGCACGGTGAATGGCCGAGCGCAGTTCCACCGCGAATTCCGGGCGCGCCATGCGAAGCAGGCTCAGGCTCGCCTCGCCCGGCGGAGGGGAAAAGCAGGGGCTGCATTGCCCGCGGAAGTGGAGAATCTGCAAGTTCTCATTAACAACAACGCCTGCCGGGGCGTATTGGCCGAGGACGATCCGGTCCGCTTCCTTTTTCACGTCGAACCGCACCTGCGTTTCCGGCTTCGCGGCGACCACTCCCATGGCTCTCTCGTAACCTGCGGCAGCGGACAGATCAAAAACCCGACTGGGGTCGGCAGGCTTTTTCGAACAAATCTTGTGCTCGCGGTCGATCATCGTGAACAGGTCTGCGAAGCCGCTAATCGATTCCGACTTACCCTGCATCAGGAAGCCCGTGGATCTGAGAGCGTAGTGGAAGGTGGCCATGACCTTCTTCTGCAGCACCGGCCCCATGTAGATGAGCACGTTGCGGCAGCTGATGAGGTCCAGCCGAGAGAACGGAGGGTCCTGGCCGAGGTCCTGCCGCGCGAATACGCACATCTCTCGTAACGATTTCGCGATCCGGAACCCGCCGTCCTCTTTGACGAAGAAGCGCCTCAGGCGCTCCGGAGAGACCCCGCCGAGGCTGTTCTCGCTATACAGGCCCGCCCGCGCCTTTTCAATCGACACCTCGCTGATATCGGTGCCGAAGATCTGAATGGGCATGTTGCTGACACGGTCGCCCAGACATTCGAGCAGCACCATGGCGATCGAGTAGAGCTCTTCTCCAGTGGAACAGCCAGGGACCCAGACGCGAATCGGCTCGCCAGGCGGTTTGTTGCCGAGGATTTTGGGGAAGATCTGGTTTGCCAGCGCCTGGAATGCTTCCGGCTCTCGAAAGAAGCCCGTTACGTGAATCAGGATATCTTCGCATAAGGCCGCCGGCTCGGTCCGGTTCTCATGAAGGAACCGCAGGTACTGCTTCAGGCTTTCCAGTTTGTGCAGGAGCATCCTGCGGGCTATCCGCCGCTTGATGGTGCTGTACTTGTAATAGGTGAAATTCACGCCGGTCGCCTTCTGGACGGCGATGAAGATCTTGTGCAGTTCGTCATCGCCCTCCTCGGTCTCCGCCGGCGGTGTTGTTCCCAGATAGGGATGCCGGCCGATGCGGGCCAGCTCTCTCGCGATGGCCTCGGACGGCAGGACGAAATCCACGCACCCGCCGGCGATAGCGCTGCGCGGCATGCCGTCGTACTTCGCGCTATTGATGTCCTGGGCGAAGGTGATGCCTCCTTCGGTCTTGATGGCCTTCAGCCCCAGAGTTCCGTCGGAGCCGGTTCCGGAAAGGATCACGCCGATCGCCCGGTTGCCCTGGTCTTCGGCCAGGGAGCGCAGAAAATGATCGATGGGTAGGTGCTTCCCTGTCGGCTCCTCGCGGGGAATCAGATGAAGCGTCCCGTCGCTTATTCCCATGATCCTGTTGGGAGGGATGACGTAGACATGATTCGGTTCCACAGCCATGCCATCTTCCACTTCCACGACGGGCATCGCCGTAACCTTGGAGAGCAGTTTGGCCAGCAGGCTCTCATGTCCGGGATCGAGATGCTGCACCAGTACAAAAGCCTGCCCCGTATCCGACGGTAGAGCCTTGAGGAGTTCCCTGAACGCCTCGAAGCCTCCCGCCGATGCCCCAACCCCTACGATTGGGTGAGATCTTTCGCGGACGGATGGCTCCGCCGGCTGGGGAGTGGACTCCGGTTCGACCTTCCGTCCGGGCTTGCGTCGGCGTGCCAGGGCGGGAGAATTTTTCGCCTGCGATCGAGTTCTCTTTTTGGGCCGCTCCAAGGCTTTACGCTCCATTATCACCCCTTGGGTGAACTACCCGCGTTGTCCTGCAAAGCCGCCGCTCGGGACAGCGCGACCATACTCTCTTATAACCCCCAGACGCGGTAGAGGGCTAGGCATTCTCCTAGTTCTGCTCGCCCGCACCCGGACTTTATCATCAAAGGAGAAATAAGCTAGGTCTTGGTTGCGTCGAAAAGGTAGCACCACAGGAATCGGATTCCAGCGGTGAGAGAACGACAGGTTGGGAAGGTGTCGGCCGCGAGGATGAATTATACGAGACAAGGGCACCTATATGGCAAAGCAACAACAGAAAACAACGACATCTGGCACCGCCGCCGGTGTCGGCGCGGCGACTGCAAGAGCAGTCATCCCGGTGAAAGCAACCCCGGCAGTCGAGCCGGTTAAGCGATCCGCGGCGTCGGGCTCTGTGGCGGAGCGCGAAGAAATCGCCCGGCGCGCCTACTCTTTTTGGGAGGCCCGAGGTTGTCCGTTGGGTTCGCCCGAGGAGGATTGGCTCCGGGCCGAAGCCGAGCTGCAAAAGCAGGCTGATGGGTCAAGCGCCCAGGGGTTTACCGGATCGACCGGAGTTGGCTCATGAGCGGCTGTACCCAGTCCTCCTCGGTTCACGGCGCCTGCGAGAAATGCGGACGGAAGCCCGCCGTCCTGCACATGCCGACGAGAAAGCGCGGCTGGTATTGCGAGTCCTGTTGCCCGGCGTGTTCACCTGCCAAGGAAAAGCTTGCCAAGAGGGCTAACCCCAGCCAAGACGGGGTATCGCTTCTTTCGGTGGCAGTTGGGCTGACCTAGGCATTCTCCTAGTGCCACTTGGCCCCGCCCGAGTCCTATCCTGAAATAGAGAATAAGCCCAGCCAATCGAGAGGAGTGGTCTAGGTGTCGCTCCACCCATCGATGGAATCAACTCGGCAAAGCGGCGCTTCGTCGAGAGCCTTGGGTCGCTGGTACTGAAGGCATCAGGCAGGGTGTCCGGGAGTAGACCCATGTCGTCGACGCATAGCTACATTTCTTCCGGTTGCCTTCGCTCACCCGGGTTTTTGTCGGACTAATTGGAGGGAACGTGGCAGAGAGACCAATCTCTAACCCAACCATCTTAGCGGTCTTTTCCGCCCGGGAAGACCGAACGTCGCTCGCCAGTATCTTCGCTCAGTCGAATTGGAAGTTGCGGTTCACGCGCGCGCTTCCTCAAACACAGACCTTGTTAAGTAGATCGTCGGTGGGAGTTGTCATTAGCGAGGCTTGCCTGTCTGACGGACACTGCTGGAAGGAACTTCTTCACGAGATACAGAAGCTCCAGGATCCGCCGCCGCTGATCGTGGCCGATCGATTGGCCGACGAACGCCTCTGGGCCGAGGCGCTGAATCTCGGCGCATATGATCTTCTAGCGAAGCCCTTCGACCCAAGAGAAGTCCTGTACGCGGTGACGACGGCCTGCCGCCACTCTGAGACCGAACACGAGATGACACCGGTCCGCAAGCCAGCTATGACTGCCGAAATGCGTGTGAGCGCAGCTGGTGGCCGGTGACGCGGGCCAGTTGCGCAACAGAAAGACGGGAGGCTCAGATGGCACAGAAGCAGAGTTCTAGAACCGCATCCCGAACCGCCGCGCGCGCAGCCGTCAGGACAATCGATCCGTCAAGGCGACCGCGCGAGGGTGAACCGTCTATGGAATCCGCAGCGTTGGGCTCTGAACAGATCGCGCGGCTCACCTACTCGAATGCGCCGGCGCAGGGGTTCAGCGAGGATTCGCCCGCAGTTGCCAGTATGCGAACGTCGCGTTTTGACCCGACCGCCTTTCTAGCGAAAGCAGGAGAGGGAAGAACGATTGCCAACTACCAGAAGGGCCAGGCGGTCTTTGCACAAGCCGACGACGCGGACGCTATCTACTACGTTCAGAAAGGGAAGGTTAAACTCACTGTAGTTTCAAACACTGGCAAGGAAGCGGTGGTCGCCATTCTCGGGACCGGCGACTTCTTTGGCGAAGGGTGCCTGGCCGGCCAGCAGGTGCGCATGTCCACCGCGACTGCAATGTGTGAGTGTTCGGTTGTGCGATTGGATCGATCGGTCGTGATCCGGCTTCTTCACAACGAACCAATCTTTTCGGAACTGTTCCTAAAGCACCTGCTCTCCCGAAACATTCGCATTGAAGAAGATTTAGTGGACCAACTCTTCAACTCCAGTGAAAAACGCCTGGCCCGTGTGTTATTGCTGCTGGCGAACTTCGGCAAAGAGAGCACACCGGAGACCGTGATTCCCAAGATCAGCCAGGAAACTCTGGCGGAGATTGTGGGCACCACGCGTTCTCGAGTCAGCTTTTTCATGAATAGATTCCGCAAGCTCGGCTTCATCGAATACAATGGCGAACTAAAAGTTCACAGCTCCCTGCTCAATGTTGTCCTGCACGACTAAGGACTAATTTCTCTCTTTTCCAAAGACTGATCAGCCGGCGCCACCTGGGATCATCGCGGCGCTACAAGAGGTGGGACCTCTCGTCAAGCCCTGTTTCACGACGATGGACACCCGCCGAATATTGACGCCATTCCAGTCGTCGCGGGGACTAGCCCAATCCCAAACCTTCATGGCTAATGCGTCGAGTCCTTTTGCTGTGTGGCCTTGACACCGGTCACGATTCCGAGACCCGCCAGCACGATGGCCCCGACTGTAATCCAGTGAGCGGGCACATGCATCAGCGTGGCGCCGTAGGCCAGCCCACCGATCATAATCAAATACCCAAGTACATAAATTCCAAATGACACGAATGATCTCCTCTCTCTTTGCTCCTCCGGGGTGCCCGGCCACAACAATCAGCGTCGCCATCGGCAGGCTGAACCTGCGGAATCACGGGCGGCGACAGCAACGCCTCATCCGGCGATCGGCCGCCGCCTGTTGGTCACATGCCCGCCTCCAAACCGGCCCATGACTTCTCTCGCCGCAAAGTCCGATGCGGGGGCGCGGCTGTTCCCTGCTGGCCTGCCATTTCGAAGGAGTTCACGTAGAGTCCCGCCGTGTTGCTCCACACCATTGCGCGGCCCAACCTGTAGGCGTTGTCGCTCATGGCTTTTCGGCGGGCTTCATCGCGCAGCAACCCGCTCACCTCACGCGCAATCGCCTTCGGGTCTGCAAATGGCACCAGTACCCCACGCTGGTCCCTCAATAATTCGGCGGCATGCCAATACGGTGTCGAGATCACGGCTTTGCCCGCGCCAAACGCGTACGCCAATGTCCCTGACGTAATCTGGGCTTCGTCCAGGTAAGGAGTAATATAAAGATCGGCCGCTCCGATGAACTCGGTCAGTTCCTTCAACTCCACAAAGCGGTTGTGGAAGATGACGTTGTTCTGGAGATTGTTTTTCCTGGCGATAGCCTCGAGGCCGAGGCGATAGGCTTCGCCTCTCGTGCGCACCTCGTTGGGATGCGAGGCGCCCAGCACGATATAGACGACGTCGGGAAACTCTGCCAGCACATCCGGGAGAGCGTCGAGCACGTGTTCAATCCCCTTGTTCGGCGAGAGCAGCCCAAACGTCAGCAGCACCTTCTTCCCGCACACACCGAACTGCTCCTTGTAATTGTCCGGGGCGAAAAAGGTTACGTCGGGAATACCATGCGGGATGAGATCGATTTTGGCCGGAGGCGCCTGGTACACCTCCCGTAAAATCGCTCGTCCCCGCTCCGTCATCACCACCAGTCGGGTCGAATGCGTGATCAATTCCTCCATCACGCGATGCTGGTCAGCGTTCGGTTTGAGAAGAACGGTGTGGAGTGTGGTGACGACCGGTGCGCTCAATTCGCGCAGCAGGGCTAATAGATGGCTGCCCGCCGGACCGCCGTAAATTCCGAACTCGTGCTGGACGGAGACAACGCTCACGTTGGAGGAGTTGAGAAAGTCGGCAGCACGGTGGTAAGAAGCCAGGTTCTGCTCCTCAATCTCAAAGCGAACGACGTCCGGATAGTGATAGCGGCCCTCAATGTCATTGACCGGCACTGCGAAGCACCGGTTTCGAGGATTGCGCGCTGCTACAGATCCAAGCAGATCGGAAGTAAACGTGGCAATGCCGCATTTGCGTGGCAAGTAGTCCCCGAGGAACGCAGTAGTTCGGAAGCTGGACTCTGTTTTCACACCCACCCGGACCCCCTTTTTTCCGCTCCTTGCCGCCGCAGAGGCGGGGGGTTAATAGGCCGAACGTTCCGTTGGCCACGATCCACCTGTGGATCATGGCATTCCCTCCGTAATGGTTGCCGCCCAGGGTCGGTCATGAGGCCGGCCCTGGAACGAAACCCGCCAGTTTATTGAACCGCGAGGAAGGGTGATGGCCGGATCTCTGCGCCGATAATCTCGCCGGAGATGACGAGTTCCACCCTCCGATTCTGCTGCCGCCCCACGCTGGTATTGTTGGAGGCCACTGGCTGGGTTTTCCCGAATCCTTTCGCCGTGACCGCTTCCGACGCGATTCCCGCTTCCGTCAGGTAGTCGCGCACTGACGTAGCACGATGTTCGGAGAGCAATTGATTGTAGTCGTCGCTGCCCACACTGTCGGTATAGCCCTCCACCTGCAATTGCAGACTCGGGTACAACGAGAGAATCCCGGCCACCCTCGCCAGCTTCTCACGTGCAGCCGGCCGCAATGAATACTTGCCGGTATCGAAGAGGACGTCCGACATGTTCGCGATCAAGCCGCGAGCGGTGTCACGGGTCTGGAGAATGGCGTTGAACTGGAGTAATAGCCGCGCTCGCAACTGGCCTTTTTCCACCTCCGCCTGCGCTTTCTCACGGGCCGCTCGATCGAGATCAGCCTGGGCGCTGGCTTGTTGCGCCTCGTTCTCTCGTTTCAGGCGATCGGCTTCGTTCTGAGCCGCCGCCGTTTTCGTTTCATTCTCCAGCTTCAGCCGGTCCGCTTCGGCCTGAGAGGCCGCGTCTTGCGCGTCGTGCTCCCTTTTGACGCGGTCCGCTTCCGTCTGTGCCGCGACGCGCGCCACTTCCGCTTCTCTTGCGACGCGCTCCGTTTCCGACTGCGCGGCTGCCCGTTGGCTCTCCGCAAGCGCTTCCCGATCCACTCCAGCCTGGCGCTCGTTCGCCAGTTGCTCCTCCTCTATCTTCTTTACCGTGATGATGCGGGCATCTTCCGCCATTTGAACCGCTTCACGAGCGGCCGTCGCAATCGGCTTTCGGCCCGCTTTCCGGTTCAGGTTAGCCTCTGCATTAGCGAGACCGTCGACAGCTTTCTTGAAAGTCTCTGAGGCGTAGTGCGAAGCGCCGGTCCATCGTGCAATTTGAACCGCGTTTCGCGCTTCGTAGAGTTCCAGTGGCACAGTGCGATCCAGCCGTACCGGCTTAATGTCGGCAGGGCTTACGTTGAAGATATACTGACCTCTCTTTAAGAGCTCGTACTTCGCATCCACCTCTTGGACGGTTCCCCGGGTGTCCGGCCGGATCACGTTCTCCATCACGACCACGTCGCTCGGTTGAGTCACCGCGAAATAGGGCTCCGCCGTCACAATCAATCCGAAGGTCTGAAGTTCGGTGGTGACGTCCAACTTACTGTTGCTTCCGTTCAGAAGGACTTCGCCGAGGTTGGTGGCGCGGCCTTCTGGCGTGATGGCCCACATCACATAGGTGAGGTATTCGGGCCCGTAGGCGGTGGCCGGCTGAAGTTCGCGGAATTCGACTTCGATCTCGATGTAGCCCTGTTTGCTCTCTACTTTGGCCTCGCCGTGAGCCTTCGCCAGAAGCGGCGTGCCGCGAAAATCGACTTTGGTCGCACCGCCGCGATTGTGGTAATTGACCGCCTTAGTGGTCCGCTCGACTACCGTGACACGGTAGATCGGCATCGACCCCGCGGCCATCCGCGCCGCATTTTCGGTCGTGCCCGATTGTCGGGCTGGGTTCGGAGCTTGCGCTTCTTGTGCCGAGAGAGCTCCGAACGCCATTAGGAACACACTGATCATCTTCATGTTGTGCTCTCAATTCTTCTTTTCCCCGTCTATTTGTGGAGCTGCGAGACGTCCTTACGCTCGCGGGCCGAATACTTGTTCAACAAGTTGAGCAGCTTCGCGGCCGCCTTTGGAGCCCGCACGCCGGAAGTCACGATCTGCCGGTTCTCCAGCTTCTTGCCGTAGAGGGTGGCGTTATCATCCAGGTCCTGGCGCAGAGTGGCGCCTTCCAGCGCGAGACCTGCAAATAGCCCTTGGGATCGCGACCACGAAAGAATCTCGGCGTGCATCTGTGCGTCCGTTTGAGCCGTGGCCGTGCGGCCCACAGGACCCGCCGCTACCGAACCCTCAGCGCCGAGTGTGAATTTACTGGACAGCAGTTTGTCTGCTCCGCGCTCGTTCATCACCAACATGATCAGATCCGTTTGAGAGCCGCCGATCTGGAAACCGACGCTGCCGCCCTCAATCCGAACGGTGCCAGGAGCCGACCAACCCGAGCCTGTCTTGTTTCGGCAGGACAGATATCCTTTTCCGTATTTCCCGCCAAATATGAAGGCCCCGGTCTTGAGTCCAGGAACAATGACGATGCAGTGCGCATTCTCGAGCATCTCTTGCGGGATGCCCTTGTCGGGGGTCGCCATGACTTCCGAGAACACGGCCGCCGACTCGTCCAGCCGCTTTGCCGACTCTTTGTCCATGGCCAGTAGCGGTGCGATAGCCAGAGTAGTCACTAAAATCAATCTCATTTTTCTTCGCCCTTTCAGTCGCAAGAAACTCGCGACCGGTATGGTTACAGCACGAACTGCGCCAACCTTAGCCGATGGCAGCTTGCCTCGTACTGGCAACCTCTATCAATGAGTCTGCATTCGCGATTAGGTGATTGCGCTCTAACGAACCCTGCTGGCTGGCATGAACTCCGGGCGGTTTAACCACAGGTGGTCATGTGACCAAATGTGGTCAAGTGTTGGACGAGCGAAGTACATCTGGCACTCTTCCGATTTGAGGATTAGAAGATGATTCATCGCAAGTAGTAAACCGTTGGCATCGCCCGTGCACCGGAAACGGAGTTGCACTAAGGAAGACCAATGGCAAAGAACACATCGGTATTGGGAATCTATCCAGATCGCACAACCGTTTCGGGTGCGATCGAGGTCCTGCATCAGGCAGGATATCGGGCCGCGGACATCGCCGTCCTTTTGCCCGAAAACGACGGCTCGAAGGATTTCGCGTTCGAGAAGAGCAGCAAGGCTCCTGAAGGAGCTGCGGCGGGAGCAGCGGCGGGTGCGGTAGTTGGCGCAGCGCTGGCTTGGTTAGTTGCCGTCGAATCGATCGCCTTTCCGGGCCTGGAACTATTCGCCACTGTAAGGCCGCTCATGGCCGCCCTGGCGGGGGCTGGAGTTGCCGGAGCACTAGGCTGGCTAATCGGGTCGTTCGTCGGACGTGCGATGCCCGAATACGTAGCGAAGCGATACGCAGGGCGAATCAGGCGTGCCGGCATCCTTCTTTCTGTTCACTGTGACAGTTCGGAGTGGTGCGACAAGGCGAAGAAGGTTTTGAGAGACACCGGAGCTCAACAGATCTCCTCCGCTCCGGAATCACCCGCCGACTATGCCGCCACCGACCAGCCGACCGCGAGGAAACCAATAGACAAAGCGGAGCCAGTACATCATGCCTGAATACGTTGGACCGATTGAAAAACAGACTATCGAGAACACCGATTTCCGGCGGGTATTATTCACCGGCCGGCACGCCCAGCTTGTGGTCATGTGTTTGCAACCCGGCGAAGCGATCGGTGATGAGGTGCACCCAAACACCGACCAGTTCTTCCGGATCGAGCAGGGTGAGGCGAAGTTCGTCTTCAACGAGAAGATGGAACAGAGAGTTCACGATGGAGATGCGGTGGTTGTTCCGGCCGGGACCTACCACAACGTGGTGAATACTTCGAAGACGGCGCCGTTGAAGCTATATACAATCTACTCTCCGCCAAACCATCCGGATGGCACTCTACAACGGACCAGGGCCGAAGCGGGTGCCGCAGAAGCGGCCGCGCATCACTAAAGGGCTCGGCGGCTTCGAGTCAAGGCGATACTCTAATGCCTCGAAGGAGATCGCCCAAATCGCGTTTCATCACGGAGACCTCATCGCGGACGTCGGCCAGCATCGCGGCACGTTCGGCGAGCAACTCCATGTCGAGCTTCTTGTTCGCCGCGTCAGTATCGGTGAGCAGCGCGATTTTGGGTGCGGCTTGAGGAGAATCCAGAGGAGGGATACGCCCGGCTCTGCGCCATTGGGCCAACAATTGGTCCCTTCTGTTTGCCTGAGAAGCGGCCCCCGCGGGAATGCTGTTTAAATAGGCCCAGGTGTCAGCAGGAAATTCTCCATGTGGCTGGTGGAAGAAGGGCGCCAGCATATTCGGAAGCACCCAGTCGGGCCGCTTGCCGCCATGCTGCTGCCGCAAGCTACGGAAAGAAAGTAACGTGGAAAGACCCCCTGCGGCAAATCCGATTGCGTTGCCAGCACCCTTGGTCGTATCGCTGAACTGTAGGACGCCGCTCAGGGCACCGAGTCCAGTGCTCAAGGCCAGCGTGGCTAGATTAGTGGTACCGATGGCCCGTTGCCGCCGGGCGAGGATGATGTTTTGCAGCTCCACGATTTGCGCACGCTCGTTGTCGATATTATCCACAACCGAATCCAGGTCAAGTGAGGAGACGACGACCGCTTCGGTGATTTGCTGGCGGAGCGACAGTTCCTCCAGCGACATGCTGGGAGCAGCGGCAAGGGAACTCAGCCTCCTCAGCAGAGGGTCGACACCGATGATCTCCGCGGCCTGCCGGGCCCTCGGAGAGAAGTTGAAACGATCGGTTTCCTGGACACCGGGCTCCGTGGCGCCACGCGGCACCGCCGTGACCTGAGAGGGAATGACTTGGGCCCAGTAGACCGTGGGAGAGCTCAAGAAAAGCGCTGAGACACTGAGTGCACCTCGGAGCAGGATCTTCTTCGCAGGCATGGCGACTCTCGCCTCCTGGGCTCAATCTAGTTCCTGTCGCGTCACGCTGCAAGCCTGCGCGGTTGCTGCTTACGGCTCTGCTGCCGCCAATACTTCGTCCTGTGCCACCCGGTAATCCGAGTAAGTCAGGATCTTGTCAATGACCAGCGTTTTTACAAAGAAGATTTTAGCGCTCGCTCGTACTTCGATGCGTTCCGGCACCCAGGTTCCGTCAGCGACGCGCGTCTGC
>Ga0070734_10002334_pt1 | contig 23457 bp, 19 predicted proteins | sample Coa_R1_8_FD_66444 | JGI IMG/M metagenome (GOLD analysis project Ga0070734, IMG submission 66444) | Surface soil microbial communities from Centralia Pennsylvania, which are recovering from an underground coalmine fire - Coalmine... | ecosystem: Environmental > Terrestrial > Soil > Unclassified ...
TGATACGCACGGAATTGGGGGAGGCGATGTTCGCAGAGGAGTGGACGCGCGGCAAGGTGACGCCGCTCGAACAGATCCTCGCCTATGCCCTCGGGGAGGGAACTGCCGGTTAATGTTCGCCTAATGCTGCCTTAATGGCTCGCGGCTATAATGGGAGCCGGCTGACGCACGCTCGGAGAACCGACCTGACTTCCTCCGAGCGCCCGTCGGAATGAGAAGACGACCCTGTGGTCGCAAACCATTAAGGAGTTAGCGTATGATCGGTTCGATCCTTCGCCCGCGCTGGTCCGTGATCGGCGCGCTCTTGCTGCTGGGAAGCGCGCTTCCATTGCACGCACAGCTCTCCGATCCCTTTGCCCGTTTGATGGGCAACAACTACACCAATGGCCTGGCAACGGTCGCCGGGCCGGCCTCTACCGCAACGTCGAGCGTGATATACAAGAGCCCCTACGCCGGCGTTCCGGTAGTCTCTCCGGATGGAAGCGTGGTCATCTCGAACGGCCAGGTCGCCCGTTACTCCACGACCGGGACACTGATATGGGATACCATGCGCAGCCCCTCCGGCTTTCCCCCGCGCCCCTCGCCCTTCACTACCTATGGGACGTCTACCAGCGATCCGCCCGCCATTGGCGTCAACGGCTCCGGCTATAACGTCTATGTTCCGACCAGTGTCCGCAGCTTTGGATACTCGACCAGCCTGGTCGCGCTGGATCTGAACGGGTCCGGCAGCAACCAGGTCTGCAAGGTGAATTGGGCCTGCCAGTTGACGCCCGGCCCGAGTGGGCCGTTTATCGCCGGATCGCCCGTGGTCGGGCCGGATAATACGGTCTACTGCGTGGACAGTCATAGCAACTCCATGCAGCCCCACGTCTTCGCGTTCAAACAGGGCGCCAGCGCTAATTACGGCGGTAACGTGGTCACCAACCTGAAGTGGTCCTGGGTCATTCAGAATATCGCTACGGGGCCAAATCAGACGACGGGTATCATGGCCGGCTTCTGGCAGCAGCCGATCCTCTATACGGATAGCAAGAATAACAACTACCTGGTGCTGGTCGGTAGTCTCGCTTTCGGTCCGACCTACATGAACGATCAGACCGGGGTGATCGGCGTGGTCATCCTGAAAGACGCTCCGGACGGGCAAGGCAATCCGGTTACCGTGGTCGGCTCCTGGGTCACCCCCTTCTCCAACCCCACTATGAGCGACCCGACGCCCCCGCACTACACGACCAACGGCTCGGGTTCCCTCTCCCCCGTTACCTATTCGGATGGCAACCGTCTCATCATTCCCTATGTCTGGATGGGTACCGATGGGAACGGCCACAATCTCTACGATTACGGCATTCTGGCTCTGATCGTAAATGTTCCCACAGGGGCAATCTCGCTCAGTTGGCCCTCCCTGCCGGAGGTCCATACGCAGCCTGCGAACGGGGATCCGAACTTCATAGACGCGGTCAATCCGTCCAATCCGGTGCAATATATCGCCGCCATCGATGCCAACCCCGACGTCACCCTGGCCGGCGTCTACTCGACGACCGCTGTGGGCAACCTCCTGATCAAGCGCCGGCTTTCGGATGGCGCCAAGCTGTGGACCACGCCCACCTTCACCGGGGTCGGCGCGCAGATACCCGCCCTGGATTCGAACTATACTGTATGGATCGGCACCAACCAGGGCCTCGTGAACGGCTACCTTTCGTCGAACGGAAGCCTATACGCCTCGGTGAACGTGACCGATCCGGTCAACGGGATCCCCGGCGCGATCGGCATCGACAAAGGGATCGGCGGCGCCCTCGGCCTCAATAACACCCTCTTCGTGACTACCAAGAGCAGCGCCGGCGTAGTCAATCTCCGCAGCGTGCATTAGCGCCGCACGAAGACCTGGGCCTACTCAGCCCCAGGCGCTCAGGCCCCGTCAGGAGGCGGCCCTGCCTCTTCTGACGGGGTCTACAGGGATAGTTACCCTTGCCGAAGTGATTCCCATTAACTAAAAAATGGACAAAAAACGGATTATTCCCCAATGGGACCACGCACGCCGTGTCTATAGGAGGTGAGCAGACGATTGGTGTTATGCCAAGCGTCCTGTAGACGGGAACGGCCGTTCCCGTCTACAGGACGATCCCTTCGAGTAGAGGAGACAGATCGTTCTTGGCCCAAGTGAGCCGGATTGCGTGTAGATACGCGATTAATTCGGCGTATCGGTAACGAAATCGATGACGATACCCTCCCCGCGGATCTCTACATACGATATGGGCATACCGATGACAGGAGGCGTGGTGGTCACGAGGACGCTGCCTAAGACACTGGCGTCCGACCAGGTAAAAGAGCCCTTGCCATCCGCGCCAATCCCGGCATCCACAATGAATTCCTGAGAGACCAACCCATCCGCGGAGTGGGGGCCATCAGCAAACTGAACGTTATTCCCATAGCTCAGGTTAAGGTTGAACGCGCTGCTAACCGCAGCGAGATTTGCGGTTGTACCTTTCGGCCCCATAGCGGAATAAGTGTATCCGAACGTAGAGTGCAGATGGATATGAGCCGTGGAGTTGGGGGTTCCGGTAACGGCGCCGACCACCCCGGTGATCGCACTAAACGTGGCCGATTGAAAGCTAAATGGACCTCCTACCGTGACACGCGCCGAATAGAGGTCACTCCTAACGGAGTACGCCCCGGCGCTTACCGAGGATCCGTCAAACAGGTAACTGGCGCCCGGACTGCTGCCGGATTTCGAAAAAGTGACCGTTGTGAGCTTCGATGTGATGGTAGCGGAAGCCGACCCCTGTGCTCTGCACAGCGCTGGTGCGAGAAGCAGAAGTGAGGTGACCGGGAGCAGATGGCGCAGAGCGGTCGATAAGATGCTTGTTCTCATGATGGTTGTTCCTTTCGATTTTCATCATCCTGCTCGATCCTAACCACTCTATACTAACCCAGGAAGGTTGGAGACGAAAATGGTGGATTTGGGAATAAAATGGGAAATTTTGGCATAGAGGCGAAGGGGCGCGATTTCAGGGAGATAGATCACCATCTCAGCCGGGATGGGAATACCCCTCTGGGGCATATCCTGGTCAGCGGCTTTCTCCTGGATCATCTGGGGGTTCCCGCGAATCCCATGCGTGTCTTAGGCAACTATGCGCTGGTTTACTTGCTGGAAGGCAGCGGGTTCTATGAGGATGGAAATGGCTATCAACAGAAGGTAGGCGCAGGCGATCTCCTGATCCTTTATCCGGAAATACCCCACATATGTGAGCCGAGCGCAGGCGGGAACTGGAACGATTTCTACGTGGTATTCAGAGGGCCGGCATTCGATTTCTGGCGCAAAGTCGGATTACTCGACCCGGCGCAGCCCATACGCCATCTCCAACCCATCGATTCCTGGCTGTCCCGGTTCCAGGAGGCGGCGCAGGCCGCCTGGTCCGCGGAAGCTGCCGAACGGACGCTGGAGATCAGCCGATTTCTCTCACTGCTGACCGAACTGCTGGCTGTGGAGATACCAAAATCGACGGAACCGGCGGGACAAAACTGGTTGGAGCGCGCCCGCTTTTATCTGGGGGCCGGGCTCAACGAGGAGCTAAACCTGGAGCAACTCGCGCGCCGGATCGGGGTGTCCTACGAGAGTTTTCGGAAGCGCTTTCAGCAACAGACCGGCGTCTCCCCGGCCCGCTATCGCATGATGCGTCGCATTGAAGCCGCATGCGACCTGCTGCTGTATACCTCGATGACAAACCAGCAGGTTGCAGAGAGCGTCGGCTTTTGGGATGAGTACTACTTCTACAAGCGCTTCAAACAGATGGTCGGCAAAACACCGCGTGCCTTTCGCAAATCGCCGCCCTGACGACGCTTCATAAATAGGAAAAGAGAGCGTGTTTTCCTATCGGAACTATTTCGGTTGGGAGAGAGTGGCGTCCTTGAGGAAGTCGACGCGATACTTCACCCCGGCGATGATCTCCCGCTCGTAGGGCAGAACATCCGCCAGCACGGTCAGGTTGTGCGCCGCCATCACCTGACCCACCACCTCCGCCAACGGCGCGATGTTGCCCCGGTTCACCTTGCGGTCGAACAGGGTGGCGATCCCCGCCTCCGAGGCGACCACATCCGACACTTTACATGCCAGCGCCTGCCCGCCTGCCGTCACGGTAATGGGGTCGTCAGCGGGCCAGTAGTGGGATTTGGCGACCAGGACCTGCGCCAGACAGAAGGCGGCGCTGTGTTTGCCCGCGCGCTGAAAGACGCCGATCAGCCGCTTGTCGTCGATGAGTTTGCGTACTGCTGCCGGCCCCGTCAGCTCCGCGCCCGTCGCCGGGTCCACCACGGTCACTATCCCGTCCGTACTGACGTCTATGCCATAGCGGTGGAAGTCTTTCGCAAAGGCGTCCGGCTTGTCCGCCTTCTCCCGCTGCAGCACCTCGATGAGCGATTGTTTGCCGTCGTTGCCGGTGATGAACTGGATAAAGCCGATGGAGACGAAGCCGGTATCGTAGGTGTTGATAGATTCGAAGCTCCCCTCCAGCTTGGAGACGGCCCGCATGATCCGCTCCTCCGAGGGCGTCATGCCGGCGGCGGTAAAGATCGGGTCCAGCTCCTCATCGCGCTGGGGCTTGCCGTAAACCGCGACGCCCTGCGGAGACCGATAGTAAGCGAAGTTCGGCCCCACCGCCACGTGGTCGTTATAGGTCAGCGTCTCGCCATCCTCGAAGGCGACCGTGTACTCCATGGGCGTCACGGCAGCGGCAAAGACGGGCGGATTGCCCGCCAGAGCCAGCAATCCCGGCGGGATCGGGCCGGGCGGAGCGGGCGTTTTGATGTCGGGCGGGGCGGAAGCCGCCGGCGGCTCCGCGCGATGCCGTGATGCCAACGAACCCCTGGAATTGCCCCCCTGGAGCGCATTGGCGGTCTCTGCGACGGACTGCGCCTGCCAGCGGTCGTAGGCGATACGGGCCTGGACCCAGGCCTTCCAGTCGGCGGACTGCGTCGCCACGGTCGTGGGGTCCTGGTTGGGCGGGAGTTTGCCCACACCCAGCGCCATCTGGTAGTTCCAGAGCCAGGTCGAGCCCTCCGGAGTGAGGCGCACCTGCCAGGGGCCTCGTCTGGCGACGTCCGCAGGCAGCCCGACCTGGTAACGCCCCGGCTGGTTCCAGTAGGTGACGAGATTGGCGCGCTCGGCATCCGTAAAGACGGGCGTGGCACGGGCGGAAAGACCGAGCAGGGATGTCATAAGACACAAGAAGCTGAATGAAAGCCTTCGCAGAGTGGTCATGATCTTCTCCTTGAAGCATAGACAGGCGACAAAAGGCGGCAGAGATTTCCCTCTGCCGCCTTTATTGGACAGGACAGGCGCCCATTCCTGCTGTTTATGGGGAGATTGCAACTCTCCACTCGCTCCATCGGCGCATCCATTGGCCGCAGAGAGCGCCCAGGCATCCGCAAGGCGCGATCCAGGAGAAGATAATAACCATCTCCATGAGCAATGCGCTCGGTTGGCTTCCGAGAAGGTGGCTGCCAAATCCAAACCAGGGCGCGATGAGATCTGCGACTAGAGGAAACAGGGGAACCGTCCACAGTTGGGCATAGAGCGTGCCAAGGACCGGACGCGAACGCGCACGCAGGCCAGTATAGAGGCCAAGCAGCAGAGGCAGCCCCAGTATCAGGGTGAACTGAACGTTGATAAGCGGGTTCACATAACCGTACGCAGATGGGAGAATGGGGGAGAGGTGGAGGCCCCACGCTTCCAGCGCCTGCAGTGTGACTGCCAGGAACAGCGAGAGCCCAAGGAAACGGGGCAGCGCCCATTTCATGGCGGGACGCGCCGAACGGGTAGCAACGCGCAAAGCCGCTCGTTCCCACTCATGAAGCCAGCGGCGCGCTACTTTTTGCGGTGGGCCAAATTGCTTCAGGGCCAGCGTGACGGCTTCGAGCGGATCGCTGCCAAGCTCCAGAAATGCCTGGGTCAGCGCTTCCAGGTGCATCTCCATCTCCCGGCGACGCTCCTTCCGCTCCGCATAGGGCACATATTTCACCAGTGGTGCGCAGACCTGGTCCAGATAGTCCTCGATCTGCGCCCTGGTGTCAGAAGTAAGCGCGTCCGAAACCGCAGGAGACGCCTCCAGCGTACCTAGAACCGAAGTAGATTGTGCCTCCCGATTGGCGGTTGTATGCTCTAACATTTCCATCTCACCTCTGCGAAAATAGGTTAACGTGCTGCCGACAGGGTTCGGCGGCAGCCGGTGATCCACCGCTTCAATAGACCGGCGAGGCCCGCGTTTGCGCAGGCGACCGGGATCCAGCACATGCTAAAGATCGCCAACTGAGACACCGCGCTGATAATCCACATCCCCGATCCCATGTCATGCGATCGCCAGGCGTCCAGCGCCATCATCGGTAGCAGCAGAATGAGCAGTGCGTAGAGGGTGCCGAGCATGGGGCGGCTCCGCGCCAGGAAGCCGGCCAGAAGCCCCGCGACAGCAGGCAGGACGTAGAGATTGATGTCCGTCAACACCCCGGCGGCATTCGATCCCAGGTTGGCGGCCAGTTCGATCCCCTTCGGAATAAGGATCAGCGAGATCAGGCAGACGAGCGCGTTGAGCCGAAGGGCGATGCCCAACGCAGGGCGTACCGAGCGGCTTTCGGGAGAGCACAGCGTGTGCTGCCATTCTCGCTGCACGGCTCGGGGAGAGCCAAACTGCTGCAGGGTTTTCGCAACGGCATGCTCCGGTGTGTCGCCCAGTTCGATATAGGCGGCGATCAGGGCTTCGAGATGCGCCCTCATCTCGGCCCGGCGCTCCTGCTGTGCCTCGGCGGTAAGCGTCCCGCCCGTGGAGGGCGCGATGCGATCCAGATAGGCTTCGATCTGCGTTGTGGCGTAATCCGATTTAACGGGCTGGTTCCGGCTTGAGGCCGGCTCCGGGTGCTGTTCCAGCATCTCTCTCTCCTCCGATAACCCGCGTAATGGCGGTGGCAAATGTGTTCCAGGTGCGTGTGCGCTGCTCCAGGGCGGCGCGTCCGGCAGGGGTGATGGTATAGACTTTGCGTTCGCGTCCGCCCTCTTCCCTGCGCCACTCTCCTACGATCAGGCCCTCGCCCTCCAGGGCGTGCAGCGCGGGGTAGAGCGTCCCCTCTTTGAATTTGAGGGCGTTGTCGCTGCGCCGTTCGATCTCGCGGGCGATCCCGTACCCATGCAGCGGCCCATCCATCAGGACCGCCAGCACAAGGGTGGGCGTGTTACCTTTGAGCAGTTCGCGTTCCGAATCCAACGGTTCTCCCTCCTTTCGATGCATTGGATTACAGTATACATCGGATTCCGAAGTATGTCAAGGCAGTTTCTGATAGATATGACAGTTTTTTGCGCAGGGCGCGAGCAGGCAGGACGTTGCCCCGTCTCTGCCGAATGTTGGAGCGGAGAGGAGCGGCGAAGCGATGTGGATCGGTATCGTGGCGGACGACCTGACGGGCGCGGCGGATGCGGTGGCTCCGTTCGCTATGCGCGGCCTGTCGGCAGAAGTCCGCCTCCCCTGGGGGCATTGCGAATGTACGATAGAAGCCCTGGCATTCAACACCAACACGCGGGATGCCCACCAGATGCGTCCGACACTGAGAGCTTCTATACATCGCCGGGTTGTGCGCCATCTGCTGGCCTGCAAGGCGACCGTTATCTACAAGAAAATAGACAGCACGTTGCGGGGCTACTTGCGGGTGGAGTTGGAAGGAGTGCGCAGGGAACTGCCGGAACGTCTGGCGGTCATCTGTCCAGCGTTTCCGGCCCACGAGCGCACGGTCCTTCAAGGCATGCTCTCTGTTCGCGGCGCCGCACAGACCTCGGTCCGGGCGGCATTCGAGTATGCACCGGACGATAGCGTAGCGGAACTCACAATTGAAACCGTCCGGAAGAGCGCACAGCATCTCAAGGCGGAATGGGACCGCCTCTCCGCCGCAGGGAGCGAGGCCGTGTTCTGTGACGCGCTGGAGCAGGGCGACCTTGAGATTATAGCGGAAGCGATCCTCCAGCAGCCGGAGCGCTACCTGCCGGTCGGTTCCGCAGGGTTGACGGCAGCGCTAGCGACACGGATGCCGCCAGGAACGGAACCGATTATGTCACCGACAGCATTGCGCGCGCCCTTTTGTCAGGGTCGTGTGCTGGTGGTGGTCGGCAGCCTCAATCCCGTCAGCAGGCGACAGGCGGCGCTTCTGGCGATGCGGGCGGGGATACAGCCCGTCGTTTTGACCAAGAAGATGCGTGGACCGGAGAGTTATTATCGAGCGCGACGGTTGCTGGAGGCGCAGTGGGATGCCGGGCAGCGCGTCTCCTTGGTGATAACGATGGATACCGTTCTGCCGGATTGGCAGCATAGTCCGATGAATACCATATTTCACTCTATCGGCAAGAACATTCGCAAACGGCGCTACGACGCCATCATCCTTACCGGCGGGGAGACCGCCGATCTGTTCTATACGGTCTTTGGCGTCAGCGGTATGCGGATTTGCGGGGAGGTACAGCCGGGAATCGTGCAAGGTGTCATCAGCAGCGGACGGGTGCCTGGGATGACGCTCCTCTCCAAGGCGGGCGGCTTCGGCGACGACGAGACCCTGGCGCGCTGCGTCGGATTGGCGTAAAGAAATGAGGGAGCAACGTATCAAACCCCGACTGGCGATCACGATGGGCGACCCGGCGGGCATCGGGCCGGAGATCATCTGCAAGGCGCTAATGCACCCGGAAGTGCATGAAATCTGTGATCCGGTCGTGTATGGCGACGTAGACTGGATGCGGCGGGCGGCGGAGGGACGCACCATACCGGTGCAGCAGGCCACCGATGCGGATCTGCAGGAGGTGCGGTTGGGCGAGTTATCGGCGCAGGCGGGCAAGGCGGCAGCGGAGTGCGTGATCGCCGCGACGCGGGCAGCACTGGCAGGCGAGGTAGACGCCATGGTGACCGCGCCGCTCAATAAGGAGGCCATCGCGCTCGGCGGCTATCCCTACCCCGGCCATACGGAGCTGCTGGCCTATATCACACAGACCCCGCGCTACGGGATGCTGCTCCTCTCCGGGCCGCTGCGGGTGGTGCATGTGAGCACGCATGTCTCGCTACGCGAGGCGATCACACGGGTGAAGACGGCCCGTATACTGGAGTGTATCCGTCTGGGCGACCGGGCCTGCCGGGACCTGGGGATCGCCGCGCCCCGCATCGCCGTCGCCGGGCTGAACCCCCACGCCGGGGAGGGCGGGCTATTCGGCACGGAGGAGATCGAGGAGATTGCGCCCGCGATTGCACAGGCCCAATCGGAGGGCCTCGGCGCGAGCGGCCCGCATCCGCCCGACACGGTCTTCGCCCGCGCTGTTCAGGGCGCGTTCGATCTGGTGGTCGCCATGTACCACGATCAGGGCCATATCCCAGTCAAGCTGCACGGCTTCGATACCGGTGTCAACGTCACCATCGGCCTGCCGATCCTGCGGGTCTCGGTGGATCACGGCACGGCCTTCGATATCGCCGGCAAGGGGATCGCCCGCGAACAGAGTTTACTGGAGGCGATCCGCGTCGCCGTCCGGATGGTTCATGCCAAAGGAGCAACCCATGCAAATTGATCTTCCTCTCGATATATTCACCTATCCCGACGTGCCGCTGCCGGAGGTCTGGACGGTGGAGCAGGTCTTCGACACGCCTGCCCTCTCGCAGGAGCAGATCGCTGCCCAGGTGCGCGCCGCCGTCGCCGCGCTGGCGGAGGACCCCCGCCTGAAGCCGGGCGCCAAGGTCGCGGTCGGCACCGGCAGCCGGGGGCTGGACAACCTGGTCCCGGTGATCCGCACGGTGGTTTCGGAACTGCGGGCGCGCGATATGGAGCCGTTTATCATCCCGGCGATGGGCAGCCACGGCGGTGCGACGGCAGAGGGCCAGATCGAGGTGCTGGAGGGGTATGGCATCACGCAGGAGGCGGTTGGCGCGGAGCTTCGGGCCACCATGGAGGTAGTCGCGCTGGGTACGCTGGAAGGCGAGGAGGCCGGGGAGTTCGCGGGGCATACCGTCTGGTACGACCGCATCGCGCATGCGGCGGACGCCGTGCTGCTGGTCAACCGCATCAAGGCGCACACGGATTTCACCGGCCCGCTGGAGAGCGGGATCGGCAAGATGGCGGCCATCGGGCTGGGCAAGCGGCACGGCGCGGCCAGCATCCACATCCACGGCGCGCACGGCCTGCGGGAGTTGATGCCCCGCGCCGCCCGCTATATGGCGGCGCATGCCAATATCGTTGGGGGCGTCGCGCTCATCGAGAACGAACTGGGCCACACGGCGGAGATCCACCCACTGCCCGCCGCCGCCATCGCCCGCGAGCCGGAGATGGAACTGCTCCGCCGCGCCCGTGAGATCGCACCCAGCCTCCCCTTCGATGCGCTGGACGTCCTGGTGATCGATGAGATGGGCAAGAACATCAGCGGCGCGGGCATGGACACCCACGTCATCGGGCGAGGGACCATGCCCAGTATCCCGGAGCACACCTGGGGCGGCCCGGACATCCGGCTCATCGCCGTGCTGGATCTCACTGCGCCCTCGCACGGCAACGCGACTGCGCTCGGCCTGGCGGACCTGACCACCCGCAAACTGATCGAGAAGGTGGACTGGGAGGCGACTCTCATCAATATGCGGACCAGCGGCGAGGGCGGCATCCTGCGCGGGCGTCTGCCCTTCATCATGCCCACCTCCGAGGACTGCGTCCGCACCGCCTACGCCACCTGCGGCCAGGGCGACCCATCGCAGGTGCGCTTCGCCCGCATCCGCAGCACGGCGGACACACAGTATCTCGAAATCTCCGCCGCCCTGCTCGATGCGGCTCGCAGCAATCCGAGCCTGCGCGTCTCCGCAGCGAGCCATCCGCTCGACCTGTGCCGACCCGTCCGCCCAATGTAGTGAGACCCACGCCATGCCCGACAACGTACCAACCAGTCCCACTTCCACCGACGTATCCTATCCGGAGAGCCGGGAGATCCATGTGCTGAGAGAACGCTTACGGCGCAAGTGGCGCTTGAAAGTGTTGCCGAGTGATGTTTGTGATACACGCGCTTTCCATGCGCATTTGAATAAGCTCTTGGAACCGAATGATGCTCTGTGGGAAGAGCAAATATTCGCGACATGGATCGTTGGGAGGGCTGATCTCAACGCCGAGCAAAAGGCATACGCGGTTCAAGCACTGAGCTCCGTACTCAGTAATCCGCCGGATATGCGACGCAAGCGTCGTTTGTCGCGATGGTCTCGCGGCCTCTTCCGATCCACATGTACGATGGCAGGCGTTGGCGTAGTGGGTGTTCTGTTATGGTTGATTTCTTTTTTATTGAATAAGGAGATCGGGATAGGGTTGTCAACCAGTGCGATGCTGTTCGCAGTCATAGCGGGTGGGGTGGCCGGCGCCATGTTGGGAATAGTATTTCATCCATTGCTCATGCCTATCTGGTCCTCCATAGATAACGTGTATGCCAATAGAGTTCGGCGTTCCGCAGCCATCGCTTTGGGGCGTCTGCAGCAGCCTGAGAGTGTGGGTGTGCTTGCTCTAGGAGCCGTGGACGGACATGCATCGGTCCGCCGAGCTTCTGCAGAAGCGCTGTCCGTCGTGCTGCACCTCCTGACGCCGGAACACTACGGAAAACTCGAAGCCGATGCAGTCCCGAACCTGTGCCGCGCTCTGAACCGACAGGCCTACTTCCCTCTGGAGATGACGACTTTAACGCCGGAGTTCCTTTTCGAGGCACTGGAGAAGGTAGGGGACGGGAGGGCCGTAAAGACCGTGCTGAACCTGGCAGAGCAGGGCCTAACGCGTCCCACTCGGGAGGCTGCCACACGCCTCCTCTCGATCTTATTGGAGCGCCAGCGGAAGGAGAATGAGGCCCAAATGCTGTTGCGGGGTTCTGAGATTCCCTCAGTTGCGCCGGAACAATTGTTGCGCCCGGCCTCGAACGCGGTTTCCGACGCGTCCGAAGTGCTGTTACGACCTGCAGGAACCAACGAATGAATATCGAAACGCATGAAATGGAGACGCAGGCATTCGACGCTCTGCTGAAGACGTTGAAGCGCCCTGCAGAGGTTCAATGGCGTAAAATCTCGCAGGCCGCAGAAACCTTGGGGCAGGCGCAACTCTCTGAGCAGCAGGCGCATATAGCCGCCAATAGCCTCTGCATGGTACTGGCGAACCAACAGACGAAACCGTGGCAACGTCTCCTGCTGCACGCATTGCGCATGGGAATGCGGGTCGCATTGCCGCTCTGCCTGGCTGGCATCGCTTTGGCTATTTGGCACTACTACGGCAATCTGGATTGCAAGTTGGACTCGGATTGCGAAGGCCCTTATTGGGGAATGGAAATACTTACCGGGCTGGGATTCTATGGTTTCTGTATCCTATCTCTGTGGGTTGCGCTCCTTTCGGTTCCGATAGACCTGAACTATGGGAACCGCACCCGTGCCGCCGCTGCCAGGGCGCTGGGAAGGTTACGGATATCCGAAAGTGCGGGACCATTGGCGAAGGCAGTCCTCTGGCGCAGATGGATTCGCGCAACCGCCGTACAAGCGCTGAACTCTATCCTTCCGACCTTGACCGCCGAGCATTACGGACAGTGTGAAGCGGAACTGGTTCCAAACCTCTGCCGCATTCTGAACCGCCAACAGTGGCTTGGCTTTATGGATGTGGATGAGTTGGAGATGGAATCGGCCATCCTGAAGGCATTGGAAAAAGTGGGAGATGCACGGGCGATAACGACCATACAGCGCCTGGCAAAAAATGGGAGGTCGCCATATTCACGGGAGGCCGCACAGCGCCTTCTGCCGATCTTACTGGAGCGCCAAAATCAGGAGATTGCTCCCCAGATGCTGCTGCGAGGATCTCATATTTCTTCCGCTTCGCCGGAACAACTGTTGCGTCCGGCCTCGAATACGGTTTCCGAACCGCCCGAAGTGTTGTTACGCCCCGCAGGAGCCGAGGAAGCCAGGCCGTGAACGAAATCCGCGTTAGGATAGCGGATTTGGACTGCACCGTAGGTGCGACCTTTATCCGTCTGTTGGGCCTGCGGCCAACTGCCCTGCGGGCGGAGAATGCATTCCCGGTCGCAGACCGGTCGGCACGAAGTGCCCCACAGACGGGTCGTTCACGGCCCGGCAAATGCATCGCATGAGACGGATAGGCTATGTTCGATAAAGCGCCTGAAATATCAGACCTCGTTTCGAGTGACATCTCCGCCGAAGAGCGTGCGGAGATCACAACGCTGATAAAGCGATTACGAGGTAGGTGGTTCCTTAAACATCTGAGGGTACTGCAGAACGATCATTGTGACGCGGACGCCTTTCGCTCGCTCATGAGTTGGCTTCGGGACCCCAACGATGCGCTTTGGGAAGAGCAAGTACTCGGTACATGGATCATCGGAAGGGTTTCGCTCAACGCCGAACAGAAAGAGACTGCCACACACACTCTGTGTTCCATACTCAGAAACCCGCCTGATATGCGTCGCATGCGGCGTTCGTCGCGCTGGGCTCGCGGTCTCGTTCGATCCATCGGTACCATGACAGCCGTTGGTGCAGGAGTTGGTCTCATATGGCTCCTTTATGCTATATTTACCGCGGAGAACGGGAGAGATTGGCTAATCCCCGCGATACTGGTCGGAGGTATCTGTGCATTATGGTTGGGTGGTATCTTCGGCTGTCTCGTGGGCATCGTATGCAACCCTCTGCTCATGCCTATCTGGCTCTCCATAGATAACTCGCATGTCAACAGGGTACGACGCGCTGCCGCAATAGCTCTGGGGAGGTTACGGTTTCCCGAAAGCGTGGGCGCTCTGGCCCGGGGAGCCGTGGATCGCAATGCGTCGGTCCGTCAGGCTTCCGCACAGGCGCTGTCCATCGTGGCGCCCCTCCTGACGTCGGAACACTATGGGAAACTCGAAGCCGAGGCGGTTCCGAACCTGTGCAACGCGCTGGTGTACTATGAAAAGGGCAGCCGTGAGATGGATAAGGACATCTTCCCGAACTTTGCCAAGCGGAGGGAGGAGTTGGAACTCCTGGAGGCGCTGGAGAAGGTCGGCGATGGCAGAGCGATCCCTACAGTCCAGTGGATCGTGCAGGGAGGAACCGACCAGGATCTACGCGCGACGGCCCGGCGCATCCTGCCACTTTTGTTGGAACGCGAGCGTAAGGAAAAAGAACACCAGATACTTTTACGAGGATCTGAAGCTCCTGCCGCTTCGCCGGAACAAATGCTGCGCCCGGCAACGATTAATATGACAGAACCTCCTGAAGTGCTGTTACGTCCAACCGTACAAAGCGTCGACCGCCATGCCGGTTAGACGCCCTGGATAGAAGTGCTCTCTTTTGCGTCGGGAAAGTTGACCACCCTATGCGGCATAAATCGTTTTCGGAAATAGAGTTGTCGTCCGCCGTTGTGAGGGCGCGTCCGGAAGAGACGCCCGAGCCCTCTCGCAGGACTACGCCTGTTCTCGAAGAGACGCTGCCGATAGAGCGCCTGCTCAAGCGGCTCAAGCGGAGCTGGTTTATGCACGCCGTGCCCGGCTCGCTGGTCGGGCCGGAACCGCTCTCCTGGCGTGCGGTGCGCTTCCTCCAGGAGGTGCTGGCGAATTTTTCCGATAAGCGCTGGCAGGAGCGCACCGTGGCCGCCTGGGCGCTGGGTCGCAACCGGATCCCGCCGGAGTTGGAAGAAGAGGTCACCGCCGCGCTAAGCGAGGTGCTGGACAATCGGGACGCCCGCCTGCTGATCCCCAGCCGCACCTGGCGCTGGATCAAACGCACCTATGGGATCTACCTCATCAGCGTCCTCGCCTGCCTTATGGCGTTCTGGCTGGGCGACGCCTTCGAGCGCTTCTCCCTGTTCGAGGCGGCGATGGTGGGCAGCTTCCTGCTGGCCGGGATCGCCGCCCTCTGCTCCGCGCCCCTGGTGCTGCCGTTGGGGTTCTGGATGGATGCCCGGTACGCCGATTCGGTCCGGATCGCCGCCGCGACCGCGTTGGGCCGCCTCTGCAGGCCGGAGAGCGTCGGCGTGCTGGCAAAGGCGCTGTTCGACCGGAACCGCAAAGTCCGAGAGGCGGCGGAGAGCGCCTTCCGCGTCGTCCTGCCCACCCTGACACCGGAACACTACGGCCGCCTGGGCGAGGACGCGGTGTTGCACCTCTGTCGCGCCCTGAACTACCAGGAGATGCAACTGCACGGCTTCCCTGCCGATAAGGAGCGCCTGGTCTACCACCTGCTGGAAGCGCTGGAAAAAGTGGGAGGCGGCAGTGCCGTCCAGCCCGTGGAGGAGATCGCGGAGTACGGGCAGACGACCTGTATCCAGGAGAAGGCCCGGCAGATCCTCCCCATCCTACGGGAGCGGCAGCGCCGTGAGAACGAGCCGAAAGTGCTGCTTCGAGCCACCTCTATGCCGGCGGACGCGCCCGCACAACTCCTGCGCCCCGCCCTCTCGTCCGAAGCCGGCCCGCCCGCACAACTGCTTCGCCCCACAACCGCACAAATACAACATATCAGAAGAACAGGACAGGATTAACAGGATCTCCAGGATGAACAGGATTTCTAAAAACCCATCAACCTGCCACAACGCTTGAGGGGTCTGAAAGCTAATCCTGTAAATCCTGAGAATCCTGTTCATCCTGTCTCCTTTTTTCAAAAATCCCCGTTTGCGCTCCCTTTGTCGGAATCTGTTCGGAATAAGTTCGGAGTCGCTCGCTATACTGTGATCCATCGAGCCGGTATGGAATGGCCGATGCGAATACGGCGAGCCTCCTGACATTCACCCCAGGAAAGGCAGGTACGAAAGCCGATGACCGCTAGCCAGGGAAACGCTCCCATGCCGCACGGTGCGAGGACAGGGGAGGCGTTGCACCTCGTCTTCCCCTCTCTGCCGGAGAGCGCTGCCGAGGAGATCGCACAGACCTATCGCTATGGCATGACCGAGTTCGAGGAGGAGATGCAGTCGCTCTGCACTCAGCTCGGCTATCGACCGGCGCCGCACCACATAGATCTGAGCAACTATGCGGCGGTGCTGGAGGCGATCCCGGTCGAAGAGCGCATCTTCTACCTCTGCGATGGCAATGAGGAGGATGACGGCGTATGCGGCCTATCTCCTGTGCTCCACATGGAGCGCCTGAAGCGCCCCATGATTGCAGCCGGTTCGATGTTCTGGCGCAATACGACGCACAAATCCGTGATGAAGCGTCTGTTCGCGGCTGCGGACGTGCCGACGCCCGGCTACTGTCACCTTACCGAAGGGGACGCGCTGCCGGACTTTCAGGACCTGCAGTACCCGCTCTTTGTCAAACCGGACGCCCTGTACGGCTCCGTCGGCATCAGCGACGCCTCGGTGCTGCACTCCGAGGAGGAGGCCCGTGAGCGCCTTCCGGCACTGCGGGAGCGGTATCGGAGCGTGCTGGTGGAGGAGTTTGTACGCGGGCGGGAGTTCACGGTCTTCCTGTTGGGCGACGGCGCGGTGTTCGCCATGGCGGAGCGCCGCTTCGATACCCAACTGCCGCCCTGGCAGCGGTTCATCTCGTATGAGCGCTCCTGGGTGGATCTGGCCGTCGCCTATCCCTATCGGGCGGTGGAGGACCGCCGGGATCAGGAAGCGTTGGGGCAGGTGGCGCGGGCCGCGTTCTATGCCGTACAGGGCGACCAGTACGCACGGGTTGACATCCGGCAGCAGGAAGATACCGGCGCGTTCCTCGCGCTGGAGGTCAATTCGATGCCGGGGTTGGGCCTGGACGGCTCGGTCGGGGAGTGTGCGCGGGTGTGCGGCAGGACGATGTTAGACGTGATCCAGCAAATACTGCTGCGGAGGTAGCGTTTTCCACACCGGATGCGTGGTAAAGCTCATAGCCCTCCGCAGGACCGACCGCCTATAATTGAGGCGCATCGTAAAAACCCAGGAGGGAAACCATGCAGACATTATCCGGTATCATCGTAAACACAACGGTCGCCAAGGGGCGAGGAGTAGTTGCAACCCGTGCGTTTCTGCCGGGAGAGACCGTGGTCGTAGGCAAGCGCCAGAAGCTCCTGCCGGAGCGGACGATCCATTCGGTGCAGGTGGAGACGGAGATCCACGTCGAACTGGATGCGCCGGCACGCCTTATCAATCACTCCTGCGCGCCCAATACCGGGGTCCGCAACAACCGCTTCGGCGGCTACGACTTTGTCGCGATGCAGCCGATTGCGCCCGGTGACGAGATCACCTACGACTACGAGACGACCGAGTATGTCTCCATCGCGGTTCCGGAGTGCCGTTGCGGCGCTGCGGAATGCCGGGGGCGCACCCGTGGCTACAAGTACCTTCCGGAGCGCGTGCGCGCCCGCTATGGCAGCTATGTCGCGGGCTACCTGCTGCGCCCCCATCCGGAGCTGCATGTGGTGGCATCCGATGGCCCCACCGGCGCACGCTTAATCACTTCGCAGCCGTATCGTCGCGGCGAAGTCATCCGCCCCCTGCCGTGCCGGCATATCGTCTCGGAGCCGACCTATCTCACCATCCAGATCGGCCCCGGACAGCATATCGACCAGATCGACGTCCTCGGCTTTATGAACCACTCCTGCGCCCCCAGCACGATCCTGGACGTGGCGGCCCAGCAGGTGATTGCCAATCGGGACCTGGCGCCCGGCGACGAACTGACCTTCTTCTACCCCTCCACGGAGTGGACCATGGCGCGCCCCTTCGAGTGCTGCTGCGGCGCGCGGGAGTGCCTGGGCTGGATCGCCGGTGCGCAGGAACTGCCCCGAGAGCGGCGAAAAGACTACTTCTTCAACCCCCATATTGAGGCACTCTTTGCCCGGAGCGAGCAGGTCGTTTCGGCGGAGAGGGAGGCGGTGCGATGAATATCTGCGTACTGCAGCCCTCTTATCGGGATAGCGCTTCCTGTATCGCCGATCTGGACATACGGCGAGACCTCGCACCGCTGCTCCCCGGACACCAGGTGAGCCATGTATTTCTCGACAAAGCCACTGCGGTCGGGCAGATACAGCGCCTGCAGGCCGACGTCTTTATCAACCTCTGCGATGGCGCGTGGGGCGAGGACACGCCGGGCCTGGAGGTGGTGATGGCGCTGGAGCGCGACCGGCGCGCCTTTACCGGAGCGGGGTCGGCCTTCTACGAACCGACGCGGGAGATGATGAAGGAGGTCTGCTACTACTGGGGGATCGAGACGCCTGCGTATGTCTTCGCTCGGGACGAAGCCGGGATCGCGGAGGCTGCGCATACGCTGCGCCTGCCCTGCATCGTGAAGCCGGAGAACGGCTATAACAGCGTTGGCATCACGGAGCGCTCGCGGGTCACGACCTGGGATCAACTGTACATGCAGGCATATCAGACCATCGCCTGTTTCGGCGGCGCGCTGATCGAGGAGTTCATCGAGGGGCGCGAATTCTCCGTGTTGGTCGCCAGCGGCCCTGGCGAGGGGCAGGCCGTGACCTACCGGCCTATCGAACACCGCTTCGAGCCGGGCGTCACCTTCAAGACCTTCGACTATAAGTGGAAGTCGGATTTCGCGCACCGGCGCATGGCGGTCGAGGATGGGGAGCTTGCGCATCGGCTGCAGGAGATGACGCAGGAGATGTTCCTGGCCCTGCGAGGCACGGGATATGCCCGCAGCGATATTCGCATGGATCGTGATGGTCGCCTCTTCCTGCTCGAAATCAACCCGAACTGCTCTCTGTTCTACCGGGATGAGGACGGCAGCACGGCGGACGATATCCTGTTTCAGGACGGCGTTGGGAAGGCAGGCTTCCTGCAGCAGATGATCGCCTACGCGCTGCGCCGCCAGGAGGCGGCGACGCCACGTTATGTGGTCCGTCGGGATGCCGTGCGGGGCAACGGCCTCTACGCCGCCAGGAATCTGGCGGCAGGAGACTGTATCTATCGCCTGGAGGAGCAGCCCCATAAGCTGGCGAGCCGCGCCTACGTGGAGCAAAGCTGGGGCCAGCGCAACCGGGAGTTCTTCCGGCACTACGCCTATCCACTCACGGACGACCTCTTCGTCCTGTGGGACGACGATCCCCGCAATTGGAAACCGATCAACCACTCCTGCGATCCCAACGCCTGGGTGACGGGGTTGGATCTCTGCGCCCGCCGGTCCATCGCAAAGGGCGAGGAGATCACCTTAGACTACGCTACCATCTACACGGAGCGGCAGGTGGATTATGACTGCCACTGCGGCGCGTCGCTCTGCCGGGGCGGGTGGCGGGGCGACGACTATCTGCAGCCCTGGTTTCGCGCGCGCTACGGCGACCATGTGACCGACTACGTGTGGCAGAAGTACCGCTGCCAGCTACAGGTCGGATGAGCCGTAGAGGGAGCCGGAAATGAGAGCGGAGCGCGCCCGTTTTGTCCTGATCGCGACGCTCCTGGGCTGCTGTGCGCTGGTACAGGAGTGCAACGAGATCGTGGCGACGAGCGGCCTGGTCAGCCAGGCCGCATCGTCCAGCCTGATCCAGGCCTGGACCCTGGATGCGCTGCTTGCCGCGTTTGGGTCCTGCATCTACGCCATGCGTGTGGATCGCATGGATCGCGTCACGCTGGCCGTGCGCCTGTTGAGCGTTTTCGGGCTGAGCTACGGACTGCTCTATCTCCTCTTCCTCGTGCATGCCCCCGGCTGGGCGCGCTATGGCAGCCTGCTCGTGCTGAACAATCAACAGGCGTATCTGGCTGTCGTCCTCATCTGGACGCTGGCCAAGGACGTCTTCTCCGTCGGGCAGGCGACCCGTCTGTTCGGCCTGTTGGGCAGCGTTACGCTCATCGGCAGCCTGCTCGGCAACCTGATCGCGACGGCAGCCGGGCACTGGAAGCCGGAAGCGGTTCCCCTCTTGCTTCTGCTCAACGGGGGGCTAACGCTGCTCTGCGCCTGGCTGATCGTCCGCTATCGCGGGGTTCTGACCGCACCGAAGCAGCCCGTCGCCGTCGAAATCGAGGCTCCAAGGGGGCTGAGTGCGGCCCTGGGCTACATCTGGCGGGAGCGCACCCTCCGCTATCTGTCATTGGCTACGATCTCGACCGGCGCTGTCTGGACGATCATGACCTACCATCTCCTCACTCGCCTTGCGGAGATCACGCAGGTCGGCGCGCACGCTCCCGGATCGCTCCAGACCGCGTACGGGCTCTTCACACTGGCGCGCCCTGTCATGCAGGCGGTCATCCAGGCCGCGCTGGCGGGCATCCTGATACGTCGGATCGGTTTCCGCCATATCTTCCTGCTGACCCCCATCACGCTGCTCATCGGGCTGGCGCTGATGGCCTGTTTCGGCGGGATCGCGGCGGCGGCGGTCGCGCTCTACCTCCTCTATGCCATCTTCGGCGTCGAGGAGCCCGCAGCGCACGCGTTTCTCGCGCAGACGCCCCAGGAGCTGCGCGGCCGCGTGGGCGCACTGATCGAAGGCTTCTTCGCCCCGGCGGGCTATATCGCGGGGGCAGGGTTGATCGTCCTGTCGCAGCGTCTCTCCATCCACGTCGCCTCCTTTCACGCCTCCGAAAACGCCTTCCGCCTCGTTCTGGCCCTATTGAGCGCGCTGCTGGGCCTCTGGGCCAGCCGTAAACTCAGCGGCCATGTCAGCGCCTTCACCGCTCCGCTCTCCGCGGAGTAGCCCTCGCGCTCCCTTCCAAAGGAAGGGAGCGCCGGGTTGCGCTTAACGCCGGGCGGACAGATCACTGGAGGGTGAGTGTGGGTTTGCCGGAGGCCGCCTCTTTGCTGTTGATATAGAGCGCCTTGCTCTCCACATTGGGGTCTATCAACTGCAGAGTCACCATCTGGCCGAGGTGCGCCGTGACATAAGCCGTTAAGTCAATCGAGATCGTACCGATCTTCAGAGGCGCATTCAGCGTGGTCAGCAGCGTCCCCGTGCTGGTGAACGTGCTGCCATTGAGACCGGGCGCATTGTTGTAGGTGATGCCGCTCTCCGTCCAGGCCGTATTGGCGATGTCGTAGAGATTGACCGTCTCCGTGCCGCCGTAGGGGAAGCTGCCGGAGTTGACGGTGAGCGTCAGGGTCGCCTTGGCGGGCGCGGTGGTGACCTGGGTCAGGTCGAACTTCAGGTAGGCGGCCCGATTGCTGGTATTGGTGTTGTTGTGGGCTGCCGTCTCGACGATCAATGAGGTGGCGCTGCCGAAGTTGTCGTTACCATAATAGGTGCCTGCCCGCACATAGCTGTCGGCTACCGGGTTCAGCGTGGTGGGATTGTTGGTCGGCAGCAGGCCGTAAGCGACGATGGAGCCCGAACCGGTCGGGACATACACCTTGCCGTTCACCACGGTCGGGAATTGAAAGTGCCCGACGGAGCCCAGGCCGTCCCGGTTGCTGTTCTGGGAGCTGTCCCACAACTCGGCATTGCTCACATTGGTGGCGTCGAAGGCGCGGACCACCCCATCGGCGCCCACCGCCCACAGGATGCCGTTGCTGCTGCCGTTGGCGGAGATGGCGAGCGAGCCGCCCGCACTGGCGTTGCTCGACGTCTTCCATATCCCCGCCGGATTGAGTTGGTTTACCGTGGTATCGTAGAAGAACTGTTCGAGTTGGAAACCATTGGGCCAGAGATAGATGTACTTGGTCGCCCCGGCATCCCACACGATGGGGTTCTGCCCCACGTTGTCGTTGTTGCTCACCCCATCCAGACGCTGCAGGCACTTATCCGGCCCGCCGGAGGTAAAGTGGCCCATGTTCGTCGAATCGAGCAGGAAGGCCGAGCCGAACTTGGTGCCTCCGGCGAAGAGCCGGTTGGTGCCGGGGATGCCGAGGGGGCCGCTGTTGCCCAGATCCAGGTCGGAATTGCTGAGCGCCTGTTCGTCGAAGGGCGCAAACCAGTCTACCACGGTCAGGTTGGGCGTACTCAGTTTCAGGTAGCACATCCCATAGCTTGTGCCGCCGGTATTGACGTCGAAGGTGCCGTTGCCGACGGAGCAGTAGATATTGCCCGCATTGTCGGCGGCCAGTCCCTTGCCCGCCTGCCAGATGCCCGACAGTCCGCCGTTCGGGCAGGTGTTGAAGACGGCGGTCTGAGTGAACTTCGCCCCGTTGTAACTGTAGCCGAAGACCCAGCCGTGATAGGGAAAGCTATCGGTATTGTGCGCAAAGGCGAAATAGACCACCCCATTGAGCAGCAACAGGCCGGGGCGGCAGTTGGCATGGCTGGTATCGAACGAGACCACCCCGTTGACGCTGCCATCCCCCGTGCCGGGCACGGAGGCCGCAATGGTAATAGGGCTTCCCGGCAGCTCATTGCCGGAGGTGAGGTCGAGCGCGTGCAGATTGGTCGGGCCGTTGTCATTGTTATCCTTGGTAAGGACATAGAGGATCTTATTGGCGGTGTCTATGACGGGAGTACAGGTATTCCACTGCGCGGAGTTGGTAAATTGGTGTCGCCAGAGCGGGTTCGAGGCGGTAGGGGAATCGGCGTCGAAGGCATAGACGCTACAGGGCGAGTTGTTGGCATTGTTGGATGTGAACGCGAAGATGACGTTGTGATTGACGCCCTGGATACTCAGGCTGGGCACATAGAGCACCTGGCCGTTGACATTGGCGTCCAGGGTGCGGGTGAAGAGCTTGCCGAATTTCGACACCGTGACATTGGCCGGTGTCAGGATCGTCTCGCTGAGATTGGCCCCGGTGCGGGCGTTGTCGTTGTTCTGGGTGGGGACGGCGGGTGGATTCTGCGCCATAGCGGGCAGCAGCGCGGAAGATCCCAGAGCCAGGAGGGTTGCCAGGGCATGTCGAACCGGCTTCGTGGCGCGTGTGACATACATGACGTGGTTTCCTTTCAGGTTTACGGAAGATCGCCTCGTTTCGGCGCGATCCGAGGGCACCCGGTTGCCTGATAAGAAACAGCTCTCTATCGGCGTTGCGGCGATGCCTCGGCGCACCTTCCGTCCTTACGCAGAAAAATACGAAATGTTCGCGCTCTCCGCAGCAGCAGGTACAATAGGGCATGGATCACGGCAGCGCTTTCAAAACACGCCGCACTGCTTTCCGCATCCCCTTTTATCCCTCTCGTGGGCTGGCTCCCGGATACTACCGAAGCGCCTTGCTCTGGGGACTGGCCCTGCTCTATGCTGCCGCGAGAGTAGCGCAGGCGTATCCGGAGAAGCTCCCCATGGTGGTTATTGTCGGGGTGCATGTGCTTCCGGCACTGCTCTTTGCACTGGTGCATGGGGCGATCCGCTACGGCGTGCGCGGCGTACTCGCCTTCATCGGCATCTGCATCGTCATCGGCAACCTGAGCGAGAACCTGAGCATTGCCACCGGCTTCCCCTTCGGACACTACCACTTCACGGATGTGATGGGGCCAAAAATCCTGCAGGTGCCCATTCTATTGGGGCTGGCCTATATCGGGATCGGTTATGTATCCTGGACCCTGGCGGAGATCCTTCTGAGGAACCGCGCCGGGGTGATGACAACCCCCCTGGTCGCCGCCTGCATCATGGTGTCCTGGGATCTGTCGATGGACCCGATCTGGGCGAACTTTGTGCATG
>Ga0070734_10002335_pt1 | contig 23438 bp, 21 predicted proteins | sample Coa_R1_8_FD_66444 | JGI IMG/M metagenome (GOLD analysis project Ga0070734, IMG submission 66444) | Surface soil microbial communities from Centralia Pennsylvania, which are recovering from an underground coalmine fire - Coalmine... | ecosystem: Environmental > Terrestrial > Soil > Unclassified ...
AGCTTGACCGGTATGCGGTTGCGTCCTTCCGCCACCAGCGGCGTCACGCCCGGAGGAGCGTGGATGTCGCCGGCCTCGACGCGCACAGTGTCCACGACCGAACTTTCATCCGCATGGTCCTCTGGGGCACTCAGGACAACTTCAATATGGATCGCTCCAACCCGGATCCAGTGCCGCAGTTCGCGCATCGGGGATAGCGGAGCCGTGAACGAAACCAGCACTTGGCTCGGGCCGAGCACTTCTAACTCGTAACGATCCTCCAGTCCGGGGGCGAGCGTAATCTGCACCGGAATGGGAACATTATCCAGCACTTGCTGGTCCCGGCTGCGTACGTAGAGCCAAACGAGAAAGGCCAGTACGAAAGCAACCAGGCACGAGATGAGCCGATCGAACATAAGCGTACCATCCGCTGCCGCTGGCGACGGCGAAAAGTCTTAGGCTGCTTGCACCGGTGCGCCGGTGCTCGCCGCTGGAATGCTCAAGAGATCGGCCAGACGCCGCGACAGATTTTCGCGCGGGATGGCCTCGAGCCGTCCCCCCACCGCCAAGGAAATTCGCCCCGTCTCCTCGCTCACCACGAGCACGACCGCGTCGGTCTCATCGCTGAGGGAAATGGCTGCCCGATGCCGCATCCCCATATGCTGGCTGGTTCCCGGAGGAGGTTGACCCAATGGCAACTGGCACCCGGCCGCGCGGATCCGTCCGTTGCAGACGATCAAGGCTCCGTCATGCAAAGGACTGCGCGGACTGAACAATGTTCGCACCAGCGAGGAAGAGAGCTCCGCATCGATCTGCTCACCGGTCTCTGCATAGGTATCGAGCGGAGCTTCGCGTTGAATCGCCACCAGAGCTCCTACACACTCCCAAGAGAGCGCCTCGGCGGCGTCGGAGAGCTTATCGGCCATTGGCGGGTTTTCGGACACCAAGTAGCGGAGCATCCGGTACCGCCCAAGAAGGATCAGGCCGCGGCGCAACTCGGGCTGGAAAATGACCACCAATCCAACGAGGGCTGTGGTCAGCAAGTAATCAAGTACCTGGCCGAGCTCGGTAAGATCGAGGCTGGCAATCACGACTTGCGTGACCAGAAACAGTCCAACGACGACCAGCGCAAGTCCGCGGACCAAGGCCGGCCCCCGTGTCTTGCCGAGAAAACGCAACAGCACGTAAATCGCGGCGGCAAGGATGGCAATTTCGACCAGATCGCGCGGGCCGACCAGCTGATAGAGTTCCGTCAATCGCTTCACCAACTGAAGCCTCCGGATTCTCAATCGGACGCAGAGCCCACCGCGGGTTCGCAATCACCCATCAGAATTCCCGGATTGCCTGCAACACCTGGACGACATCGCGCGTCTCGGCAACATCATGAACGCGGAGGATCTGGGCCGCTCCGCGGCTCACGGCAAAACAGGCCGCGGCCAAGGAGCCAGCGAGACGCTGGTGAATCGGCCGCTGAAGCATTTTGCCCAAGAACCCTTTTCGCGAAACTCCTAGACACAGCGGACGACCCAGGGCCTGGAACTCCTCCAGCCGGGCCAAGATCTCCAAATTGTGTTTCGCCATCTTGCCGAAACCGATTCCGGGATCCAGTACGAGTCGATCCGAGGGTATACCGCAATCCGCCAATTCTCGCAACCGCGCCTCAAAATAACGGATGATCTCGCTCACGACGTCGGCATACTGAGGGTTGACCTGCATCGTCGACGGCGTCCCTTGCATGTGCATGAGAATCACGCCCGCGCCGCCCTGGCGCACCACTTCCGCCATATCCGGGTCGCCCGTCAAGGCGGTGATGTCGTTGATGATGTGGGCTCCGCGCGCCAGGCATTGGCGCGCAACCTCGGCCTTGTACGTATCAATGGAAAGCGGAATCGATGACTGGGCCGCCAATCGTTCGACCACGGGGAGAACGCGGCCTAATTCCTCCTCCAACGGCACTGGTGTAGCACCCGGACGGCTGGACTCGCCGCCAATATCGAGCAGGTCGGCACCGTCCGCCATGAGCTTCAATCCGTGAGCCACGGCTCCGTCAACAGTGGTGAACAGACCGCCGTCGGAGAAACTGTCCGGCGTCACGTTGACGATGCCCATGACCAAAGGCCGTGGCCGGAGATCGACGATCTGGTTGGAGAGATGCCATGCGTGACGGGGGTCGGTCATGAGGGATGCAGCAAAAAGGGAACGTCCGGCGCAGCGAACCTCTACCAGGGTGTTTCCATCTTGGAGACAATCTGCACGGCCAAGCGATTGACGTTCTGTTGGTAGGCCGTCGCCGTGGAGCCCCCCAGTTCCGGGATGTAGTTCCCCATCGACTGGATCAGGAGCGGCTTCGGCTTGGCGTCGGGCGGAGGCGGAGGCGGACCGTCGGGATCCGATTTCGGCCGTGGCTGGGATAGGACTTCGCCCGTGCGCAGATCACGCCAAATGATTTCGACTCCCAGTGTCGTTTGTCCTTCGCGGATCTCATTCAACTGGGTGCGGTTGATGGCAACTTTGCTGACATTCACAATGCTCCCGGTAAGCTCTGTGTCCGCCTGGCAGTCGGCCGATACGACACGGAAAGGCGTCCGGGTTTGAATCTCTCGGATCACCGCTTCGGTCAGATCAAACTCCAGGCCTCGGACATAAGTGTAATTCTTGAAGATGGGTACCCGGATCGTCCGGATGCCGGGATCGTAATTGGGTCGCGTGGTGTAGCCGAAGATCGTGAATTGGCCGTCCCAGGAACAGGAGGGCAGAAGAAGCCCGATGGCGGCCAAGACCCCGAACCAGCCGCGCCAGGATTGCGACGAAGCGAAGGTACATGACGGAGGCGGGCTCTCTGCGGAGCAGGCTGTGCGGCAAGAATTCATGCTCGATCCTCCGTCCCACACTGAGCGCTCAGCGCGGATTAACGATCCCCGGCGGCAGCGGCGCCGGCGGGCCCGACGGACCGGACGGCCCCGGAAGCAGGTTGGGCGAGGCAGCCGGCGGCAACGATTCGCCCGGCCGCTTGTCTGCGGGCATCGTCGTGGATGGCTGGCCAGCTTCCGATTTCTCGACCTTGTCCCGCAGCTCTTCCATGTGCTTGATTGCCAAATCGAAATACTTCGTGCCCGGGTAACGTCGCCGCACAATCTCGTAGCAGAAATAGGCGGAGCAGGGGTGGCCGGTGCGCCGGTAAAATTCGGCGACTTCAAAATCCTTTTCCGCCTGCTGCATCGTAATGCTGAAGAGCTGACGGTTCAGGAAATCTCCCTTTTTGTGCGCGAATTCGGGATAGTTCCGCAGGGCCGTATCGACTAGCCGGCGAGCCTCGGCGACCTTGCGGCCATCGTAGGCTGCTCCGCCGGTGCTCAACAGCTTCGAGATGATCGACAATTCCAAGGCCTGTTCGACGTAGGGGCTGTTCGGATGCATCTCGACCAGCTGGCTGTAGAGGAAATCTGCTTCCTTGTATTCTTGACGGAAAAACTTGACGCTGCCGGCCAGGAAGAGCGCCTTATCAGCCAGAGGCCCCGTCATGTCGTTGTAACGTACCTGCTCCAGCTTCTCCAGGGCGCGTCCTTCCTCATCCAGGAACGGCTTCGTCTTCTCAAAGTGAAGAATGTCCGGCCAAATGACCCAGCGCTTCCCTTCCCGCTTTTCCTTGTACTCCTCCATCTCCTTACGGGTATCGTCGAGCCAATAATTGGCGATCTCGAACATATGTTGAACCGCCTGTTCCCGATAAGCTCCCGACGGGAAATCATTCAGCATGCGGGCATAGGTGTCCGAGGCTTTGGGATATCGGGCCTGGCGGCGCAAGCATTCGGCCTCGTAGTACCGAGCCTCTTCGGCAATCGGTGGTGCATTCTTCGTATTCTCGGCGACGCGGTGAAAGACGGTTTCCGCTTCGCTGAATTTGCCATCCCGGTAAAGAACATGCGCACCGGCCAGCTCTGCAGCTCCCTTGGCTTCTACCGCCTTCGTATCCGGCTCCAGGCGGTCGCCCACGAGGATCAAGTTATCGGCCGGCGGAGGTGGAGCGGGCGTTGCGGTTACCCAGTGATAGCGATCGATCTTCGCAATCCAGCTCGGCGAGGCCTCAGCTTTGGCCTCGGATTTCTCGGCGGACTGGCAGCCACCGATGCCGACGCCGGCGCACGTGGCTCCCACAAGCACGAGTTGACGAGCGTTCCGCACCGTTCGACTGACAGTGGACAAGAGGGTGCTCACGACGATCAACTCCCCAGGTAAGGCAACAACCGTGGACGGCGACCGAGCAAATAGGTCACATAATGATCCAGCAGTTGACGCACACCCTTGCGTGCGGCTGGGCTCCACGCCTGTTGCCAGGCTTCCCCCGACTCCTTCAGCGCCCGCAGTGCTTCCCAGGTCTGGGATGCCAAGGGTTTGCTGTCCCGGGATCTCCCCTGGCAATCGGGACACACAACCCCCCCAGCCGCCGGGCTGAATGATAGACCGTGTCCGTTTACCGGACTCTGACAGATGACGCACACATCGAGAACCGGGCTATAGCCCAGCTCACGCAGCAGCACCAGCTCAAACCGCGCCAAGCGCGGACCCGTGACCGATTGTTGTTCTCCCGGTAGGCTGGTTCCCAGGTCCTCCAAGGCCGCCAACGCTTCATCAAACAAACTGGGGTGAGGGTCGTAATCTTCAGTCCAGTCAGCGAGCAGCTCCGCAATATAGTAAGCCGCATGCAATGCCGCCAGGTCCCGGCGCAATCGCGGAAAACGCTGCACCACCCGCGCCTCCGTCAGGAGGTCGAGACTTCCCGAAGATTTGCGGAGGAGGACTATACTGCACACGGTGAGTAGGTCAAGGGCAGAATCGAAGTTCGATTTGAGACGCCGTCCTCCCTTGGCCAGCACGCGCACCTTGCCAAACTCGCGTGTCCAAAGCGTTGCGATCCGGCTCGTATCGCTCCAGTCAGCCGTTCGGAGCACCAACGCTATCGCTTTCTCTGCGGCCACGGTGTTCGTTCCTCAGTTCAAGATTTCGTTTAACGCCAGAGGATACAAACCTGAAGCGCAAGCGAAGCAATTGTGCTGTTGATTCGGTGACTCTTCAGGCTTCGATCCACCAGCGCTAAGTATTCCCCGGCGCGATATCCGGTAGGCCGAGCTCGCGGAGGTAGTGTCGTTCGCGCCGCCGCATGGCAGCAGCATCCGCAGCGGCCTGATCGTCATATCCGCACAGGTGTAACAGGCCGTGGATGACGTAGAGGGCCAACTCCGCCTCGACGGGATGACCGCGGCTATTCGCCTGGGCTTGAGCTACTTCGGCGCCGACCACGATCTCGCCCGCTAGACACCGTGCGTTCGATTCGCTCAACGGGAACGTGAGGACGTCGGTCGGTCCGTCATGCTGAAGATAGCGCTCGTTGAGCTGCCCAATGGTCGAGTTATCGACGAACGCGAGGCTAATTTCCGCTTCGGAGATCATTTCTCCTTCCAGCACGGCACGAGCGGTCCGGCGCATATCCGCGCGGTTGATGGCGACGGCATCGTGCGGACTGGCGATGGAAATACGGATCATGGCCGCCGCCTCGAAAGCCCCGGCAACTTTCATTATGGATGGAGTGGCTGCGCGCTGACAAGGCTTACTTCGGGGCGGTGCTCTCGGCGTCGGTGTGCTGCTCCGTGCTGACGACGGTGGCATGCCCGCGGCTATCCAGCCGGACGCGGGCAGCCATCACGACGGGGCCATCACCCAAGATTTCTTGAGCCAACGCCAAATAATCTTCGGCTCCGTGGCAGGTCGGCGCATATGCAAAAATCGATTGGCCGAAGCTAGGACATTCAGCCAACTTGATATTCCGCCGAATCCGTGTGGTGAAGACTTTGGCCTTCGCCCACGGCGTGGCCTGGCCACGGCTCTTGTCGAGATATTCCTGCAAGTCGCCAATCACTTCCTGCGTCAGCTTCGTATTCGATTCGTAAAGACACAAGACGATGCCGGTGACGCGCAGTCCCGGATTGATGCGCTTCGCGACCAGGGCGGTCGTTTCCAGCAGCTTTCCCATGCCGTGGAGGGCGAGGAAGTGGGGCTGGAGGGGAATGAACACCTCGCTGGCGGCCGACAGGGCATTCAGGGTCAACACCCCAAGCGACGGGGCGCAATCCATGAGCACGAAATCAAACGCTTCTTTGTCTTGCAGGAGCAGATCGCGCAAGATCACCTCGCGGCCGACGACGCCGGCCAGCTCAACCTCGGCAGCGGCCAGATTGATGTCCGAGCCGGCAATCCAGAGGCCGTCGTGGATCTTGCGCCGAACCTCCGCGAGGGGACGGGAGTTGACCAGCACATCGTACATGGACGACGATGTGCCGTCGGGTTCAATTCCCAAATGCGTCGTGGCATGGGCCTGGGGATCGAGGTCGAGAACGCAAACGCGTTGACCGCATTTCGCGAGGGCTGCCGCCAGATTGACCGCCGTGGTTGTCTTGCCAACGCCGCCTTTTTGGTTGATGATCGCGATCCGTCGCATGAGCGTTCCTCGCTCTTGATCGTGGCTTCTGCTTTCAACGCAGCCGGGAATTATACGGTGAGCCGGGAAGACAGGAAAGCCCAAGGGGGCGTATCAGCTTCGTTTGGCAGTAGATCGCTCGGTCACGACCGCGGGCGGCGGAGTTGCGTACCGAGCCAGCCGCGTTGGCGGAACCATGCGAGCGCATCCGCCAACGACTCTGCTACGGGTCGCGGCTGGAGCTGCAACTCCGCAAGACTTCGTCGGGCATCAAAATGCATGGTGCGGCGCGTAAGTTTCACGCCGGTCACGGTCGCCGCCGGCGCCCGGTGCGTGAACACATCAGCCAGCAATTCACTGGCATAAGCGGCGGCCAAGGCCACGGCGTAGGGCACGCGCCGGTGGGGTTCAGGAAGGCCAGTCAAACGGGACAGCAGCGCGAAGACCTCACGGATGGTGAGGTTTTCATGTCCCAGAAGGTAGCGCCGCCCCGGCCGGCCCCGCTCCATGGCGCGGATCATGCCTTCGGCGACATCGCGGGCATCGATCAGGTTCAGCTCCGCGTCCAGGTATTCACGCCGCTTGCCTTGGCAAAAATCGAGAATCATGCGGGTGGGCGGGGTGCAGCCAACGTCTCCGGGGCCAATGGGCAACGTCGGATTCACGATGATCACGGGTGCGCCCATCCGAGCAAGCGCAAACGCGTGGCGTTCGGCCAAGAACTTCGACCGGCAATACGGCCCCACCACGTCGCGCAGGTGGACTTGTTGATCCTCGGCGATGGGACCGGTTTGGCGGGCACAGGTCAGGATGCTTTCCGTACTAACGTGGAGGACACGGCGGGCGCCGGCTTCCAACGCCGCTTCCAGGACGTGGACCGCACCGAGGTAATTCACCTGCCGGAACAGGCCGCGTCGCTGCGTCCACAAATGCGGATTCGCCGCCAGGTGGTAAACCGCCGCGCAGCCCCGGACTGCACGCTCCACAGCCCGCCAATCGCGAATGTCGCCACGCAACAACTCAATGCGGTCGAGTGGAAGATGGGCCGTCTGAGCTTCCGGATGTTCCAGGACGCGGACATCTTCACCGCGATCGAGCAATTGCCGCACCAGGTGGCTGCCAAGGAAGCCGCCTCCGCCGGTAACGAGAATCTGTTTGCGATGTTCGTCCATGGATAACGTGAAAGATACCGGCTGCTAAGTGGTTTCGCAAAAGGTTTTTGACTGCGGCGTGGTTCGTGGTAGCCTGCGGGTGGAGGGCTGCCATGACCAGCGTTCAAGTGACTTTACATCGCGCCCGGCCTGGCCGCCCTTCGCTTGAGGTCACCGATGAAGGCCGTGTGCCGGACCGAAGCCAGTTACTGAAAGCGAAGCTCAAACCAAGCGTGGACCTCGTTGTACGTCCAAGGATTGGCTGGGGCCACGTCAGCAACCTTGCCCTGGGATGGCGCGCCCACGCCTTGTCGAACTAAGTCCGGGAGGATACCCTAGCGGCATGTCCGAGGTCACGCAGATCCTCTCCGCGATCGAGGCTGGCGACCCCAAGGCCGCGTCGGAGCTGTTTCCCCTCGTCTATGAGGAGCTGCGTAAGCTTGCGGCCGCCCGGCTGGCCGACGAGAGACCCGGCAACACCCTTCAACCGACAGCCCTGGTCCACGAGACTTACCTCCGCTTGGTCGGGGATGGTCAGCCGCGGGTCTGGAACGGTCGCGGCCATTTCTTTGCCGCCGCTGCCGAGGCCATGCGTCGTATTCTGATCAACCGAGCTCGGGACAAGCACCGGCTCAAGCGGGGTGGTTACCGGCACCGGGTCGATCTCGAAGCGATCACGGACGCCGCGACCGCCTCCAATTCGGACCTACTGGAGCTGGACGATGCCCTTGGCCGGTTGGCTGTTACCAACCCTCAAGCTGCGGAGCTGGTGAAGCTCAGATTCTTTGCCGGCCTCCCCCTGCGCGAAGCCGCCGCCGCACTCGGGCTTCCCGCGCGGAGCGCCGACCGCCTGTGGGCGTTCGCTCGCGCCTGGCTGGTCGATGCCCTCGACCCCGAATGAGCGCCCAGAGAAAACCTGGGAAAATGTTGGCGCACTTCCGCCCCGAACGGGGCATTATAGAGTGAAGGACCATCGGGCATCCCCAAACGATGTCGACGAGTGACTTCGCCGGATCGGCTTCCACGCCCGGTCCGGAGGGTAACTGGCTCATCCCGAGGTGTGAAGTGATGCGCATTCTCTTGTCTCGATTCTCAGTCGGCGTCGCCTACATCAGTGCGGTGATCGTGCTGGCGACCAGTCCGTTCCCTTCAGTCCAAGCGAAGGGGGCCGCCGGCGAACAACGGCCGCAAGGCGCCAACGCCTCGATCCCGGACACGTGGGACGAGGTGCAACTCGCGAGCCTTGAAGTTCCGCTGGTCCATGCGAGCGCCTCGCCTCAACAAGTTCCCAAGGCGTACTACCGCAGTATTCCCGTTCGGCCCATTTACCGCAGCTACGACGTGTACCGCCCCGACTTGGAGCCGGCCGGTTACCATGAATGGCTCCAGCAACAGGAGCCCGAGATCCTTTGGGACGATACCAGATCCCCTACACTTTCGTCGGAGGCAGATTGGATTAAAGCCGGCGAGGTGGTCTTTGATTCACCCATCGCTTGGGGAAATGGGTCCATTGGCGGACTCTATCACGGTATGCAAGTGCGCGACCCCGAGTGGTACAGGTACACCAACGCCCCTCTTACGGCGGACGGCAAGCTGCCCTTCTATCGGTATGTGATCCGCACCAAAGGGAAGGTGGAAGTCGGCATGCTCTCCTGCGCGATGTGCCACACACGCGTGTTGCCGAACAAGATCGTCGTGAAAGGTGCCCAGGGGAACTTCCCCTTCGGGAGAGCCGTGGCTTATGACTTTCGCAAAACGAATGCAGTGAACATTGCCCAAGCACTTGAGCTTCTTCTCTATGGCGCGCCCTGGCTGCGGCCCGACCCGCTTGGGGACCTCAGCAACAAATCGGTGGAGGATCTCGCTTCAGCTCATGAGTTGGTGCCGCCCGGCGTCCTTGCCCGGCACGGGACCGGCGTCTGGTCGCCCGTGCAGGTCCCAGACCTCATTGGTGTCCAGCACCGGAAATACCTCGATCGCACAGGCCTGATCCGCCACCGCGATATCGGCGACCTGATGCGTTATGCGGCCCTGAATCAAGGGCTCGATGACCTCGCTCGGTACGGTAACTTCCGCCCTGTCGGGGCCTTTAATAAGCAATTTCTGGAGAAGTTGCCTCTCCCGCGTCCTGCCGACGTGGCACCTGGCGGACGATACAGCGACGTTCAACTCTACGCTTTGGCGAAATACCTATACGCGCTAAAGCCGCCGGAGAACGCGAACGTGCCGAAAACGGAGGAAGGCAGAAAACTTGTCGCACGCGGGGAAGCTGTGTTCGAGAGACTCCGCTGCGAGCGGTGCCACGGAGGGCAACAGTACACTAACAACAAGCTGACGCCCGTGGACGGCTTCACGGTACCGACCGCTCACCGTGAGCAGTACGATATTCTGGAAGAGTCTGTGGGGACCGATCCGATGCTGGCGCTGGCCACGCGGCGCGGCACCGGCTACTACAAGGTGCCTTCCTTGAGGGGCGTCTGGTATCGCGGGCCGTTCGAGCACAACGGCTCGGTTGCCACCCTGGAGGACTGGTTCAACCCGGAGCGGCTCCGAAGCGACTACGAGCCGACCGGCTGGAAGGGCCTGGCGGGAACGAAGACCCGCGCCGTGCCGGGGCACCGCTTCGGACTCCATCTTCCGCCCGAGGAGCGCAGGGCGCTCGTCGCGTTCTTAAAGACACTGTGAGATGGCCCGCCGCGTAAGGTTGCGAGCAAAATCCGGAAAAGAATTGTCGGCCCTTTCGCCCAGAAAGAGTTGGAGGCAGACGCTCATTGAGACTTCCCGGAACGACGCCGAGGAACACCTCATCACCGTCTTCTCCGCCGCATTGGATTGCAGCACGGCCGAGGAGCGTGTGGCGTACCTGGATCGTGCCTGTGCCGATACTCCAGGACTCCGCCAGCGGGTGGAGGCCCTGCTTCGGGCCCACGCGCGAGCGGGCAACTTCCTGGGCGATCTACCGGTCGGTCAGACGGTGACGGCGGGGTTCAAGTCCCTTGCTGGCCCCGGTCCCGCGTCGTCGGGCCGGGCCTTCGACGAAGAAGTTCGAAGCCTCCTCCGGTCGCGCCTGATCCTGGTTCACCTTCTCTCTCTGGGATTTGTGGTTCTGCTCGCCGCGTTAAGCTTCGCCAACCCGACGGGCAAACAAGACTCTGTGGTCCGACCCGATCACGATTCCTGGTTGAGGTTGTTCGTGCCGTTCGCCGAGAGCCTGGTCGGAAGCCTGGTCCTGTGGCGGTCGCGAGCTCTGTCGCTCCGGTCTCTACGAGTGTGGGAATTAGTCTGCTTCGTAACGCTGGCAGCCTACAATGGGTACGATCGGTTCGACGCACTGGCACATATGGGGGCGGGAACCGAGGATGTGCCCACCGTAGAAATCGCGTTCCGTGGGTTGTCCTCGCTCCAAGGGTTCGGCACTCTCATCTTGGCCTACGGTGTGCTGATACCGAATACCCGGCGGCGGAGTCTGTTGGTGGTGGCTGGGCTGACCGCCGTCCCGCTTGTCGTGATTCCCGGGGCGGTCGCCGTCAACCCGGTTCTTCGCGAAGGTCACTTCCTTCCGCTGACCGTCCAGTGGGCACTCATCATGATGTTTCCGGCAGCGATTGCGGTTTTCGCCGCTTCTCGTGCGGCGGCTCTGCAGCGGCGGGCGTTCGACGCCGAGCGGCGTGCGGAACGAATCGGCCAGTACGTACTCAAGCGGAAGCTCGGCGAGGGTGGCATGGGGGAGGTATGGCTTGCCGAACACGGGCCCTTGAAGCGGCCGTGTGCCGTGAAGTTCATCCGTCCGGACGTGGCGGCGAACCCCGCGATGGCAGCCCGATTTGCCCGGGAGGTGCAGGCGGTAACCGGGTTGAGCCATGTCAACACGGTTCGGGTGTACGACTACGGCAGGGCCGACGACGGTTCCTTTTACTTTGTCATGGAATACCTCGACGGGCCGACGCTCGAGGAGTTGGTAAAGAAAACGGGTCCGCTGCCTCCGCCTCGGGTCGTGTACCTGCTCCGGCAAGTGTGCGGAGCGTTGGCGGAGGCGCACGCCGCCGGCCTGGTTCACCGAGATTTGAAACCGGGGAACGTAATCGTGGCTACGCTCGGCGGCCAGCGGGACATGGCGAAATTGCTCGATTTCGGGCTGGTGCAAGACCTCTCCGGGGTCGGCGGCGAACGACTGACCCGGACTGGGATGGTCCTCGGAACACCCGCCTATTTGTCTCCGGAGCAGGCAGCAGGTGAATCGGCCGTGGACGCCCGCGGAGACGTGTACTCCCTCGGCGCGGTGGCCTTCTTCGCCCTGACCGGCCGGCCGCCGTTCGAGGGGCCTACGCTTGGCCAGCTCCTCGCAGCCCACCGTTTCGAGCCACCGCCGTCCGTTACCGCCTTGCGATCGGACGTGCCGGCGGACTTGGCTGCCGTCATCGCCCGCTGCCTCGCGAAGGACCCCGCAGACCGTTTCCGATCGGCCGCGGATCTGGACCAAGCACTCGGTCAGTGCGCGTGCGCCTTTGTTCAACCGAACGCGTGGACTCACGGTCCCTAAAGCTTTTTGGGTGCCAACGCGAAACTCTTTGTGCGGGTTCATGTACTTAACCGTTCATCCCTACGACTGCGTGACAAACCGATCGTTGCGCGTTTTGATCTCCGAGGAGGAACATCGTGAAACACTCGGCCATGTTGATCACCCTGTTAGTCATCGCAAATTACTCAACCTCTATAAACGCCCAGCCCGTCACGCCGCTTGCCCCTGGTCCCGAAGTCGATGCCTTCAAAAAGGCGCAGGACGCCCTCTTGAAGAAATACGGCGTGAGGGCGAAATCGCGGTACGTGAAACTCAAGAAGCCGGCCCTGACCGCTCACGTGTTGGAAGCCGGCCAAGGCGAACCGGTGCTACTCATTCACGGCGGCGGAGGTTTCGCCTGTGGCTTTGCCCCGCTCATGAGCGCCCTTCAAAAGGACTTCCACGTCTTCGCGGTCGACCGCCCCAGTTGCGGGCTCACGGACCGGTTTGACTACCGGGAGACAACCATGCGCGAACATGCCGTCGATTTCGTCACGAGTGTGATGGATAGCCTCGACTTACCGAAGGCAACGCTGGTGGCGAACTCGATGGGTGGCTTGTGGGCGATGCAATTTGCCCTGGCAAAGCCGGATCGGGTGACCAAACTGATCCTCCTTGGGCAGCCTGCGTGGAGCTCGCGCGAAATGGCGAGGCTGCCGCAGCCGGCCAAGGCGTCAACCCCGATCGAGGGCGCTCGGGCAGTGCTTGCCGCGCAACTCGTCGCTGACGTGAACCGCGTTCCCGATGAGTTTCTGGAGGTTGCCGTAGCTAACATCCTGATGCCGGGATGGGCGACGAGTATGAATACAGGGCGCGAGAAGTTCATCAAGGATAAGCAGGGCGCTTATCATCTTCGACCGGAACTTAAGAACTTGAAGGCGCCCACTCTATTCATCTGGGGCGACAAGGACCAATATGGACCGCCGACTCTGGGCGAGGAGATGGCAAGGCTAATGCCGAAAGCCCGGTGTCAGGTGCTAAGCGACGCCGGCCATCTCCCGTGGCTGGATCAACCAGAAGAATGCAATCGGTTGGTGCTGAAGTTCCTGAAAGAAGAGCAGTGACAGAGCGGGTGGCTTCGCAGGAGCGGTTGCCGCCGAACGAGGCGCTGTACCAGAGCGGGCTCTTGTTGCTTCGTGGGAGGGAACCGACTCCATAGGAGCACGCTATGGAGCCAGGTACCCTCTGGAGGTACGATACCTTTGACACACAGAGCTTCCCTACTCGATCCGCCGCCGCAAACCCCCGTCTCAGCACTGGACGCCAGCTAGAAAAAGTCCTAACGGTTTCCAGTCGGCCCGACTATTCTTCCACGATTGCCCATTGCCGTTTTCAATCGTGGGCTTTTTGCATATCCCCGCAGAAGGGTAGAGTTGCATCAATGCGGCGAGTGCAGTCAGGGGATCCAAGCGGGTCCGCAGATGGTTTTTGACAGGAAAGCTTGGAAAACTCACGGGAATCTCAGGCATTTGTCAAAAACGTTTTGCGGAGCCACTCAGCCGGGTGCCCGGTCAAGAGTCGGTAGTTCCGCGCGCAACGGCCTCAACGGATTCGTTCATCATCGATGCAATCTCGCCCAGCAAGCGCTCCCGCCTTGCTTCCGGCCAATTGGCCGACAAGGCGGCGAGGCCGGCGTTTTCCTCCGGCTGGTACCTCTCGACGTCTTCCTCCCGCTGGAGATGATTGGCCATGTGGTCAGCAGCGGCAACCAACTCGACCAGGCGTTTGGTTTTGTCCGCGCGGTGCGGCTCATGATGGAAGCGAATTGCCTCGATCAGCGTTGCCGGTAGCTTGCTGTATTCGCCAAACCATCCGCCCAGTTCACAATGATCGATCCCAAGGCAGTCCCGCTCCCGCTCCAGCAGATCCGCTTCCTCGCGGAAGTTCAGGCCGTCAACTCGGTGGAAATATTCGGGATCCGCCAGGAGTAAAAGAATGCGTCCCAGATCGTGTAACAGACCCGCAGAGAATTCTTCACCGTCGAAGCCAAGCCGGTAGGGTCGGTTAATCTGGCGGCACAGGAAGGCAGTTACATAGGCATGGTGCCAAAGGACCGCACATTGCGCCTGCAAGCCGGGAGCCATCTGCCGGAAAAGGCTCTTCATGCTGATCGAAACAATGAGATTCTGGCATTGCAACATTCCGAGGCGCACGACGGCCTGCTGGAGCTTCGTCGCCGGGCAGCCGCTGGCATAGAGCGGACTGTTGGCGATCCGCAGGATTCCCGTGGCGAGGGCGGCATCCGCTTCGATGAGCCGGGCGAACTCGGCAAACTTCGTATTCGGATCCCGGGCCAGGACGAGGGCTCGGCTGGCGGTGTCGGGAAGCGGCGGCATATTGTCCACGAGGGCAAGGATTTTCTGCTCCAGGCGTGCTGCGGTCTCCGCGCGTTCATCCTTGACCGGTCGTTCATTGGAGCGAAATACCTTCCGCAAGATGTCGGCAATGGGTTTGAGGATCACGGCATTCCCATGCCTCCAGCTGAGAGAAAAAACGCCGGGAATGTCGTTTATCTACTGGATCGGGCGCAGAAAAACCAGGTCCGACCGCGCATTTGGCGGTTGGAAGGGTTGGGATGGTCGACAGCACGCATTACCGACCCGTCTTCCCATCGCTACTGCGCCCGCTGGAGTACATCTTCGATGGGTCAGCCGGCCCTGGCTGGACAGCACAGTAGTCCCTTCCCACCACCGCAGCAAGCGTGACGGCAATGTGACTTTGCCTGCCCTGACGAGCAATCCGAATCAGCTCATGGGATCTGCGCGTGCGTCAATCGAGGGCAAGGTTGATTTCTTGATCTGCCTTGGCTTCCACCGTGAGTGGCGTGGTGTCGGCTTTTCCGTATTTGCGGAGAATTTGCGCAAGTTCCGGATCGCCCTGCTGTCTGGAGAGCTGCTTCTGCTGCTCCTTATCTTCCTTCGCCCCGATCGTGCGGAGTTGGACCCACACCTTGTGGGTTCCAGGAACGACACCTTCCTGGCCATTGGTGTAAATCATGTTGAATCGCCCCTCGGAGTCCGTCAGCGCGAAACTGCGCAGACCTTTCTCGGGCGTGAAATTGATGACCAGGTTAGGTACCGGTTTTCCGCGCCGCGTGGCTTTCCCGGAAATATGAACGAGCTGTTCCCCACCACAGCCGCTGACCAAGATAATCAGCAGCCAAGCAACGCAAATCATCCTCGAAGTTCGTGGCCGCATCGGTCTCTCGTTCCTCCTCGCGATCCTCGCCGCCTTACCAATCAGCCCCAAGGGGAGCGCCATCGTTCGGGGTGCAAGCCGCAATCCACGTGGCTTTCGCCATGGTGCCAGCACAGCTACGGACGCTTCCATCTCCCAGGGCAACTTGCATAGCGGCGTGCACACTCTGGGTGACAAAGATGTCGCAGTTTGCTGCGGTCGCATTAACCTGGAAGGGAACCGATCCATCTGCAAAATCGGTCCGCAAGTCGCTGACCGTATCGCTGCCGGAAACCTTGGCACTTCTCCATCCAAACGCGGCCCAGATGCTGCCGTCACCATGGTCGGGGTATATCCACGCCCACGCCGGTCCCGTGAAATTAGTGCCGGCGCTGCTGAAATACAGCTGCACAGAAACATCGCAATACAAAATCCGCTCCGCCACCATCACGGTGTTCGACGTCCCATCGGGCATGGCTGCGGTCAACGACTTCATCTTCACAGGGTTAAAAACCATCACGTTCCCGGCATAGCTGCCGCTGGCGTAGTTGGTTCCACCTTCGGACATTGCGAATCGCGTGTTGGAAAAATCCGAAGGACAGAGGAACATCGGCATTGGGGTCGTCGTCAACGTATCATAGGCGTTAAACCCATCGGTCGTACCACCGACACTCCCCACGGCATAGAACTTTTGAAAGAGATTGTTCTGCTCCATGAACGGGAGCAAATGAACGAGCCAGCTTCCCTGGGCGCCGTCCGGTGACGTCAAGCCGCCGCCGCAGGCCAGCGCTGGATAGGAATTGGTGCGAAAGCTCTTGTTCCAGTCGCCAATACTGGGCAAGAGGCCGAAGCTATCGTGGAAGGAATGGACGGCCAAGCCGATTTGTTTGAGGTTGTTGGAGCACTTGGCCCGGTTCGCCGCTTCGCGCACCTTCTGGACGGCAGGCAAGAGCAAGCCGATGAGCACGGCAATAATGGCGATGACCACCAGTAGCTCGATCAACGTGAAGCCGGAACGACGCAGGCGCATGATCACACCTCCTGGAATGCGCTGGACGGCAGCGGCCGACCAGGCGCGGGCGGGACAACCGACCCCCGAAAGCTGGCCAAGAACAATCTTGTTGAGACCCTGCCAAGTCTAACCAATCCGGCGGTTCCTGTCCAATGCCGAATTATCCTAGCGATTAACGGCCCTTTGGCTGTGAAGAATGCGCTAAACTGTCATGTCGATTGCGGCCGGCGCTTAGGGTGCACGTAGACTGGGCTGATTCTCCGTCAAAACGGGCCGTAGCACAAAGCGGATCATCCTGGTATCTTCGTTCGGAGCGCTCTTGCCCCCCGTTCATCCAGCGTGTGGAATGGTAGTTAGCTGAAGAACCAATCTGGCGAATCCTTCCTGGTGCCCGGTGATTTATGCTGATCTGGACAATCCTCTTGACCGTATGCGGTGCGGGAGCCGTAGGTGGAATCATCAACGCCCTGATGAGCGACAACGGGTTCATCTTGCCCCAAGCAAAGAAAGTTGAGGACGGCGTTTCCATCCTCCGTCCCGGCTTTTTGGGCAACTTGTTCATTGGTGCGGTCGCGGCAGGAGTCTCTTGGGGACTCTACGGTCCGCTCGCAACCTACATCATTCTGGGGAGCGACAAGGCATTGGCCTCGAACCCGGCCGAAGGAGTTTCGCTGTCCGTAACCTCGCTCGTCGGTGCTGTCCTCGTCGGCGTCGGAGGCGCGCGGTGGTTGACGAACGAGGTAGACAAGAGCCTGCTCAAGGCGGCAGCAACGAAGGCAGCCGTGGCACAGCCCGCTCCGCTGGCAGTCGCCCAGCAGCTTGCCCTGGCCTCGCCATCCCAGGCACTGGACATCGCCAATGGTCTGAAGCGCTGAACCCGTGGATGAAATTGTTAGAAACCCGGCGTGCGCTCCGGGCTCGTGTCCGATGTCCCCTACATCCGGCCACAAATTGCCCTAAATCAGCTTGACCACCGGATAATCCCGATGCGTCACTTGCTGCGTCTTCAAATCGCGAGCCGTGATCAGTAACCGCTTGTTGCAGTCGATTCCGAACTCGACTTCGAAGCGCGGCTCCCCGCGCACGGCCGGCGGCTCGGCGGGCAGAAACGTCGGACTGTGTTCGTTGATCCAAAAGAGATAGCGGCGGTCTTCTTCGTCAGCAGAGAGATAGGTTAACCGGGCCGCGCCGGAAGGATCGAAGAGCAATTCCACGGCCTGCTCGGAGGTGCGGTGCCGTTTTTCGCCCAGCTCGAAGACGGCGATGCCTAATTGGGCTTGGCCATCATGGGATGCCTTGATCGTCATGCGGGCAATCGGCTCCTTGGTCGGATAATGGGTGCCGCGCGGTATGATCGGCCGGTAGGCGTAATCCCCCTTCTTCGGGTCGACGAACCGGATCGCGTAATCGTGCTGAATATAGTCGACGAAATCGATTCCTGCAACGAACGCCGCCGCTCCGCGGGCCACGGCGTCGAGGGGACGATGCAGCAGCACCCGCTCGCGTCCAAAAATCCGCTGGACGGTCCGTTGCACCGACGGAATCATGCTGCTCCCGCCAACGAGCAAGATCGCTTTCAAGTTCTCCTCGTCGTAGCCCCGTTCGCGGGCTCCGTTCAGGGCACGGCGAATGGTATGGTCCATTTGCCGATAGGCTTCTTGTTCATCGAACAGCTCTTCCAAGCGGCTGCGGGTCAGGGTCGCGGCCAGGGCGAAGCCGGTTTCGGCATTTTGTACCTGGATTTGGGCTTGGTCCTGGAACGAGAGCCGCTCCTTGGCCCGTTCGCATTCCACGAGCAACCGCCGGCTCATCTGCCGAACTTCGTCGTCGGTGTCGCTTCGTTGATTTTGCCGAAGGACTTCTTGAAAGAGCCATTGGTCCACTGACGCACCGCCGAGGTCGGTGCCCGCCTTCCCCAGCACCCGGCAGCGCCGTCCGGTAGTCTGGCCTAGCTCTTCTTCGATGAGCACCACGGACACGTCCAGGGTTCCGCCGCCAAAATCGAAGATTCCATAGACTTGCCCCGGTTGAACCACGGTTCCGTAGCCCAGTGCGGCCGCCGATGGTTCATCGAGCAATCGAAAACGTGGCATCCCCGCCGCCTCCGCCACGTCGGCTAGCCAGTTTTCATAATGCTCGAATGCCTCGACCGGAACCGTCAGGGCGACCTCTTCATCACGGTGGTTCAATTCGGCCGCGGCAAAGGTGAGCACCGCCATCAGGAAATCCCGGCCCGCTTCCCCGTGCGAAATCTCCCGCCCGTCGACCCGTATTTTCACGGGGCTGCGCCGTGCAATGTAACGCTTCATCCACCGAAATGTGCGCGGAGAGTCATAGAGATCCTGCCGGAGCACCTGGTGCCCCAACCAACGGCGTTGTTCCGGTCCATAGTGGATCAGCGAGGGGATGACCGAGATTTGCTCACCTGGCCGGTCGCTGTGACGATAGTGGATTTGCCGGCCGTAGTCCGGGATGTGTAGCGGCACTCCCTCCTGCCGTTCTTCGTCCCAGACCGCCACGACGGTATTGGACGTGCCGAAATCAATTCCCAAGCGCCCCGGCATGGACTACGCCCCTCCGGACTGTGCGGGGCCTGCCTGGCCCTCAGGGAACGATGCGGATTGGGCCCTCCCGGCTTCCAGCCAGTCGCGCAGCCCATCGATTGTCTCGCGCTGGGACACGGACAGCGGAACCTGCCGTTTCAGTGCGGCGGAAATGTCCGCGGTCGTGAACTCACGTCCGGAGTTGAAACCGACATACATCGCGTCGATGATGGCTTGCTCGATCTCGGCACCGACGTAACCATCCGATTCCTCGGCCAACCGAGCAACATCGAAATCCTGCGGCAGGCGGTTCCGCTTGCGCAGATGCACGGCGAAGATCTCGCGGCGCTCTTCCTTCGTGGGCAGGTCGAGGAAGAAGATTTCGTCAAATCGTCCTTTGCGCAGCAGCTCCGGGGGCAAGGAGGCGAAATCATTCGCGGTGGCGACGACGAATACCGGCGACTTCTTCTCCTGCATCCACGTCAGGATCGAACCAAAAACGCGCGTGCTCGTGCCGGCATCTTGGCCGCCATGGGCCAGGGCTTTTTCCATCTCATCGATCCAAAGAACGCAAGGGGCCATCATGCCGGCTACATGCAAAGCCCGGCGGGCGCGCTCCTCGGATTCACCGACCAAGCTGCCAAACAACGAGCCAACGTCGAGCCGCAAGAGCGGCAATCGCCACAGGCCGCCGATCATCTTCGCCGTCAGGCTCTTTCCCGTGCCCGGGATACCGAGCAAGGCAATCCCCTTGGGCGAAGGAAGGCCATAGTCGCGTGCCTCCTGCGTGAAGGCCCGTTCGCGCAGCCGCAGCCATTCCTTCAATACGCCCAAGCCCCCCACGTCATCAGGCGTTTGGGTCACTTCGTAGAATTCCAGCGCCTGGCTCTCGCGGATGATTTGCTTCTTCTCCTCGGTCACGAGTCGGATATCCCGATCATCCAGCGTGCCGTCGGCGACGATGGCCCGGGCGAAGACCCGATAGGCTTGAGCCGCGGTCAGTCCCAGGGCCGCTTGCACCAGCTTGTCCCGCCCCAGCTTGGTCAGATTCAACTTCACCCCGGGCGCCCGGGCAATGCGGCTGAACACGGCCTCCAGCTCGGCGACAGAAGGGTGCGGAAAATCCACGATCACCGCTTCGTCCCGGAATTCTTCAGGAATCTTCTGCACCGGACAGGTGACTAGGATCGACTTCTTGGTGAATTTGAGCCGCTGGGCGAGGCTGCGGAGCTTTCGTTTGGTTTGAGGCGTGACCCAGCACTCATGAAAGTCCTTGAGCACGAACAACGCCTCGTCCTCGGATTTATCAATATGTTCCAGGGCTGCCATCGGATCCTTTGCGGCTGGCGGTGAACCGGCAGGAGGGCCCAGCCACTGAAAATTGTCGGCGATATCCCACATCAGGCACGGACGCTTCGTTCGTTCGCAGACGGCTTTGACGCTCTGGAGCGCGCGTTCCTCCTCGGGGGTAATGAGCACGATCAACGTGAAGCGCGCCCGCAAATAGACATCCAATTGCTGTTCGAAACCCATAGCCCCTTAGCCCTCGATCTCGATGTCAAATTCACCCAGCTCGATGACCCGTGGCGCCGCCTCGCCCACCAGGATATCCGAGCGCCGACGCCAACGGAGCAAGGCCGCCATGAATGCCAGTGCATCCTTCTCCGGCGGCGTACTCTCGGGCGCGTCGAGAGCCTTCTGGAGCCACTCGAGGTCCTTCAGGTCTGCCCGGCTAATCGGCAACCGACTCAGCCGGCTCAGCTCGGGGCTCCAGAGCCGAATGGTGCTGTCTCCGCCTCCGCTCGCCAAGGTCAGACCGTCGGGGCTAGCGGCCAGACAGCTGACATACCGTGCGTGCCCCGTGAGAGTGCGAAACCGTCGCTGCTGTTCCAAATTCCAGAACTGGACGGTATGATCGAGGCCCAACCCGCCGCCGCTGGCACTGGCCAACAGCTCTCCATCCGGACTGATTACCAGAGAGCTGCACGCGCTGATTTGGCCATCCAGCGTCCCTGCTGGCGTTCCATTCGGCAACGACCAAAGCCGGACCGCGTTATCGCCGCCCCCGCTTACAAGCAGCTTGTCATCGGGACGGATGGCCAGAGCATAGATATGGTCGGTATGCCCTTTCAGGGCGTTGAGTTGCCGTCCGTCCGGCAGTCTCCAGAGCCGCACCATATTATCCACGCCGCCGCTGGCCAGCAGATGGCCATCACGGCTAATGGTCAAGCACAACACTCCGTCCAACTCATCGCCGCGGTGTCCGTCTAACGTCTTCAACAAACGGCCGCCGGGAAGGCTCCACAACTTCAGCGTACCGTCGGCGCTACCACTGACCAACAACTCCCCATCTGGACACATGGCGAGGCAGGAGACAGGCGCCTCATGCCCTTGCAGCGTGGCCAGCGCCTTTCCGTCGGGGAGACTCCAGAGCCGCACAGTCCGATCGGCACTGCCGCTGGCCAGGAGCGAACCATCAGGACGCATGGCCAGGCAGAAGACGGTTTGGGAATGTCCTTTGAGCTTCTTGATGGTTTGTCCGCTCGGGAGACGCCAGAGGCAAATCTTGTCATCCCTTCCCGCACTTGCCAACAGGGCGCCACTGGGGCTGATTGCCAGGCAATGCACCCACCCGGCGTGTGCTTCTAACGACTTCAGCAGCTGCCCGTCGGGTAGGCTCCAGAGCCGCACGGTATGGTCGGCGCTGCCGCTAACCAGAAGCTGTCCCGTGGGGGAGATGACGAGGCAGCGGATCTCATGTTGGTGTCCTTCCAGCGTCGCCCGGTGATGGAAGAGGCGGTGGAAATCGATCTGCGGCCACTTGGCCGCCAGCCGTGCGAGTTGGGCAAATGTCTCCCGATCCGCCTGCGGGACGGGCCAGCGTGCTTTCTTGAGCCGTTGCAGAATCTTGGCACTCCAGATGGGCGGGGCTCCCTGGGCGAGGTGCCAGAGATCCGGCCAACGTTTTCGCGCTTGCAAGACGGACAAGGCGGTCTGCCATTCCGCATCGGTCATGGCACCTAGCCGTTTCCCTAGCTTTCCCCCCGAAACGACCTCAACCCATTCCACGCGGCCAGCTTGCCGCGCCTTGGCGGCCACCCGGCTTCGCAGCCGTGCATCCCCGGCATCGTACGCTTGCCGCAACAAGCGGTGATCAAAATCCAGGCTCTCGTAGGCATCCCAGCGCTCGGTCAAGAAATAAAACAGGGCCCGGTTCGACTCTTCGTGAGGGACGTAACCGGCCGCGGAAACGATTTGACGGGCGGCCGGCTCATCGTGATGAATCACGAGGCGACACAGAGCTTCCCGAGCAGCCACGTTGTCATGGGCCGCCAGTTGCCGCAAAATCTCCAAGGCGGCATCAGCCAAGAACGCGTCTTCCGCATTCGCCACGGCGTCTGCCAGCGCCCGCATTGCTTCCGCCGAACCGTCTTCCGCGAGGGTCTTGAGGGCGTGATTCTGAAGCCAACCCCCGAACATGAGTGGCCGGTTCCGCAAATGGCGCCGATACTTTTCGATCCGAGTGGTATCCATATTTCGCCGACGTCTTCTCCTCCCACCTTCACAAACCTTCTGGGTCTCTCTATCCTAACCGCGAAAGCGGCTCCGCGTCTTGCCCATTTGGTTTCGCCCTGTTGACCGAAAGGGGGATCCTCCTGACTGTCTTCTCCTCGGACAGCGGAACCCCAGAACCATTATGCCAATCGACCTTGCAGTTGTTCCAGTGGCCGGCCAAGGGACGCGACTCTTGCCCTCGACCAAGAGTCAGCCAAAGGAAATGCTCCCGGTTGGCCGCAAGCCGGTCGTTCAGTATGTCGTGGAGGAGCTGGCCTTGTCCGGCATCCGGCGGCTGTTGTTCGTGACGGGGCCGGGCAAGACATCGATCGAGAACCATTTCGATTTGAACGCGGAGCTGATTGCCTACCTGCGCGAAACCGGCAAGGAGGAACTTCTGGAGGAGCTGGACTTCGAACGGCAAGGGCTGGAATATTTTTACACCCGGCAACGAAAGCAGCTCGGTTTGGGACATGCCGTCCTCTGTGCCCGGCCACTGATTGGCGAACAGCCGTTCGTTGTGGCACTGGGAGATTCGATCATCGGTGTGAATGCGCAGTCTTCCATCGTTCGGCGGATGATCGTGGAGTTCGAACGATCCCGAGCCGATGGGGTCATTGCCTTCGAAGAGGTGCCGCGGGAAGAGGTCGTACAGTACGGCATCGCGAAGCCGCGCACGGATGCCCGGCCCCTGTTCGAGTTGGCCGACGTGGTCGAAAAGCCGAGCATGGCCGAAGCGCCCAGTAATTTGGCCGTGGCCGCGCGATATGTCTTCGGACCGGGGATCTTCGCCCTGCTCGCCGAGACGCCTCCCGGAAAAGGCGGCGAAATTCAGCTCACCGATGCCATCCGCACGCTGATCAAGAGAGGAGGCCGCGTCCTCGGCATGCAGCTACCGCCCGAAGAACGGCGTTTCGACATCGGCAATTTCGAGAGTTATTTCCAGGCCTTCTGCGAGTTCGCGCTGGCTGACCCCCGCTACGGGCCCGGC